>Ga0123356_10000345_pt1 | contig 53562 bp, 49 predicted proteins | sample TergutEmb28metaG_2_FD_92546 | JGI IMG/M metagenome (GOLD analysis project Ga0123356, IMG submission 92546) | Embiratermes neotenicus P3 segment gut microbial communities from Petit-Saut dam, French Guiana - Emb289 P3 | ecosystem: Host-associated > Arthropoda: Insects > Digestive system > Gut ...
GCGCAGGCCGAGCACGAGGATGTCAACGCGGCGATCGCCTGCGCTCGCGCAGCCTTCGAGGGCGTTTGGAGCCGCATGAACGGCTACGAGCGCAGCGGCCTGCTGATGAAGCTGGCCGATCTGCTGCAGAACGATGCGGAGCGCATGGGGCGTCTGGAGAGCACCGACAACGGCAAGATCATCCGCGAGACGCATACCCAGATGGTCCTGGCCGCACGGCAGTACCGCTTCTTCGCAGGTTACGCCGACAAGCTGTGGGGACAGCAGATCCCGCTCGATCAGCGCGACGTGTTCGATTACGCGACGCGCGAGCCCTTGGGCGTCGTCGCGCTGCTTACCGCCTGGAATTCACCGCTGGGCCTGCTGGCGAACAAGCTCGCCCCCGCTCTGGCCGCCGGCAATTGCGTAGTAATCAAACCCTCCGAGCACACCTCGGTTACCACGCTGGAGTTTTGCCGCCTGGTCCAGGCGGCAGGATTTCCCGCTGGCGTGGTCAACGTGGTGTGCGGCGCGGCCGATGTCGGCCGCGCGCTGGTGGAGGGCGCCGTGGACAAGGTGAGTTTCACCGGCAGCGCTGCCGTGGGCCGCGAGATCGCGGCCGCCGCCGGGCGTCGTCTGGTCCCCGTCACCCTGGAGCTGGGTGGGAAGTCGCCCAACATCATCTTCGCCGATGCCAATCTGGAGCGCGCAGTGGTGGGTGCGCTCGCGGGCATCTTCGGCGCCACAGGTCAGACGTGCGTGGCAGGATCGCGGCTGCTCGTGCAGCGCAGCGTCCATGATCGCGTGGTGGAAGCGCTGACCGCGCGCGCGCGGGCGGTGCGTTTGGGCGATCCACTCGATCCCTCTACCGATATGGGCACGGCGGCGAACGAGCCGCAGTTCCACCGCATCCTCGGTTTCATCGAGCGCGCCCGGGCCGACGGCGCGCGTGCAGTGGCGGGCGGCGGCGCAGCTCGAGGCGCGGGCCTCGAGCAGGGTTTCTTCGTCGAGCCCACCATATTCGCTGATGTTCGCAATGAAATGGAGATCGCCCAGGAAGAGGTGTTCGGACCGGTGCTTGCGGTAATTCCCTTCGGCGACGAGGAGGAAGCGGTGCGCATTGCCAATGCTTCACGCTACGGACTGGCGGCCGGGGTGTGGACCGAGAATCTGTCGCGAGCCTTGCGAGTGACGCGCGCGCTGCGCGTCGGTCAGGTGTGGGTGAACACTTATCGCTCGCTCGCAGTGCAAACGCCGTTCGGCGGCTTCAAGGACAGCGGCTTTGGCCGCGAGAAGGGCCAGCAGGCGCTCGATGAGTATCTCGCCAGCAAGAACATCATGGTCGACTTCTCGAACGCGCAGCGCGACCCGTTTGCGCTGCGCACCTGATCCTCAGCCTCCGGGGGTTGGTCACAAGCAGTTCCACATCGCTGCTAGCGCTGCCCTGCATCGGCCGATGAGGGATACAGCACTTCGCCCTGAAACAGCCGGCGCGCGGTTCGATAGACGCTCGCGTGCTGCACCTTCCCGGATCGAGGATCAGGCTGCGCTTCGACGTCAATCACCCCCGAGGGATGACCGATGCGCAGTGGGCCCTGCAACGCTGAGCACAGCTGCGCGGGCAGCGTGCCGCGGGTTCGGCAAGCAACCGCGACACACAGCGCCGAGGTGATGGGAATGGCAGGGTGCGCATTGCCGCTCGAGAGCATGCGCACGGCGAGGTGCGCGTCGTCGGCACCGAGTCGTTGCCCCGACAGCGATGACCACGGGCGCACGCGCGCCACGACTCCGATGAAAGGCACGGTACGGCTGGCGGCCGCGTGAGTTTCATCGCCCGCCAGTCGCATGGCCAGCGCAGCCTGACGACGCAGGCTCTCGAGCGCCTGCATGAGCTCAGTGTCAGCGTTGACCCGCGCGGGGGACTCCGTGCCGTCGAGGCCCAGTGCTGCGGCCTCGACGAACACGCAGGGATTGCCGGCATCCACCAGACTCGCGCGCAGCGTACCACCGCCGCGCGGGTCGGCGAGCTCCTGCACAGCTGCCCCGGTTGGCAGCAGCCGCCCGGTCCGCGCCCCGGCGAGATCGCGAAACTCAAGGCGAATCGGCGCACCGCAGCCGGCCACACCATCTATGCGCAGTGGACCTTCCACGCGTGCTTGCCCGTCTGCGACCGCAAAACTCGCGTGAATCAATTTGCCGGTGTTGGTGTTGTGGATGCGCACCGTCACTGCGCCATCGCGAGCTGCCTGTACCAGTTGCTCATCGACCGCGAACGGCCCGATGGCCGCAGACATGTTGCCGCAGTTGGCCCCATAGTCGACGTTGGCACGCTCCACGGACACTTGCGCAAAGGTGTAATCCACGTCTGCATCGGCGCGTGTGGGCGGCCCGATCACGCACACCTTCGAGAGCGATGAGATGCCACCGCCCATCCCGTCAAGCTGGCGACCGTTGGGGTCAGGGCTACCCATGGCCGCTAACAGGATCGGCGCCCAGTCGTCACGGTTGGCAGGAAGATCCCGCTGATGCAGCAACAGTGCTTTCGACGTGCCGCCACGCGCGAACACGGCAGGCAGCTTGCGCAGGGGCATGTGCAGGCCTCGAACCTCTCTAGCGGCTCGCAGGCCCGGCCGCGGGACGCGCGAACTCCGCGGCGCTGCTGCCGGCCTGTCGGCCGAATACCGAGCCGGACATGAGCCCGGCGCCACCCAGGTAGTTGCCGTAGAAGATGCCGCCTACGAGTTCGCCAGCGGCGAACAGGCCCGGGATTCGTTCGCCCGCGGTGTCGAGCACTGCGGCACTGCGGTCGATGCGCAGTCCACCGAACGTGAAGGTAATGCCGCAGGTCACCATGAACCCGCTGAACGGCGGCTGGTCGATCGGTAGCGCCCAGTTCGACTTGGGTGGCTCGACTCCTTCGGTGCCCAGCCCATCCAGGATCGAAGGATTATAGGGGCCGGCGCGGCAGGCGGCGTTGAAGGCCTGCACGGTGCGCACGAGTCCCCGCGGATCGATGTCCAGTCCGCGGGCGAGCTCCTCGAGGGTATCGGCCGTGAACTTGGTCACCTGTTTGATACGGTATTCATCGCGCACCATGTGTATGGTCTTCGCATCGAAGATCTGCACCGCGGTGCGCCGCGGCTGCTTCATCACCTCGCGCCCGTACTTTGCGTAGGTGTGGTTGCGGTAATCGGCACCCTCGTCGATGAAGCGCTCGCCCTTCAGGTTGACCACGATACCGATGGGGTAGGAGTGTTTCTGGTAATTGTCCAGTACTACCCGGTCGCCGAAGGGCGGCGCGCTGATGTCCCACTGCACCGCATGGCAGGTCGACCAGCCGCCGAAGGGCTGCGCGCCGATAGCCAACGCCGCACGAATGCCGCCACCTGTGTTATGGCGCGAGCCGCGCACGCGGCACAGCTCCCAGCCCGGTCCCAGATAACGCGTGCGCATCTCCGGATTGGCTTCGAAACCCCCGCACGCCAACACCACGGCGCGGGCGGCAATATTCTCGTAGCCTGCGGGACCCTTGACGCGCGCACCGCTGATGTTGCCTCTCTGATCCTGCAGCAGCTCGCGCAGCTCGGTGCCGTAGCGGATCTCGATCCCGAGCTTCTCCGCGCATTTGATCAACGTCTGGACGAGCCCGTAGCCGCCGCCCACCGCCTCGACATTCACGCCACCGTAGAAATGGTGCTTACCTTCCACCTTATACGACTGGCGGCCGAACATCGGCAGGAACCGTACGCCGTGGGAGCGCATCCACACGATGGTCTCGCGCGAGCGCCCGATCAGGATCGCGGCGAGCTCCTCATCGCTCAAGTCCTCGGTCACGCGCATGAGATCGTCCATGTATTGCTGTTTCGAGAGCGTTGGCATGGCGATCTGCGCGACCTCGGCGTCCGAGAGGTCGGTGAGCACGTCTGTGCGCAGATCCTCGACACCATCGTGGATGAAGCGAAATCCGCCGGCGGTGAAGAGCGAGTTGCCACCGCGCTCCTCGCGCGACGCCTTCTCCAGCACGAGCACGCGTGCTGCGCCCTCGCGCGCCGCGAGCGCTGCGCACAAGGCGGCGTTGCCCGCACCCACCACCATCACGTCGTACCGGTTGTTGTCTGCCATGCGATCACTCCACGGGCATTCAGCGGGCGCGGCTGCGAGCATCGGCCGCCTTGTCGGAAGCGAACAGCTTCTGCATCCTGATCTTCTGTGCGTTGCGGATGTGGGTGCGTAGCGCCTCTTCGGCCGCCTGCGCATCGCGTGCGCGGATCGCGGCTAACACGGCACGGTGCTCGCCGAGCGTATCGGCAGCCCGGTCGGCGCTGTCGAGCGTTGTGCGACCGAGCAGCGAGAGCGCATCGTGCAGCACCGTCACCATGTTCAGCAGGTAGCGGTTGTGACTGCATCGGTAGAGTGTCTCGTGGAAGCGCCTGTTGCTGGCGGTGAGCGCCACCTCATCACCCAGCACAGCCTCGTACTGCTGGCAGAGGTCTTCCAGGATCGAAATCTCGACATCGGATGCGTGTTGCGCTGCGAGCCGCGCGGCGGTCCCTTCGAGCACCTCGCGCATATAATAGAGCTCCGTCACCATGCTGTAATCGAGCTGCGCCACCACCACACCGCGCGTCGCGTCGTGCGCGATCAGTCCTTCGGCCTCGAGCCGGCTGAGTGCCTCGCGAATCGGGGTGCGACTCAAGCCGATTTGCCTGGCAAGTTCAATCTCGCGCAGCCGCTCGCCCGGCCTGAGTTGACCCGCTTGAATCGCGCTGCGGATGTAGCGGTATGCCAGCTCGCCTCGAGACAGCCCCTCGCCATCGAGCTGCTTGAAGCGTTTCATCATGGCCAACCCCCGAGCCCTCAGCGCTGCCCAGTCTGCCACTCGATCAGCCGGCGCATCCCTGCCGCGATGTCGACGCGGGGTTCCCAGCCGAGCTCGCGTGCCGCCTTCTCCCGACTGAATCCCAAGCGCGCCCCGGCCGCTGAACGCACTGCCCGATGGTCCTCGCGGTACTGGGGCTGCAAGTCCGCGCGGCCGTACAGCTGCAAGGCGATTTCGGCCACCCGGGTCGAGCTGGTATCCACGCCCGTCGCCACGTTGAATGCCTGATCGTGCGAGGCGCTATGCATCGCCAGCACACACGCACGTGCGACATCCGTGACGTACACGTAATCGTGCACTTCGCTGCCATCGCCTTCGACAACGGGGGCCTCGCCGCGGCTGACCTGTTCGCAGATCCTCGCTACGAACGCGGCATTGACGGCGCGCGCATGCTGGCGCTCGCCGTAGACTGACGCGAAGCGCAGTGCGTTGAACTCGAGGCCGAAGCTACCCGCGTAGCGCGCACACAAGGCTTCTCCCATCAGCTTGCTGGCGCCGTAGAGCTGCGAGGCCGGCTGCAGACCGGCGCTCATGTAGGGGGTCCGTTCGGTGATTGGCGAGGCGACCGGCGTGCCGTAGACGGCTACCGAAGATGAAAATACCACGCGGCGGACGCGGTTGAAGCGACAGGCATCCAGTGTGTTCACCATGCCGAGCGTGTTCACCGACACACCGGCAAGCGGGTCCTGCGCCATCGGCAAGGTCAGATAGCCGGCGAGCGCGAAGACCCCGTCCGCATCTTTGGTCGCCTCGAGCAGGTCCGGCAAGCGCAGCACATCGCCGCGTATGCGCTGAATGCGTGGCTCGCCCTCGAGGTGGGCGATGGTCGCAGCGGCACCCAGGGCGTAGTTGTCCAGGAGCCGCACCTGCTCCGCCCCATCCGCGAGCAGCTGATCGGCGATGTGCGAGCCGATGAGGCTCGCGCCCCCGGTGATCACATAGATGCCGCCTGCCACATCGTTCTCCTTGCTGCCCGAGGCCGGGGCCCGCGGCCTGCGGCCGTTCCGCCACCGTCCATGCCGCGGTGACCTAGTGTATACAGCGGCATACTAGGGAATACTAAACTGGTTTTGCAACCGCCCCGCGAAACCCGGAGTGCGTCGCACTGGCTGCGCTGCTGCGCAGTGGCAGCCGGACAATACCGGTCAGCGGACTAGGATGCGCCTGCTCGCCTGGCAGGCGTCTGTTCCGCAGGTTGGCTCATCAGCCTCAGCGGCATGGAGCCGGCCACCTGCTCCTCGCCCATAATGGTCGTGCGGTGCATCCTCCGACCCGAATTCTCATCGTAGGGGACGACGCGGTGCATGACACCGCAGTTGTCCCAGACGACGAGGTCGCCCTCCTGCCATTCATGACGATAAGCGAACGCCGGCTGCGCTGCCCATTCCTGCAGCCGCACCAGCAGCGCGCGACCGTGTGCAGTGGGCAGACCGACGATCGTATCGGCCTGGGTGCCGATCACCAGCGACTTACGACCCGATTGGTGCGTCCACACCAACGGATGGACCATCACTTCAGACATCCCGCGCCAACGAGCGAGATCCTCTTCGGCCAGCTGGTCGAACACCGGGCGCAGCGCGGCCTCCATTCTGTGGATTACCCGCAGTCCCTCGAGCGCTCGCTTGTCCGACTGGGGCAGGGCCTCATAGGCGGCATAGGTACTGGCGAACTCGGTCTGCCCGCCGCTCGGCGCCAACTTGCGCGCGGTGAGCACCGTTGCTTTGGGCAGCGGCTGGTTGATGGTCACGCCATCGATGTGCCAGAAGAAGGTACCGAGCACGTATTCGGGCTGGGAATTGAGCGATTTGTCGAGTGTGACCGTGTAGACGTCGTTCTCTGCGCCGACGCCGCTACCTGGGGCCTTGCGCGTGTAATTGCCCCGCTTACCGAGCCTGTCTGTGAACGCCACCTGCTCGGCAGCAGTGAGACTCATGCGCGGGAAAACCAGAACTCCGCGAACCTCGAGCGCCGCGCGTATCGCGGCAATGGTCTCGGAATCGAGTAACTGCTCCCTGGAGACATGAACGACGCCGCCGATGTGCGGCTTGAGGTTCTCGATGCGTACGGTGCTCATGCTCAGCGCCTCGCTGCGGCTGGCGGACGGTGGACTGCACGGCGAATCGCCGCGGTGCCCGCGGTGGCGCGAATGACGCGCACCGGTATCATTATGCGCTCATGCAAAACAATGCCACAACAATGTTGTATAGTGGCACTGAGCCCCTGAGCGACCAGGTCTGTAGCGGCTGAAAGCACCCGCTGCGCTGTCAGTCGGGCGGCGGGAGGGCATCGCCTGCCTCACGAAGGGACAGGAGGGCGTAGCCGGGTTTGCGGCGAAGCGCCAGCCGGACTTCAGCCGCTGGACCAGCGCAGCAATTCCGGAGATCGCAGCCATATGAGCGAAGCCTACATAGTCCAAGTGATCCGCACTGCCGGCGGGCGCCGAGGTGGCAGGCTGGCAGGCTGGCATCCCGCGGACATGGCGGGCGAGGTCCTCAGCGCTCTCGTAGAGCGCAGCGGCGTGGACCCGGCGGCGATTGAGGATGTCATCATGGGCTGCGTCGGACAGGCTGGCGAGCAGAGCTTTCACATTGGTCGCAATGCGGTGCTCGCCTCCCGGCTCCCGGACAGCATTCCCGCCGTCTCCATCGATCGACAATGCGGCTCCTCGCAGCAGGCGCTGCAGTTCGCGGCTCAGGCCGTGATGTCGGGTACCCAGGACCTGGTCATAGCGGCGGGTGTCGAGAGCATGACGCGGGTGCCGATGTTCACGCCGATGAGCCTCGCGCTCGAGGCCGGCCTTGGAGGTCCATGGAGCGAGCGCATCCGCAAGCGTTATGGTGTCGAGGAGTTCAGTCAGTTCGTCGGCGCACAGATGATTGCCGACAAATACGGCTTTACCCGTGCACAGCTCGATGCCTTCGCGCTGCGCAGTCACCAGCGCGCAGCCGCCGCGACGCGTGCCGGGGCCTTCACCGCGGAGATCTTGCCGCTGCCGGGCGCGGAGGGAATGCATCGCGTCGATGAAGGCATCCGCTTCGATGCCACGCTCGAGGCGATTGGCAACGTGAAGTTGCTGAAGGAGGGCGGGGTTCTGAGTGCGGCGAACGCCAGTCAGATTTGTGATGGCGCATCGGGAGCATTGGTGGTGAATGAACGCGGGCTCAAGACCCACGGTCTGACTCCGCTCGCCCGGATTCATCAGATGACCGTTACGGCGGGTGATCCGGTGGTCATGCTGGAAGAACCCATTCCGGCCACACGCCGCGCGCTGCAGCGCGCCGGGATGAGCATCGCCGACATCGACCTCTACGAAGTCAACGAGGCGTTCGCATCCGTACCTCTGGCGTGGCTGCAGAGTGTTGATGCAGATCCCGAGCGCTTGAATGTCAATGGCGGTGCCATTGCGCTCGGCCATCCGCTCGGGGCGACCGGCACGAAGCTGCTGGCGACTCTGGTGCATGCGCTGCGCGCGCGCGGCAAGCGCTATGGCCTGCAGACGATGTGCGAGGGCGGCGGAATCGCCAACGTCACTGTCATCGAGGCGCTCTCGTAGGATCGCCATGAGGACGGGCATCTGCGCTGGCAGTGGAACCCGACAGTTGCGCCGGGGCTGCGCACGGCAGCGCTGCGCGTGGCAGCGCGTTGAGACTGGCGAGACAGCCGGGATTGCGGGAAGATGATTACCTTCGTGGTGCAAATTCAGGTGCGTCCCGAAAACGCGGCCGCGTTCGAGTCCATCATGGACTATGTCGTCTCCCATACACGGAACCACGAGTCGGGCGTGGCCTACTACGCGTTCGCAAAGAGCGTGCAAGATCCCAACTCATACCTGGTGGTTGAGGTCTATCGTGACGCGGCGGCCCATGCCGCGCACATGCAAACTGCATGGGTGCAAACGTCACTACCAAAGGCGTCGCGCCTGATCGAGGGAAAGCCCGATATCAGACAGTACGTTAGTCCGGGAATCGAGCCGATACTTCTGGCGCGCAACCGGCCGTAGCCGGTCGCCGGCGCGGCAGCTGCCGGCAGACGCGCAGCCGCTACGCGGTGAACATCCCGGTGAGACTTCGACCTCGTGAACAGGGGGAGATCGTGAAAGAATTGAGGTTCGACAGCAGGGTGGCGGTGATCAGCGGAGCGGGCAGAGGGCTGGGACGCGCCTACGCACGTTTGCTCGCTTCACGCGGCGCCAAAGTCGTCGTCAACGACACCGGTACCAGCCGCCACGGCGAGGGCAGCGACGGCGGACCGGCACATCAGGTCGTGGATGAAATCCACCAGGCCGGCGGGGAAGCGCTGGCGATCACCGAGTCAGTGGCGACTGCCGCGGGAGCGCAGGCGATCATCGACGCGACCATCCGCCGTTTCGGCCGTCTCGATATCCTGATCCAGAACGCCGGCATCAACCGCCCCGCACCCCTGCGAGAGATGACTTGGGAGCAGTTCTCGGCCACCCTCGGGGTACATCTGCACGGCGCCTTTCATGTAACGCGCGCCGCGCTGCCGATCATGTGCGACGCCGGCTATGGGCGGATCGTCCTGACTTCCTCCATCGCGGGCCTCTATAGCCAGAAGAATCTGGCGGGCTATGCCGTGTCGAAAGCCGGCCTGATCGGCCTGTCGAACACGATCGCGCTGGAGGGAGCGGACTGCGGTGTCACCTGCAATGCGATCGTACCCGCCGCCATTACACGACTCTCAGAAGGCATCGATACCTCGTCATTTCCGGCGACCATGGTTCCAGAGGAGGTTGCACCGATGGTGGCATGGCTGGTGCACGAGAACTGCACAGCAACTGGTGAGATCTTCATCGCGCTGGCGGGTCGGATGGCCAAAGCCTACGTGACCGAGACGAAGGGCGTGTTCCGTCCGCACTGGACCATAGAAGAGGTGGCCGGGCAATCCGGCGCTATTGGAGACAGTCACCAGCAGGTTGTCTTTGCGCCGGTGCCGCGCGGCTTCCAGGAGCATCTGCAATTCAGCTTTGCGCTGAACAAACCGCACGAATGACACAGCCATGACCACAACACCCGCACCCGTGCGAGCCTATGAGTCGTTGCTGCTAACGCGTGCGGGCCGTCTGTTGACCATCGCGCTGAACCGCCCGGAGGTTCTGAACGCGGTCAATCGGCTGATGCATGACGAGCTGGCGGACGTGTTCGCATTCGCTGCGGCCGACACGCACTCGGACGTGGTCGTGCTCACCGGCACGGGGCGCGCGTTCTCGGCCGGTGGCGACCTGCAACACATGGCCCGTAACGCCGCAGAGCCCGAATTGTTCGATCACGAAGTGCAGATTGCCAAGCATATCGTTTTCCGGATGCTGGATCTGGAGAAACCCCTGATCTGCCGCATGAATGGCGATGCGGTCGGTCTCGGCGCGACGCTCGCGCTGCTCGCGGATGTGATCTTCGCCGCGGACAACGCCAGGATCGGCGATCCGCACGTCACGGTGGGTCTGGTCGCGGGCGACGGCGGCGCGGCGCTGTGGCCGTACCGTGTGGGCTTCGGGCGCGCCAAGGAATATCTGCTGACTGGCGAGCTACTGACTGCGAAGCGAGCCGCGGAGATCGGGCTCATCAATCATTGTGTGCCGGCCGCCGAACTGGATGCCGCCGTGGAAGCCTTCTGCCGGCGCTTGCTCGAAGGCTCATCACAAGCCATCCGCGCGACCAAGCTGCTGATCAATCTGGAGCTCAAGCGGATCGCCACCGCCGTGATGGATGCCGGTATCGCGTATGAGGCGCTGTCGGTGCGCTCGGCTGCGCACCGTGCGCGCGTCGCGGCGCTGTCGGCCCGGCACAAATAAGCCGCAGGAGACTCAAGATGCACAAGTACCGGATGGTCGTGTTTACAGCGGCCAAGGAGGGACGGGAGAAAGAGTGCAACGACTGGTATGACAGCGTCCACCTCCGCGATCTGGTGGCTTGTCCGGGCGTCAGGTGTGCGCAACGCTTTGACCTGAGGCAGCCGCTGGCGGGTGAGAAGCAATTCCCCTATCTCGCCGTTTACGAGATCGAGACTGATGACCTCCAGGGCACGCTGGCGGAGATCAACAATCGAGCGGCCAGCGGCCGCATCGTCTTCAGCGATGCGGTCGCGGATACCTGGGCGGCGGTCTTCGAGGAACACGGTCCGGTCGTCAGGCAAAAGGCCTGAGGACCTTCGGCCCCGCCTGAGTCAGCAGGCTCGGCAGTCGCTTGCGGATCAGCTCGGTGGCCTCATGCATGATGCGCTGTACGAGTTCGGCGACCGTGGGGATATCGTGAATCAGACCCTGCACCTGACCAGCCCACACCAATCCGGCGTCGAGGTCGCCGCTTTCCAGCAGCTGCCGGCCCTTGGCGCCACTCACCAGATGCGCCACGTCTTCGAACTTCGCTCCGGGACGTTTCAGGATCTCCACCACCAGATCCGACACGCTGTTCTTGCCGACGCGCGCGGTGTTGTGTAGCGATCGGAAGATCACGTTGGTGGAGCGCTCATCGTTGTCCACCAGCATCTGCTTCACGCGTGCGTGAATCGGCGCCTCGACGGTTGCACAGAAGCGCGTGCCCATATTGATGCCATCGGCGCCGAGACTCAGCGCGGCCACGAGACCGCGCCCATCGCCGAAGCCGCCGGACGCGAGCAGCGGAATCTTCACCTTGTCGGCCGCCGCGGGAATCAGGGTGAGGCCGGGTATGTCATCCTCGCCCGGGTGCCCCGCACATTCGAATCCATCGATGGACACGACATCGACGCCCATGCGCTCGGCGGACAGCGCATGGCGCAGGGCCGTGCACTTGTGGATCACGACGACGCCGTGCTCCTTGAAGTGTGCGACGTGCTCTTTGGGATTGTGGCCCGCGGTCTCCACGATCCTGACACGGCCGTCGATGATGGCCTGACGGTAAAGCTCGTAGGGCGGCGGCCGCAGCGACGGCAGGATGGTGAGATTGACGGCGAAGGGCCGATCCGTCATCCCCCGGCAACGCTCGATCTCGCGCCGCAGGTCGTCGGGTGTCGGCTGCGTCAGCGCGGTCAGGATGCCGAGCCCCCCGGCGTTGGACACGGCTGCTGCCAGCTCCGCGCGTCCAACCCACATCATGCCGCCCTGGACGATCGGGTACTCGATGCCCAACAGATCCGTAATGCGTGTTCTGATTCTCATCGAGCGCTCACACCATCAGACTCATAACATTGCCAGTGTTCGCGCTCGCAGCACGCTGCCGGCGCATCGCGATGACCCCTTTGCCTGCCACGGAAACAGGATGACTGAACCCGTGCGACGTGACAAATGGGATCGCGCTGGAGTGGCAGCGGCCCGCAATGTCCCTTAAGCTCCTTTGCCGCTATGACTGACGACGACTCCGGGCGGCTGCGACGGCAGGTACGCGAGTGGCTGTGCGCGAACGTTCCTGCGGGCTGGCGCACGGCCATGACGGGTACGGACCAGGAGGCGTTCGTGCGCGCGCAGCGCGCGTGGTTCTCCCGACTCATCCGCGCCGGCTACGCCACGCCGCACTGGCCCAAGGAATGGCCGGGTGGCGGTCGCAGTCTGGCGGAGCAGAAGGTCTTGTACGAAGAGGTCGCGCGTGCCGACGCACCGCGGCTGATTCTCTATTTCGTCGCCCTCTATCATGCCGCGAGCACGCTGGTCGAATGCGGCTCCGCTGCGCAGAGGCACAAATACCTGCCGGGCATCCTCAATGGCGATATCTGGTGCCAGGGATTCTCAGAGCCGAACGCCGGGTCGGACCTGGCCTCACTGAAGACTCGGGCCGAGCTGCGTGAGGGGCGCTATATCGTCAATGGACAGAAGACCTGGTCGACCATGGCCCAGTACGCCGACCGCTGCTTGTTGCTGGTTCGTACCGGCGCCCCGGAGCCGCCGCAAGGCGGTCTGACGTATCTGCTGTTGGATATGCGCGCCAAGGGGGTCACCGTCCGTCCTATCAGGCAGATCACCGGCGACGATGAATTCGCCGAGGTGTTTTTGGATAACGTCGAGGTCGCAGTAGAGGACAGGGTCGGAGAGGAGGGCAGCGGCTGGACGGTCGCGCAGGCCACGTTCTCATCGGAGCGCGGGCTTACGCTGGTCGAGCTCAGCCAGCGCATGCGTTACTCGTTGTGGCGGATTGCCGCGACCATGCGTGACAGCGGCTGCGCCGATGATGCCATCCTGCGCAGCGAACTGAACCGCGTAATCGTGAAAGTAGAGGCCTGCTGCGCGCTCGCGGACGGCTATCTGCTGCGGCGCATCTCCGGACAAGAAGCGCCCGGAGACGCCTCGCTCGTCAAGCTGTGCTACTCCCGGGCGTTGCGCGAGTTCACGGCATTGGGTTTGCGTGCCGGCGGGCTGGGTGGCGTGTATCGCGTGCCCTTCACGCGCGGCGGAGGCCAGGAGACCGGCAATTGGCCGGTTGACTTCATGAACTCCTACAATTGGACCATCGCTGGTGGCAGCGACGAAATCCAACGCAACATCATCGCCGAGCGCGTGCTCGGCATGCCGCGCGAACCACGGACCTGGCGCCTGAGCGGCGAGCGTACATGAGCCTCGAGCTCACGGAGCTGCGAGACTCGGCCCGTGATGTACTCGGGGGGCTCGGCCTGGCCGCCGATGAAGCGCGCAGCTGGCGGCAGATCGTGGATCTCGGCTGGCTGCAGCTGACGGTGCCGGAAGAGCTGGGCGGTCTCGGCGAGGGAGCGGCGGCGGCGTGCGCCATGCATCGCGAACTGGGAGCCCATCTCGCCACCGTGCCGTATTTGCCGGCGCTGCTGGCCATCGAGGCGGTCTGTCGAAGCGATCCGCTCAAGGCACGCGAGTGGATCGCGCGTCTGACGGCGGGTGAATATGTTGCCACCAGTCTTGCAACCAGCTCACTTACGCTGCCAGCAGGTGAGCGGCTGGTGTTGTCCGGTAGCGCGACCGCCGTACCGTCCGCCGACAGCGCGAGTCAGCTGTTAGTGCCGCTGGTGATGAGCGGCGAGAGCACTTGCATCGCCATGGTCCCTCGCGCGCAACCCCGGGTGGACCTCGTGCCGCGCGAGACCTGGGACCGCACCCGACGGCTGTTCGACATCCGCTTCGGCTCCGTGGAGCTGCAGGATGGGCAGCTGCTGGTGCGCGGGGCCGCAGCGCAGGCACTCATTGCCAGGCTCGATACGCTGCGTGATTTTGCACTGGCAGCGGACTCCGTCGGTGGCGCGGAGACTTTGCTGGCGATGACCGTGGAGCATCTGAAGACGCGCCGGCAATTCGCGCGACCTCTGGCGCTGTTCCAGGCGCTCAAGCATCGCTGCGCCGATCTCAAGGCTGAGCTGGCAGCCGCCGAGGCGCTGCTGCTGGACAGCCTCGCCCGACTCGACCATGGCGCAGAGGAGCACAATGCGGCACGCATGGGTAAGGCCGTCAAGCAACTCGCCTGCGCCACCTATTACCGTGTGGCCGAGGAGGCCATGCAGCTACACGGCGGCATCGCGATGACGGCCGGGCATCCCTGCCATTTATTCCTCAAGCGGGCGCTGCTCAACGAGCAGCTGGGTCGCGCTCGCGAACGCTACGAGTTCGATCTCGCCGCCGAGCTGGTCGCGAACACGTAGTCTGCTGCGGCGCTGGCCTGCGCGCTGCGGCCGCCGAGCTGCGACAACAGGGCCTTCAGCCGGTAAGTCCACAGGTGCAGGGAATGCTCCAGCGTCATCCCCATCGCCCCGTGCATCTGGTGCACGTCATAGACGATGCGGGTCGCGCTCTGCTGGGCGTGTAACGCGGCCAGCGCGGCATCGCCGGCATCGCCCGTGGCCCCGGCCTTCAATGCCAGCCAGCGTACGCCGCCTGCCAGCACCGAGCACTCCGCGAGACGATGACGCAGTGCCTGAAACGTGCCGATTGGCCGGCCGAACTGCCGCCGGGTAGTCAGATGTTCGACCGTCGTGGCGATGGCCGAATGCATCAGCCCGGCTGCTTCGGCAGCAAGTGCGACACGCAACCAGCTGCGCACCGCCGCGGCCTCGTCGTCACTCAAGGGCTCGCCATGCACCGCCCCGGTGAGTCTCCCCATCGGGTAGGCAAATAATGAATCGCTCGCCGCGAGCGCAGCGCTCGCCGGCGTTGCCAGCTCGATGCGCTTGCCGCGCACGAGCAGTAGTGTCTTTGCCATGGCGACGAAGCGGCCGGGCTGACCGTTCTCGCACACCGCGAGCGGTCGCGGCCACTCGCGCGCCAGATGCGGCCGCACCAGCATGGAGAGCGCGAACTCGGCGGTGCACGGCAGGCGAGCGAGGCGTTCAACTGCGAGCACCGCCGATACGGCCCCGAGTTCGGGGACGGCAGCGATATCGAAGTATTGACCGTCGCTCAGATCCTGCTCCAGGTCCGCGCTGAAGAGAGCGAACTCGTGGAAGCCGGAGCGCACCGCTTCGAAGCGCTTCACCAAACCGTCGAGTGCACTCAGCAACGCCGTTTGATCGGCGGTGAGACGAAAGTCCATCAGCGCGGCTCTCGCGGCAGCTTGAGAAGCTCGGTGGCAATCAAACTCAGCTGAATCTCAGCCGCCCCGGAGGCAATGCCGGCCACGATGGCGCGCTGGTGATGAGCGCGCAGCAGCGGATCGCCGCCCACCAGCGCGTCGGCACAATGTTCGACCACGAATTCCGCCACCAGCCGCTCGGCCATCACCGTCGCAAAGCGCGCCGCGCTCGCTTCGGGTCCGGTCTGCAGCCCGTGGCGGCGCTGATCGACGATGCCATAGCTGTACAGGCGTGCTGCTTCGCAGGCGGCGTGCGCTTGCGCTGCCTGCTCGAGCGTGCCTGCAGCGACAGCACCGGCGTGTTTGAGCAGGTCGACTGCGCGGTGCAGCGCATGCCTGGCGAGTGCGAAGCGAGGAATACCGACGCGCTCGAGCGACAAGGCGTGGCGTGCGATCTCCCAGGCTTGTCCCTCCGCCCCGAGCAGTGCGCTCGCGGGTACTTCGACGGCATCGAAGAACACCTCGTGAATGTCGCCTTCGCCGATCAAGCTGGGAATCTCGCGCACCGTGATGCCCGGTGAATCCATCGGCACGAGAAAGACCGAGATGCCGTCCTTGCCCGCGGCGGTGCGTGCCAGCAGAAAGCAGGTATCGGCCTGCGAGGCATAGGAGGTCCAGATCTTCTGGCCACTGATGCGGTAGCGATCGGCGCGCTTCTCGGCGCGCGTTTGCAGCGCTGCCAGATCCGACCCCGCGCCTGGCTCCGAGAAGCCCTGGCACCAGAGGGTCACACCGCGCCCCATCGGCGGGATGTAGCGTTGCTGCTGTATTTCGGTGCCGAAGCGCATCAGCGTCGGTCCGATCCAGTTCACGTTCATATACTGACCGCCGCGTGGCTCGCCGGCCATCCACATCTCCTCGGCGAGAATGAATGCGGTCCAGGGGTCGGCATCGCGACCGCCCCAGCGGCTCGGCCAGTGCGGAACGAGCAGGCCCTGCTTGGCGAGTTCGGCGCAAAAGTGCTTCGAGAACGCGCTTTGCGCTGCCGAGGCCGGACCATGGGCGAGCTGCTGCCACTCGGGCGGCAGATGCGTGGCCAGAAAATCGCGCACCGTGCTGCGAAACTGCCGTTGCGCGGCATCCCACACAAAGTCCATCGCATAGCTTCTGCGTTGAAGGTCGGGCTAAGCTTTACGTCTCTTGCAGCTGAATGCAATGGCCGCACGAGGGTCGCCGATGGCACGCATCACTATCGACAATCTCGACATCGAGTACCAGCTGCACGGCCCGGCGGGCGCTCCGGCAGTCGTGCTCACGCCCGGCGGGCGCTTCGCTGGCAACTCGCCCGGGCTGCCCGAGCTCGCCGAGCGGCTGGCGGCCGGAGGGCGGCGGGTGTTGCTGTGGGACCGCCCGAATTGTGGTGCATCGGACATCAGCTTCGACGCGCCGACCGAGGCGCAGCTGCACGCCCGCACGTTATTGGCGCTGGTTCGCAGGCTGGATCTGGGGCCCACGGCAGTCGCGGGCGGATCAGCCGGCTCGCGCATGTCGCTGGTCGCCGCAGCGCGCGAGCCGGCGCTGGTCTCACATCTCATTTTGTGGTGGATTAGCGGTGGCGCAATCAGTCTCATGCAGCTCGCGGCGCATTACTGCGGTGAGCACGCCGTGCAGGCCAGTATGGGCGGGATGGCGGCTGTTGCCGCCATGCCGGCCTGGGCTGAGCAGCTCAGGCGCAATCCGCGCAATCGCGACCTGCTGCTGGCTCAGGATCCGGAGCAGTTCATCGCGACCATGGAGCGTTGGGCTGCCGTCTATGCCCCCTCGGCGCTGTCACCGGTTCCGGGCATGACGCCCGCTGACTTCGCGCGCCTTACCATGCCGGTGCTGATTCTGCGCAGTGGCATGAGCGATGTCTTTCACACGCGGCGTACCAGCGAGTGGGTGCACGAGTTGATCCCGCACTCGCTGCTGCGCGAGCCACCTTGGGACGATCAGGAGTGGAACCGGCGCATGCGCGCATCCATCAAGGAGGGACGCGGGCTGTTTGAAGGCTGGCCGGCACTCGCGCCGGCCATACTGGAATTCATCGCCGCGCGTGGCTGAGTGCGCCGCCGTCGCTAGCCTCGTGCGCGCACCCCGTTCAGAAACAGTCGCACGCCGAACACGATGCGTTCCTCGAGCTCTGGCGCAGCGGGCCGATTGCCTGAACCAATGAGACGCGCGGGGCCGCCGACCACCATGCTGAGAAAAACGGCGGCCGCCATCCTCGGGTTGGTGACGCTGATCTCCCCCGTCGCCCGATGACGCCGCAGCAGCTGCGCGAGGAATCGGATGACCGGCATCGTCGCCTGCTCATAGGCAGCCGTGAAGATCTCCGGGAAACGGTAGGACTCGGCGTTGATGATCCGCTGTAGCCTGAGCCCCTCGGGTGTTATCAGATGCGCAACCCGCATGCGGGCGACCGCCAGCAGTGTCTCCTCGAGATCACCCGTCTCGAGCGACCGCAGGGATTGCTCCGGCATGATCCAGCGTTCGATGGCTTGTTGGACCGCAGCCCGAAAGAGCGCCGCCTTGTTCGCGTAGCGGCCATAGACCGTGCGCTTGGTCATCCGGACCGCTGCCGCGATTGCCTCGATGGTCGTCTGCTCGTAGCCGCGTTCGAGAAACATGTTGAGCGCGTGCGAGAGCAGTTCCGTATGGCGTTGGGCGGCCTGCTCCCGCGTCGGCCGGCCAGCGCCGGGGCTGATCACTTTGCCGACACCGGAGCGCCGCAGGGTGAGCTCCTCTGCCGCTTCTCAGCGGCCCTTCCACTGCGGGCGGCGCTTCTCCGCGAACGCCCTGGGGCCTTCCTGGGCATCCTCGCTCAGATAGGCGGATTCAGATGCATGCCTTGCGGCACGCAAGGCGGCAGAACGACCCATCTCCGTCGAGAGCATCACCATCTCGCGCGCGGCCCGCACCGAAAGCGGTGCGCCCTCCAGAATCTCAGCGGCCAGCTCGAGCGCTGCCCGCATCAGCTGTGCTGGTTCCGCCAGGCGATTGACCAGGCCGATCTCATAGGCACGTTGCGCGCTGATCGGCTTACCGGTCAGCACGATCTCCATCATGATCCGCTGCGGGATCATGTGGATCAGGGGCGCGGCCCACGGCGAGCTCCTGCCCACCTTCACTTCGGTGATGGCGAACTTCGCGCTGGTGCTCGCGACGCACAGATCGCAGGCCTGTGCGATCAGCCAGCCGCCTGCGAAGGCCAGGCCATTGACGGCAGCGATGGTCGGCTTGCTGAGCTCGATGTTGTCGCCCGGTACCGGAAACATGTCCCGCGGCGGGACCGCCAGGGAAAGCTCCTTCATCTCTTTCAGATCGCCGCCAGCACAGAAAGTCTTGTCTCCCGAACCCGTGAGAATGGCCAGACGCAGCGCCGGATCGCGCTCGAAGCGGTGCCAGGCGGCAAACAGGCCGGTACGAACGTCCTTCCCCAAGGCATTGCGGGTCTCGGGACGATTGAGCGTAATGATCGCGATTCCATCGCTGCGCGCGTCGAACAGCACCGCATCGCTCATTAGAATCCTCTCTGCTGAATGGCATGCGCAGCGCGGTCGAGCTTCTCACGAAAATCCGGATGCGCGATCGCAACGAGGCGGCGGGCGCGCTCGACGAGCGTTTGTCCCTTCAGCTCAGCTGCGCCGAATTCGGTGACAACCACGTCCACCTCGCTGCGCGCCGTGGTGACGGGCCCCGACAAGGCGGCAGAGATGCGACTGACCGTGCCACGAGCGGCTGTGGCAGGCAACGCAATGATGGAGCGGCCACCCGCAGAACGGCTGCCGGCGCGAACGTAGTCCACCTGGCCTCCCGTTCCCCCCAGGTATTGGGAGGCGCTCTGCTCGGCATTCACCTGCCCCGTCAGGTCGACCTCGAGTGCCGAATTGACCGTCACCAGCCGTGTCAGACGCGCGAGTACGGATTCGCTGTGTGTGTATGCGGATCTTCGCATGCCGATCCGTGGATTGCGATCGGCGAAATCATAAAGGCGCCGGGTACCGATCAGCGCACCCGTGATGGAAAGACCACGATCAATCGGCTTCAGCACATTGGTGACCACGCCTCTCTCGACCAGGTCGACGAGACCGTCCCCGATCATGCCCGAATGGATCCCCAGGTCACGCCGATCATTCAGCAGACGCAGCGTTGCATCCGGCACTGCGCCGATCCCGATCTGGACGGTGGCACCGTCGTCGATATAACCGGCGACGATCCTCGCAATCGAGCGATCCGTGTCGGCAATCTGCGCCGCGGGGACCTCCACCGGTGGCCGTGCCACGTTAACCGCGCAGTCGATGCGTGCGGCCGGCAGCAGCGCATCGCCCAGCGTGAACGGCACCCGCTCGTTGACCTCGGCTATGACCACCCGCGCCTTCGCCACAGCCGCCGCGACGAAGTCATGGATCAGACCGAAACTGTGATTGCCATGGCCATCGGCAGGGCTTACCTGCACGAAAGCCACATCGCACCCGATCAGCCCCTGCTCGATCATCGGTGCGATCTGACCGACATGACAGGGCACGATCCCGAGCAGCCCCGCCGCGGCAACCGGGCGCAGAGTGCCCATGGCCCCCATGCTCGAAAGATGCAGCCGACGCGCTGCTGCGACGGTGAGGAGCCCGGAGAAGCTGGTGGCCGCAAAGGCTGACAGTGAGCCGATGCTTGTGGCTTGCGCGATCAGCGCCTCGACGAGCGTCGTCGGCTCCCCGCACGCCTGTCCCCACACGATGTGATCGCCCGGCTGCACGAAGGCGCTGAGGTCGAGCCGGTCCGCGGCGATCGAGATCGTCACCGCCGCGCGGCCAGGGCCAGGACCGCCCGCGCACGAGCAAGATGTGGCCGATCCAGCATGACCCCCTTGTAGCCGATGGTGCCGGCGGCCGGATTGGCGGCGAACAGAGCGATGATTTCGCGCGCGGCCGCCTGTTCTTCGGCGCTCGGCGTGAAGATCTCGTTGATCGGCTCGACCTGTGCCGGATGGATCGCCAGCATGCCGCGAAAGCCCGCTCGCCGTACGGCGGCGGCACGTTTGCGCAGGCCCACATCGTCGCGGAAGTCTCCATGGATGGTTTCGATCGGGGCAACACCGGCAACCGCCGCACGCAGCAGACAGAGACTGCGTGCCAGCTGATAAGTGAACTCGTAGCTGCCATCCTCATGGCGGTTGTCGATTGCGCCAACGGCGGTGGCCAGATCCTCGGCGCCCCAGGTGATCGCCGCCAGCCGCGGCACGCCAGCATAGCCCTCCATCGCCAGCATGCTCTCAGGCGTCTCTCCCACGAGCAGGATCAGGCGCGTCGCCCCGCTGGCGATCCCCGCGGCCGCCTCCAGGGCGGTGAGGTAATGATCGAGCAGCTCCACATCCGCGCGGCCGCGCAGTTTCGGCAGCATGATTCCGCCCGGCCGCGCCGGCATGATGGCCGCGAGATCGTTGAGCGCGTGTGGTCCCTGGAGCGGATTGATTCGCACCCACAGGCGCTCGCGCAGCTGCCCATGGGCGCTCAGGAAGGCGGAGGTCATCGAGCGCGCCTTGGGTTTTTCGCCTTCCGCAACCGCGTCCTCGAGGTCGAGGATGACGATGTCCGCCATGCCTGCGGTCGCCTTCTCCATCTTGCGTTCGCTGTCGCCCGGCGCGAACAGCCAGGAGCGCGCCGACACGCTTGCTGTCTCGTTCGTCATGTGTCTCCTCGCCGGACACTCTCCGCCCGTCAGTACGATCTGGGTAGCCCCAGTACCTTTTCGGCCAGGAAATTCAGGATCATGTGCGGGCTTACGGGTGCGGTGCGCGGGATCAGACATTCGCGCAGGTAACGCTCGACATGATATTCCTGAGCATAGCCCATGCCACCCAGCGTCAGCATTGCGGTATGACACGCCTCGAAGGCGAACTCGCCGGCGAGGTACTTGCCCGCGTTGGCTTCGGTGCCGCACTCCAATCCCTGGTCGAACAGGGCCGCGGCCTTCATCATCATGAGGTTCGCCGCCTCGAGCTGCGCCCAGCATTTGGCGAGCGGGTGCTGAATCCCCTGATTCATGCCGATCGGCCTGCCGAACACAATGCGCTCGCGCGCGTAGCGGGCGGCGCGGGCGATGGCGGCGCGGCCGATGCCGATCGCCTCGGCGGCGATCAGGATGCGCTCCGGGTTGAGCCCGTGAAGGATCAGCTTGAACCCTTCTCCTTCCGGTCCGATCCGGTCCTGCTCAGGGATCCACAGATCCTGAATGAACAGCAGGTTCGAGTCGACCGCATGTCGCCCCATCTTGTGAATCAGGCGCACCTCGATGCGCGAGCGATCCAGCGTCGTGTAGAAGAGCGAGAGCCCTTCTGTCTTGCGCTTGACGCGCTCGAGCGGCGTGGTGCGCGCCAGCAGCAGCATCTTGTTTGCCACTTGGGCGGTGGAGATCCAGATCTTCTCGCCGTTGACCAGATACCTGTCCTCACGCCGCTCGGCGCGCGTCTTGAGCTCCGTCGTGTTGAGTCCGGCATTTGGCTCCGTGACCGCAAAGCAGACCTGGTCCTTGCCATTCATGACCGCAGGCAGGATCCGCTCCTTCTGCTGCTGCGTTCCGAACAGCGCCACGGGCTGCAGGCTGAACACGGGAATGTGCACGCTCGAGGCACCGCTCATGCCGGCGCCCGACTCGGCAATGGCCTGCATCATGATGGCGGCCTCGGTGATACCGAGCCCTGCGCCGCCGAACTCGGCCGGCATCGCAATACCGAGCCAGCCTGCGTCCACCAGCGAGGTGTAGAAATCGTGCGGAAACACGCCTTGGCGATCGCGTTCCAGCCAGTACTCGTCCGGAAAGCGCGCGCAATGTCTTAGAATGGCTTCCCGGATACTCTGCTGATCCGCAGTGAGTGAAAAATCCACGGCTTCGATCCGTCGCTAATGGCAACTACCAGCGAGGATAGCGAAGGCGTGTCGGCAAGAACACGTCATTATGGCGAGAGCACACGATGATTAAAGGGGGCAAGCACACCGGCCCGTTGTCCGGTGTGCGTGTGGTCGATCTCACGGCGATGGTCATGGGGCCGTATTGCACCCAGATCATGGCCGATATGGGCGCGGACGTCATCAAGATCGAGCCACCGGGAGGCGACAATGTCCGCTGCATCTCGGCCGGACCGCCGGGCATGAGCGGCGTTTTCGTCAACGTGAACCGCGGCAAGCGCAGCGTAGTGCTCGACCTGCAGACCGAGGGGGGCAAGAGCGCGTTGCGCGCCCTCATTGCGCGGGCGGATGTCTTCATCCATTCGATGCGAGCGAAGGCGATCGCCCGGCTGGGGTTCAGCTACGCGAATGTCGCAGCCTGCAATCCGGCCATCGTCTACACCAACTGCTATGGGTATGGCCGCCGCGGCCCGCAGGCGGACCTGACCGCCTACGACGACACCATCCAGGCCGAGTGCGGCTTGCCGGCCGTTCAGCAGATGCTGACCGGTGAGCCGAGCTACGTCGGAACGATCCTGGCCGACAAGGTTGCAGGCATGACGGCGCTCTACGCCACGCTGCTGGCGCTGTTGCACCGCGAGCGCACGGGCGAAGGCCAGGAGGTGGAGGTCGGCATGTTCGAGACGCTGGCCGCATTCATGCTGGTCGAACATGCCAACGGCGCCCTGTTCAGCCCGCCGCTCGGCCCGGCGATTTACCCGCGTGCGGTGGCGACCAACCGCCGTCCCTACCCCACCCGGGATGGCTACATCTCCGCCCTGATATACAACGACAAGCAGTGGTCCGCGTTCGTGCAGGCCGTCCAGCCGGAGTGGGCCAGCGAGCCGATCTTCGCCACTCTCGAGCTGCGCGCCCGTCATATCGATATCACCTACGCGCGGCTGGCGGACACCTTCAGGGAGCGCACCACGCAGGAATGGCTGGAGCTGTTTCGCGCGCACGACATACCGGCGGCGCCACTCAGGACCCCCGCCGAGCTTCTCGACGATCCGCATCTGAACGCCGTCGGTTTTTTCGAGACTGTGAACACGGCTTTCGGCCCGGTGCGCTTTCCGGGCGTGCCCACCTGGTTCTCGCGTACCCCGGGCCGGGTTGCTGGCGCGGCTCCCGCACTGGGCGCTCACACGCGCGAGGTGCTGGAGGAGCTCGGACTGCAAGAGCCGGGCAAGGGAATGCTCAACGAAACGCCGGAATGACCTCGCGGGCGAACAGCTGCGCATACTCGACGAAGCTTGCGGCCGGCAGTCCCGGCGGCCTCATCATCATGAAGTGCTCCACGGGTATCTTCGCCAGTAATCGCTTGAACATCGCAATGGCCTGGTCGGGGGTCAGAATCCTCAAGATGCCGCTTGCCTTGAAGGCCTCCAGTGTCATCGGCTCGAGGAGCCGCTGCTCAGCGAGCCCGCTCGCGCCGCGGTCCTCGTTGAGCCACGCCCCGTAGGTATTGTTCACGTAGTGAAAGTAGGGCGCCAGCTCCTCGAGCGCCCTGTCAGGATCGCGCGCGACCACGAAGAACAGTCCCTGAATGCGGATGCGGGCCTGCGTGGGGTCTTTGCCGGCGGCGCGCAGTTTCTCGAGGTACAGATCACACAGCTCCTCGTTACCGAAGTAGCCATCGGCGAATTTCGCCGCGCGCTCGAGCGCCCTGCCGGTGAATCCCCCGACGTAGAGGGGTAGGTGTGCGCGCAGCGGTGTCGGCACGATCGCTGCATTGGTCAGGTTGAAGTGCCTGCCCTGGTAGGAGAAGGTCTCTCCGGCCCAGAGCCTGCGCACAATCTCGAGGAACTCATCCGTGCGACGTCCACGCGAGGAGAAATCCACGCCGTAGGCATCCGTCTCGCGCCGCCGATAGCCGACTGCGACCCCCATTTCGAGCCGGCCGCTGGAGAGGATGTCGAGAATCGCGCACTCCTCCGCGAAACGCACCGGATGGTAGAGAGGTGCCAGCGCGATCGCCGCGCCGAGTTTGATCGTGCGGGTGCGCGCAGCGATCGCCGCGAGCACGACCAGCGGCGAGGGCACGTAGCCATCCGCGGCGCCGTGATGCTCGGGCACCCAGGCTCCTTCGAAGCCGATGCTTTCGCTCCAGCTGATGAGCTCCAGCGTCTGCGCGTAAAGATCGTCCCACGGCCTGCGCCACGCGCGCGGATTTCTGAAATCGTAGAGATAGCCGAAGGTCAGTTTTCCGTTCACGAGCACCTCCGCGTGCAGGCGTCATCGCCGTACGCGCCGCCGCGTGGTGTGCTTGACACGCTGAGCGACACTGATGATTATTACACGGCGGAGGACCAGATCGCAGCGTTGCGCGCGGGCAACCGGGCTCGTCGGGCGCCAAGAGCGGCAGGTACGTAGGCCAGGTTCCTCCCTTTCATCCTGAGGGGGATCACGTGTCGACCAACCATGCAAAGGGGCTTCCTGCGGCGTTGACGGTGTGCATTTCACTCGCCGCGCTCAGCTTCTCGGCAGGCGGCGCTTACGCGCAGACCAACACCGCGCCGACCAGTCCTGCGACCGCACAAACCGGGCCCCAGCCCGCGGCAACGCTCGAGGAAGTGACCGTCACGGCGCGCAGGCGGCAGGAATCGCTGCTCAACGTGCCGGTCGTCGAGCAGGTGGTCCAGGCGCAGACGTTGCAAACGTTCCAGGTCAATCAGATTACGGACCTGCCCAGGCTCGTTCCCGGTCTCGGCATGGGCACCTCGCTACTCTCCATCGGCCAGCTCGTCTCCATACGCGGCATTGGCACGGCTTCGCAGGATCCCGGCGTCGATCAATCGGTTTCCCTCAACATCGATGGCCTGTCGCTCACCAATGGCCTTGCCTACAACAGTGCGCTTTTCGATGTGGGCCAGGTCGAGGTTCTCAAGGGGCCGCAGTCGCTGTTCTACGGCAAGAGCAGCCCCGGTGGCGTGATCGCGATTACCACGGCCGACCCCAGCGATCACTTCGAGCTCATCGGCACGGGAGCCTACGAGTTCGAATCCATCGCGCCCCGCGGCGAGCTTATCGTCTCCGGACCGGTGACCGATACCTTGAAGCTGCGATTCGCCGGGATGTACCAGAGCGCTGAAGGCTACTTCAACAATGTCGCGACGGCTTTGCCGGGTACGGGCGCTGTGACGCCGAGCGTCTCGCGCGCCCCCAACTCGAGGGACTACATGATGCGGGGGACTGCGCTGTGGGATCCCGTCAGTGACTTTACCGCGCGACTGAAGGTCAACTTCGCCCATGATCGGGCGATCAATGCCGAAACCTCCCAGTGCATCGACGCCCCGACCGGGACTCACGCCGGCGTCCCGGGGTTTCCACCCTTCATGGGCGACGCGCCGTGCACAATCAGCAGGGATCTGAACCTGGTGTTTCTGGATCCCGCCAACTTCCCCGGCATTTTGAATGACGGTGTCCCCTTCCTGGAGACCAACCAGGCGTACGGCACGCTGGAGTTGAACTATCACCCGTCCGCTCCCATTACTCTGACCTCGCTGACCGGCTACTACAACCTCTCGTCCTCGAGCATGGTCAATCCCTACGAGACGCAGCATGCCGGTCCGTTCCTCGGGATCAATAACCACTTCCATCGCCGCGACTTCACTCAGGAACTGCGCGCCAACAGCGACTTCAAGGGCCCGGTGAACTTCACCGCAGGTGCCCTCTACCAGGACGGCAACGTGGCTGACAACGTGACGGTGCTCGGAAACAGCGCTTACGGGCTGCCGTCCCCGGTCGAAGACGGAGTGACGCCCATCGACATCAGAACGTATTCGGCCTATGGCCAGCTGAGGTGGGACATCGTCAGGCGACTGGAGTTTGCAGCCGGTCTGCGCTACACGGATGAGAAACGCACGGAAAGTCCATTCAACTACCTGACTCACCAGCCGACACCCGTGCCGGTGTCGGAACTGAACCCGAAGAGATACTCGCCGGAGGTCACGCTGACCTACAAGCCGACGGACGAGATGACGCTGTTCGGGGCCTGGAAGAAGGCGTTCAAATCGGGCTCGTTCAGCATCGCCACCCCTGCCGTAGCCAATGAGAACAACTCGTTCGGCGACGAGAAGGTCAATGGCGGAGAGCTGGGCGTGAAGAGCCTGTGGTTCGACCGCCAGCTCGCGCTGAACCTGGCGGCCTTTTACTACACGTACGACGGGCTGCAGGTCGGCGTGATCTCGCCTCCGCAGGCGGGCGTGCCCGTGATCCAGACGCTGAACGCGGCTACCGCACGGACGTATGGTGTCGATCTCGATGGCCGTTACCAACCCGCCGCCGTTCCACGCCTGGGAATCAACTACGCCATGCAGTGGAACGTCGGTTCGTACACGAATTTCACCAACGCTCCTTGCTGGGGCGGGCAGACGGTGGCCTTGGGCTGTAACCAGGCCTTCAACCCGGCGGTCGGCGGGTACACGGCTCAGAACCTCTCCGGTACGCCTCTGATCCGTGCTCCCCGATGGTCGGGCAGCGTTGGCTTCGATTACGAGATACCGCTGCAGAGCGGCTACGCGTTGTTGCTCGCCAACAGCACTCAGTTTTCCTCCACCTATGTCACGTACCTGGCCGTCGGCCGTCCCAATAACGACAACTTTCAGGGCGCCTTCGCCAAAGTCGATTTGAGCGCTGCGTTGCGGTCGCCGGCGGACCGCTGGGAAGTTGCCGTGGTCGGCAAGAATCTCAATGACAAGATTACCTCCGGAAACTGCACCGCCTCGCCGTTCCTGACGGAGGTCGTTGCGAACCCATCCGGCATGCAAACCCCGAGCCCCATCGGCATCGATCCGGCGAACTGCTTCCTCGACCCGGGCCGTGAGGTCTGGCTGCGCGTGACGCTCAAGCCGTTCTGAAGGCGCGGCCCCGGCCACCGCCTTACTGCGCAGCGGGAGTGAGATGCATGAGCGGTTTTGACGAAGAACGGGACTTTGTCGTGGTAGGCAGCGGCGGCGGCTCCATGTGCGCGGGGCTCGTCATGAGAGCTGCGGGCCGGGACGTTCTCATCCTGGAGAAGACCGAGCTCGTGGGGGGTACTACGGCGCGCTCGGGCGGCGTCATGTGGATCCCGAACAATGCTTTTATGAAGCGTGATGGGGTCCCCGACAGCTTAGCGAGGGCGACCGCTTATCTGGATGCCGTGTTGGGCGATGCGAGCGATGCACCGGGCGCCTCGCGCGCGCGACGCCGCACCTACCTCACCGAAGGTCCGCGCATGGTGGACTTCCTCACCGAGCAGGGCGTCAAGCTGACGCGCATCCGCGAGTGGCCCGATTATTACGATGAGCTTTCCGGGGGATCGGTGCCGGGGAGAACGGTCGTGGCGGAACTCTTCGACGCGAACGAGCTCGGAGCGTGGAAACACAAGCTGCGCCCGAGTTTCATTCGCTTGGGCGTGCCCGCCACTCTCGAGGAGCTGATGCGGCTGCCCGCTCTCGGGCACTCCTGGCGCGTAAAAATGCTGATGGCGCGGCTCATGCTGCGCGGGGTCGCTGCAAGGATAACCGGTAGGGACTGGGTCGCCGGCGGCGCGGCGCTGCAAGGTCGCATGGTCGATGCGGCACTGCGCGTCGGGGTTGAGATTCGGACCGAATCGCCGGTTGGTGAGCTCATTGTCGAGGGGGGCACGGTGAGGGGCGTCGTGACCGCCAGCGAGGGCCGTCCCTGGTGCGTGCGGGCCCGGCTGGGCGTGCTTGTCAACGCCGGCGGATTCGCACGCAACCAACGGATGCGCGATCACTATCAACCCGGGATCTCCGTGAAGTGGACCATGGCTGCCCCTGGCGATACCGGCGAGATGATCGAGGAGATGATGCGTCATGGCGCGGCCGTCGCGCAGATGGAGGAGCGAGTCGGCAATCAGCTGACGCTCCCGCCCGGCGTCGAGGACAGCGAGGCCAAGCCGACTGCCCAGGCCCTGACCGCCGCGCCGCACGTGATCCTCGTCGATCAGAGCGGCATCCGTTACATGAACGAGGGCGGCTCCTACATGGCCTACTGCAAGGGGATGCTGGCGCGGAATGCGGTGGTACCGGCGGTGCCGAGCTGGGCCGTCTTCGACAATCAATACATCCGCCGCTACATGCTGGCCGGAACCACGCCGGGCGCCCAAAAGCCCCGGCGCTGGTACGACGAAGGCTATCTCAGGCAGGCAGATACGCTGTCCGGGCTCGCGCAAAAGCTCGGCATGAATCCTGCGACGCTCGAGGCGACGGTGCGGCGCTTCAACGCTTTCGTCGCCGCCAACCGCGACGAGGACTTCCATCGCGGCGAGCGCGCGTACGATCGTTGGCTGGGCGATCGGTTGCACAGGCCCTCGGAGACGCTCGGGTCGATAGACAGATCACCTTTCTACGCCGTGCCCGTGCACCCCGGTGACGTCGGCACCTTCGGAGGTGTCGTGACTGACGAGTTTGCGCGAGTGCTGCGCAGCGATGGGTCGGTCATCGGCGGGCTCTACGCGACCGGAGTTGCGACGGCCTCGGTGATGGGCCGCTACTATCCAGGGGCAGGCGCAAGTGTCGGCCCGTCGTTCGTCTTCGGTTACGTGGCCGCGAAACACGCAGTCGCCGCGGGGGCTGCGACGGGTTCGACTGGCACGGCGAGCGCCTGCGGCGAGCATGCGCACAGCCCCGGCCGCCGGCATCCTCTAAGTGCGCGCCGCAGTGCAATCATCGGATAAGACAGCTCGGGGCCCCCTCGCAGGGTTGCGCGTCATCGAGTTCGCGGGTCTGGGTCCGGTGCCCTTCTGCGGCATGATGCTCGCAGACATGGGGGCGGAAGTAATCAGGATCGAGCGCAAAGGGGCCACCTGGCACGATCCGACACGCGACCCGTTGCTGCGCAATCGACGCTCTGTCGATTTGAACCTCAAGCATCCGGAAGGCCTGGCGATCGCGCACGCCCTTCTCAAGACCGCGAGTGTGCTCATCGAAGGGTACCGACCGGGCGTGATGGAGAGGCTGGGTCTCGGCCCTGCCGAATGCCTCTCGCGCAATCCCCGCCTGGTGTACGGTCGCGTGACGGGCTGGGGCCAAGACGGACCTCTGGCCTCGGCTGCCGGTCACGATCTCAACTACATCGCGCTGTCGGGTGCGTTGCATCTCATCGGCCCGGAAGGAGGGAAGCCGACTCCACCACTGAACCTGGTCGGCGACTTTGGTGGGGGTGCCATGCTTCTGGCCTGTGGAGTTCTCGCAGCATTGTTCGAGGTTCACCGGTCGGGTCGAGGGCAAGTGATCGATGCCAGCATCCTCGACGGGACGGTTGCGCAGCTGGGGATGATGTTTTCTTTCCGCGCGAACAGCTATTTCCGGGATGCCACGGGCGCCAATGTCCTGGGGGGTGGGCTGCCCTTCTATGACACCTATGCAACGAAGGATGGGCGCTACATGTCTGTTGCATCTCTGGAACCGCAATTCTACCGCCTCCTGCTCCGCAGGCTTGGCATCGAGAAGGAGGGTGGTCTGGAGGGTCTCGGGATCGAGTCGGTCGACGATCCCGAGGCTCAAGCGCGCTGGCCGGTATTACGATCTGCTCTGACACGTCTCTTTGCTACGCGCACTCGCGATGAGTGGTGTTCCCTGTTTGAAGGGACCGACGCCTGCGTCGCACCCGTCTTGTCCCTGGAAGAGGCTGCCCAGCACCCGCACAATGCGTTTCGCCGCACGTTCACAACGGTAAACGGAGTGCTGCAGAACGCCCCGGCCCCGCGCTTCAGCCGCACCTCTCTGCAGGAGCCCGAGCACGGCAGACGACCCGGAGAAGATACCGAGTCGGTGCTCAACGAACTTGGGTTGACGGCCGACCAGATAGACCGTTTACGCTCGGCAGGCGCGCTGTGAGAGCGCGGCCGATGCGTGTGGCGCCGCAGCCATCCTGCCCGCGCAGGGCGGATGGCGGAAGGCAGCAGGAGTCGAACCTACCAGGAGGCGTCTGGCGCCCCCTCCTGGGTTTGAAGCCCAGTCGTACCGCCGGGTACGGGTGCCTTCCGTCGTATCTTCAGTGCGTCGCGACACCGCCAGGCGCGGGCGCTGCCGTCCCCCCGTGGGCGCGGTTTCGCTGTGGCTTCACAGGCGGAGCGCGGCGAGCTGCGCGGTGAAGCTTGCCTCGTCGGCCGGCTCGAGGCAGCGCAGATCCAGCCACAGGGCGCGGTCGGCCATGCGGGCGATCACCGGGCGCGGCAAGGCGCGCAGCGCACCCTCGAGGCGTGCGAGACTCGCGCGCTTTCCCTTGCCGGCGCGCACCGCGAGTCCGTAGCTCGGTAACTGTTCCACCGGCACTGCCCCGCTGCCGATCTGACTGAAGAGCGGCGCCTCGCACACCTCGTATGCCTCGCCGAGGGAGCATTGCAGCGCTGCGCGCAACCGCACCGCCTGCGCCTGCAGCTGCGGCACCGATCGGGTCAACAGCCGGAGCGTCGTAAGACGCTCGGCAAGATGCTCCGGCGCGCGATAGAGCGTCAGCACCGCCTCGAGGGCGGCGAGCGTCAGCTTACCGACGCGCAGCGCCCGCCTGAGCGGATCGCGACGGAGTCTGTCGATCAGATCGGCGCGTCCCACCACCAACCCCGCCTGCGGGCCGCCCAACAGCTTGTCACCGCTGAATGCCACCAGATCGGCTCCGGCGGCAATCGCCTCGCGGACCGTGGGCTCGGCTGGCAACTGCCAGCGCCGCAGGTCGACCAGCGATCCGCTGCCCAGGTCGACGACCACCGGGATGCCGTGCAAGCGGCCGAGCTTCACGAGCTCGGTGAGCGGCACGCTCGCGGTGAAACCGCTTACGACGTAGTTGCTGGTGTGCACCTTCATCAGCAGCGCGGCCCGCGGACCCAACGCCGCCGCGTAGTCGTGCAGGTGCGTGCGGTTGGTGGTCCCCACCTCGACGAGGCGGGCGCCGGCACGCCGCATGATGTCGGGCAGGCGGAACGAGCCCCCGATCTCGACCAGTTCCCCGCGCGAGACCAGCACCTCGCGGCGCTGCGCGAGCACGCTCAACATCAGCAGCACCGCAGCCGCGTTGTTGTTGACGACCATGGCAGCCGCTGCACCGGTCAGCTCGCACAAAGTCGTGTCGACGAGCGTGTCGCGCTCGCCCCGCTTACCCCGGGACAGATCGAACTCGAGGTTCACCGGTGCGCTCATCGCCTGCACGACGGCGCGAACAGCCTCCGCGGGCAGCAGCGCACGCCCGAGATTGGTGTGCAACACCGTTCCGCTGAGGTTGAATACCGGCTGCAGCGCAGGACGCGCGGCGAGCGCGAGCTGCCCTTCCACGGCGGCTGCGATGGCCGACCCGGCGAGGCTCGCGCGGTCGAGCTCGCCAGCGAGGGCGGCACGGCGCAGCTGCCCGAGCTGCGCGCGCAGGGTAGCGATCACGGGCGTGCGGCCATGGCGCGCCACAAGCTCCTGCAGCGGCGGCGTCTGCAGCACCCGATCGACGGAGGGAATATCGGCCGCCTGCGCGGGGGGCAGCGGTTGGAGATTCTCGCCTGCAGACATCGGGGGGATCTTGCGGTAGGGGTGACAGTCCCGCAAGGCTCGGCGCGGATGGCCTCGAAGCCGCCCTGGATGGAGTGGTACTCAATGCCGGCGGGAGGTCCTGCCGAACTCCTGCTCGGCTGCGTCACATCATCATAAGACTAAAATGACAGCTGTATGACAGCGAGAAGCGTTGTGCCCGATGTGCTCGCGGGCCTGTCGATCGCCGGGCTGCTGCTACCGGAAGCGGTGGCCTACTCGGGCGTCGCGGCGCTGCCGCCCCAGGCCGGCGTGATTGGACTGTTCGCCGGGCTCCTTTGTTATGGCGTGATCGGCCGGAGCCGCTTTGCCATCGTCTCCGCGACCTCCTCATCGGCAGCGGTGCTGGCCTCGGCGACCCTGGCGCTTGCGGGGAACGATGTGGCGCAACGCGTGGCGCTCGCGTCACTCCTGGTGGTCGGCACCGGTCTGGTGTTCCTCTTGTGCGGCAGCCTGCGTCTGGGGGCGATCTCGAACCTCATCGCGCGTCCGGTACTGCGCGGCTACACGTTCGGGCTGGCGCTCGTGATCGCGGTCAAACAGTGGCCGACGCTCGTCCACTTTCACCCCCACAGCACCGGCTTCTTCCCGCTCGTCGCCGAGCTCGTGGGCAACATCCGCGCATGGCGGGTGCCGAGTCTCGTCTGTGGCCTGGCAGCGCTCGCCGGCCTGTTCGTGCTCGAGCGCGTACCCAGGGTCCCGGCTGCACTGGTGGTGATCGTCGCAGGGATCCTCGCCGCGCCGCATCTGGCGGCGCAGGGCGTGGTGCTGACGGGCCCGATCCACCTGGCGCTCTCCCTGCCGACGTTCGCAGTCCCCACCGGCACACGCTCGCTGCCGCTGGTCGAGTTCTCGGTCGCCGTGATGTTCATCCTGTACGCGGAGTCCTACGGCTCCATCCGAACCTTTGCGCTCAAGCACGATGATGAGGTGCAACCCAACCGCGAGCTGGTCGCGCTCGGCGTGGCCAACATCGCCTCCGGTCTGATGCAAGGCACCCCGGTGGGGGCCGGTTACTCCGGCACTTCAGCCAACGACGCGGCCGGTGCGCAGTCGCGTCTCGCCGGACTCATCGCCGCGGCCGTGGTGCTGGTGCTGGTGCTGCTGTTCCTGAGATGGATCGAGCAGATACCCGCGCCGGTCCTGGCGGCGATCGTCATTCACGCGGTGAGCAAGTCCCTGCGGTTCAGCGTGTTCCACAATTACTTCAGTTGGCGCCGCGACCGTCTGGTGGCTCTCGCAGCCGTGCTGGCAGTCATGATCCTCGGGATCCTCAACGGACTCCTGGTCGCGATCGCTTTCAGCCTGGGCATGCTGCTGCGCTCGCTCGCGCGCCCGCGCCTGTCGGTGCTCGGCCGGGTCGGCGCGCACGACTACCTCAGCCTCGAGCGTTTTCCGAACGCGGTGACCGCGCCAGACATGCTGGTGCTGCGGCCCGAGGAGCCGCTGTTCTTCGCCAACGCCGAGCCGCTCCTGACGCAGGTTCGCGCGCGGGTGCTGGCGGTACCGGCGACGAAGGTGGTCGTACTCAGCCTCGAAGAGTCGCCCGACCTCGACAGCACCTCGATCGAGGCGCTGAGCGAGCTCTGTACCTGGCTCAGCGCCCGGGGCGCGGAGCTGCGCCTGGCACGGCTGAAGGACGCGGCGCGCCATGCCCTGTTGCGGGCTCGCCTGACCATGTTGCCAGCGGATGCGCTCGACTATTCCAGCGTCGATGATGCGGTTCGCGGCAGGAGTGTTACGCCCGAGGGCGACGCCTCAAATCGGGCGTGATCGGGCGTATCGCGCGATTTACGGTCGAGCTTCGGCCTGCGTCTCCACGCGCCTGGGGCACGCGTGGCCGCCGTCACCTGCACGATGTCCTCTAATCAACGACTTAGTGGTTGGATGTTACGTTGTTTTAAGGGAATGCCGGATGGCATAGCCATAGCTTCGTGTTACCCTTTGAATCAGCTGAGCATTACGCGGCGGTCGCCGCGGCTCACATGTACCGTCCCAAAAGTCAGAAATTACGGCGCCAGACCGGCAGCCCGCTGCGCTGGATCTGAACCACGGAACGCAGACCAACAGGATCCGGAGGACACCATGGCGGACGACAAGACTCCCGCGCCCTCTGCGGCCGATAACCCCTACACCCAGACCTATGTGGTTCAGGCGGGCGACACGCTCTCGAAGATTGCCGAGAAGTACTACGGCGATGCGACGCTGTACAGCAAGATCTTCGAGGCCAATCGCGACATCCTCAAGGATCCGAACCGGATCTCACCTGGGCAGAAGCTGCGTATCCCCTGACTTACCGTTGCCACCACCGAAAGTGAGGAACCCGAAAATGAAGAAGTTATCTGTCTGGCTGCTGCCCACGCTGTTGGCGTTGGCGCTCGTCGGCTGCGCGAATGACAAGGCTCCGGCCGAGCGGGCGGTTGCCTCTGCCGAGACGGCATTGGCGCAAATCCGGGACATGGCGCAGAAGTACGCTCCCGATCAGCTGCAGGCGATCGATGCGCAGTTCAACACCGTCAAGGACAGCCTCGCCAAAGGCGATTACAAGGGCGTGCTGGCCGCCATGCCCGGCCTGAACTCCGCCATCAGCGGTCTGAAGGATGCGGCGTCGGCCAAGCAGGCGGATGCCGAGGCGGCGGCCGCGAAAGCGAAGGACGCCTGGGGGCCGATGAGCACCGACGTGCCGAAGATGGTCGATGCGATCCAGAGTCGCGTCGACATCCTCTCGAAGTCACATCACCTGCCCCGCGGCGTGACCAAGGACAGCCTCGCCGCGGCCAAGTCGGGGCTGGACTCCATGAAATCCGCGTGGAGCGATGCTTCGAGCGCCGCCTCGTCCGGTGACTTCGCCAGCGCCATGAGCAAGGCTCAGGCCGTGAAGGATCAGGCTGCCCAGATCATGCAGTCGCTCGGCATGGCCTCGAGCTGAGTCGTCCGCTCTTGCGATCGCCGGCCGTCTCACTGACTCGTGATGAGACGGCCGGCGAGATCGTAAGTCCCGGCGCCCACGATCTCGACATCGGCCCATTCCCCTACCCGCAGCGCGGCGCCGTCCTTACCCGCGGCGCGTGACTTCTGCTGCGCAGCCTCGATGCGTATGACGCCGTCGATCTGCGGCGCCTCGGCGGCGCTGCGGGCGACGGCCACGCCATCGGTGACCTCGTCGATCAGCACGCGCACGCGGCTGCCCACCCGTGCGGCGAGCCGCCGCGTGCTGATGGCGGCCGCATGCTCCATGAAGCGCTGGTAACGCTCCTGCTGCAACTGCGGCGGCACGTGATGGGGGAGCGCGTTGGCGGCGGCCCCCTCGACGGGCGAGTACTTGAAGCAGCCGACGCGATCGAGCTGCGCCTCAGCGAGCCAGGCGAGCAGCTCGTCGAACTCCGCTTCCGTCTCTCCGGGGAAGCCGACGATGAAGGTGCTGCGCAGCGTGAGCTCGGGACAGCTGCGCCGCCAGGAGTGAATGCGCGCCAGCGTGTCCTCAGCGTGCGCGGGGCGGCGCATGCGTCTCAGCACCGAGGGGCTGCCGTGCTGGAACGGGATGTCGAGGTAGGGCAGCACCCGCCGCTCGGCCATGAGCGGCATCACGGCGTCGACGTGCGGATAGGGGTACACGTAGTGCAGGCGCACCCACACCCCGAGCTCGCCCAGGGCGTGCGCCAGATCGATGAATCGGGTCTGGTAACTCCTACCTCGCCAGGTGCCGCGCGCGTATCGCAGGTCCGCCCCATAGGCGCTGGTGTCCTGCGAGATGACCAGCAGCTCCTTCACACCGGCGGTCGCCAGCCGCTCCGCTTCCCGCAGCACCTCATCGATCGGTCGGCTGACGAGCCGCCCGCGCATCGCCGGGATGATGCAGAAGCTGCAGCGGTTGTTGCAGCCTTCGGCAATCTTCAGGTAGGCGTAATGCCGCGGCGTCAGCCGCACACCCTGCGGGGGCAACAGATCGAAGAACGCGTCGTGCTGCGGCGGCAGGTGCTCGTGCACCGCGCCCAGGACGTCCTCGTAGGCTTGCGGGCCGGTCACCTTGAGCACGCGCGGGTGGCGCTCGAGGATGCGCTCGGGCTTCGCTCCCAGGCACCCGGTCACGATCACGCGTCCGTTGTGCTCGAGCGCCTCACCAATGGCATCCAGTGACTCATCGACCGCGGCATCGATGAAACCGCAGGTGTTGACCACCACCACGTCCGCCGCCTCATAGGTTGGGGCGACCTCGTAGCCCTCGGCACGCAGCTGCGTGAGGATGCGTTCGGAGTCGACCAGCGCCTTCGGGCACCCGAGGCTCACGAAACCGACTTTCGGCACGCGGCCTGCGGTGCGCCGGCTTGCCCCCGCGCGGCGGGCACCGGGACGCGCGGTTGTGATCGCCCGCGAGCCCGAGGGGCTGCGGGAGTGTGCGGGGGTCGGGCGGGCTGACATGGATCACGGGCGCCGGCAGGTCCGGCGAGGTGCAAAAGGGCGGCTATGCTAGCCGCGGACCGGTGCGCGCGCCACTGCGCCCGGCTTACTCCCGGGGAGCGCCAGCCGGTACGGCGGCAGGCTGAGACTGTGCCGCAGGGGCCGAGTGCTGGTGCACCCGGAACAGGGCGTAATAGACCAGGAGCACAATGAGCGGCATGATCAGCCACGGCCACACGGCCGGCCGCCGCTCGCGCGTGCCGCTAGCGGCCATACAGTCCCGTGAGCTGCGCCTCGCCGAGCGCCTGCCCGCGGACGTTGAAGCCGATCAGCGCTGCCGTCGCGTCCGCAGGCACCTCGAGCTTGTCGACCTTCAGCGCGTACAGACGGAAGTGGTAGTGGTGCGGCGGCCCGGGTGGCGGGGCAGGTCCGCCGTAGCCGACGGTGCCGTAGTCGTTGCGTCCCTGCAGGGTGCCGGCCGGCAGCAGCTTCTTCTGCGGGTCGCCGGCGTCCGCAGGCAGCGAGCTCGTGCCCGCGGGGATGTTGTAGACGATCCAGTGCCACCAGCCGCTGCCGGTGGGGGCATCCGGATCGTGAACCATCAGCGCGAAGCTGCGGGTGCCCGCAGGCGCGCCGCTCCAGGACAGCGCCGGCGAAACGTTGCCGCCCTGGTAGCCGAAACCGTTGAACACCTGAGCGTTGGCAATCGTGCCGCCGTCAGAGATATGCGTACTGCTGAGTGTAAAGGCCATGGCGCGGGTCCCCCGCGCCGGAGTGTGCAGCGCGGGGGCTGCGGAGTGCAAATGTTCGCACAAGCCCTGCGCCGGAAGAGCGCGCGGCTCGGCGTCCGGCGCAGGGCTCGACCCTCAGCCACGCGCCACCCAGTGGCCCGGATGCATGTGCCAGCCGCCACGGGTCTGCACCCAGGCGTGCGGCACCCAGCGGTAGCCCGGACGGGGCGCTTCCCAGTGGCCGGGACGCCAGGCGTAGCGCCCACCCTCCCAGAACCAGGCGCCGCCGATCCAGAAATACCCGGGCGACGGGGGCACACGGACGGCCTCGAACTGCAGCGGTGGAGGCGCGGTCGGGGCCACGACTTCGACGCCGACTCCGGGGGCCACGACCGTGGCACGCACCGGCACCGGCGTGATCACACAACCTGAGAGCGACGCGCCGAGCAGCGCGCCGGCAACGGCGGTTCTCACGGATATGAGTTTCATTCATGCTCCTGCTGTTCGCGCGGGATATGCGCCAACACCCGCAGCAGGCAACGCACGACCGAGCCCTGAGCATACATACCGGGAAATACACGTGAGCCGCGCGCCGCCTGCTGTGTCGAATCAACCCGCCGAGCTGGTTGACCACAACCTGCTGCGGACCCTGTCGCGCGGGAGCGACTTCGCCGCGCTCAGCGCGCGCGTTCTCGATCAGTGAGGCGCCCGGGCGCAGCGTCCGCCATGGATTTCGGCCGCGAGTACTACCAGCGCTACTACTTCGATCCGCGCACCGCGGTCGTGAGCCGCAGCGAGATGCAGGCGCGTGCGCGCCTCATTGCGGCATTCGTCGCGCACGCGGGGCTGCCGGTGCGGCGCATTCTGGAAGCGGGCTGCGGCACCGGCATGCTGCGCGGCGGGCTGCAGAAGCTGCTGCCGCACGCCCGCTACGTGGGGCTCGAGAGCAGCGAGTACCTGTGCCGGCGCTACGGCTGGGTGCACGGCCGCATCGAGGAATATCGCCCGCGCGCGCCGTTCGAGCTGGTGATCTGCTATGACGTGCTGCAGTACCTGGAGGCGGCAGCTGCGCAGCGGGCGCTCGCCAACCTCGGCCGGTTGTGCCGTGGCGTGCTGTATTTCACGGCGCTGACGCGCTACGACTACCAGCACAACTGCGACCGGGCGCGCACCGATGCCGGCGTGCACCTGCGGAGCGGGCGCTGGTACCGCGAGCGTCTGCGCCGCCAGTTCCGCGAGGCGGGGCTGGGCTTCTGGCTGCGCCGCGGCGCGCCGCTCACCCTCTGGGAGCTGGAGTCGTCGAGTTAACGCCCGCTTCCTCTGTTGGCATGAATGCCACAGCTGCCGCGCCGCAATCAGCTGACCTGCGGCAGCTCCCGCAGGCGCCGCCGGCGGAACAGCGGATACAGCGGCAGGCCGAGCAGTATCAGCGCCACCGTGGCGAGCGATTCCTTCGGCGCGCTGCGCAGTGCGCTCAGCACGATCCACACCATCACCAGCGCAAACAGCAGCGGCACCAGCGGGTAGCCGGGGACACGGTACGGCCGCGGGGCGAGCGGCAGCTTGCGTCGCAACACGATGACCGCCAGTGACACCGGGATCCAGAACAACGCGAACGACATCACCGCCATGTTGGTGAGCTGATCGAACGTTCCGGAGACCGCGAGCAGTGCCCCCCACAGCGCCAGCAGCAGCAGCGAGATGACGGGCACGCGGCTGCGTGGCGCGAGGCGCCCGAATGCGGCGAAGAACAGTCCGTCGCGCGCCGCGGCGTACGGCACCCGCGCCGCGCTGAGGATGACGCCGTTCAGCGAGCCCACCGTCGACACCAGGAAGATCAGCGTCGCCACGGGCGCCGCCCGGCCGCCGAGAAACGTCTGCACCGCGCGCGCCGCCACCGAGGGCGACTCCGGGTAGGCGGTGGAGTTCGCGCTGGCCACCTGCCAGAACGGCAAGGCGTACAGGTAGGCCGTGTTGATGATGAGATAGAGCCCCAGCACCAGCAGCGCGCCGCCCACGATGGCGCGTGGCAGATTGCGTTGCGGGTCGCGCACCTCGCTCGCCGCCATCGGCAGGAACTGCCAGCCGCTGTAAGCCCAGAGCGCCGCGAACAGCGCCGCACCGAAGCCGGCGAGACCGCCGCTGGCGGTGCCCGCGGGCGCTGACAGGTTGTCCACCGCGCGCGTACTGCCGAACAGGAACACCCCCGCGGCAACGCCCAGGATCGCCACCACCTTGGCCGCGGTCAGCAGCGCCTGCACGCGTCCGCCCAACATCACACCGGCGCAGTTGATGGCGGCGAATACGGCGATGCTAGCGACCGCCACCAGCTGCCGCGCACCGAAGCTCAGGTGGTACTCCATGCCGAACAGGTGCACGCTGCGCGTGAACCACTCGTGCCCCAGGGGGTGGATGTCGGAGATGAAGATCGCCACTGCGGCGCCGTAAGCGGCCACGGCGGCCCCTCCCAGGACAAAGGCGTTGCAGGCGAACAGGAAGCCGGGAATTTCCCCGTACGCCGCGCGCAGGTAGACGTACTCGCCGCCGGCGTGCGGCAGCAGCGCGCCGAGCTCGGCAAAACACAGCGCGCCGAGCATCGCCACGAAGCCGGCCACCACCCATGCGCCGAGCACCAGCGCCGGCGTGCCCACCGCCTGCGCCATGCTCGCCGTCTTCAGGAATATGCCGGTGCCGATGATGATCCCGACCACGAGCGAGGTGGCATGCGTGAGGGTCAGGTCGCGGCGCGGTTGCAGGTCGGCGGCTGGCATACGCGCTATCGTACAATTCCGCGGGCCGCCGCACGGAGGTCAACGTCATGGCAAGCCACGAATACCTGGCCCGCGTCCATTGGGAGCGGGGCGCCGCGCCGTTCACCGACAAACGCTACAGCCGGGCCCACACCTGGCGCTTCGACGGCGGCGTGGAGGTGCCGGCCTCCTCCTCGCCGCACGTGGTGCGCGCGCCGATGTCGGCGGAGGCGGCGGTCGACCCCGAGGAGGCGCTGGTGGCGGCGCTGTCGAGCTGCCACATGCTGACGTTCCTGTACCTGGCCGCGCGCGGCGGCTGGCGCATCGACAGCTACACCGACGATGCCGCAGGGGTGATGGGCAAGAACGCGGCCGGCAGGGACGCCATCGTGAGCGTCACGCTGCGTCCGCGGGTGAGCTTCTCCGGCGAGCGGCTGCCGTCGCCCGCAGAACTGCAGCAGTTGCACCATCGGGCGCACGAGGAGTGTTTCATTGCGAACTCGGTGACGACCGAGGTGCACGTCGAACCTGAGTCCGATGCCTGAGACACTCGCGGCTTTCCGCGGCCCCGTCAGCTGCACGCGCGCCGCCGGCGTCCCCGGGCTGACCCTGAGCGGCAACAGTGCCCAAACGCCGGCTGAGAAAACCGCGCTCGCCTTCAGCAGCGCGGCACTGCCTGATCTCCCCGCTGCCCTGCACGATGTCGTCGTCGAGCATCTGGGCGGCGGGCGGTACCGCATCAGCAGCTCGGCGGGCGAGTGGACGATCAGCGCCAGCGTCGTCCACCTGCATCGCGAGATCGCCGCGCAGTTCTACCGCGCCATCCCGCCGCGGCCGGCACCCGCGCGCAAACGGCTGTTCTGGAGAGTGGTGCTGGCGCTCGCCGCCAGCCGCACCGGGCTAGCTGCGCTGCGGTTGCTGCGGCGCTAGTTGAACTGGCAGAAATCGCCTGCTGCGGCGATTTCGGCGGACATCAGCTTCGTTGCCGCCGGCAAAAGGCGCGACTTTCGCCGGCTGCACCGGGAGCGCGCCCGCCGAATCACGAGCTCGGCGAGCGCAGCTCGAGTATCTCGGCGGCCGGCACGGCCATGCGCTGCGCGCCGACCAGCGAGGCGTACGCGGCAAGTTGCGCATGGAAGGCGCGGTTCCAGGTGAAGTACCGCAGCACGCGCGCGCGCGCCGCGGCGCCGATGGCGTCGACATCGCGCTCATAGAGTGCGGCGATCGCCTCCGCCAGACCTGCGCCGCTGTTGGGTTTGGCCAACACCCCGACGCTGTCGTCGATGATTTCCGGGAACGCGCCGGCACGCGCCGCCACCACCGGCCGCCCGCACGCCATCGCCTCGAGCAGCACCAGACCGAAGGTCTCCTTGGTGCCGGCATGCACCAGCGCGTCCGCCGAGGCGATCCATTGCGCGAGCTCCACGCTGTCGCGCCGGTACGGGAGCATGGTGACGTTGGCGGCGGGGCGCGCGGTGCGCGCGCCGCCGATGAGCACCAGATGGTAGGGCGACCCCAGACGCGCGAACGCCTGCAGCAGCACCGGCAGGTTCTTCTCGCGCGCAAAGCGGCCCGCGAACACCAGCACCCGCGCATGCGGGGGAAGTTGCAGGCATTCGCGCAGTGCGTTGCGGCGCCGTCCGGGATTGAAGACTTCCGTATCGACGCCGAGCGGCTGGTGCACCGCGTGCTGCACGCCCAGGCTCTGCAGGTAGTCGCACATCACGCGGCTCGGCGCGAACACCAGATCGCAGCGCTCGTACAGCGTGCGCACGTAGCGGCGGATCGGCGGCTCGGTGAACCAGCCGCACAGACGCCGACCGGCCAGCTGCGGCAGGTTCGAATGATAGAAACCCACCAGCGGAATACCGCGGCGCTGCGCCACGGTCCAGCCGCACCAGGCGGGGTGAAAGGCATCCCCGGCCTCGATCAGCGTCGGCTCGAGCGCATCGAGCAACCGCGTCCAGCGGCGCGGGTTGAGCGGCAGGCGGTAGTTGAAAGTCCAGGGCACCGGATAGCCCGACAGGGTGCAGAGGCTGCCGCGCTCGATGTGGGTCTCGCGGCCGGGTACGACGATGGTGTGTTCCCACGAGGTGTGTCCGGCCAGCCACGCGTGCTTGGCCGACAAATAACGCTTCACTCCGCCGCTGGTCGGCGAATAGAACAGGGTCGCGTCAACGAGATGCATTTTGTTACGGCCTTCCGACCCCGGGTTCCGCCTCACGCACCAAACATGCATTGCACCTTTATGACGATGGAGTGTCAAGCGCGCGCCGTGCGGCGCGCAGCTGCGGCTCACGCCGTGATGTTGGCGTTCAGACGGAAGAGGTTCGTCGCTGCGTGACGTGCGTGAACGTTGGAAGATCGAGCGGGCGAACCCGGCAAATCGACTGTGGCACACTAGCACGGCCGGCCGCCACGGCACCTCGATCTCGGCGGTGGCAACAGCGAAGCGGTGTGTCATGAACCAGTTCCTGCGTCGGCTCGTGGTGCTGCAGCCGGGTGAGGCACCCGCACTGCTCGGGTCCTTCGCGACGCTTTTGTGCATGTTCGCCAGCTACACCATCCTGCGGCCGGTGCGCGATGCGTTGGGCGTCACCTCCGGGCTGGAGAAGATTCCCTACCTGTTCTGGGCGGTGTTCGTCGTGATGCTGCTGCTGCAGCCGGTGTACGGCTGGCTGACCTCGCGTTTCCCGCGCACCGTGTTCTTGCCGTGGGTGTACGGTTTCTTCACGGCCAACCTGCTGGGGTTCTACGCGTGGTTCCACCTCACGGCCGACCACGCCTGGATCGCCCGCAGCTACTTCGTGTGGGTGAGCGTGTTCAATCTGTTCGTGGTGGCCGCGTTCTGGGGCCTGATGGCGGACGTGTTCACGCGTGAGCAGGCGGGGCGCCTGTTCGGTTTCATCTGGGCGGGCGCCAGCACCGGGGGCCTGATCGGGCCCTCGATCGCCAATCGCCTCGCGGTGCCGCTCGGCGCCGTCAACCTGCTGCCGATCTCAGCGATGCTGCTCGCCCTGTCACTGGTGTTCATGAGCCAGGTGATCCGCTGGCAGCGCTCCCAGGTTTCCGCGCCACCGGGCTCGACGGCCGTTTCGCCGGAGCTGCGCCCCGACCAGGCGCTCGGTGGCAGCGCCTGGGCGGCCTTCGCCGACGTGGTGCGCTCGCCTTACCTGCTGGGCATCACCGTGTTCGTGCTGCTCATGACCTGGGTGTCCACGTTCCTGTACCTGGAGCAGCAGGCATTCGTGGCGAAGGTGTTCGCGAGTGCCGATGAGCGCACACGCTTTTTCTCCGGTATCGATATTTGGGTGCAGGCGGCCGCACTCCTCATCCAGCTGTTGCTGTTCGGGCGGCTGTTCAAGTGGGTGGGGCTCAAGGCGATGCTGGTCGCGGTGCCGCTCATCATGATCGCCGGCTATGCACTGTTTGCGCTGGTGCCGACCTTCATGGTGCTGGTGGTGGTGTATGCGGTGCGCCGTATCGGTGACTACGCGCTGACACGGCCATGCCGCGACGCGCTGTTCACGGTGGTGAGCCGCGAGGAGAAGTACAAGGCCAAGAGTCTGATCGACACCTTTGTCTACCGCGGCGGAGATGCGACCAGCGGTTCGCTGTACAAGGCGGTCACCAGCTCGTTTGGCGCCGGACCCTCGGCCATCGGCTGGCTCGGAGTGGGGATTGCGGCGCTCTGGGCGGTGGTGGCCTTCTGGCTGGGCAGCGCCCAGGAGCGTGGCCGCTCGGTGACTGCGACTTCCCGGCCTGCGACCTCTGCCTGAGCCGATTGGTCCTTACCCAGAGCTCTTACTCGCGCGGCAGCAGGAAGCGCGAACCGTTGTAGGAGAGCACCGCGCCATCGGGGGTAATGCTGTCGACGCGCACACCCTCGGGGAGCGAGTCGCCCTCGCGGAGCTTGTGCATGTTGATCATCACGAAGCGATCCTGAGGCCGCGCGGCGAACACGTGCAGGTCCATCCGCAACTGCGGGATCTGCGTGCCTGGGGTGGAGGCCGCGTCCTGGTAGAGCGGCACGCCAGCGGCGGTGCCGCGCCGCACGTGGTCGCCCCGGCGCGTGGAGGCCGAGTTCTGTGCGAGCGGGGAGTCCTGAGCAGGCGCATAGTCGTCCGGGTTCAGCTCCTCGGTAACCGGGGCAACCGGCGGGGGTTCATGCAGGGCGGTGGTGTGCGTCGCAGCCGGCGGCGGTGGTGACGTGGCCGCCGCGAGCCGGGTTGCCGCCGCGGCGGCCGTGGATGAGCCAGCCGTCGCTGCCGGCGCGCCAGGGGCAACCGGGGCAGCGGCTGTCAGAGCCGGCGCGGAGGCGGGCGCCGCGCCGCTCGCGGCGGATGTAGCGGGCGCGGGGGCCTCGGTGCCGTGCGCCGCATGGCGCAGCACCATCCACATGACTATGCCGAGGTTCACCACGAGAAGTGCCACGATCGCCACGGCCCACAGCGGCAGCCGCGTGCGTGGCGGGGCGACCCTGACTTCGAACAGCGCCGGGCCGCTCTGGCGCTGGCGGTCGCTCTCGGATTTTTTCAGTGCATCGAGGATGAACGACATCGATCACCCGCCGTGATGAGTATCGGCTGCCGACAGGAGCGGCACATCGGGGCCTGCGACCGCCGCCGACAGTGTGATCTGCGTCTGCACGCCGGCGATGCCATCCACGGCGAGCTGGTGCTGCCGCTGAAACTCTCGCACCGCTCTGACAAGCTCGGCATCGAACAGGTCGCTCACCGGTGCGTCGCTGTGCACGCCGTGCAGCCGCTCGAGGCTCTGGCGGAGCCATTGCACCTGCGGGCCGCGCATGCCGGTGGACAGGGTTTTCACCGGAGAGCTCGCCGGCCGCCACAGCATCACGAAATCTCCCAGCCAGTAACGCGACAACTCGCCGATACCCACTCCGCGCGCGCCGCCGAGATCGAGGTGCGCCTGCTCGTCATCGAGTGCCGTGAGCACGACCTGGTGGCTCGTGCCGCCGCCATCATTCAGCAGCAGGATAGCGGGGTGGTTGTACAGGCGCAGCTGCCCGAAAGAGCCGCGCTCGGCGATGCACGCCAGGCCCTGGGCTGTGGCCTGGGTGCATGGATCGGTGCCGTTTGCCTGGTATTTTGCGCCCCACAGGCTGAAGAGCTTGCCGAACGCGCTGTCGGTGTCGGTATCGGCGGCGTGCTGCGTGAGCAGCTCCGCGAGCCGCGCGTTGGGCGAATGCGTCGCCAGCGTCGTGGACACGGGCACTGCAGCGCCGCCATCGCGGGCGGGGAGTGCCGCGGCGCGGGCGTGGGGCCGGGCGTTCCAGGGGTGGAAGCTCCACAGGGCGGCGGTCAGGAGGGTGAGCACCACGGCGACGGCGGCGGTCGCGGCCCACGGCAGCCAGCGGGGCGTGAAGCGCCGGCCGAAGACCTCCGCCGCCGCACTCCGCACCAGGGCGGGGGTCACGCGGTGGCGGTCGAGGGAGTAGGCGCCGAGCAGCGCGCGGTCGCAGATGACGTTGATGACGCGCGGCACGCCCTGCGAGAAGCGGAACACGGCGGCGAGCGCCGCGGGTGCGAAGATGTCGGTGGTCGCACCGGCGACGCGCAGGCGGTGGCGCACATACGCAGCGGTCTCCTCCCGCGACAGGGGGTTCAGGTGACAGCGGCCGGTGATGCGCTGCGCGAGCTGGCGCAGCTCGTTGCGCGCCAGCAGCTCGCGCAGCTCCGGCTGGCCGATGAGGATGATCTGCAGGAGCTTCTGCGTGTTGGTCTCGAGGTTCGTCAGCAGGCGCACCTGCTCGAGCACCTCGGGCGAGAGGTTCTGCGCCTCGTCCACCACTACCACCACCCGGTGCCCGACGGCGTGCGCCTGCAGCAGGTACTGGTTGAGGATGTCCACCAGGTCCTTCAGGCTCCCGAGGGCGGAGTCGGGCACGTGGATACTGAGCTCCTCACAGATAGTGAGCAGGAACTCGGCCGCCGTCATATTGGGGTTGAGGATCAGCGCGATCTCAGCGTCCTTGGGCGTCTGCGCGAGCAGCGACCGCACGATGGTCGTCTTGCCGGTGCCGACCTCGCCGGTGAGCTGCACGAATCCGCCGGCCTCGTTGACGCCGTACAGCAGGTGCGCCAGCGCCTCCGCATGGCGCTCGCTCAGGTACAGGTAGCGCGGGTCCGGCGTGATCGAAAACGGCTTTTCGTTGAGCCCGAAGAACGTCAGGTACATGAAACAGTGCTACTCGATGGTATTGCCGCGACGCAGTGCCCGGCCGCCGAAGCGCGCGCGCGCCTCGTCCAGCGTGGCATCGAGTCGGCCGCTCAGGCGTGCCTCCTCGAACAGCCCCAGCTGCGACGCCGGCGTCAGCTCAGTGAGGACCACCCCCAGCAGGCGAAGTTTCGCACCGGGGTTGCCGGCCAGCCAGCGCGCTAGAAGCTCGGCCGCGACGCCGGCCACTGCCCGCGCCTCGCAGGTCGGCGGCGCCACGGCCCGCTGGCGCGTGAAGGTCGTGAAATCCTCGCGCCGGATCTTCACGCCGATGCAACCCGCGAGCAGCTGCCGGGCGCGCAGCCGGCCTGCGGCGGTGTCCGCCAGGCGCGCCAGCTGGCGCTGCAAAGTGCGGGTATCGGCGATATCGTGCTCGAAGGTGTCCTCGGCGCTCAGGGATTTCTCTTCGACCTCCGGCAGCACCGGCCGTTCGTCGACGCCGGAAGCGCGTTCGCGCATCCACGCGGAGTAGCGCCCGAACAGCGGCCACAGTACCGCATCGGGCGCACTGCGCAACTCGCCGAGCGTGCGCATCCCGGCGGCTTCCACCTTCACCCCGGTTTTGCGGCCGAGCCCCGGAAGGCGCCGTACGGAGAGCGGGTCCAGCACCTCGTGGATCCGCTCCGCCGTCACCACGGTGAGGCCGTCGGGTTTCAGGAGATCGGAGGCGATCTTGGCCACCAGCTTGTTGGGGGCGACCCCCACCGAGGCCGTCAGCCCCGTGAGCGCGCGGATGCGCTCCTTGATGCCGCGCGCGATGTCGACCGCTCCGCCGAGCAGGGCCTGGCTGGCCGTCACGTCGAGGAAGGCCTCATCGAGCGACAGCCCCTGCACGAGCGGGGTCACCCCGCGAAACACGCCGAACACCTGCGCCGACACCTCCTGATAGCGCTGCATGCGCGGGCGCACGCAGATCGCATGCGGGCACAGCTTGAGCGCCGTGCGCATGGGCATTGCGGAGCGCACGCCGTAGCGGCGCACTTCGTAGCTGGCGGCCGCCACCACTCCGCGGCCGCCGTCCCAGCCCACCACCAGCGGCCTGCCGGCGAGCGAGGGATCGTCGTGCTGCTCCACCGACGCGTAAAACGCATCCATGTCGACGTGCAGGACTGCGCGGGTCATGACGGGTGTGGCGGCCCCCGGTCGTTGGCGTTACTGCGCCACGGTGATGGTGATCCTCTTCGAGATCACCGGTGGCTGATGGGGCACGTGATTCAGGTCCGCGAGGAGCAGTTGCAGAGTGTGCCTGCCGGGGGTGAGGGTGAGCGTCGTCTCGGTCTGACCCTTGCCGAAGTGCACGACCTTGGCGGTCGCCGGCAGTGGTGCGTTCAGGTCCGCCGGCGCCTCGCTGTCGATCAGCAGGTGGTGGTGGCCGGTGTTGTCGAACTTGATGCCGGCGGGGGCGACGCCCATGCCCTTCAGCCCGAACTGCACCAGGACGGGGTTGTGGACGGTAGCGCCATCCTTCGGGCTGATGATGTACACCTCGGCGCCGGCTGGCGAGGGCGTGCGCTCCTGGGCGAGGGCGAGCCAGCCGAGAGCGAACGGGCCAGCGAGAGCCAGCGCTGCAACGATGAGTTTACGCATCGACTTCTCCCTTCACATGGTGACTGCGCTGTACAGGAAATTGAGCAGGAACATGAGTATGCCGAACACGAAATAGAAGAAAGACAACACCACGAACTTGCCGAGGGTCAGCCAGCGCCCCTGCCCGTAGGTCACGCGCATGGAGCGGTATGCGTACCAGAGCACGTAGAGAGCTGTCGCCCAGTTGATCAGGTGCCGCGCCGGCGGCACGAGCGTGGCAGCCGCCCACCCGAGCATCACGATGAGGAAGACGAACGCGTGGTTGTGCACGAACAGCAGCAGGTGCTCCACGTAATAGTGCCGCGGCCGCCAGTACAGCAGCATCATCGCTGCGGCGAGCAGCGGCAGGAACAGGAACAGCGCGCGTGGCATGTTGTGCAGGTAGGCCGCCGAAAGCGAGCGGCCGTTGTCGGCCCTGATCCTGAGGCAGGCGTCGCGAATCGCGGGCGTCAGGCGCGCCTGCCACGGGCCCTGGTAGTTGATCATGCCGCACTCGCGCCTGTTGCGTTGCTCGATGCTCTCACCAGGTTTCGGCGCATCGAACGGACTGTCCGGGGGGCCCTCGAGCGGGGTCAGCTGCACGGACTTGGGCACACCGGCGTCGTTGGTATCGAGCTGCAGCACGCGCAGCTGGTGCTGCCCTGTGCCGGCCCACACGAAGAACGCTACCGACAGCACCAGGTACAGCCGCACCGGCGGCAGGTAGCGCGCACGCCGCCCGGCGAGAAACTCGCGCGTCAGGAAACCCGGCTTGAACAGGAGTGCCGCGAGCGTGCGCCACAGCCGCGAGTCCGCGTGCGTCACGTCCTCCACGGCAACTTGGGTGAAGTGCCACAGCGAGTGCAGCGGCGGCTCGCGCCGCTGACCGCACGCACCGCAGTATTTCTGCGTCACCGTGGCGCCACAGTTGTCGCAGCGCACCGCGCCAGCGGGCGCTGTCACCTGCGCGGCCGGCACGCCTCGGGCGGGCGGTAGCGCGGCCCCCGCCTCAGGCGCGGCGTCGCTGGGCGCCGTATCGGACCCGGCGCCCGGCAGGACAACCGGCTCCGGGCCCACTGGCGGCGCCGCCGTGCTCATGCGAAGCGGGCGCTCGACCTCGCCGCCGGCTGAGCCTGGGCGCCGAGCTCGTGCGGGTCGAAGTCATCGACGTTGATGAGATCCATGACCTTGCGATCATAGTCGCGCAGCGCCGCCGCCTCGGTCTCGGAGAGAATGCCGGCGGCGAGCGCCTGCTGGATCCGGCCCGGCTGCTCGAGCGCGCTCACCTTGCCGCTCTTCACGCCTTCGACGCGGATGCGCTTCTCGAGCGGCTCGAGCTGCACCGCCAGCAGCAGCGCCTCCTGCAGGAGGCCGAGCGGATTGCGGGGCTCGAGCGTGCGGTAGATGAACTGGCCGAAACGCTCGCGCGCCTCCGTCGGCGCGGTTACCAGGGCGGCGACCGTGCGTGCCAGCCGATCGCCCGGGGCGGAGTAGGTGAGGCCGCGCGGGAAGATGAGGGCGCGCATGACGCCGGCCAGAGCGCGGTTGGGGAAGTTGCGCAGGAAGCCATGCAGCTGCTCCTGGGCGTGGTAGAGAAGACTGCGGCACGCCCACTCGACTATGGCCAGATCCTGCTGCTGGCGCCCCTGGTTCTCGTGGTGCTTGAGCACCATGGAGGCGAGATACATGCACGACAGCACGTCCCCGAGGCGCGCCGACAGGCCTTCCTTCTTCTTCAGGTAGCCGCCGAGTGAGAGCATCGCCACGTCCACCGCGAAGGCGAACGAGGCGGAGAAGCGCACCACGTGCTGATAGTAGCGCGAGGTCGCACCCTGCACCGGCGCACGGGTGAAGCGCGCGTGCGTGAGCGCCATGATGAACGAGCGCACCGCGTTGGAAATGGTGAAGCCGATGTGCCCGAACAGCGCGCGGTCGAACTCCTCGACGCCGGCGGTGCGGTCGGGGTTGCGCGCGGCGCTCATCTCGCGCAGCACGAACGGGTGGCAGCGGATGGCGCCCTGGCCGAAGATGATCAGGTTGCGGGTGAGGAGGTTGGCGCCCTCCACCGTGATCGCCACCGGCACGATCTCGTACCCGCGCGCGAGATAGTTGTTCGGGCCGAGCATGATGCCCTTGCCGCCGTGGATGTCCATGGCGTCGTTGGCCACCTGACGGCCCATCTCGGTGACGTGGTACTTGAGCATGGCGGACGGCACCGAGGGCTTCTCGCCGCCATCGATGGCGCCGGCGGTGACCGAGCGCGCGGCGTCCATCGTGTAGGTGAGGCCGACCATGCGCGCGAGCACGCTCTCGACGCCCTCGAAGCCGGCGATCGGCAGGTTGAACTGCGTGCGGATGCGCGCGTACGCGCCGGTGGCCCATACGCCGGCCTTGGCGGCACCGGTGGTGTTGGAGGGCAGTGAGATACAGCGCCCGACCGACAGCTGCTCCACCAGCATGCGCCAGCCGCTGCCGGCCATTGCAGGACCGCCGATGATGCAGTCGAGCGGCACGAACACGTCCTTGCCCTGGATGGGCCCGTTCTGGAACGGGATGTTGAGCGGGAAATGCCGCCGCCCGATACTGATCCCGGGCGTGCTGCGCGGGATGAGCGCGCAGGTGATGCCGAGGTCGATCTTCTCCCCGAGCAGCCGCTCCGGATCGAACATGCGGAATGCCAGCCCGATGACGGTCGCCACCGGCGCGAGCGTGATGTAGCGCTTGGAGAAGTTGAGCTTCAGTCCCAGCACCTCGTTTCCGGCCCACATTCCGCGGCACACGATGCCACTGTCGGGGATGGCGGCGGCATCGGAGCCTGCGCGCGGGCCGGTAAGCGCGAAGCACGGCACTTCCTCGCCGCGCGCGAGGCGCGGCAGGTAGTAGTTCTTCTGCTCCTCGGTGCCGTAGTGGTTGAGCAGCTCCGCGGGACCGAGCGAGTTGGGCACGGCGACCGTGGAGGAGCAGGTGGCGCTGCGGCTGGCGATCTTCACCAGCACGCACGAGTGCGCGTAGGCCGAGAATTCCAGGCCGCCGTAGCGCTTGGGGATGATCATTGCGAAGAAACCGCGTGTCTTGAGGAACTCCCACACCTGCGGCGGCAGGTCGGCGCGCTCCTGGGTGATCTCCCACTCATCGAGCATGCGGCACAGCTCCTCGCATGGCCCGTCGAGGAACGCCTGCTCGGCGGGCGAGAGCTGCGGGGGCCTGGCGGCGAGCAGCCTCTCCCAGCGCGGCGCGCCGGTGAACAACTCCCCGTCCCACCACACCGTGCCCGCTTCCAGCGCCTCCTTCTCGGTCTGCGACATCCGCGGCAGCAGCTTGAGATACGCCTTCATGAACGGCCGCGTGACCAGCCTCTGACGCACAGGACGCACGTTGAGCAGCCACAGCAGCGCGACCAGCGCGCCGAGGAAGCCCTTCCAGATCCCGGCTGGCGCACCTAACAGCATGTAAGCGGCGAACAGCACCGTGAACGTCACGGTGAAGGTGAGCAGCGGCAGGCGGCGGTAGGCGAGGAACAGCACCGCCGCGATGAACAGCAGCGTGATGACGCCGCCGGTCTGCGTCACCGCATACGCGGCCGCGAGGACCAGGATCAGCGAGACGACTGCACCCAACATGAGAGATTCCTCCGCGGCCGCACGGCGTCGTCCGACTATAGCGTGCCCGCGCGGCTCACATGAAACGCCGCCGCACCCTCAGCCGAGCAGGCTCTTCACACCCTCGCGTTCCTCGAGCAACTCGGCGTGCGTCGCGTCCATGCGCTTGCGGCTGAAGTCGTCGATCGCCAGCCCCGGCACGATGTGGTACTCGCCGTCGCTCACGGTGACTGGGTAGGAATAGGTGACGCCCGCGGCGATGCCGTAGCTGCCATCGGAGGGTACCGCCATGCTCACCCAGTCGCCCGCGCGCGTACCGTGCACCCAGGTATGGACGTGATCGATGGCGGCCGAGGCGGCCGAGGCGGCCGAGGAGGCGCCGCGCGCCTTGATGACGGCTGCGCCACGCTGCTGCACGACCGGGATGAAGGTCTGCTCGATCCACTTCTGGTCCACCAGCGAGCGGGCGGCCCTGCCGCGAACCTCGGCGTGCGAGAGGTCGGGGTACTGCGTGGGCGAGTGGTTGCCCCAGATGGTCAGGCGGCGGATCTCGCTCACGTGCGCGCCGGTCTTTGCGGCGAGCTGCGACAGCGCGCGATTGTGATCGAGCCGGGTCATGGCGGTGAAATTGCGCGGCTCGAGATCGCGGGCGTTGGCCCGGGCGATGAGTGCGTTGGTGTTGGCCGGATTGCCGACCACCAGCACCTTCACGTTGCGGTCGGCGACCTCGTTCAGGGCCTTGCCCTGGGCGGAGAAGATCTGCGCGTTGGCGAGCAGCAGGTCCTTGCGCTCCATGCCCGGTCCGCGTGGCCGCGCCCCGACGAGCATCGCCACCTGACAGTCGCGGAAGGCCACCTTCGCATCGTCGGTCGCGACGACTCTGCCGAGCGTCGCAAAGGCGCAGTCGTCGAGTTCCATCAGCACTCCCTGCAGTGCCCCGAGCGCCGGGGTGATCTCCAGCAGGTGCAGGTTCACGCGCGTGTCAGGACCGAGCAGTGCACCGGATGCGACGCGGAATGCGAGCGCATAACCGATCTGCCCGGCGGCACCGGTGATCGCAACGTTCACGGCGGCTTTCATGGCGTTCATGGGGTGTTTTTCATACGGTGAAGAGAACACGAAATTCTAGCGTGTGAGGCGCCAGCGGCCCCAGAGGCCGCAAGCCCCCGGAAGTCGCGAGCGGCGCCTGACGCCAGTCGTCCACTCAAACGCTAAAGCGCCCTCCTGCCTCCAACCGGCTGCCAGGAAGGCTTGGGAAGGGTTCGGGAGGGCACCAAGGGGCCCGCTTCGGAAGCCTTACGAGCCCCCTGGGACCCGGAACGAAATATTTGGTGAGCTGGCTTGACACTAGAGTAGTGTTCTAGTAGAGTACAACACCAAGGAAGAGCAGAAACCTTAACCAGACCAAGGAGATGACCATGAACGCCTTCGCATCAGCCTTGTATCGAGACCTCACCTGCGCCGCGGCCGCCCTCCTGATCAGCGTGATCGTGGGAGCGAGCTTCGTTCAGTCCACCGCCAGCGCCCCCGGCGTGCACACGGTGGCCGTCGCGACCCAGCAGTCCTGAACCGCACACGCCAGAGCAGGACCCGAAACCGCATCCCCTCATCAGACCCCCAGGAGAAATCCCCATGAACGCCTTCGCATCAACCCTCTATCGAGACCTCACCTGTGCCGCGGCCGCCGTGTTGATCAGCCTGGTCGTGGGCATGAGTTTCGTGCAGTCGACCGCCACTGCCCCAGCGACGCATGCGCCGGGCGCGGCGGTCGTCCAGCAGTACTGAAGGCGCGCCCTTCGTCTTCCGATCGAGCCAAAAGGAGTCGACGATGAACACGTTCGCAACAAACCTCTACCGTGACGTCATGTGCGGTGCGGCCGCGATGCTGATCACGGCGGTCCTGAGTCTCACCTTCGTGCAGTCCACGGCCCTGCCGCCCGGCATGCACTCCGACGGCGGCTCTTTCATCGTGGTGCAGCCGGCGCACGCATGGTTCGGCCAGCCCGAGCCGGCCGTTTTGGTAGATTAGTCCGCTAATCTTCTAGTACAGGCGCCGTGCAAACCCTCATGGATCCGCAATGGGACGACAGTCTGCCAATCTATCGGCAATTGCGGGACCGGGTGGTCGCGATGATCCTCGAAGGTGTCCTCAAGGAAGGAGATCCGCTCCCCTCGGTCCGCAACGTGGCGGCGGACTTTCGCCTCAACCCGCTGACGGTGCTCAAGGGCTACCAGCAGCTGGTCGACGAGCAGTTGGTGGAGAAGCGGCGCGGCCGCGGCATGTTCGTCAGTCCCGGCGCCCGCAAGGCGCTCATGAAGGACGAGCGCCAGCGCTTCCTCGAGGACGAGTGGCCGAAGGTCTATGCCACCATCCAGCGTCTCGGTCTGACGCAGGACGATTTGCAGCGCGCGGGAGCGGCGACGCCCGCGGCTCCCTGGCCGGCGGCCCATACCGCCGCCCCTCC
>Ga0123356_10000346_pt1 | contig 53551 bp, 49 predicted proteins | sample TergutEmb28metaG_2_FD_92546 | JGI IMG/M metagenome (GOLD analysis project Ga0123356, IMG submission 92546) | Embiratermes neotenicus P3 segment gut microbial communities from Petit-Saut dam, French Guiana - Emb289 P3 | ecosystem: Host-associated > Arthropoda: Insects > Digestive system > Gut ...
CGTCCCTGAGCAGGGCGTCGATGGCACCGTGGATAACAAAAAGCTCCTCGTAGCTGACAGACCCCAGGCCGTTGGTCATAACGGCCACCCGGCCCTCGTTGGCGCCTTCAGGCGTCTCCGCCAATAGGCCGTCCACCAGCATCTTGGCCATCTCGACGGCTGTACCAATGGGCTGCTCGGAAAGTCCGGGCTCGCCGTGGATGCCCATGCCCACGCCCATCAGGCCCTTCGGCACTGTAAATAGTGGTTCGTCAGCGCCGGGCAGTGTGCAGCCGGTGAAGGCCACGCCAAACGATCTGGTGCGCGAATTGGCCAGCGTGGCGAACTCGAAGACCTGGTCTAGTGACCAACCTTGTTCGGCCGCCCAACCGGCCGCCTTGAAGACGCACAGGTCGCCGGCAATACCGCGGCGTTTGGCCCAATCAGCTGGTTCAGCTGAGGAAATGTCGTCGGTTACGGTGACCGTTTTGCAGGGCACGCCTTCAGCGTTGAGGCGGGCCTCAGCCTCATCAAAGTTGAGGCAATCCCCGGCATAGTTGCCGTAAGTCAAAAGGACGCCGCCGCCAGCTTCTGCGGCTTTGGCGACATCGTAAACATGCTGGGCCGATGGCGAGGCGAAGACGTTGCCCATGGCCGCGCCATGCGCCAGGCCGGGGCCAACTAGGCCGGCGAAGGCCGGATAGTGGCCCGAGCCGCCCCCAATCACAATCGCCACCTGGCCTTCGGGTGTGGCCGTAGCCCGGGCCACACCGCCCGGCACGCGCACCACCCGGCTGGGATAGGCGGCAACGAAGCCCTCGATCAGCTCATCGTAAAAGTTCTTTGGGTCATTGAAGATAAAAGTCATATCTGACCAATCGTGGTAATTCTGGCGGGATCTAAGCGTCCGGGCTGCGCCCATTGCCACACCAGCATTGGCGGGCAAGCCTTGGCCGGCCGCTTAGGCCAGGAACCTCATGGCACCTGGCCTAAGCGTGGGCGCAACCCCAACGAACTAACTATTGATCCATTGAGAACATGCCGTATTGCTCAATGTTGTCTGGAATGATCAGCACGCAGTCCATAGCCTGCTTTTCGCTGCCAGCGCCGGTCTCGCCAGTCTTCAAGAAGTTGTCGAGCTGCTTGACCAGTTCCTCGGTCTCAGCCACGATCGGCTGGAGGACAGTGCCCAGCAGTTTGCCGGCCTTGATGGCCTCGACTGCATCAGGTGAGCCGTCAAAGCCCATCACGATGATGTCTTTGCCAGGAACCTTGCCCAGCTTCTCGATGGCGGCGATAGCGCCCAGTGCCATTTCGTCGTTACCAGAAATAACGCCCTTGATGTCCGGGTGCGCGGTTAGCAGCACCTCCATCTTGGCGGCGCCTTCCTCACGGACCCAGTTGGCCGTTTCGGTTTGCAGCAAGTTCATTTCCGGATAGTTAGCGAAGACGGACTTGTAGGCATCAGAACGCACCGGGGCGTTGTTGTCGGTCGGGTTGCCGTATAGCTCGACAAAGTCACCTTTGCCTTCCATTTGCTCGGCAAAGTACTGCCCGCCCAGCTCGGCGCCTTGAGCGTTGTTAGCGATGATCTGAGCTTTGGCAATGCCTTCAGCCTCGATCTCAGCGTTGATCAGGAATACTGGCACGCCGGCATCGGTCGCCTTTTGCACAACACCAATTGACTCCTTGGCCCCAGCCGGGTCGAGAACAATAGCGACCGCCTTCTTGGACAGGGCCGCATCAATCAGTTCTGACTGCTTTTGCGGGTCGTTGTTGTGGGCGTCAATCGATGTGGTGTAGCCCAGAGCCTCGAGCTGCTCTTTAGCCGTATTGGCCTCAGCGCTCCAGTAGGGGTTGTCCAGCACCGTGGTGATGATGGCAACATAGCCGCCCGCGGCATTGTTGTCGCCGCCGCCTCCACCCGATGGCTTGTCGTCGTTGCCCGAAGAGCAACCGCCAATCGTAATCAACGCGGCGGCCACAAGGGCGACTAGTAGCTTCTTCTTCATGGTCTTGTTCTCCTTGAAGTTTTGGTTGTGATTCGATATTTGGAGTTTTGTTGGAAGTGTCAGTGCGACTCTTTGTTGTTACGAGGCGTCGGTTGACGGCTCGGCGGTGCGCGGTGGAGGCTCGGCGCTCCCACCAGCGCTAGTTGGCGCCTCTCCGGTTCCAGCGCCACCCCGCCGCTTGAGGCCTTGCTGGAACTGATCGAGTGCCACGGCTGCGATAATGACTAGGCCCTTAATGACCATTTGCCAGAACGTTGAAACGCCCACAATCACCAGGCCGTCAGATAGGAAGCCAATAACGAAGGCCCCGACCAAAGTGCCACGCACCGAACCGCGGCCACCGGAAAGGGCGGCGCCGCCAATGACCACAGCCGCAATGGCGTTCAGCTCATAGAACTGGCCGGTTTGCGGCGTGGCGGCGGTTAGCTCGGAGGCGATGATCAGGCCAACGATGGCTGAGGCGAAACCACAGAGCACATAGACCCGGGTTTCCACCTTTTTCACCGGGACGCCGGAAAGCTCGGCGGCCCGGGGGTTGCCACCCACGGCGTAGACCCAGCGCCCAAACGGCGTCAGGGACAGTAATGCGTAGGCGGCGATGGCGACGGCCACCATGATCCAGACCCCCATTGGGATGCGCAGGATAGAACCCAGGCCGATCTGCGAAAAACCAGTGTTGCCCAGATCTGGCGAACCTTGCAGGCGGGGGAAGGTTTTGCCGTCGGTAATCAACATGGCTGCGCCCCGGGCGATATACATCATGCCCAAGGTGGCCACAAAAGGTGCAACTTTGAACCTTGTTACCATCACGCCGTTTACGAGGCCGCAGAGTGTGCCAACTGCCAACGAGATGACAACGACCACCCAAACCGCCGGGTAGGCCGTGGTGTTACCCCACGGCAGCGAGATACCTTGCAAGCACCAGCCGGCCACCATGCCGGATAGACCAACAATTGAGCCGACTGAGAGGTCAATCCCGCCGGTCAAGATGACCAGCAACATACCTAAAGCGATGATGGCGTTAATTGCGACATGCCTGGTCATGACGATCAGGTTGTCGGGTGTCAGGTAGTTCTTCGACATTGTCGTGAACAGCACAATGATGAGGACCAGCGCGATCAGGGAACGACCCTCGATCATTAGTGATCCGAGGTCAATCCTCTTTCGCCCTTTGGCCGTCACTGTTTCGCTCATTTGCGTTCCTCACCGTCCCCAACAGCATCAAGGACTGCTACGTTCTCGCCGGCCGCCGCCATGACGGCCTCGCGGGTGGCTGTTCGACCGTCGAACTCGCGCACAATCCGGCCACGCGACATCACGATGATCCGGTGCGAGTAGGTCAGGGCCTCGCTGATTTCACTGGTCACATAAAGCACGCCAACGCCTTTTTTGGCTTGGCCAACTAAGAGCTGAAAGATCTCGGCCTTGGCGGCTACGTCGATGCCTCGGGTTGGCTCGTCGAGGATGATGACGGTCGGATCGGTCAACAAGACTTTCGAGACCACCACTTTTTGCTGGTTGCCGCCAGATAGCGAACCGATCAGTTCCTTGGGGGATTCCATTTTGACTTGAGTCACGGACTTGCCCCGGGCGATCGATTGGGCCTCTTGGGACCGGCGCAGCAGCCCCCACCGAGTGAAGGCTCTGATCGAAGCCAGCACCATATTGCGGCCAATTGACAAAATCGGTATCAGTCCGTCGCGCTGCCGGTCCTCCGGCACCAGGCACAGCCCCCGGGAAATCCTCTCGCCAATCGAAACTTTGGCCAGGTCTTCACCCCTCAGCCGCACCCGGCCTGAGTCAATCGCCATGCGGCCGGCCACCGCTTCCATCATTTCGGTGCGCCCGGCCCCCATCAGGCCGTAGACGCAGACCAGCTCACCGGCATGGACCTTGATCGAGACATTGTCAACCACGTTGCGCCCGGCCGTCAGCGGATCGGCCACTACCAGGTTCTCGATCGAGAGAAGTTCGTCACCGTGCTCGATTTTTGGTGCCAAACGCCTAGAGTCATCGACCGCCCGGCCCACCATTTTTTCGATCACCCAGGTTAGGTCGATGTCCTCGGCCGGAGCTTGGGCCACCAGTTCGCCGTCGCGGAAAATGACGGTGTAGTCGCTGACGTGCAGGGCCTCTTCTAGGTGGTGCGAGATGTAAATGACGGCCACGCCTTCACGGGTTAGCTCGTCAATCACCCGGAAAAGCACCTCGACCTCTGGCGCTGACAGGGCCGAGGTTGGCTCGTCCATGATCAGCACCTGGGCGTCTGAAAGCAAGGCGCTGGCGATCTCGACGATTTGTTGTTGCCCCAACCGCAGTTCGCCCACCAAGGTGGATGGGTCGATGTTCTCCTCCAGGCGGGCCAGCAGTTCACGGACAATCCGGCTTTCGCGGTCCTTGTCGACCACGCCAGCCTTGGTCCGCAGCTCGCGGCCCAGGAAAACGTTGTCACGCACCGTCATGTTCTGGGCCAGGTTGAGTTCCTGGTGGATCATGGCAATGCCGGCGTCTTCGGCTTCAGTGGTCGAGGCGAAATCGACCTCTTCACCCCGCAGCGTCAAAGTGCCAGCCGTGCGTGGCTCCACCCCAAACAAGATTTTCATCAAAGTTGACTTGCCGGCGCCATTCTCACCAAAAAGGGTTGTGACCTTACCCCGGCGGGCGTCAAAATCAACCCCTTTCAGCGCGCGGATACCGCCGTACTCTTTGGTGATGCCACGCGCCGAAAGGACAATCTCGTCCTGCAGCGTCGTCATCCTTGGACCACCTTGATTTCCAGTGGCACTACCATCCAGACCGTCTCCCACTTATCAGCGCTGAAAGCCCCGGTCACTTCGACGGTTTTGCCGACCAAATCCGCTGCCTTCGACTCCTGGAGAACCGACTCCCGCACTTTCTGGTTGAAGGCTTGGGCCACTTGCTGGAATTCAGTTTGGTTGATAAACATGCCAAAGCTGATCTGGCCGGTGACATCACGCAGCGCCGTGCCAATAATGGGCGGCCCCATCTGTACCAGGACACTCAAAGTGTCTGGCAGACCATCCACCGTCACTGGCATCTGCCCATTGACCTCGTTGGCCTCGCCGGCGACGCCTTGGAAGGTCACCGGAAAGCCCCAAGCCGAGGTGCCGTCCCGCCCGCCGTGGGCGGCGCCGGCCTCGTCAAGGTCGGTCTCTAGCTGTGCGTAGAGTTCGGTCGCGGGCACCGCCCGGGTCAGCACAGCCGGCACAATATCCGATTCGAAGTTCTCGTTGGCGTACTCTTCGGCACTGAATTGGTGCCCAGCGTAGGCCTCAGAATCGGTCGAAGAGATGAACTTCGTATTCAGCAGCATCCCTGCCACCAAGACCGCTACGACGCCAACGGTTATCGCCCGCTTGACCCAGCGGCGCGATGCGCCCTTCCGTGTTGGCATGGCTACTTCCTTACTTCAAGTCAGCTAGGAGACAAACACCTTGGACTCGGTGTCATTGGGGCGGATCTGCAGCTTCCGGCCCTGACCAGACCTGAACATGTCCAGAGCCTTTGAATAGTCCTCCAGCGTGAAGGAGTTCGAGATCATAGGCCCGGGGTTGAGGGCGCCGGCCTCGAACATGTCGACCGCCCGGCCAAAGCTGTTGTGCACAGCCATTGAGCCGTTGATGGTGACTTCACCGCGATAAATACGGAAGGGCGAATAATCGGCGAAGGCTTCAGCCGGGGCCACGCCGAAGTTCTGGAAGGTGCCACCGGCCTTGACCCGCTTGAGCCCGTCTTCAATGGCTGCGATTGTGCCGGTGCAATCGATGACAATGTCCCAACCTGTCGCCGGGGCGTCATCGGCGCTTTCAAACGCCAGGTCAAAGCCCAGTTCACGGGCGGTCTTGAGCCGCTCGGGGTTGGTGTCGACAATCGTCACGCTGACCGCGCCGGCCCTCGGTGCAAGTTGGGCCATGATCAGGCCCATAGTGCCCGAGCCGTAAATCAAGTAGTGCTGGCCCATTCGCCTGGGCAACAGGTCGTAACCGCGAATGGCGCAGCCCAGGGGTTCTATCAAGGCGGCCTGGAACAAGTCGGTTTCCGGCTTGAGCTTGTAGGCGTTGGTGGCCGGTGCGGCAAACAGTTCCTGGCAGGCGCCATCAGAGGCGACCACACCAAGTCCATTCCAGGCGCTGCAAAGGTTGGCCTGGCCGTTGAGGCAGTATTCGCATTCTCCGCAGGTGGTTGAGGGATTGACGGCCACATGGTCACCGGGAGCCAGCCCCTTGACCGCTTCGCCAACCTTGACCACCTCGCCGGTGGCCTCGTGGCCGGGCACCAAAGGATAAATCGTGCCCTCAAACTCGCCATCAAATACGTGGATGTCGGTACCGCACATCCCCACAGCCGCGGCCTTGACTAGGACGTCCTTTGGGCCGATCTCCGGCTCTGGCCGCTCGACCAGGGCTAGCTTGCCTACTGCCTCGAATACAACTGTCCGCATTCCTGCTTCCCCCCAACTCCGATGGTCGGTGGCTTATTGCCACTGACGGTTTTGCGCAACTCTGCGCTTGCTTCGATGTCTATGTCGCAGCCCAAGCCCGGTGCCGGTCCAGGTAGCCGCTCCATCGCCGCCACGGCCCAAGCCCGCCCTGAGGCTGTTATTTGTTATCAAGCGAGACTACTGGCGTTATGACAACACAACATGGGACCAAATATCTAACATATCCCCGATCTAACATGGGATTTCTGCCGACAGGGCTGGATTTGGGCTTTCGCCGGGTGTCCGATGGCGGTGCATTCCTCCAGGTCACAGGGCCGGTTGCGTCGGTTCCCCAGCCGGCGGAGTTACCCCCTGAACAGCCCAAATGTTGAGGCCATCATTTCTCGCGAAACACTTGCGTCTTGGACTGGACTGTGCTGGAGGTCACTATTCTTGCCTTCAAGACTTCAAACATGCAGCTAGTGTCCGCCTGCTTGCTGGATGCGTAAAAGTCCTGGTGGCGGCGGAAATGGTGACTATGTTTGGTCGAGCTGTGGCCAGTTGTTGGATCGGATAGGCCAGCCCGCCCAGGGCTCTACCCGTCGTTAGCCGCAGAGGGCCAAACTTACCGTCTAGACGTCAAGTGATGCACAATCGCTACAACATTCCGACTATTTGTGTTAGATAACAATGTTATAACAACCCCGTTATCTCTCACTACTCCTGTGATGTCGCTGCCCAGAGGGGCTAGAGCGGCATCATGCAGCCCGAATTTAGGCCTCACTGCCGCCTTTTTGGGGCCACTTATGACAACTTTTGTGTAACATCTACCGGCTTTGCCCAAGCCCGGCCCCGCCAAAGGTCTACCTTGGCTAGCTTCCTAGGGTCGTGTGCCCGGACCAATTGGCCAACGCGGCTTGGGCCAGGCCAAGACGGCTAGTCAGTCGAGTGGGGCTGGGCCTAGTTCGTCGATGAGCTGCTGCATTCGCGCGTAGGCCTTGTTTCGATAGGCAATTAGCGCCGGGGTGCGATCTGCCGGCACGTTGAGGAAGCCGGCACCGGCCTTGGTCCCGAGCTTGCCTTTGGCCACCAGGTTGCTCAAGATGTTTGGCGCGACAAAACGATCAGGGAAGGTCGCGCCTAGGTTTTCGTAGCAGAACTGGTAGACATCCAGGCCGGCCATGTCGGCAATGGCAAAGGGGCCAAAGAATGGCAGCCGGAAGCCAAAGGTGGTCCGGGCGATAGTGTCGATGTCCTCGACGGTGGCGATACCCTCCTCGGCCAGCCTGCAGGCTTCGGTGAACAAGGCGTATTGCAGGCGGTTGAGCACAAAACCGGTTTGATCCTTGAGCCGGGCGCTCTGTTTTCCGGTGGCAGCGACCACGGCCTCAGCTACGGCAATGGTTGATGGGGCCGTACCAGGGTGCGGAATCAGCTCAACGCCGGGGATAAAGGGGGCCGGGTTGGAGAAATGCACCCCGAGGAAACGTCCCGGATTCGTCACGGCCTGGGCCAGCTTGGTGATCGAGATAGTGGAGGTGTTCGATCCGATAACTGCGTCAGGGCGAGCCGCCGCGCAAATGGCCCGCAGGGTTTCGTGCTTTGGCTCGATGACCTCATAGATAGCCTCTTCGATGAAGTCCGCTGTGGCAACGGCTTCTTCGATGGAGGCAGCAATCGACAGGTGTGCGCCAAGCTTGTCCTTTGACCCGTCTGGGAACAACCCGGCGGCCTCGAAGTCACCGCATTCGGTGATCAACCGGTCATAGTTGGCCCGAGTTGTCTCTTCGTTGACGTCGGCGATGACAACATCCATCCCGGCCAACGCCACAACTTGGGCAATTCCGCCACCCATATAGCCCGATCCAATTATGGCGACCCGGCGAACGGGAGTGGTGGTTGTGCTCACGTGACTGTCTCCTTGTACTTGCTCGGTGATGACGCTGACCGCGGCAGCAAGATTAGTTGGTCAGTTAGTCGGTGTTGACCGGTGGCGCTATTCCCCTCATTTGGGGGGACATGGTTAGCCCTCGGCCCTGGTCAGGTCTTGGCGGCTCTGGGCGACTTGGCTCGCGCCCATCGAGTAGCCGGCTCGCTTAGGCAGAGCGTGGCGGCGGAGGTAGGCCTGGTTGGTGGCGCAGACAGAGAGCCCATCCCCGCCATAGTGTTCGGTGCAGATAATGCCTTGGAAACCGGCTGCCACAGCCTCGCTCACAATGGCCCGATAGTTGATGACACCTGTCTCCAAGGTCGCAGGCATGGCCACATATTGGTTTCGAGCGATGTTTTCGTCTCGCATGTAGTTCTTGATATGCCAATAGTTGGTGTAGGGCAGCACCGTTCGGTAGGTTTCACGCCAATCGTCGATCGGCCGGTGCAGCCGGACCAAGTTACCGACATCCGGGTTGATGCCGACGTTGGGCAGGGCAATGTCCTGCAACAGGCGCACGGCTGAGTCGCCTGTACCTAGGTAGGTGTCTTCGTACATCTCCAAGGAGACCAGCAAACCTATGTCCAGGGCGTGTTGGCCCAGCTCGCGCAGGCGCCGCACCGCCAGATCCCACATTTCCGGGTCATCAGGATCCTTGTAGCCTTCAACCGTCCAGAACCAGAGCTGCTTTTGCTGCTCAGGACTAAGGGCTTGGTGCAGCCCGAATGAGACGACCTCGACACCCAGTTGAGCGGCGGCCTCGAGAGTGCGGTGGCTGTAGGCCAGGTTCGCCTCACCTAGGCGCTGATCAATCACGCTTTGCCGGATGACGGAAATGGCCGGCAACTCGATCCCAGCCTCACGCCCCGCCTCAAGCAGCTCGTCCAGGCGACTCGAGCTGAGATCCCCTGGGCGGATCCAACTGTCGGTCAGGTCCGCCATGGTGAAGCCCGCGTCCGCCACCTCTTTGAAGGCATCTACCCACTCTTCGATACCAGCGTCCTGCACCTTGGTGCCATCAGCTTTGGCGCCTGGGAACGGCAGCATTGCAGCCACAATGGGCCAGTTGGCAGCGGTGTGCGGCATCTCAAACCCCTCGAAGAGCGAAGAATAATATAGGATATACTAGCAGCCCAGTTGGGGCACCGGACCACCGTTGGTCCCAGGTGGGGACGAGATCAGCCCAGCGCCAGACTCTCGGAGACAGCCCGTGATTTGACACCCACAAGATGCTCACGCATGGCGTCTCGGGCCAGACCCGCGTCGGAAGCGGCGAAGGCGTCACGAACCTTTTGATGCTCGTGGATCGCAAGTTCTGCGTCAGTTACGCCAAGACCGGCGAACAGCCTAAAGCGGTGCAGGTGGCCGCCCAAGGCGGTGTAGGCCGAAAGCAAAAAGCGGTTCTTGGCGGCTTGGGCGATCAACATGTGGAAGTGCTCGTCGGCCTGCCAATAGGAGCGGAATTCAGAAAACGTCCGGCCACGCGGAGCGTTCTCAAAGTCGGATATTGACTGGTCAAGATCTGCCACCAGCTCGTCTTCAACCCGCTTACAGGCCAAGTAGGCATTGACCGGTTCGAGCACAAGCCTGGCATCCATAAGCTCGACCAACTCCTCGGTGGTGAGCATCGGGGCGACCCAGTAGCCCTTCAGTGGAGTGCGCATGACCAGGCCCGTTACCTCTAACCGAGCCAGGGCTTCGCGGATGGGGGACTGCGATACCTCCATCTCGGCCGCGAGCGCATCGATGTTGAGGGACGAGCCAGCAGATAGTTCCCCGTCAACCAGCAGGGCGAGCAGGTGGTCGTAGACGACGTCCGCCAGAACTCGCCTCGGGGCGATTTTCCGATTGTTCGGCCGACCGCGCATGCCAATTGGTCGAGCGTCCATTCTCTCAGCCTACAGTTGGTAGTTCGCTGGACTGGGAAGACATTCTTGACTCCAGCCGCCAACCGGTCTCGAAGACCGAGGGGTTAAGCACATGAGCCGGGCGGCGGCCGTTGGCGGCGTCGACGATGGCGCCGATGACGCTGGCCGAGACCGCCTCGGTGAAATCATCTGTCCAAGCCAGGCAGTGGGGTGACCACAGAACCTGATCGGAAGTTAGCAGGGGCTCGCCCGGTGCGGGCGGTTCAGGGTCAAAGACATCCAGTCCGGCGCCAGCGATGCGCCGAGACATCACAGCTTGGCGCAGTGCTGTTGAATCGACTACTTCGCCGCGGGCAATGTTAATCAAGAAGGCCGATGCCTTCATCTTGTCGATGAACGGCCCGTCGATGAGATGTCTTGTTTCATCTGTCAGCGATGCGCAGACAACCACGAAATCGGCTTGGGCAGCCAGTTGGGACAGCGGCAATACGGGCACGCCGTTGGCCTCGGCCCGCCGGCAGGCACTCGCAGAGGGCTCGCTAGCCACAACCGACAGCCCCAAACCCTTCCCCAAGTTCGCCACATCCTGGCCAATCCCGCCATAGCCAATTACCCCCAGGACTCGGCCACTGAGGCCAAGACCTCGGTGAGAGCCTCGGGCAGCCGTCCAATCGCCCAAAACCACTGCCCGGTGGTTGGGCATCAGCTGGTGGGCCAAGGCGAGGATATAGGTGATGGCGACCATCGCCATCGGACGGCGCACGGCGATCGGCGTGTTGGTGACGGCCACGCCCTCACGCGCCAAACCGTCCAGGTCAATGCCGTCGTAGCCCGCCCCAAACCTGGCAATAAGCCCTAGCTGCGGGGAGGCCAAGGCCAGCGCTCGGTCGGCCTTGAGGTGTGCAAAGGCCAAGACGGCGTCGAGCCCGCGGATTGCCTCCGGGGTGACCCGGTCAACCATTTCAGGCAGGATGCGCCAAGCGATGCCAGCCGCATCGAGTCGCTCTAAAGCCAGGTCCCCGAAAATACTGTTGCCGTCCGCGCCAAAGCCGTCGGCAGTCAGGCCGACCTCGAAGCGACGCGGAAGTGCCATCACCGGGTTCCGGGCACTTCCGGGAACCAGCCGAAGCGTTTCTCCCAAGTCCTGGCCGTCGACAGCAAAACCGCTTCAGACAGCCGCGCCCCAACCAGCATTGCGCCGCAGGGCAGACCCATGGCTTGGCCAACCGGGATCGACAGCGCAGGATGGCCGGTCAGGTTGTGGGCGGGAGTATCCGAACCCAGTGTTGAGGCCATAGTGAAGCTGCGTAATTGCTGGTCAAACAGGCTCGCCTGAGGTGACAGCAGCATTGGGATCCCAGGGGTGGTCGGCATCACCACCGCGTCAACGGATTCCAGAGCTGTGTCGTATTGCCCCCGCAAGGTGGTGGCAACGTTTTGCGCGGTTGAGTAGACCGTGCCCAGCTCTTCGACCCGAAGGTACTCTCCGGCTATGGCGGCGGCCTTGTAGGCCGGTGGCAGCTCGGCACCCCGGGCCAACATACCTTCACCAAAGGCGCGTCGCGTTGCCGGCGAATGGCTTCCTGACCAGTGGTAGGCCTGACCATGTCCCATCACCGTGGCGGCGATTCCTTCGAGCATGATGGCGAACATGATTGGACCGGCCACGGCGTGGCTGGGAATTGAGACGTCAACCACTTCGGCCCCCAGCGCCACCAAGCGATCACGGAAAACGGCGAAGCTTTCCAGCACCGCTTGGCGCTCCGGGTTGCCGTCATTTAGCTGAGCCTCTGCCAGCACGCCCAGGCGCAGGCCTTCGAGCCTGTCCGGCGCGTTGTCGACGGCTTCGACATAGCCACCGATTTCCTCTTCGGCTATGGCCGCCTGTCGCGGGTCACCAGCGGTCCAGCCGGCCACCGCCTCTAGGGCCAGCGCCACCTCCCGGACCGTGCGCGCCATCGGGCCGACATGATCGATCGTTGGGTCGTGAGACAAAATGCCGGTGTAGGGCACCAGCCCGTGGCTGGGTTTGAGCCCAATCACCCCGCACCAGCCGGCCGGAGTCCTAATCGATCCACCCTGATCGGTGCCAAAGGCGATATCAATGCCGTCGTAGTACAGTGCCGCCGCCGAGCCGCCGGACGAACCTGAGGTGGAGCGGGAGGGATCGACCGGGTTATGGGTTGCCCCGTAGATCCCCGATTCACCACCAGACCCAAAAGCCATACCTTCCATGTTGGTGAAGGCGACCACGCGTCCACCGGCACGCAGAATCCGTTCGGCCACTATGGAGTCATGTTCCGGTACAAAGTCAATCAGGTGTCCGCTGGCGGCGGTCAAGGGTAGTCCGGCCACAGCAATGACATCCTTCAGCGCGACGCGTTTGCCGGCCAGCAGCTTAGAGGTGACTTCGTTCGGGTCGGCCAAGACCTCAACCCAACGCACTATGGCGTTGTATGGGTCTTCGGCTTTGTCTGGCGGAGAGACAACCCGGCGGGTCGCCGCCAGGCGAGTCTCGGTCTTCGGAAGGGCCTCGGCCAGCTTCATGAACTCGCCGGCCTGTTCGATCATCCACCTCGACAGGCCAACCACAGCCTCGGCCTCATCACCGGTGATACTAGTGACCAGCCGGGCTGCGGCTGCCTCTAGCTTTGTCAGTTCAATCTCAGTCATGGCCCGCCCTTCCCAGCTGTCTCGGCGTCTCCGCCATCGGCCCCTTCTGTGTCGCTCCAGGCCAACCGGCGAAGATCGCCCGGACCGATGGTCTCCGGCGCAAATGTTGTGCCATCGCAGCGCCCGCGAGTAAACACGCAAATCGAGTCAGCCAGCCCTAAAAGCTCCTCTTCCTCGCTTGACGCCACCACAACGGCCGCGTTTTGCGTCTCCGCCAGCATCCGCACAATCCGGTGGAGCTCCGCCTTGGCGCCGATGTCGACACCCTTAGTTGGTTCGTCAAGTAGCAGCACCCGAGGTGCCTGCATTGATGCCCGCGCGAACAGCACCTTCTGCTGGTTGCCACCGGACAGTTCGGTAATGGGCCGGGTCAGCGAACCCAGCACTGAGAGCTTATTCAGTTCCCCTAGAGCGTCGTTGCGCCCGCGGCGCCGGTCGATAAAACCGCCCCTGATGTACCTTTTGAGCACCGGCAGCACGACATTGTCGAGCGGATCGAAATGCGGGACATAACCGCTGACCTTTCGCTCCTCAGAAACGTAGGCGAAGCCCGCTGCCATCGCTTGCCTGACGGACCGAAAAGCTACCTTCTTGCCATCGACCTTGACCGTCCCACCGGTGCGCGGACCGTCGCCCAGCAAGGTCCGCAAGAACCGCGAACGGCCCGAACCGACCAGCCCGTAGATGCCCAAGATCTCCCCGGCCCGAACTTCGAGGCTAACTCCGGGCAGGCGAGGCGCGCTCAGCTGGTCGACTGTGAGGCGCGCCGGCCCCTCATCCGTCCTAGGCCTGCGGGACGGCTGCGACAGACTGTCCGCCTCAGAAGCCGCCGCCCCCTCTTCGCCGACTATGGCGCGCACCACGTCGCTTCTGGCGGCCTTGGCGGTGGGCCGGTCGAAAATGAGGTTGCCGTTGGCCAAGCAAATGATCTCATCTGCGGCCCGGAAAACTTCGTCTAGCTTGTGGTTGACCAGCAGAACCGCCAGCCCGCGATTCTCCGCCAGATCCCTTACCGTGCTGAGCAGATGGTCGATTTGCTTTGGCTCCAGGGCCGTGGTCGGTTCGTCGAGCAAAAGGTAGCGGACATCACGGCGGATGGCGGCAGCAACTTCAATTAGCTGCCGTTGCGCCACCGCCAGATGCGCCACGCGATCATCCGGCCTGGCACGGATGCCAAACTCAGCGCAGAGCTCCCGCGTGGCCCGGTCCATTTCGCGTTGCGAAAGAAACGGGCCGCGCAGGGACTCCGCTCCAAGGAAAACGTTTTGAGTGACAGTCAGGTTCTCAGCCAAGGAGAGTTCCTGGTAAACGCAGCCAATCCCAGCCGCCATGGCATCGGCCGGATTGGCGAACTTTTGCAGTTCCTGGCCGATTAGGATTTCGCCCGCGTCGGGCTGTTCCGCGGCTGAGAGGCAACGTAGAAAAGTCGACTTGCCGGCGCCGTTGTGGCCAACCAGCGCCGTGACTTTGCCGGGGGTAAGGGTGATAGTGACAGAGTTCAGCACGACATTCTGGCCGTACCGCTTGGTCAGCTCTTTGGCCACCAGCGGCACTGTTTGACCTGTCGACACGCCTTCGCGAATCGACGACTGCTGTTGCTCGAACTTAGTCACTGCACCCTTCCCCCGGTCTCAGATAGGGCTAACTACCCGTAAAGCCCCGGACCTGGTTCGCCTTCGAGGACCTTAACCATTGGACGGAGCAGCGTCTCTTCGACATCCTTGCCGTCGATGTAGTCCCGGATGCTTTGCACAACCAGAGCGGCGTAGTTGGCCGGCTCCTGCGCCACGCAGCCCCGATAGGTGTCGTCAATGGCGATCCCGTCAGCGCAAAGTGCATAGAGGAAAACCTTGCCGGCCAACCCGAGCTGGTTGATCGCCTGGTAGGCGCCAACCGCGGCCGGGCCGGTGTCAGCCCAAACGACGTTGATGTCTGGGTTGCCCTGAAGCATCTCGGTTGTAACTTGGAGGCTTACGTTCGGGTCGATTTTGCCGTCAACTGTCGCGACCACATTGGCGTTTGGGTTGGTGCCAATGCCTTCCTTGAAGCCGTCATCACGCTGGTTGGTCTGGACCTGGTCCGGCTTGCCGACAATGCCAACGTTAATAACCGCGTCGGCACCGAGGTCCGCCAGAGCCTGCTCACCCATGAGCTTGCCGCTGGCAAAGGCGTCGGCGCCCACGTACTGAACAATCGAACCGCCTTGGGTGGCGAGGGCATCGGGGTCAATCACGATGTTGACGGTGAAAACAGGGATTCCAGCATTGTTCAGAGCCACCACGCTGGCAGCACCGGGTCCGGAATTGACCGCATTGAGCCCTACAGCACACACCTTTTGCTGGATAAAGGCGTCGATCTGCGAGCGTTGAGTCGAGTCGTTGTCGTCTGCGATGGCCATATTGACTTTGAAGCCGTGCTCTTCACCGGCCTGTTCAAAGCCTTCTTTCATGCTGACGTAGTACGGGTTGATTGTGTCGGGGAGCGCCACACCGATAGTAGGTGTGTCTGACTTGCAGTCTTCGGGCAGCTCACGCGTAGCGCTGTCGCCGCCGCCTTCTGCAGTGGCCCCACCACCACCGCTGGTCGCTGGGTTGCTGCAACCGGCAAACAGCAGGGCAACGAACCCCACCGCTCCTAACAGGCCGCGCACTGACTTTTTCACTGGTGTTTCTCCAATCCATAGTTGCAGGTCTTGATAGAAGGACGCCGGGGTGGGTAATGCAGCTACCCCGGGCTCTCGGGTCTAGGGCTACGCCTCCTTTGCCTCAGGGGCCGGGCTCGCCTCAAGCACTGCCTTGGCGCCAACAGGCTCCGGTCTGGCGGCGCGATCAGCGCGCTTGCGTCGCTGCATGTCGAAGGAAACGCCGGCCAAGATGACCAGGCCAATCACTAACGACTGCCAGTAACTGCTGACGTTGAGGATGTTCATGCCGTTGTTGACGGTGGCGATCAGCACTGCCCCAAGCAGCGCTCCTTGCACAGTGCCCACCCCGCCAAACAGGCTGACGCCGCCAACCACAGCCGCCGCGATGGAAAAGAATAGTTCGTTGCCAAGCCCGGTCGCCGGGAACCCGACCATTAGGCGGGAGGTGGCGATGATTCCGCCGATCGTGCCACAAAGGCCGGAGACGCCGTAAACCAACATGGTGGTGGCAGCAGTGTTGACGCCGGCCAGCCTGGCCGCCACCGGGTTGCCGCCAAAGGCGTAGATGTGTACGCCGCGCCGAGTGCGCTTGAGGAAGATACCCGCCGCCACGGTGGCCACTATTAGCATCAGTACCGGGATTGGGATTCCGGCGATGGCGCCTTGCCCAATCCAGGAAAAACCGGGGTCCTTGACTTGGACAGAGTTCGCCCCGGTCAAGATGAGCGGGATGGCTGTAGCCACCCCCATAGTTGAGAAGGTGGCGATGAACGCCGGCACCCCCAAGTAGTGCACCAAGCTGGCGTTGACTAGCCCCAGCATTATCCCGATCATGGCCGCTATCAGGGCAGCGACAGGCCAATGAAGCCCGGACCGCATCAACATGGCCACAACCACCCCGGACATGGCGATGTTGGCACCCGTCGACAGGTCGATGCCGGCTGTCAGGAGCACAAAGGTCTGCCCCAAGGCCAGAAAGGCGATGACCGAGCCGTTCAGCAACAGCACCAGCAGGTTGTCAACGGTGCGGAAGCGAGGGGAGAGGATCGAAAGCGCGGCCAAGACCACTAATAGGACAACAAAGATCCCTGCCTCGTCCGGGAGTCGGCGTCGTGTCACTTGGACACCTCCAGCTGCTCATGTGGCACGTTCGAGTCGAATATATCCTACAGGATCAAGTATTACCATCCCTGATGTTCAATTCGGCTCGGCCAAGCTGGTCCGGGATCGATTGCCACTGGCCAAGCCCGGGATCGGGCTGTAGCTGGGGGTTTGTGGACCTGGCCAAATGGCAAAAGCATCAGCCACGCCCAGCCGGTGGCCGACACTTGGCCGGCCGGGCTTGGTGATGTGCCGAGTATTACCTTCAACCCGAGCAGCTCACGGGCCCAACAAGGCCGCTGGGACAACCGCGACGCCGTCTGGCCTGCGGAAAGCGTGCTCGCCGGTGGTAATGACAACCGCATCGGCTAGTCGGTCGCCAATGGCTTGCTTGAGCCACAACAGGTGGCGCACATCACGATCGGTTGGAGTCGCCGCCAGCTTGACCTCGAGCGCCACCACGCGACCACCCGGCCCTTCGACGATCAGGTCGATTTCCCGGCGTCCGCCACGGTCACGCAGGTGGAACACGCGCGCGTCGATACCCTGCGCATAGACCTTCACGCCCAGGCTGACCAGCGATTCGAAAAGCCGTCCCAGCATCGAACCCCGGTCAATCGCCGCGGCATCACCCCGGCCAGACATCAGCGCCGTGGCATCAAGGTTCATCAGTCGCGCCGCTAGCGCCGGGTCAACCAGCTGATGCTTTGACGCCTGACCCAGCTGGGCCAAATCGTTGGTGACGGGCAACCAGGCCGGGGTCGAGTCAAGCAACCAGAGCCCTGACAGTGCATCGCGGTACTTAATGGTGGTCACCTTGGTTGGCTTGTCGCCTTCGTTCGGTGTGGCGGCGTCGAGGATCGATGAGTACCTGGCTGTGGTCGAGCTAGCCGCCGCATACGCGGCCAACCACGCCCTCAGGGCATCTGGTCGCCTGACGGGGTAGCCGGCATCGGCGAACTCGCGTTGGACTATGGAGTCGATGTATGCGTCGAGCGCGATTCGGCGCAGCCTTTCGCTGCTGCGGGCTCGGATTCCAGGGAAGCCGGAGGCCGTGATCTCACCGACATAGTCAGCCAGTTTGGTTGTTGTCTCACCTTGGATGCCAGCGTTTCCGGACATCAGCGCGGCCAAGGACACCGTCGGCGCCTCCAGACCCCGCTCAGCCAGGCTCATCGGTCGCAGGTGGAACCCGACTATCCGCCCTGCCCCCGAATGGACAGTGGCGCCCCGGGGCGCCGAGCTCCCCGTAATCAGGAACCGCCCTGCTTGGGCGCCGTCATCGACCGCGCGCCTAATCAGGTCCCACACCTCAGGCCACCGTTGCCATTCATCAACCAGAAGCGGTCCCGGCAGGGTCTGCAATAGTCCCGGATCAGCCAGGAGTCTTTGCCGGTCGCCGTCTAGATCAAGCGACAGAGTCGAGGAAACCCGGCGCAAGGCCGTCTCGGTCTTGCCAACACCTTTCGCACCGAACAACGACACCGCCGGTAGGTCCGGCTGAAGCTCGTCAAGCAGATCATCGAGGATCCGCCGCTGGTATTTGGCCATCATGCGCCTCCCAACCATGGGGCTACTATCCCCTGCGCGCACTATCTACTATACCCTACGCGCACTATCTACTATACCTGGCGCGTATCGACAGAAGCAGTTTCCTGCTACTCGAACGACAGGTGCTCAAGGTCCAATTCTTCGCTGGCCCAGACATCTCTGAGCGTGAACTCGTCGGGCGAGACGATACGACCTTCTGCTTCAAAAACACTTGTGTTCTCGTTGCCGCGGCGGCGACACAGGTCGACTAGCGCCTCAGCCAACCCCGCCCAAAGGTAATAGCGTTCTACCTTGCTGGCGCGCAACTCGTCTGGTCGAGGGTATCCCTCTGAGTCGCATACCTGCCGTAGCCGGGTCTCGATGTCGGCAGGCGTTTTCCCACCAAGCCAAGACTCAATTGAGTCTGGCCTGTCAGGCATATCATCATCGGCGAATTGTGGAAGGACTCCGTCATGCAGCACAAACACAACTTCCAGCGAGTACGTTGGCCCAGACCAGCCAGATGAAGACGCGATTCGGATCTGCCGGATTCGGTCGAACGACCAGCTCATCTTTCGCTTTGAGTGACCGGCTTGTTTGGTCGCCGTTTCCCTGAGCGGATCCAGCCACCGGGTTACAGCGTCAGGTAGTGCGACACGGGAAAAACGGCGTCCGATCCCCAGCCGCAACCGGCGCCGGTCGTCAGCCCTCGATGCGCCGCAAACAGCCAGTTTGCCGGCTAGGTGCTCCCTACTGACGGTCGCCACCGTTGCGAGGTCAGCGAAGGCATCGGCATCGTAGCCTGGTAGCGGAACGTAACGTGTGATACGGCCCTTCGCGGCCAAGTCGGCTTGTTCCTTCGGCAAGTCTCGCTCCACTCTGCAGACTTGGAGGAATTCCGACTTGAGCGCATCGCAGGTTTGGGTGATGACGACCACGCCATAGTCAGTTGGAATGCTTTGCATGAGGCCTTCTCGACTGATTGTCGGCAACTCTGGCACGTCAGGAAACACTGTCCCCTGCGCAAAGCCGACGTCTCGACCGCTCTCCTCCAAAGCTAGTCCCCATCCACTCCGTCGCCAGCGATGGAGTCAAGCATGTCGGCGGCATGGAATGCAGGTGCGTTGATCAGTTCACGTGCTTTTTGTCGCTTCGTGATGAACTCCTCGAAGGGGTTCAGCCCATCGCTATCCTGCGCGAACAACGAGGCGCGGCAGGCGTCGCCTGTCGGAGCGTTGATGTTTCGAACCATGTGCACGGCCTGGGCAAGTGCTTCTGCATTCGAAGCGTTCATCCGTGACCCGTTTGCCCACAGGTGGACGGTGCGTCGAGATACCCCGAACAGTCTGCCGAGCTGATCCCACGTCAGACCAGAATTCTCGCGAAGCCAGCGAATACTGTTGGTGTCTGGTTGGGTGGGCACATCCCGCCGTGGCTCTGCCACCGGCATCAGGGGCCGCAAGTCAGCCTGTTTGCCATAGATCCTGGAAAAAGCACCGCTGCCGGCCGTCACGCAAAACTCTTTCTGCTCGACGAGGTCACCATTTGATGTGCCCAAGGCAAGCGACGACGTCAAGAGGCCTGCGGGAAGGAAAACAGAGAGCGTTGACGACGGTGATCCTTCGAGCAGCGACGAGCTCACCTGTAACGCTCCTTGAAATCGTCAGTGATTAGTCGTCGGAAGCGCCTCCTCGCGCGATTCGCTTGTGTCTTGGCCAATGCCCTAGCTTCCAGAGGAGGAAGTGCTGACTCGACGTAGGCGTCAAGATCAAGCACCCAGCTTTCCGTTTCCACGGGTGCTAGACCGGGATCGATGGAGGTATTTGCTCTTAGAAGAGCTGTGCGGACGAGGAGAAATCCACCGTCTTCGTCGTAGACCGATTCGCTCGCACTGTGAACAAGAGTTGAGGGGTCGTCATCGGCAATCGTCCCGAGGATGCCCGCCTGAAAGAAATCGCCAAGTCGAGCCAAATCCTCGGTGTCGGCAATCCTGTTGGTGTATCGGTACCCGAGCCTAGCCAGTTCTGGGATCGGAGCCGTGGCAAGCAGGGCGTCGAACACAATACCTAGCCGACGGATGAAGTCCTGGTGATCGCCATATTTGACCGTATCCAGAGTCAGAAACGTAGAGCCCAGTGTCACAGTCCAGTTTCTGTCCGCCGAGGCAAGCTTGAACACCTGGTCGCCTGCGTGTGTATTGACGCCTTGCGGAGTGATCACGAACTGTGCTTCCTGTTGCGTCTCTGCAAAGGGATAGTCAGAGCCGATTTCGTCGCCAAGTCGGCCTGCAGCCTCTTCGGCCTTGAACCATGTCAACATGGGCCATCGAACCTGGCACAGCACTCTAACTAGTGGACTTTTCGACAGGTGTAGGTCCTCGATCGCATCTTCCATACTTCACACTGTACTTCACACACCGTGACCATTGCCGGGATTCTCACGAATCTCACGAGCAGCGTAGTGTTCGGGTTTCGTCGAGCTGTGTGGTGGGTTATCCGCGGTTTGAACGACCTGACAACGGGGCGAACACAGGGCTCCGAAACCTACAGGTCAGCAAAGCGGCTGAAGAACTCGCGCAGCCGGTCTAACACCCGGGCCTTGATCGTGGCGTGCTGGCCGGACTGGGCGAAGCGGGAGGTGGGCGGCAGGATGCGAGTAATGGCCGTGCCGCTGGCGGGGACGCCGCCATCGCGGAAGGCGTTGGCCATGAACTCCCGGGCAGGGTCAGCCTTTAGCCGCTCGTCAGCAATGATCTGGTCTAGCTCCCGTGACTTGGCCGCTTCGACAAAGTCCGGCCAGGCCAGGGAAGCATCCACGTCCGGTGCCAAGGTCGCCACGAACCGCTCAATCAGGTCCTTCTTGGAGCGCAGGGATGGGCTGGAGTCAATGGCTCGGCTGATCGAGGCCGGGATCTGCTTGTCTTGGGTATTGGCTTCATGGTGCTGCTGTACCAGCGCCAGGATGGCGGGCAAGTCCATGGCCACCTGTTTGACCAGTTCGATCTCGAAGACCAGGTCATCGTTGATGGTCTCTTTCTCACCCTGCTGGCCCAAGCGCCACTCGGTCCACAGGTCGTTGTAGGCACTCAAATAGTCCTGCCACTGGCGGTCGGTCAGCAGCCATTGGTCCTCAGTGAACTGGTCAAACGACAACAGGATGTTGCGTTGCCGGAGCAGCTGCCCACAAAGCGTGATGAAGGCACGCTCGTCATCGAGTGATGCCGGAACCGGAAAACGGTCGAATAGTTCGTCTACCTGGGCGCGGTATTCGGCGTAGTACTCGTCATAGGGCCGTAGTAACACCAGACCGGTGGCCTCATGGTCGCCAAACAGCGCCAGCGCTTCATTGGTGGCTGGCTCTAGGTTGCGAAAGCAGACAATGGTGCCGTAGGCCTTGACCGTGTTGAGAATGCGGTTGGTGCGGGAGAAGGCTTGGATCAGTCCGTGGTGACGTAGCTTTTTGTCCACCCACAAGGTGTTCAGTGTCTTGGCATCAAAGCCAGTCAAGAACATGTTGACCACTATCAGCAGGTCAATTTCGCGGTCTTCCAGGCGGCGGGCCACGTCCTTGTGGTAGCCGGCAAAGCTGTCCCCACTGGTGTCGAAGCTGGTGCCGAACACCTGGTTGTATTCGGCCATGGCCGCGTCCAAGAACTCCCTGGAGGAGGCATCCAGGGTGACGGGCGAGAAGTCTTCTTCAGGCAGCAGCCCATCTGGCGTGGCCTCGTTGGGGGCGAAGGAGAAGATCAGAGCCACCTTCAGGCGCTGGGCCAAGGGTAGGTCGGCTTGTTGGCGAGCAAACTCGGCGTAGTAGGCCTTGACCGCCGGGATTGATGCCGTGGCGAAGATCGAGTTGAAGCCGTTCAAGTGGCGATCCTTCAAGCGGTAGGTGTGGCCACGTTTGGTCTTCTGGTTGAAGTGCTCCAAGATGTAGCTGACAATGCCGGCAACCCGCTTGTGGTCAAGCAAGGCGCGTTCGCGGTCGATGTCGGAAACGTCCAGGTCCCGGACCTCTTCGGCTTCATCGCCGCTTTTGACGTAGTCCATCTTGAATGGCAGCACCGTCTTGTCGCGGATGGCGTCGACAATGGTGTAGGTGTGCAGCCGTTCGCCGAATACCTGTTCGGTGGTTCTCAACCTTGGCTTGTGTTTGGCTCCGGATCTAGCTGAAGACTTCGGCACACCCCCAGGGCCAGCGTTGGTGGCAAAGATCGGTGTGCCGGTGAAGCCAAACAGGTGGTACCGCTTGAAGACCCGGGTGATGTCTTGTTGCATCTGGCCAAACAGCGAGCGGTGGCATTCATCGAAGATGATGGCCACGTGTTCGCCATAGACCGGATGGTCGGGGTAGCGGGCAATTAGGCGGGTCAGCTTCTGGATAGTGGTGACCACAATGCGGGCGTCAGAAGTGTCTAGTGCTTCGCGCAGTTTCCTGGTGGAGGTTGAGCCAGACACGGCGCCTTGCTGGAAGTGCTCAAAGTCCTTCATGGTCTTGAAATCCAGATCCTGGCGGTCAACTACAAACAGCACCCGGTCCAGCAGGTCAAGCTCTTTGGCCAGCTGGGCGGTCTTGAAGCTGGTCAAGGTCTTGCCCGAGCCGGTGGTGTGCCAGATGTAGCCGCCGGCGGCCACCGTGCCCATCTGCTCGTAGTTGCCGGCCAGCTCAATCCGGTTCAAGATCGCCTCGGCTGCCACTATTTGATAGGGCCGCATCACCATCAACTCTTGAGCCGAGTTGAAGACGCAGTACCTGGTCAAGATAGCCAGCAGAGTGTGGCGGGCAAAGAAAGTGCGGGCAAAGTCGGTCAAGTCCGTGATGGGGAGATTGCTGGCATCGGCCCACCACATTGTGAACTCGTAGGTGTCCCCGGCCCGCCTGCCGCGCCGGTTCGGGCTGACGTGTTTGTCGCGAGTGGTGTTGGCGTAGTACTTGGTTCGGGTGCCGTTTGAGATGACAAAGATCTGGACGTATTCGAACAGTCCGGCGCCGGACCAAAACGATTCGCGCTGGTAGCGGTCTATCTGGTTGAAGGCCTCACGCATGGCTACGCCGCGGCGCTTTAGCTCGACGTGAACCAGGGGCAGGCCGTTGACCAGAATGGTCACGTCGTAGCGGTTCTCGTGCAAACCAGCGGCGGTCTCGTATTGGTTGACCACCTGCAACCGGTTGTTGTGGATGTTGGACTTGTCTATTAGCCGGATGTTCTTGGTCGAGCCGTCATCCCGGCGCAGCAGCTGGACGTGGTCTTGCTGGATCTTGCGCGTCTTCTCAACAATGCCTTCGGTCTCTGAAGCGATGACGGAGGAAAAGAAACGCTGCCACTCGCCATCGGAAAAGACCATGCCGTTCAGGGCCTCAAGCTGCGCCCGCAGGTTGGTCACTAGGTCGGCCTCGCAGGTGATCATCACCCGCTCGTAGGCCTGCGAACACAGCGTGGCAATGAACTCGGCTTCTAGGTCGGCCTCTGATTGGTAGCTCTCGCATTCCCGACCCACCGGCGTGTATTGCGCCAGCACGGTCGAGCCGGGGTTCTCCGCCACCATCCCAAAGGCAGTCTGGTCGCTCACAGCGGTCTTCCTTCCTTGGTGAATTAGTGCGTAGGAACCTTTCGCGCAATCCTGCCATCTTGTCACGTCATGGTGTCTGGTGACTTGGGGTGACCCATGCTGAGCCCCTCGGCTCCATGGTCGATGGGATGGATGCTGAGCGCACCCAACCGAGCCAGACTTGCATTCTGCGCTACAAATGGCTTGCATTTTGCACAATTGGACATTTGCATCATGTACCACGAAATAGTTGCCTATTGCTCCATCAAGCTGGCTGACCAGGAGATTCGTACAATGCCCACATCAGCGACGAGGTACCGCCGTCGCCTACCCGTTTGGCTGCAATAACGGGCACGGGAGCCACTCATATGCGGCCAGATGGCGTGATCTGCGCACCGATCAGCGCTTGGCGGCCGTAGGCAGCCAGGGCAAGCGGTGGCTCCCTGAACAACGCCCTGGCTGGTTAGCCTGCCTCCTTGAAGGTCAGCAGCCGGTCCCGGTAGTGCTCGTATTGCTTACGGCGCGCCGCAAGTTCGGCCGGCAGACCTATCGAGATGTCGTTCACCAGCGCATCAAACCGATCCAGAATCCCCACAATCCGCGCCTGTTCCGCGAACGAGGGGATTGGTACCGAGACCCGCCCCATTGCGTTCGCCATCAGCTTTGGGTTTCCCATTCCGCTGCTGACATGCCGTTTTGCTTCGATGCAGAGCACATGGAACAAGAACCGAGCAGTGACCTGGGCTGGGTCAAGCACCCTAAGTAGCCCGCAGACGTTGGTAATGCTGAAGGCTTTGTCCTTGTGGTAGAACACTGACCCAGCCCTGGCTCCATCAGTGGTCCAGGTGATTGATTCGAAGTCATATGCGAAAGTGTCAATGAACCCGAACACGCCGTCATTTTGGGTCTGTGATGAGTAAACAGGGTGTGGCCCTGGGTGGTCTCGCAGGTAGTCCCTTGAGATCACTCGCCCTCGACTGATCTCACAAAGGTCGCTCAAGGTTGCCCAACGAACGGCTGAGGATTCGGGGAAAGATAGCAGGTCATCGCGGTAGTGCTCGTACTGTTTGCGGCGGGACACTAGCTCCGCCTCCAGCTCCGCCTCTAGCTCCGCCTCAAACGTAGTGAAGCTGTCAAGCACCCGCACAATCTCCCGCTGCACCGCCAACGGCGGCACGGGTAGTAAGAGCCCTTTGACAATCGTGGCATTGAGATTCGAGACGGTACCGCTACCCACCTTCGAGGCCAGGCTCTGATAAACAGGCGTAGAGCGGAGCAGATAGTAAAGAAAGTCGGGGACGAATGCGGCCCTGAAGTCAGAAAGCACCAGCCACCCGTCATGGACGCATCCATCAATTTGGACAATGTAAGGTCTCCCGAAGCTCATTGAGTTCGACAGCACAAAGTCACCTGGCTTCACCCGACGGGACCGCGAAACACCTGACGGACGGATTCTCTCGGCAGTACTGGTGATGTACTTGCTACCGGGTTCGACGTCGCCAATCTTGATCCAGGGCACGCCGTCGTTTTCGCTTGTCAGGTAATCCCGAATCGGTCGGGGCGACCCGCCTCGCACAATTGTTGCCAGATCGCCGAACCTCGCCCATTTGACGCCGTCTGGGCAGAGCTCGCGGATCAGGTCATCGATCCGGCTCATGCGTGGCTAACCCAACAATCATCCGGCGTGCCCAGCCAGTTCGCGGTCAATTGCCCGGCGAATCACATCCGAGCGGGTCTGGTGGTCACGCGCCGCCATGGCGTCAAGGGCCGAAATTCTATCGGCATCTAGGCGCACCGGCACGCTAACCGCCGTGGTGGCCCCAATCCTCAGCGGCCGGCCAACCGGACGAATGCTGGCCTTCAGGAAGTCCACGTCGTAGCCACGCTCGGCTTCATCTGCTGCTGCCGCGAAGACTTCTTCAGCCTGTTTCGAGAACTTCTGGCTTGCCATCATCATGTCCTTCCTCTGCGCTGGCCCGGCAGCAATGGGTAGTAGGTCTTCCTCAGACGCATGGCATGGACCAAGACCAGCTCGCCAGAGCCGTCAGGATCGTTGACCAGGACGATCTCAAGTGGCTCGCCGTCATGGCCAAATCCGACACGAAGCTCTTTGTACGGCTCCTCTCTGGGACAACACCACGACCGCAACCGGGTTGGCGGCTGCATGGTCGGCGTCACGGTGGGGCACCCCATGCCTGTCCGCTGACCGGGAGAACCTCACGCTATTAACGTATCTCGTAATTGTGGTGATGGCAATTCATTGCAGGGACGCCGCAAAGCTGTCAGGCCATCGCCTCGGCTCATGGGGTGGGCGCCCATTCGGGCTGATGGACGAAGAAGGGCTTCATTGGCCGGACTCCAGGTCAGCCACTATGGCGTCAATGGCCGTGCGCAGCTCGGCTTGGCGGGCCACGATCTGGGCAATCTCCGAATTCAGGGCCTTGATGTCGACTTGCTCCCTAGTGTCCTCAGGCTCAACGTGAGATGACACCGAAAGGTTGTAGCCGGCATCGGCCAAATCATCATTGGTGACCACCTGCGTGAAGTGCGCCTCAATGCTGCGGGCGGTGAAAGCCTGAACCACGGCTTCAATGTGCTCTGGCGCCAGCTTGTTCTTGTTACCCACCCGGGTGAACAGCTTCGAAGCGTCAATGAACAGCACATTGGCCTCTGGCTTGGACTTCTTCAGGACCAAAATGCAGGTAGCAATGGTGGTGCCGAAGAACAGATCAGGCGGCAGCTGGATGACCGCGTCGACGTAGTTGTTGTCCACCAGGTAGCGGCGGATCTTCTGTTCCGCCCCGCCCCGGTAGAGCACGCCGGGAAAAGAGACAATCGCGGCCGTACCGCTGGGTGCCAGCCAGGACAGGCAGTGCATGACAAAGGCTAGATCGGCCTTGGACTTGGGGGCCAGCACACCGGCCGGGGAAAAACGCGCGTCGTTGATCAACAGTGGATCATCCGCACCAGCCCAGTGGGTTGAATATGGCGGATTAGAGACAATCGCCTCGAACGGTTCGTCTTCTTCATGTAGCGGGTCCGTCAGCGTATCGCCGTGGGCGATGTCGAAGTCCTCGAAACCCACATCATGCAAAAACATGTTGATCCGGGCCAGGTTGTAGGTGGTCAGGTTGATTTCCTGGCCAAAGTAACCCCGGCGGACGTTCTTCTGGCCCAACAGTTTGGCGAACTTCAGCAGCAGCGAGCCCGAGCCACAGGCCGGGTCGTAGACACCGTTGACGGACGTCTTGCCCACAATGGCGATGCGGGCTAGCAGCTCTGACACCTCCTGCGGGGTGAAGAACTCGCCCCCCGACTTACCGGCCGAGGAGGCGTACATCGTCATGAGAAACTCATACGCGTCGCCAAAGGTGTCGATGGTGCTGGCCTGGAGGCCTTGGCCCAGGTCGAGGTCGCCGATGGCGTCCAGCAGCCCAGCCAGTTTCTGGTTCCGTTTGATGACGGTTGGCCCGAGCTTGGTTGAATTGACATCCAAGTCATCGAACAGCCCCTTGAGGTCAGATTCCGATTCGGTGCCGACGGCCGAGGCCTCGATGTTGTTGAAGACCCTTTCCAGGGTCTCGTTCAGGTTGGGGTCGGTGCGGGCCTTTTTGCGGACGTTGACGAATAGCTCGCTGGGCAGGATGAAGAAGCCTTTTTCGTTGACCGTCCCTGTCCTTTGGGAAACTGCGTCCTGGTCGCTCAGCAGCTCGTAGTCGAAATCGAGGTTGTCCACCCCGTGTTCCCAGTCGTTGAAGTGGGCCGTGAGGTTTTCAGAAATGAAGCGGTAGAACAACATGCCCAGCACGTAGGCTTTGAAATCCCAGCCATCGACGCTGCCGCGCAGGTCGTTGGCGATGCGCCAAATGGTCTTGTGCAGCTCAGCCCTTTGGGCTTCTTTGGCCCGGTCTTTCGAGCCGTTCACCTGCGCCACGGTTGCTGCTGCCTCTCTCGCTGCTGGACGTCATCAGCTTAGTGAACCACACCGGCTCGGCTGCCCAGCGGCGGCGCTAATCGCGGGGGCACTAGCGGCCGCCCCAGGGGCAGACTTGCGGGTCATAAATCGCATCCGGGGTGCTGTTGAGGTAGCGCCTGGTTGGCGGCCAGCCTGCGGGATCAAGGATGCGGGCGACAATTAGCGTTGAGACCTGGCCTGCCCCGGCCAGTTTCAATGCCGCCGCAGCTGACTGTGCTGAACTCCCGGTAACCCACGAATCGTCAATGAGCAGCACGTGCTCGCCGTCAAGCCGGGAGAACGGCTTGTACCTGGCAGGGTCCAAGGTGCGCGATTCCACTACATTCCCCAATTCGACTGTGAGTTCGGCAGGTCTTGGCTCCAGACTCCTGACAATCTGGCGCAGCTGCTGTTCCGGCGGCGGAACCTTGGTCGATGGGACAACGCACCAGTAGTCGGCCGGAGCGCTAGCCACCGCTGCTAGACAGCCCAAGTGTGCCTCAATCCCCAGCACCAGCAGCAGGCTCATAGTCCCCCTGTATTGGCTGGCCAGGCGGGGATTCTTGTATTGGTACATCATTCGGTAGGCCTGCGATCCAGTCTTGTCCGCGTACGTCAGGAATCCAACTCGTTCCGCGAGCGCGAGGCCGTGTTGCTTGTGGGAGTTGCAGACCGGGCAGTCCGAGAATGTGGCTTAAATCGGCCGTCGACACACGTCACAGAATCCGATCACCGGGCCCTCCACGTTTGTAAGAAACCCTCCCGCCCGCTCCCGAAGCAGTTCGGCGAGCGGGAACCACTCAGCAGGAAATGCCATATGTCACTTCGGGCTGGACGCCATGGCTTTTTTGACGAGGTTGACCGCATGGGTGTCTTGGTTCTGGATACGCTCAACGGCTGCTTCGAGGTCCCCCATTCCGGATACGACAAAGACGCCGGGCATCTCACTCAGCGCCTTGCCCCACTCGGTGCCGTTCACCACTGCGTCGAAAAGTACTACCGGCCGACCATGCTCGACGGCATTGCGAGCTTGGACCCTGGTGCCGGAATACTCGCCGGCTTCAACCACGATTGTGGCCATGCCATAGCCAGACATGACAGCGTTTCGCATGGGAAAGCTGCGCTGAGTTGGCGGCGAGCCCGGCCAAAACTGGGACGCCACTAGGCCAGTTTCCGCGATGCGCCGTTGTAGCGCCTGATTGACCTTGGGATAGCACTTGTCAATTCCGGTCCCGATCAACGCGACGGTTCGACCACCGGTTTCTAGTGCCGCCTCGTGAGCGGCCGAGTCGATGCCGCTTGCCAGGCCAGAGACGACACTCAGCCCAGAGTCCGCAAGCATGCGGGCCACCGCACCGGCCAGGGTGATTCCTCGCGGGCTGGCATCACGCGACCCCACGACAGACATTCCCTGGTCGTCGGGTAGCAGAGCGCCACGGTAGAAAAGCAACGATGGAGCCTCGCGCACCGCCAGCAGACGGATGGGGTAGGCGTCGTCCAGGATTGTGACAAACTCGACGCCTGCCTGCTCCCATTCCGTTACTAGCCGGGTGGCCCTCGCCCACGGATCATTTGGGACGTCGAACAGCGCAAGCTCGCAATTCTGCTCCCAGACCGGAACGGCCCTGCCGGCCTGGAGCACGTCGAGTGTCAGCTGAGATAGTGACAGGCCCTTTGGCCTGGCCAGTTGCAGAGCAACCAACGCAACCACTTCGGGATTTGGACCGGCCTGCATGCACATAAATGGTAGATCAGACCGCCGACATCCGGCTGGAGGTTTTTCGCGAGGCGTTCAGGTCCCGACCACGGCCCCGCCATGTCGGCGGCGGGCGGCACGGATCAGGGTCTCGTCTATTGCCTTTCGCAATCCACGGACGGGTAGGGTCGGGGCGAGACTTCGGCATCGGCCAAATGGAGGACACAAATGCCAACCGCAGCCCCGGCCCCTAGCGCTGTCGATGCCTACATTGCCGGCTTTGAACCGGCGGTCCGGGCCAAGCTTGAGCAGATGCGACAGCTGGTGCGGCGAGCCGCGCCTGGGGCCAGCGAGCGGATTTCCTACAACATGCCGGCCTATTTTGGTCGGGGCGTTCTGGTCTACTTCGGCGCCTTCAAAGGTCACATCTCGCTGTTTCCAACCGGAGAAGGGGTGGCGGCCTTCGGTGGGGAGCTGGCTGCCTTGGGGCTGAAGACATCCAAGGGCACAATCCAGCTGCCGCTGGATCAGCCATTGCCTAAGGACCTAATCAAACGGATCGTCCAGCACCGCGTACAAGTGGACCAAGCCCAGGCCGCGCGCAATTCCTGACGCGACAGCCGTTTTGTCGGCCAATGCCGGCCGCGAGCCGTGGTCAGTAGATCAAACTCGCCAACGAGACGTGCTCGATCTATCTAGACACTGCGCTGCTCCGAGTAACGTCCCTGGTACGGGACGTCTTGCGGCTACCGCTCGGGTTCGGGGTGATTGGTTGGCCACGGCTCGGCCGGCCGAACAAGTGATCGACCAGGTCTCGCGGGTGTGTTCCCTAGTCCGTCTTGGGGCTACTTGGCCAGGTTCTGATCCGACTGAACCACAGCGGCGGGTTCATGGCCTTCGTCAGCCGACGCGGACCAAGCCAGAATGCCTCCGCCTACGAGACCGCAGCTCAGCGCCAGGGCTCCCAGGGTTCGCCCCAGGGCACCAAATCGCTGCTGATTGGCTTTGCTGCTCTTCGTGGTCTGATTTGCTCTCATCGTCTGGCCTCCATATTCGTCGTAGTTTGTTAGTCATCCTAACTAACGCACTTGGCTGGCGAACTGTTCCCGATTCGAACGACTGCTGTCGGGCCGAAAATCGGAGCCGCGGCAAAGAAGCAGGTCAGGGTCCCTCTTTGACGCGAGAATGCCTATTCTATGGGCCTTGTCAAGCCCCCAAGGTTGTCGAGTCGCCGCAGGCGGCTGTGGCTGCCGCAGGCGAGGCTGGGATGGATTCAGCAGTGTGCCAAAGCTCGGTGTCGCTGCATAAGTGCAGGTCAACTCCCACATCACCGCGAGAATGAGGTCTGGCATAAAGCGATGCCACCAAGGCTCGGTGCCGCTGGAAATAGGGAGTGTGCCAAGGCTCGGTGTCGCTGCAAAGGGGCTGGTCAGCTGGCGGGATCAACCCAGCCCAGGGTGCGTTCGACGGCTTTGGCCCAGTCGGCGCAAAGCCGGGCGCGCTGCTCAGCCGGCATGGCCGGCCGCCATCGGCGGTCCTCGGCCCAATGGTGACGCAGGTCAGCCAGCGAATCCCAAAACCCCACGGCCAGACCGGCGGCATAAGCCGCGCCCAGGGCGGTGGTCTCGGCCACTACCGGACGGACCACATCGACGCCCAATAGATCAGCCTGGAACTGCATCAACAATTCGTTGGCCACCATGCCGCCATCCACTTTCAGCGCGGACAGTGCTACGCCGGTATCGGCCTCAACTGCTTTGAGCACATCACGGGTCTGGAAAGCGGTCGCTTCAAGTGCCGCCCGGGCAAAGTGGCCCCGGTCAACAAAGCGTGTTAGCCCGGCAATCACACCCCGAGCGTCGGAGCGCCAATGCGGCGCAAATAACCCCGAAAAGGCCGGCACAATATAGGCCCCACCGTTGTCCTCGACGCTGCGAGCCAAGGCCTCAACCTCAGCCGCCGTGCTGATCAGCCCTAGATTGTCGCGCAGCCACTGGACCAATGAACCGGTCACGGCGATTGAACCTTCCAGGGCGTAGACCGGGAGGTTTTGACCCAGTTGATAGGCCACGGTGGTCAACATGCCGTTGTTTGACATGACAATCTCGCGGCCGGTGTTGACAAGCAAGAAACAACCGGTGCCATAGGTGTTTTTGGCCTCACCGGGCTCAAAAGCGACCTGCCCAAAGGTGGCGGCCTGTTGGTCACCCAAAATGCCGGCGATGGGCGTTTGCCGCAGCAGCGATTCTGATGCGGCTTGACCATAGACCTCCGAGGATGACCGTATTTGCGGCAGCATCGAGGCCGGCACGCCAAAAGCGTCGAGGATGGCCTGATCCCATTGGAGTGTGGTCAGGTCCATGAACATGGTGCGCGAGGCGTTGGTCACGTCGGTCACATGGACACCGCCCTTTACCCCGCCGGTCAGGTTCCAAACCAGCCAAGAATCAGTTGTGCCGAAGGCCAGCCGGCCCGCCCTGGCCAAGGACCTGGCCCCCTCGACGTGGTCCAAGATCCACCGAATCTTTGAGCCGGAGAAGTAGGGGTTGAGCGGCAAGCCAACCCGCTGCCGGAAGCGGTCCACCCCTGCGGCCGCCTCTGAGGCCAGCTGGTCGATCAACGGCCTGGTCCGTACGTCCTGCCAAACAATGGCGTTGTAGATAGGCAAGCCGGTGGACTTGTCCCAAACCACCGTGGTCTCGCGCTGGTTAGTAATACCGACGGCAGCCAAGTCGTGACGGGTGACATTGGCCTGTGACAACGCCAAGCCGATGACCTGGCGAGTCTGATCCCAAATCTCGACTGGATCATGCTCGACCCATCCGGGCATTGGCATGATTTGACGGTGCTCCATCTGGCCACTGGCCACAATTTGGCCAGCCCGGTCGAACAGGATTGCTCGGGTAGAGGTGGTGCCTTGGTCAATGGCCAATACGTACCGCTGCGTCACGGCTTAGACCCTAGCCAAGGTCCACCGGACCAGCCACATCAGCCACGCTCAGGCGGGCCTGCACCGCCGCCTCGTCGCTTAGCTGCCTGGCCGCGGCCTGCTCGGCTCGCACCCTGTTGGCGTAGGCGTTGACCTCGGCCTCGACTCTGGCCTGGTCCCAGCCCAGGTGAGGTGCAACCAAGGCGGCGATTTCCGCCGCAACTGAGGTTCCGGCATCGGGCGACTCATGATTCAACCGAAGGCGGTTCGTCATGACGTCCTCCAAATGGAGCACTCCTTCGCACTGAGCGGCGTAAACCACCTCTGCCTTGAGGTATCTCGACGGCCCAGCCAAAACCTGACCCAACGAGGCATCGGACTCAACCAGTGCCGCGATCTGTCCAACCAGCGAACCGTAGCGGCTCAGCAGCCGGCGCACCTGGGTCGGGTCCCAGCCGTAACGCCGGGCCAGATAGCGGGAGCGGTTGACCCAGGCCTTGTACCCGTCCGCCCCTAAAAGGGGCAGCTCGGCAGTCACTGAAGGTCGCACCTTGGGCTGTTTGGCCAGGGCAAAGTCGACCGCATCTTGGGCCATCACCCGGTAGGTGGTCAGCTTGCCGCCGGCAATCACCGTCAATCCGGGACTCGGGCTGGCCACAGTATGCTCGCGCGAAATCTTGGCCGAGCTAGTCCCGGCTTTGGTTCCAGGCTGCAGCAGCGGCCGCAGCCCGGCAAAGACCCCAATCACGTCATCCCTGGTTAGCGTCTTTGTCAGAACGGCGTTGGCGTGCTGCAAGAGGTAGTCGACATCCCGCTGGGTGGCCACCGGATGGGTCAGTTCGTTTTGCCACGGGGTGTCAGTGGTGCCAATTAGCCAGTGGGTATCCCACGGAATGATAAACAACACCGACTTTTCGGTCTGGGTGATCAGGCCCATCCGGCCGTTGATCCGGTCACGCGGCACCACCAAGTGGACACCTTTCGAGGCCAGTACTCGCAAGCCGCCCTCAGCCTGGCAAAAAGCTTCGGTCTGCTCGGTCCACACCCCGGTCGCGGCAATCACATGACGGGCCTTGACGTGGTGTTTCCTACTGAATTCGAGGTCTACGATGTCCGCGCCGTCAACAACGCCATGGCCGTTTTTGGTGATGGCCGTGACCTGGCAACGCGAAGCGGCTTGGGCACCCAGTTGGGCGGCCGTGCGCACAAGTGTGAGGGTCAGCCGGGCGTCGTCAACCTGGGCATCGTAGTAGCACACAGCGCCGATGCCGGCCCTTGGGTTCAGATCGGGAAAAACCTGGCGCAGGCCCTTGGCCAAATAGTGCTTCTGAAACGGCAAGGCGCGTTTACGCCCCGGAGCGTGCGCCAGGAGGTCATACAGCCCCACACCGGCCGTGACATACGGCCGCTCCCACAGCCGGTGTGCCAGCGGATAGAGGAAGGGCGCCGGTCTGACCAGGTGCGGGGCCGTGATGGAGAGAAGCCTGTCCCGCTCAGTCAGGGCCTCGTGAACCAGTTTGAAGTCAAACATCAGCAGGTAGCGCAGGCCACCATGAGCCAGCCTCGATGACCTGGACGATGTGCCCGAGGCCCAATCTTGGGCTTCGACAATTGCCGTGGAATAGCCGCGGGCCTGGGCGTCGAGGGCAATGCCCGCGCCGGTGATCCCCCCGCCAATGACAAGGATGTCGACGCCTTGTTGCGATGTCATGGCTTCAATAGCCCGCCGGCGCGAATCGAGCGTCAGAGCCGAGCTGTTCACTCCTGGTCAATCTCCTATTCGGCTTGGGCCACCGTCGCGGTGCGGTGACCGCTGTACTACAGGTCTCTCATGCCAAGCGTCCGGACGCAAGACACCTTTGGACCCGTACCGGGCAGGCCAGCCGCCGCATCCCAGCCCCACCTGGCCGCAGCCGGCAACCGCCAAGCCGACCAGTCGACTTTGGAGCAGGCGCGAATTGGCGGCCGGTGGTTACTGAGTCAAATCCCGCCCGGTCCCAGGCCGAGTTTGACAGCCGCGTAAACAGTTTTGCGCCGAGGTTGAGGTTTGGCATGATGGCCGGGTGCCTTCAGCCAGCGTTGAACTACGCCCGGCCCGGATGGACGATGTCCGGGTCATTCGCGGGCTTTGCCAACCCTACGTTGACCAGCGCTTTCTGGCGCCCAAACCACCGGTGGCCTATTACGAGTCAATCCACGACTTCACGGTCGCCCTGGCCGGGCAGGAGCTGGTGGGCTGCGGCGCCTTGCATGCCATGTGGGAAGACTTGGGTGAGGTACGAACCCTGGCCGTGGCCCAAGCCTGGCTCAAGCGTGGCATTGGCGGTCAAATCGTCGAGCATTTGATTGCCCGAGCCCGCCTGCTTGGACTCAGGCGTCTGTTCTGCCTGACTTTTGAGGTTAGTTTCTTCAAGGGGCACGGCTTTGAGCCAATCGAATCCACGCCGGTGACCCCTGAGGTTTACTCCGAATTGCTCCAGTCGCACGATGACGGCGTGGCAGAATTCTTGGACCTCGCCCGGGTAAAGCCCAACATATTGGGAAACACCCGGATGCTATTGCACCTTTAGGCAAAGCTGCGGCGTGGTGCGGCGGCTAGGCGATGGGGCAATCTAAACTGGTCGCGTGAGTAGTCTGCTGCGCCCAGTGGGCCCCGAACCGCCTGCGGTTTACTGGAGACGGCGTTTGGCACTTCTGCTCGGTTTGATTGTCCTGATCGTGATTATCATCATGATCATTGGCGCCCTGCGCAGCGGCAGTAGTGACAAACCGGCCGCTGAGGCCCCAAAGCCCAGCCCAACTGTAAGCGAAGAAGCTACCGACTCGGTCGCGCCCTGTAAGGGCAAGGACCTGGAGATTGTGCTCAGCTCTACTAAGGAACAATTCGCCACCGGCGATGTAGTCGAACTGGTCGCCACGGTCACCAATAATGGCCCCAGGAACTGCACTATTACACCCGATGCCAGGACCGTTGAACTTGAAGTGGTCAGCGGCACCGACCAGATTTTCCACACCGCCCATTGCGCCGACCAAATCCCGGCGCCCTCACCCGAAGCCACAGTTGAAATCCAAGCCGGCGCCAGCGAAGATTTGCCCATCACCTGGACGGCAGAGCGCTCCCTCGATCGCTGCCAAGATGTGGCCGACAAAGACCAGCCGCACCGGGCCCGGGACGCAACCTACCGGGCCACAGTCACCATTAGCGGTATGACCAGCGACGAAACATCGTTCCTACTGGTGCCCTAAGGCCTAGCTGAGACGGTCAATAACCGAGGATTCGGCAATCCGCGATAAACCTTCGCGCACGGCACGGGCCCTCAGTTCGCCGACACCTTCTACCCCCATCAGGTCTGCCAAAGTGGCCGCCAAGATGTTTTGCAGCGAACCGAAATGACTGGCAATGCGATCAGCAATGGCCGGTGGCAGGCGCGGCACCCGGCTGAGCATCCGATGTCCCTTCGGGCTCAACGGCGCGTCGACCTGGTTGGCGGTCTCGGCCAGACCCAATACCTGGGCCACCGTGCCAGCCTCCATCAAGTTGGTTGGACTGACCTTAGACAGATCTGCCGTGACTTCACCAACAGACCGGCCAGATCCACCCAGGTCGACGTAGTCGCTGATCAGCAGGGAGCGTCCGGTGTCGACACCGGCGATCAGCTCTTCGAACTGGAGGCGCAGCAAGCGGCCATTGACGCCAAGCTCGGCCAGCAGCCCAGCCACTTCCTCGGCGATGCGCCAAACCATTTCCTGCCGGCCGGCCACGGTCGCGACATCGCGTACCGTCACCACGTCTTCGATCTCAAGACCGGAGAGGGTCGCGCTGACCTCGTCCAGCCGGTCGCGGTAACGCTCCAGAGTGGTCAGGGCCTGTTTTGTCCTCGAGGCCAGCTTCTCCGGATCCTCCAATGGGTGAGAAATGCTCGACACATAAAGCGTGACGATGTTTTCTGACTGGCTCACGGCCAGGACCGGAAAACTGGTCTGTTTGGCGACGCGTTCAGCCGTGCGGTGCCGCGTGCCAGATTCGGTGGTTGTAATTGACGGGTCCGGCAGTAACTGCACTGCTGCCCGGACAATGCGACCGGCCTGGTAGTCCACCACCAAGGCACCATCCATTTTGGACAGTTCTCTCAAGCGGGTGGCGGAAAACGGCACGTCCAGCACAAACCCGCCAGAACACATGGCCTCCACGCTCGGGTCGAAGCCCAGAACTATCAACGCCCCGGTGCGCCCACGCAGGATCCGTTCCAGCCCATCGCGCAGCTCGGTGCCGGGTGCGACAGCGGACAATGTGGTCAGCAGCAGATTTCCGGAGGTTTGATCGAATTCGTCTTGGGCCACGGCGAACACTCCTGAGTTGGACTCCACCCCAAATCCTAGCGCCGCACACAAACACCCATGACCCAGCAGGACCGTTCCACCACCGAAATGGTCCCTAACCGCTTTCACACAAGGCCTAGCAGGTGTGACAAGCCAGTGCCCACGTAGCACCGCCTGCCGGGGCGCCCCCTAGACCACAACGGGCCGCAAAACCCGTAAAGCTTGATCCAGTTGGCTCACCTCCTCGATATCCAGTGACAAGTCCAAGGCCGTGGCCGCGCTGCCGGGTGGCGCAATGACGTGGGTCAAACCCAGCCTGGCGGTCTCTGAAAGCCGGCGGTCGAGCGCTGCCACCGGCCGGATCTGGCCACCCAATGAGACCTCCCCCAGGCAGACTGTGCCCGGTGCCAGCGCCAAGTCGAAGCGGGCCGAGGCGCAGGCCATGGCCAAGGCCAGGTCAAAGGCCGGTTCGCTGACCCGGGCCCCGCCCACGGTCGAGGCAAAGACATCCTGACCGGCCAGGCTCAGGCCACAGCGGCGGGCCAGGACAGCCAGAATCATTGTTAGCCTGGCGGCGTCCAGGCCGGAAGTTGTGCGTCGCGGATTTGCCATGGTCGACGGCGCCACTAAGGCCTGAACCTCAACCGCCACCGGACGGCGGCCCTCCATGGCCACACCGAGGCAAGAACCCGCCACCCTGGGACCGTCCAGATCGACGAACAACCCTGATGGATCATCCACCTCGGTAATACCCTGCGCTGTCATCTCGAAGCAGCCGACCTCGTCGCTGGGACCGTAGCGGTTTTTGGTTGCCCTCAGCAGCCGAAGCGACGAATGCCTATCACCCTCAAATAGACAGACCACATCCACCAGGTGCTCCAGGGTTCTGGGCCCGGCCACCGAGCCGTCCTTGGTGACGTGTCCAACCAACAGACAAGCCATCTCCCGGTACTTGGCTTCCCGCACCAGCTGCGCGGTGACCGCCCGCAGGTGGTTAACTCCCCCTGATACGCCGTCGACCGTAGTGCTGGACAGGGTTTGGATTGAGTCAAGCACCAGCAGCTCCGGTTGTTCACGTTCTGCCAGCGCCAGCACCTGTTCCAGCTCCCCTGTGGCGGCCAGTTTCAGCCCCGGCACCAATGCTCCGATCCGCTCCGCCCTGAGATGGACCTGCCGGGCGGTTTCCTCGCCGGTGACGTAAAGCACAGTCCGCCCCTGTCGCACCGCCCGGGCGGCCACGTCCAGCAGCAAAGTTGACTTGCCAACACCTGGTTCGCCACCAACTAAGGTGACCGAACCAGGTACCACCCCGCCGCCCAGCACACGGTCCAATTCGCCCACACCGGTTGACCAAGCATCCGCCTCACTGCTGCCGATCTGGTCAATTGCCTGGGCGCCAGCCACGGCCAAGCCGGCCCGGGCCACCACCACGGCATCCCGCCGCCTAACCGCCTCAACCTTGTCCCAGCCACCGCAACCGCCACAGCGGCCAACCCACTTAACCGTGGACCAGCCGCAGTCTTGACACTCGTAACTGGCTTGCCATGTCCTTGCCATGGCGCTAACGCTAAACCTGACCACCGACATCGGCCCTGCGTCCCCTCGCCCTGGCCAAACGCCCTGACCATTGACGCCCTAGGCCTCCAGCCTTCGCTAGCGTTGTTGCCATGTCCGGCTTGACCTTGCCCGTGGGCACCGAACTGGGCGGCTATGTGCTGCGCGGCGTGGTTGGCTCGGGCGCCTCGGGTACGGTCTACCGTGCCAATGACGCCGACGGCCTTGAGGTCGCCTTCAAGCTGCTCCATCCCTCCGTAGCCGCCGATTCGGCCGCCCGCCAGCGCCTACGACGCGAGGTTGAACTGCTGCAACGCCTCAAGGCGCCCTGCGTCGCCCAGGTGGTTGACGCCGAAACCCAACAAGCCGAAGCCTTTGTCGTAACCGAACTAATCGAAGGCACCTCGCTGGATCGTCAGGTCAAAAAACATGGCCCCTTCGACCTGCCGGCCTTGGCCGTCCTAGCGCAGGATCTGGCCGCCGCCATCGCCACTATCCACCACGCCGGAGTGGTTCACCGCGATCTGAAACCGGCCAACGTCATGCTGCGCGATGACGGCTCTGTAGTGCTAATCGACTTTGGGCTGGCCCAAGAAGACGCTTGGTCTCGCCTGACCGGCCACGGCCTGGTCGCTGGCACCCCCGGTTTCGTCTCTCCCGAACTGCTGCGCGGCGCCGAGGTTGGCCCTGAATCCGACCGCTGGGCCGTGGCCGCCATGCTGATCAGTGCCGCCACCGGCCGGCCGCCCTTTGGCGGCGGCGGGGTCGAGGCGGTGCTGTCACGGGTATTAGAGGGAGATGGCGACCTGGCCGGCCTTGAACCCAACTTGGCGGACCTGCTGCGACGCGCGGTCCAGGCCGACCCGGCCGCCCGGGTCAGTCTTGAGGATTTGACCGGAGCCTTGGCCGCCATGGCCCGGGGCGAGGAAGTCCTAGCACCAACTATGGTGGCGCCGGCAGAACCGGTTGCCAGGCCCAATGCCGGGTCTCGTCCCTCAGTCCAAAACCCACCCTCACCGCCGTCCGCGGCCGAGCAGACCGCTCTGATCTGGGACGACCAACCCCTGACCGAACAGCTCGACCCGCCGTCGCCTGGCCGGATGGCGACCTACCCCCCAGGCCAAGGAGCCGGAACCGGACCAGGTTTGGCCGTACCACCACCTGAGCTGCCCCGGCCCAAAGCCACACCGTGGCTGTGTCTGGCTGTCTGGATCTTGGCCATGGCCGTGGCCTTGCACCAGGCCATAGCGGCCGCGGTGGGGTTGACCTTGATCTTGTGGCTGGCCCGCACAGTCTGTGTTGGACGGGAGTCGGTGGCCGCCAGGTGGCGGCGCTACGGGCCACGCCCCTCGGACCCAGCCCGCACCGCCGCCTCAGTGCCCTGGTATCTGTTACGCGGCCTGCTCGGATTGTTGCCAACCTTGCTGGTTGGCACAGCCGTGGGCCTTGGCGGCTATTGGGTTTTCGCCTGGCTGGGTGACACTAGGCCCAGCTACGTCGCCGCCCTGGCTGTCGGCCTGGGGACGCTGGTGGCCTGGCGGGGGCCTTCAGCTGAGCCGACCCGTCTGGGTCAAAGGCATCTGACCCGGGCGGTCTTTCCGGCTGGTTGGACCCGACTGTTCATAGGGCTAATCGCGCTGGCGGTGGCCGTAACCTTGGCCTGGCCAGTCCTGAGTGAAGTGACCGGCTAGGGTGGAAGCCATGGCTCCGAGTAACAACTCCGGACCGGCCGGCCCCAAGCCAGCCGGGCGCAAAGCCGTCTGGCCGGTCAACCAGCCATGGTGGCCATCGACCCAACCCTGGGTGTCGCTAGTCTTGCGCCTGGGATTGGCCGTCGTCGCCCTGTGGGCGGCTCTGCCCAAATTAACCCACATCCGCCAGTCCCAGATGGCGGTCAGGGCTTATGAACTGTTCCCGGCTGCTCTGGCTGATCTGATCGGTATTGCCGTGCCGGTGATTGAGCTGGTTATCGCCATCGCCCTCATAATTGGCCTGCTGACCAGGTATGCCGCCGCGCTGTTCGGCTTGATGATGATCGTCTTTGTGGTCGGAATATCGCAGGCTTGGGCTCGCGGTCTAAACATTGACTGCGGCTGTTTTGGTGGCGGCGGCGAACTGCCGGAAGGGGTCCCACACCAATACGCACTGGAAATCGCCCGTGACATTGGCTTAGCCTTGGTGGCTGCATTTGTGGTGTTGTGGCCGGCCTCGCCGGCCTCAGTCGACAAGTGGCTGCGACTGGATCCGCCACCTCGGTAGGGCCGCCGGTTTCGGTCCAAGCCGGGTATCAACGACAAGGAACAGAACATGGCTAAAGGCAAGAAGAAACCAGCCAGCGCCAAGGCAAGGGAACAGGCTCGAGCCGCCGCCAGGGCAGAGGCCGAGCGGCTCAAGGCCGCCCAGGCCGCCAAAGAGCGGCGTAATCGCCTGCTGGTTCTAGCCGGCGGCTTGGCGGTGGTGGTGGCCGTGGCGGTAATCGTCATTGCCGTGACTATGTCCCAAAAGGGCGATGCCTTCGCCGACCTTCCGGCCACACCGGCCGGGGCGCAAGAAAACGGCGGCATTTTGCTGGGCACCGACTTGGCGCCTGGTGGTCCGGCGCCGGAAGGCAACGACGTGGTCACAGTTGCCATATACACCGACTTTATGTGCCCTTGGTGCGGCAACTTTGAAAAGCAGTACGACCAGGAGTTGTCCAACCTGGCTCAAAACGGCCAGATTCAGCTTGAGTATCACATCGTGGCTCTACAGGACAGCCAAGAGAACGCCGAGCGCTTCTCCACACGTGCGGCCATTGCCGCCGCCGCCGTGGCCAAACACGATCCGGCCAACTTCCTGCCCTTTGTCAGAGCTATGTTTGACGACCAACCAACTGAAGGCCAAGACAGCCGCAGCGATGAGGAGATCGCCGCCACTGCCGAAGGCGCCGGTGTCAACGAAGGTGCCCTGGCGGCGCTGACCAACACGGACTTTGAGGCCTGGGTCAACTTCACCAACGAGCAGTTCTTCAAAGTTGGCGTCAGCACGACACCGACCATCATGATGGCACTGGGCAGCGGCGAACGCATGGTCTTCACCGACTACAGCACCATTGGCTTTGAGCAGGCAGTCGCCAACGTGCGGAACGGGTCTTCGCCAAGCGGCCAGTAAACTGGGCCGCCGGGGTTTGCCGGGTACTTGGTTGCCCGATGCCGTCCCCACAGTCCCGCAAGGGACTGGCCACCTTAGCTCAGCCGGCAGAGCAGCCGCCTTGTAAGCGGCAGGTCATCGGTTCGATTCCGATAGGTGGCTCCATCGGCCTAGGTCCACCGCGAAACCTCGGTGTCGCTGCATTGAGGCAAGTCAGCCTCTCATTTCCCGCGAGAACGAGGTTTGGCACAATGACTTATCTGCCGAAGTCAGTTCGTCGTGGCCAGGGCGCTGTCAAGGGCGCGATGGGCCTCCTCAGGCGACAAGTCCAGCTGCCGGACAAGTCTGGCCAGCTGCTGAGCGGCGTCTTGAAATGCCGAGCTGGCGCGTCTGTCTTGCGGTTGGGGCAGGACAACAGTGCCGTGTCGGCCCGATCCGGTCACCAATCCGTTCCGCGCCAGAATCTCATAGACCTTGGCTACGGTGCCATTGGCTATCCCGAGGTCGGTTGCCAGATGCCGGATTGCCGGCAGCTTGGTGCCAGCGGCAAGCCGGCCAGAAACAATCAGTAGTTCAATCTGCGAGCGCAGCTGTTCGCCCAGCGGCATAGCTGAGTCGAAGTCAAGCGAAACGATCACGTGACTACCGCAGGCTGCCAGCCGCGTGGCGCCCTGCCGGAACTACGCTGCAACGCCACGAACGCCAGGACCAGGCACGCCAGAATAGCGACGGTCATTGCGGCACCGACCAGGTCGTTAGCAGGTTCAAGCGCAGACAGGCACCAGCCAAGACCCAGTATCGCGCCGGATAGTTCCAGCCATGCCACCGATCGACCGGCGAAGGCACGTAAACGCTGGTCCACGGCATCGACGTAGTCGCTAGCGAAACGGCGCCTGTCAGTAATGGCGGCCTGCGTCACTTCAGCCAGGCCGGCGAGGACAATCGCCAGCAGTGCGCCCCCGATCATGCCGGACTTGCTCCAGAGCACGGTTCCCAATGCGGCCAGCCCGATGGCGACAATTGCCAAGGCGCGGGCCGTCATGATGAGTCTGGGTTGCGGCCGGGCGGGCCGGGCCTCCAACCGGGCCTGGCGGCGCGGACCACGGCCAACGCGCAGGCGATAGCTTTCGGCGCCCAGGGTGCCGAACGTTATGCCAGCTAGGGCACCCACCAGCAGGTCACTTCCCATTCGACCGGCCCCAATGCCGACAGTGACCACCGTGTCTCCGGGCCAGCACAAACCCGAAACCACCGCGACGGCCAGTCCAGCCAAGCAGCCAAGAGTGCGCATTCGCCAGTGTCGCCGCAGGTAGGCGGTGTAGATGGGCTTGGTCAAGTCACTGGCCAGCCCTCCGGCCAACCAGTCAACGTCTGACTGCCGGACTCTTGCAGCGTGACGGGCGGCCCAGACAATGATGGCGCCTGCCGCGCACAAAGCCAGCAGGCCAACAGCCAACTCCGTGATTGGTGGCAGGAACACCATCTCATTTGTCATATTGTCATAGTACAATATAACAATGACGGATTCGGGGTTTCCGGCTGGCGGCCAGGCTGGAGGACCTACCGACGACTCGACCAGGGATTCGCCAGCCGGTACAGCCAGCGAATCGGCCACCGATGTTGCCGGTGAGCTCCAAGCCCTACTACCCAGCCGGTCAAAGGCTCGGGTGGCCCTGGGGGCGGCGGTATTTGTCTTAGCACTGGCCAGCGCCTGGGCGGCTCCTAAGGTATTGGCGCCGCACGCCGAGTTCGGAGGAGCTGCAGTTCAACAGTATTTTCCTGACGCGCCGTACGTCTGGGCGGCGGCTCCAATCATTATGCATGGTTGGCCCTCTGCCACCGTTGTCGCAGTGGGTGACCGGCCAGGCGCCAAAGCCATTGCGGCCTGGCTGACAGCCGAGGACCAGGCCGAGCCATTCATAGGCGGCGACCAGGACACGGCTTTGGCCAGCCAGGCCGCATTAGTCGAGTTCACCGAGACAACCGGTGTGACCGTCGACCAGTTGCAGGCCGTACCACCGGGGGTGTGGGTTGATGCGGACACGAACCTGCTAGTGCTCTGGCAAATCACGGACTGCGACCAGGCCGAGGCCGCCGAAGACACAGTGCCCACCACCCTGACGGTGCGATCCTCCTGGGGAATCAAGAGGCAGGTAACTGTTGGCCCGTCGACCGCGTTGATCGGCCCCACGATCATGCATGACCGCGAGGAAATGGAGCAGCTGGGTATCTGCCCCTGACCTGCACCGGCCGGGTACTCTCAATCGCGGCCGCGCGATAGAGGAGTTGTGAATTTCCCCTTGACCTGCGCCCAGCGCTTGTCCGAAACTGGATGGACTCAGTCGCCGCGAGACCTGGTGGATCTGCCGTGCCAAACCTCAACCTCGCGGCAGGGTTTGTGTGCGACCCCTCGGTGTCGCTGCATTGAGGCAAGTCAGCCTCTCATTTCCCGCGAGAACGAGGTTTGGCAAACCGGCCGTTTTGTTTGAGCTCGGTTGCGCGGCGGGGTTCGTGTGCGAAACCTCGGTCTCGCGGCGAAGGTGCAGGTCAGATGGCTAGTTGGGCTGCAATTGCCTTGGCCTGGACGGGCCAAGGTGTGAAGGTGACGCCTAGCTCCTTGGTGGTCTGGGCGGCATCGGCCACGTAGTTGCGCTGCCGGGTCCAAGCCGTCTCCTTCGACTCTCTGGCCAGCTTCGAAAACAGGCCGGCCAGGCTGACAATTGATCCGGGCAGGCCTCTAACCCGACCGGCCGGCCAGCCGCCGGCCGCCGCTACATCGGCCACCACCTGTTGGGCACTGATAGCCGGAGCATTGGGGACAAGCCAGACTCGACCGTGGGCTTCCGGCCTGAGCAGCGCCGCGACCAGGGTGGCGGCGACATCGGCCGGGTAGGTCCAAGAGTGGATCTTGGTCGGATCGCCCGGATACCAACCAGCCCGGCCCTTCGACAGCCCTGCCAAGGCCAGACCAATAATGGTGTTGGCACCGGCGTCCATGAAGTCCGAGCCGCGCACTTCGAGACCTCTCAGTTCGCCGTCTTGGTGCAGCGAGCTGACTTGCTGCCACATTTCCGCCTTGACTTTGCCTTTGGGACCCGAGGGCGTCTCGGGGGTGGCGGCCGTGATGGGCTCATCTAGTGGCCCGTACATGTACAGGTTTGAGATTGTGGCCAATACGGCGCCGCTGGCCCTGGATGCATTGATCAGTGTGTTCATCAAAGGCGGCCACTCGACGGGCCAACGGTGGTAGTTGGGCGGGTTGAGCGCATTGACTAGGCCAGCGGCTCCGCTGCAAATGCTGGCCAAGGCCTCGGGCTGGCTCAGGTCGACCGCCAAGTGTTTGGCACCTGGGACCGGTTGCCTGGCGCGGCGGGAGATCACAACCACTTCGGCACCGGGGCACTGGGACAATAGTTCGGCCGCCACGGCCCGGCCAATCCGGCCGGCCCCGGCCACCACGAACTTCGAACCCGCACCAGGCGGAACGGCCCGGTCTGTTCCTAATTGGGCTGACGGCATTGCGATCCCCTTTCGGAGCGGTGCTCTGTTTCCAGAGCGATGCTATCCCAGGCGGACTGGCGCGCGCAATACCTTGCGCTAGTGGGATACTGGACCGGTGGAAGACGCCAGGTCAGTAGCCGTGGAGACAAGTGCATCTCCGCGCCGGCCCACCGCTCGCGAACGGGTCCGGGCCGAGATTCGTGCAGAGATCCTAGACCTGGCCCACCGGCAAATGGCCCAGCTGGGCGCCGGCCAAATCTCCCTACGCGCCATTGCGCGCGAACTGGATATGGCCTCTTCGGCCATTCACCGCTATTTCCCGTCGCGTGATGATGTCATTACCGCCTTGTTGATCAGGGAATACACGGCCCTGGGAGAGGCACTACAAGCCGGACAGGCGGAGATCGAGCCTGGGGACTCGGCGGCGCGGTGCAAGGCGTTTCTATTGAGCGGGCGGGCCTGGGCCGCGGCTAACCCACACTCTTTCGCTTTGCTGTTTGGCACGCCGGTGCCGGGTTACGTGGCGCCGGATTCGACCAAAGAGCCAGCCTCGGCGCCTATGCGACTGCTGGCTGAGCTGCTCGAGACCATCTCAGACACGGGCGGTCCCCAGGGGCCTGCGGCTGTTGACGTACCGGCCGCTGTCGTAGCTCCGGCCATGTCCGCGCTGCCGGCGGCGCCAAGCTGGCGAGTGGCCACGGCCCTGGCCGCCTGGACCTGGATGATTGGCGCCATCGACGCCGAATTGTGGGGCCACTACGTCAACGTGGTCGACGACCCGGACGCCCTTTACCAGGCCACTGTCGACCACTGGGTCAACGCCTTGGGCCTGGGCTAGCGCTGATCCGGCACTCGTCGGTGGCTCGGCAAACCCAATTTCGGTCATTTCCCGCAGACGGCTTGACCCTGACATAGTGTCAGGCTGTGAGGTTGATGGCATGAGCGATAGTGATTCGGCCTATCTGCTGGGTATTGGCGATTTCTCGCGTCTGACCATGTTGTCGGTGCGCATGTTGCGCCACTACGACCAACGAGGCCTGCTTGCCCCTGCCCAAATCGACCCGCATAACGGCTACCGGTTCTACGCACCGGCCCAACTGCGTGACGCCGGGCGGATTAGGGCGCTGCGTGACGCCGGTTGCGGCATCGGCCAAATCGCCCAGCTGCTGGAGCTGTATGACAACGCCGATGCCCTGCGCGCCGCCCTTAGCCAGCACGCCAGTGGCCTGGCCGCCGCCGCCCAGCACATAGCCGACCAGCAATCGCTCCTTGACAGTATTTGCCAACAGCTTGAGGAGCCATCAATGTCATTTCCAGTTGAACAACGCAACATTCCAGCCATGCGCGTGCTGTCTCTGCGCCGCACCGTGGCCAACTACGCCGCCGAGGCTGAACTGTGGGCCGAATTCGGCCAGCAGGCAATACCGGATGGCATCAAACCCGGACCGTTTGGCCGGACTTTTGGTGCCACTTTCTATGACCCTGATTTCAAAGAGGCCGATGTCGATATGTCAGTTTGGGCAGAACTGACCCAGGAGTTGGCAGCGCCGGAAGGCTTTTCCGTTTCCGCGCTGCCTGCCCAAACGGTCGCCACAGCGACCATGTACGGGCCCTACGAACAGGCCGGGGCGGTCTGCTCCGCCATCGGCGCCTGGATTGCCCAACACGGCCACACCCTGGCCGGGCCGATGTTCAACATCTACCTGGTCAGCCCGGCGCAAGACCCCAACCCGGAAAACTGGGTGACCGAAATCAATTTCCCAATTGCCACCTAGTCAGTCAGGACCACCAATGCCCCGCCCCACCAATCGAAGCGAACTGCTAGCCGCCGCCCAGGACGGCTACGACCGGATTATGGCGCTGATCGGGTCCTTTGAGCCTGCCTGGCACCGACCTGGCTAGGGCAGGGTCCAGTTAACGGTGAAAGCCCCCATCTCATCGAGCAGGGCGTTAGCGCGGGAAAACGGCTTTGAACCAAAGAAACCGCGCATAGCCGAAAGCGGCGAGGGATGGGCCGAGGCGATTACCGGTGTGCGGCCGAGCAGAGGCATCAGGGACTGCGCCTCGCGGCCCCAAAGGATCGCCACCAAGGGTCCACCGCGGCTGACCAGTCGTTCGATCGCCAAGTTGGTAACCGACTCCCAGCCTTTGTCGCGGTGGGAGGCAGGTTGGCCAACTCGGACCGTTAGCACCCTGTTGAGCAGCATGACCCCGCGTTCGCACCAAGGCGTCAGATCTCCAGTAGACGGCATGGGGCAGCCGATGTCGGTAGTTAGTTCACGAAAAATGTTGCGTAGCGAGCCGGGCAGGGGGTGGACATCCTGGGCCACAGAAAACGACAAGCCAACGGCATGGCCCGGCGTGGGGTACGGGTCTTGGCCCACTATCAGAACCTTGATCCGGGCCATCGGATAGGTGAATGCCCTAAGCACATTGGCTCCGGCCGGAAGATAGCCGCGCCCGGCGGCGACCTCGGCCCGCAAGAACTGGCCCAGATCGCTGATTACCGGCTGGACTTCTTCAAGCGCCTCCGCCCACTGCGGATCGACCAACTCGGCGAGCGGACGCGGTGCGGACATAGTTTGAGACTACCTGGACTTGTAGTCAGTTGAGTAGCTCTGCCCGGCTCCACCAAGGCCAGATGCACCGGGTCGACCAGCCAAGACGCACTTGGGTGGCCCGGGTGGTGGCTTCGGGTCTGTTACCAGACACGCACCAGGACAAATGACAACGATGTGATTTGGGCCCTAGCATGGTGCCTGTCCGGTCAATTACATCAGGAGGTCCTTGTTGGGCGCCGAAGCTGCTCGCGTGTCGGGATCGCTGGACGAGCGTGACCGTCAGGTCTTGATGTTTGAACGCCAATGGTGGCGCTACGAGGGTTCCAAGACCCAGGCCATCAACGACCTGTTTGGGCTGGATGCAACCACCTATTACCGCGTCCTGGGGACTCTGATTGACACTGAGCAAGCCTTGGCTTTCGACCCTCAATTGGTCAAACGGCTTAGGCGCCAGCGTGACAACCGGCGGCGCCAGCGTTCGGCTCGCCGGTTGCCCACCGGCCTGATTGGCCACCCGGACGGCTAGTCTTCTTCCGTGAGCAAGAGTCGGTACCCTTACCCTCCGGACGAGTTCGATGAGGTCGATCAGTCAACGCGCCCCAAGGAACCCCATGCCGCCAAACGCTCGGCTTGGAGCCGGATCTGGCCGTTCCTACTGGTCATTGTGTTGGTGCCAGCGGTGGCGATTGCCGCAGTGAAGCTGCTGGCCAATTCCGACAACACCACCACCCCACCGGCCACCCAAGCGCCAGCCAGCCCAACACCCACCCCCGAGCCAACACCGACGGAGGCCCCACCCACCCCCGAGCCAACACCGACGGAGGAGCCCACCCCCGAGCCCCAATTGACACCCGATTTTGCCGCCGTTGTCACCGTGATGAATGACGTCTCGGGCCGCTACACCGGGACTAAGAACGGCCTGGCCGGGCGGGCAGCCCAGAAGCTGGCGGGCGAGGGCTGGACAAACGCGGCCAGTTCAACCGATCACGTCAACAACAACCGTGAGACCTCGCAGGTCTATTACTCCGGTGCCGAAGCCCAGGTCACGGCCGAGGCCGTGGCCGCCGCCCTCGGCATTGCCGCCGTCACCGAAGACGGTGCCGTGGCCACGGCGGAACGCGGCATCGTCGTGTCCCTTGGCGATGACTTTCGAGAGTAAGGCCGGGGTGACCCGGGCTCGTTGCCACGAGAGCCTGTCAAAGCCCAGTCTCGCTGCATAAGGGCTGGTCAAGCCGCCTGTTTGCGGCGAGAGAGAAGTTTCGCTAATTGCCCCCAGCTTGCACTCTGGGCCTTAGAGTGCTAACCATTACTTAGCACTCTTGCATTGAGAGTGATAACGATTCGGTGAGGACCGGCCAAGGGCGTGACGTGAACGCCTGGCAGCTTGTCCGTCCGTCGCGGGCGCCGAGTCATCAGATCGCTAGACATAAGGAACGAATTCCGAATGGCCAAGATCATTTCCTTTGATGAGGATGCCAGGCGGGGCATGGAGCGGGGTTTGAACACCCTGGCCGACACCGTCAAGGTGACCCTTGGACCCAAGGGGCGCAACGTTGTCTTGGAGAAGAAGTGGGGCCCACCCACCATCACCAATGACGGCGTTTCGATTGCCAAAGAAATTGAGCTCGAAGAGCCCTTTGAAAAGATCGGCGCTGAGCTGGTCAAAGAGGTCGCCAAGAAGACTGACGACATTGCCGGTGACGGCACCACTACTGCCACTGTGCTGGCCCAGGCACTGGTGCGCGAAGGTCTGCGTAACGTCGCGGCCGGCGCCAATCCGATTGCGCTCAAGCGCGGCATTGACCAGGCCACCGAGGCCGTTGTCGAAGCCCTGTTAGAGCTAGCCAAGGACGTTGAAACCAAGGAAGAGATCGCGGCCACGGCTTCGATCTCGGCCGGGGATGAAGCCATTGGCTCGCTGATTGCCGAGGCCATGGACAAAGTTGGCAACGAGGGTGTTATCACCGTCGAAGAATCAAACACCTTTGGTTTGGAACTTGAGCTGACTGAGGGCATGCGTTTCGACAAGGGCTACTTGTCGATGTACTTCCAGACCGACGCTGATCGCCAAGAGGCGGTGCTCGAGGACGCCTACATTTTGCTGGTCGAATCCAAGATCAGCTCCGTTAAGGACCTACTGCCGCTGCTGGAGAAGGTCTCCCAGGCTTCCAAGCCTCTGGCCATCGTGGCCGAGGATGTGGACGGTGAGGCTCTGGCCCTGCTGGTGGTCAACAAGGTGCGTGGCTCGTTCAAGTCAGTTGCCGTCAAGGCACCCGGCTTTGGCGACCGGCGCAAGGCCATGTTGCAGGATATTGCCGAGCTGACCGGCGCTCAGGTCATCAGTGAGACTGTTGGTCTGAAGCTGGAAAACGCCACCCTTGACATGCTGGGCACCGCCCGCAAGGTGGTTGTAACCAAGGACGACACCACGATTGTCGATGGCGCCGGCGATGCCGAAGCGATTGCCGCTCGGGTGGCGCAGATTCGCGCCGAAATCGAAGCCTCCGACTCTGACTATGACCGCGAGAAGCTGCAGGAACGGCTGGCCAAGCTGGCCGGCGGCGTGGCCGTGATCAAGGCCGGAGCCGCCACCGAGGTTGAGCTCAAGGAGCGCAAGCATCGCATCGAGGATGCGGTGCGTAACGCCAAGGCCGCTGTCGAAGAGGGCATCGTGGCCGGCGGCGGTGTGGCGCTGATGCAAGCCGGGGCTGACGCCTTTGCCGAATTGTCCCTCGAGGGTGACGAATCGATTGGCGCTGGCATTGTCAAAGTGGCGCTGGATTCGCCGATCAAGCGGATCGCGGAAAACGCTGGCCTCGAAGGCGGCGTGGTGGTCGAAAAGGTCCGCCACCTGCCCGCCGGCCAGGGTCTGAACGCGGCAACCGGTGTCTATGAAGACCTCATGGCCGCTGGCATTGCCGATCCGGTCAAGGTCACCCGTTCGGCTCTGCAAAACGCCGCCTCGATTGCTGGGTTATTCCTGACAACCGAGGCCGTCGTAGCAGACAAGCCGGAGAAGGCTCCTCCACCTGGTCCTGAGGCCGGTGGCGGTATGGGCGGCATGGACTTCTGATCGACTGAGGTTCTTTTACCCAATAGGGGCGGGTGACGCGGTGGGGCGCGTTGCCCGCCCTTTGCTCTTGATCTGGTGCCCGATGCCGCCTGTTGCGCCGGGCGTTTTCCTCACCTTTTGGTGAAAAGCCGGTGCAGGGGGAAAACAGACCCAATATGCGCTATGCAGCGCATGAGTAAAAGCGCTAGATTCTTTTTTCATGGCGAACAGTCACACCCCAATCAAAGTTGGCATTGTCGAAGACGAGGGCCTACTGCGCTCCATGCTGAGCGACCTTGTGGCCGCCCATCCGAGTCTCGAAGTTGTCGGAGCCGCCTCTGGGGCGGCCGAGGCCAGGGTTCTGTTCCCGCCCGGTTCAATTGACCTGGTCTTGATGGATGTGGCCCTTGGCGACGGCAATGGTGTGGCCCTGGGTGTGTCGATGCAAAGAGCCCACCCTGACTTGATTGTGATGCTCTTATCGAGCCACGACGTTATGGACCTGGTGTTGTCTATTCGCGGCAATGTACCCCACCCCTGGAGCTACTTGTCGAAGCGTAGTTCTGTCACCCAAGAGGTCTTGTTCCGCTCAATCATGGCGGCGGCCTCCGGTGAGGTCATCTTGGATCCGGAGCTAACCGAACGCTCCAAGCCGCGTGAAGGGGCCGCTGCCGCCCAGTTGTCAAACGCCCAGCTGCAGGTTCTGCGGCTAGTGGCGCAGGGCTTTTCCAATGCCACTGCGGCCGAGCTACTTGGCCTGTCGCGCCGCAGCGTCGAGAACCATCTTCAGGCCATTTACCGAACCTTTGGCATTACTTCGCAAGACGCCTCACCGCGGGTGGCCGCCGTGCTGCAGTTCTTGCAGCAAACTACGCGAGCCTGATCTGTATGGCTCGGCGGCAGCGCCTAAATCAGGATGGTGAGCGCTGGCTATACCTCTGGTTTGCCGTCGCCTTTGCCTTGGTGTTGTCGCTGGCCATGGTGCTTGAATGGGCCGTCGCAGTGACCTGGTGGCGGCCTTACCTACCGAGCGAGTATTCGGCCGCCTCAATGGTGCCAAGTGTTTGGCTGGCCACTTTTGTGCCGACTTTGTTGGGAGTGTTGGCCCTGTTCCCGGTCTACCCGGCTGGCCGGCCGCGCTGGTGGCGCGTCTCAATGGTGGTGCTGGTGACGCTGCTACTGCTGCCCCTAAGAGCGGCTGCCCAGTTGGCGCTGTGGGGGGCCTATGGTAACGAAACCTCATTGGCCCTGGACACGTTTGTTGGTTCGCTTACCTCCGGGGCGGCCATTGGTTTGGCCGTCTACCTGGCCGGTACCCAGATGGCTGCCGTCAAGTCGGAGCGGCTGGCGGCCCAGCACGAGTTCCAGTCGCGCCAGGCAGCCCTGGTACTCGAAAACGAGGAGCTGCGTGTCCGCCGCGAGGTCTCTGACACTCTTCACGGACGCATCCAGCAGCGGCTTGTTTTCCTTGGCAGCCAAATTGAGCAAGTTAGGTCCACACTTCACGGCAGCGGCCAGGCTGAGGCGGCCAGCCGGTTGCAGGCTGTTATCGCTGATCTCGACGAATTGCGCGAAACCGATGTCCGCGCTTTGTCACATTCACTGTTCCCACTTGGCGTTGACGTTGGCCTAACGCAAGCCTTGACCCTCCAAGTAAGCCGGATCCCAGCCCAAATCGAGGCTTCGCTTGATATCACCGATGCCGCGGCCGCACTTGATTCACTGACAGGACCTGGCCTTGAGCTGGCCGAGCGCGTCTTACTGGCCCAAGTAGCCGAGGAAGGCGTCACCAACGCCATCAAACATGGCGAAGCCAAGCGGATCTGGATCACGCTCGATGTTGATCGTCTCAGCTCCGACGCTGACGGCGATCACCTCGAGCTTTGCGTCCGCAATAACGGCCAGCCCGTCGCGCCCGAGGCCCAGATGTCCGGGTTGGGCTCGCTCAAAACTCGCGCCCGGCAACATGGCGGCGATTTAGCCCTGACCGCTGGTGGCGAGGGCAGGGTTGTGCTGCGAGCCTGGATCAAACACCACCGGCCGCCAGCCGATCAGGAGGCAATAGCGGCCCTCGAAGCGGCCCCTGAAACGCCGGTGGTGGCCGTGGACACCTCCCCCAGCGTCGAGGCTGCTCAGGCGGCCGTTCAGGTTGCGCCGGTGGAGGCCGCGGACACCTCCCCCAGCGTCGAGGCTGCTCAGGCGGCCGTTCAGGTTGCGCCGGTCGAATCTGAGCCCACCACTTTGGCCACCCAGGCGCCAGATACCCAGGGGCTTCCAGCGCCGGCCGGACAACAAGACGCCAGCCAAGGCGCCCAGGCGTCTAGTCCTAACGAGCCGGCTGTGCCTGAAACCAGCGAACCACCCACTTAGCCGCCCAGGCGGCTGGCCGGCCCACTATTGGGCGAACATGGCAACGTTTTGCTGCTCAACTTCGCTGTAGGTGTGACCAGCCTGAGCCAAGGCCTGGTTAATTGATTCCAGGGCCTGCTCCAACGAGCGCTGGGCGCCTCGCCATTGCTCCATGGCGCCCTGGAAGGCGTTGGCAGCCGCACCTCGCCAAGAAGACTGGAGTTCGGCTAGGCGGCCGTTCATCCCGGCCACCTCTGAGTTGATTGAGGCGATTGAGCTGCGCACGCCGGCTGAGGCGCAGGCAATGGCCTCAGAATTGACTTCAAAGATCGACATTTTGCTTTGTCCTTTCTAGTTCTGGCCACCCTAGAGATGAAGCCGTCGCGGCGTTTGCGATTGGCCCTCGGCCTGTGGACGAGGTGAAAACCCTGGTAGAAACGCCCGGCACAACCAAGCCGACCGCTCAGGGCCACAAACCAGACGAAGGCTAACCTAAGGTGCCCCGGCCAACCCACGGGCCGGCATCGGCCAACGCCACCGATGCAGCCAACTGTTTGGGACCGAGCGCCGCTCACGGTAGAGTGACCTTGCCCAAGCGGCCTAGCGCCTGTAGCTCAACGGATAGAGCATTTGACTACGGATCAAAAGGTTGGGGGTTCGAATCCCTTCAGGCGCGCCCGGCTGGGCATGGAGGCGTCGCCTAGTGGCCTATGGCGCCCGCCTGCTAAGCGGGTTGGGGAGGTTGATTCCCCTCGCGGGTTCAAATCCCGCCGCCTCCGCC
>Ga0123356_10000347_pt1 | contig 53419 bp, 46 predicted proteins | sample TergutEmb28metaG_2_FD_92546 | JGI IMG/M metagenome (GOLD analysis project Ga0123356, IMG submission 92546) | Embiratermes neotenicus P3 segment gut microbial communities from Petit-Saut dam, French Guiana - Emb289 P3 | ecosystem: Host-associated > Arthropoda: Insects > Digestive system > Gut ...
CCCTCTAAATCAGTTCGAGTAAATGGTGACACGCTTGGCATCCACTCATCCCCATCAGTACCGGCAAGAACATTAACAGAGATAAAGAAAACATCTGTTTCTACAACGATAAGAGATTTATACCCGCTTTGCGCTAACAGCAATTGCGTACCATTAGTATTTTCATAGTTCCACTCGGAATAATCTTCAATGTTTCCAATGTTTAGGAATACTTCATCAAAGACTCCTTTGCGGCTTGCGCGGAATTGAAAGCCTATATCTTCATAGGACGCATCAAATTGGAAAGTGCCGCCAGAGAACTTATAACCCATGAACCGTATAGAATCATCTGAAAAAATCGAACCATTTGCAATGCTGTTTTGAAGTTCGTCTTGTGTGCGTATATCGAGCATCTCGCCTCTTAGTGCAAGCCCGTGTCTTTCCATAATTTCGCTTAATTTGGCAGCCATTTCCAAGGAGTAAACCCCATAGCCACGGAATTCTTCAGGAACACCGCTCCGGTTACCTGATGCATCTGCCGCTGCTGCTGCACCCCACACATCATATGTATTTAAGAATTCCTGCCACTCTACTGAAGCAGTATGTTCCGGAGTGCCCAGAAAACCTGATAATGTTATGAGTTGCATAGGGCGTTCTTCTACTGTGCCGTCCGGACGCTCGTAAGAATGAACAACACCGGTGTCCGGTAATATTAAGTCCCGCAATCCAAAAAAGTTTGTTGCTATTGCAGTAACCGTTAAGCCAAGTACAAGACATATTGTTGCGGCAATAACAAATACTTTACTAATTCGTCTGCCACCTGTCCTTTGAGTGGTTATCGTAGATATGTTTTCTTGTTTATTTAGTACTTTATTTGCAAAGCCTTTGGGTGCTTTTACATCGCTAAACGCAAGTTTTACTCTTTCGCGGTTAGTCATTTCCCCATTCCTCCTTGAGTTTATTTTTAAGCATTGTTCTTGCACGCTGCAACTGTGTCTGTATAGCCGTTTCTGTTCTGTTAAGTATTTGTGCGATTTCGCCGATGGAATAATCCTCATAATAATACAACATGACCACTGAGCGATACTTTTCCGGCAGTGACATAACAGCGTAATATGTACCTATATCTGTGTCTGTACGTTCATCTGTGATAATCGGGTCATGCTCGGAAAGTGGTACTATTTTCTTAGACCACGATGATGTTGCCAGACTTTTAGCAATGTTCAGTGTGACCCTAATAAGCCAAGCTTTTAAGTGCTCTTCACTTTTAAGTCGTGGCATCTTCTTTACATAACGAAGAAATGCCTCTTGTGCAATATCTTCGGCATCCGAGGTGTTTCGGCAATATGTGAACGCAATTCGGTACACAGTATCCTGATATCGGTATATTACATCTTCAGGGCAGTCCGGAAAATACATAACCGGTATCTCCTTTACAAGCTCCATAAATATCTCTCTTTCATTCTGTAAATTGAAGCCGCTTCACTAGTAATACTCCTGAGTAGGCTAAAATATCACAAAAAATGAAAAATATTATTATTTAATTTGAAAATAGCCTACTTTTTAATGTGGATATTTAGTGCCCAAAAACAAGGTCGGGAATGATTTTATACCCTATACTCTATATTGCCACTTGTAAAGCCTTTAACCATGCGATTATTTTGTGAAATGACATTTTCTATTGAGACTACTCGCTTGATAGCTTATACCCTCTGATTTATAGTTTCTTCTCCAGTTCCGATAATTACACTCCGACCATAATAAGACCGACTGATGTTATGTTACTACCTCAGTCGGTTTTTTACAATTAACAATTATTTTGCGTTATACGTTGTTGAATCTATTATTCAAGCAACATTATCAAGCAGACATACTGTTATAATAATGCAAAATCGGCACTTTCGACAACTTCTTTTCGTTCTACTAAACAAAAGGGGTGTCCTGCCGGGTCAAGCATTACGCTCCAATAATCAGAAAACTGTTCGCCGGCGATTGTCGCTCCACAATCAACTGCGTACATTACTGCTCTTTCCAAATCATTGACAATAAAGTCAATGTGCTCCATTTGCTGTTGCATCCCGGGCTTATCTGGAAAAACTGGTGGCTTATAATCAATATTCTTTTGAAACGATATGCATGGATATGTCCCGCGCTTCATCCCCGGAGGGGATATAACCGTATAATCATCATCAGAAAAAACTATATCCCATTTCATCAATTTTGCATAAAACTCGGCCAGTTCAAGTGGCTCTTTGCAATCCACCATAATTGAACTCATTTTAATTACTAAATTATTTTCCATACAAAAACCTCAATATCATATATAAAATCGATGTCTTGCTTGAATAGCAACTCTGTGATAAAATTTATTCAGGTAAATATTGATACAAATATGGGAGAAAAGTGATGATTAAAACTATTACGAATTGTAAGATAGATCTGTCTGAAGAGCTGAAAACTGTGTTGCTATATGATTGTAAAAGCATGCATCTGTGCCAAAACAGAAATACAGGAGAAATTTATCTTTCAATTGCTCCTTCATACCCCGAGCACAACAATCACGGATTAAGCACAATACAAAACGGAGAAGTGACATTTCCGAAAACTGATATACTTCCCCAAAACGGAGATGTTGAAGTCTATACACATATTGCTCATATAGGTCTGCGTTTACTGCCCGATTATGCAGCTAAATCTGCCGATCTAGCTGCAACATCAGAGTTGTAACCGGATTAAAACGCCTTAGGTGTCCCGTCATAATTCATATATACGCCTGTATTACCCTTTTCGTTGAACTGTGGCGGTGAGGCTATTGTTTTATATACAAAAGCTGCGGATTCGTCGGGCGTTAAATCCGCTTTTGGCGGTGCCGGTCTGGTCTGTACCCAACCGGGGTGTATAGATAATACCCGTATACCACGCTTACCAAGACGTCTTTGAAGCGTTACGCATGCAAAGTTTAACGCTGCCTTTGCCATGCCGTAATCAATGCCGTCATCACGCCAGCAGTCACCCATACTTCCTGCTTCTGAGCTTATTGCAACCGCACTGCTGCCGTCGCTGAACATATCCAGAAATTGCTGCACAAGGCGTATAAAACCGAGAGCGTTGACATCGTAACTGTTCAGGGATTCCTCAATATCCATTCCATCATCAACCGGCTTGTTACCTAAAGCACTGGCGGCAGTAGCATTACTTATAAGAATATCAAGCTTTGGCGACACTTCGCTTACAGCTTTAACAGCAGATTTAACATCATCGATTTTAGTTACATCCATCGGAATGAGATGTAGCACATCACCCCATTCTTTTTTTAATAAGTTCAAATGCTCCTGCCGGGTATCTCTGGCACTTGCAAATACCGTATATCCTTCCGATAAGTATCGCCGGATAAGAGCATTTCCCAAACCCATCTCTCGTTTTACCCCTGTAATGAATACCGTTTTCATAAAACCCTCCTAAATTTTGTATAGAGATTGCTCACCCAACCAGCTTCAACGGGATGCGAATCGGAGCTTCGGTAAGTTCACCATTAAACACGTGCGTTTCAAATACAAGAGTGAGGCTTTCCGGTGCGTCAAAGTACATGCTGCCGAACTCGAACCAACCCTTTAAAATATCTCCGTTCATGTCAATTGTGGATCCGTTTGCAGTATACCGGTTACCATTTGCTTCTGCATAAACGTTAAGATGCATAAATCCGTAATCCAATATTTGCTGCGGTGTTGGGTTCTCCAGTATATACGGATTTCCATCTTCAGTAAACATATTTATTGGATTGCGTATTACAACATAGTTCGGGTTCATAATACTGCTTTTTGATGTATCAATTGTCACTTCAACCCTGCCTGCCGTCGGTGTGACAGTTATACTATGGATTATAATACCATGCTGTGCCGCTTCATCGCCATTTACTACATCGTATATAAGCTGCGATACATCTGTGAATCTACTGTCTACATCTATCTCATACTCCCATACACCTTTAAGAATTGTCCGGTTTACAATCCAACTGTCATAATACATCTCGAGTGTTTCATCAGCTCCTAAGATGATATCATCGGGAAATTCGGTTGTGGTAAACATAAAGTTGCCTATTTGCAAATGGATTTTTTCACCGATTTGAGGGTATGGATATGAAAAGCTGACAATGATTGTTATATTCAATGACCCATCATCAGCCGGAGAGCTGCTGACATTATGAACAAAACGGTGACTGCCGTCAATTGATTCACCTCCATGAGTGTTGTTTGTCCGGTCAATAAAGGAATGTCCGCCGGGGAAAGTCGCTCTTTCCGAAAGGTCTTCGTCTATAATATGCTCCCACTTGCTGACAGTGCCATCACTTTGAGTCATTTCAAGTGAAAAATAGCAAGGTTGTACATAATCCCAATTATCGGGAATATCAGCGTCTGATAAAGTGAAATCAAACCAAATTTCCCGTGAATCGGCAAAGTACGCATTGAGTTCAAGTTTACTGCCGTCCTCTGCTATAAATGTATGCGGCTCAACTTCGACTACATGGTCATGCTCTACGATTGCTTTTCGGGTGTCTGAGCCAAACTCACCTTCGATATCCCTGCCACCTGTTATTGCCGAGAAAACCCCGGACAATACGCCTGTATAAGCCAGTGCCGCTGTGCTTAAAGCTACAAGTGATATTACTGCGATTACAGCAACGAGGGTCTGCTTTCTATATTTTGGTTTCATGCCGGTAATGTCCTTTCTTTCTTCAAGACTTCGGAGGACATTCTCTACCCTTTTAAAGGTAGAGTCTGGTACTTCAATATGCTTTGCGTTTCTTAACGCTGTCTCTATATCACGTTGCATTTTCCGAACCCTTCCTTTCCTTTTGGTAGTGGAGCTGCTGCCAGTTTCTCTTTCAGTATTGATTTTGCCTTTGATAATCGCCATTTTACAGTCCCTTGTGGAATCTGCAGCACGCTTGCAATCTCTTTAATCTTCATATCTTGATAATAGTAGAGCATTATCGCTGTCCTATACTCAAGGTTAAGATTGGCTACAGCCTCATTAAGTTCATCGTCACCAAAATCATATTTGTCTTCATATTTAGGTTCATTTGTTATGTCATACAGATAAACTATTTTTTTGCGACTTTTGTATACGTCATTTGCCTGATTGATAAGCATGCGTATGATCCACGTTTTGAAAAACTTGCAATCTTTAAGTTTATGGATATTCTCATATGCTTTTACCACTGTTTCACAAACAGCATCATCGGCATCGTCCTTGTTATTTATGATAGACATGGCTATTCTGAACATGTCCGGAACACATAAGCGGATGATTTCATCAAATGCGGGCTTATCGCCCTTTTTGGCAAGCTTTATGAGTTTTATCAACTGCTCCTTCGCCTCCGTTCTATCTATTAGACTGTTTAGAACACCAAAAGGTTGGCGGAATAAAATAAAATTATCCGGAGTTTAACATCACACTCATATTGTAACATGAAAGTGCGGCAGAGAAAAATATCTCTGCCGCATTGGGTTTATATAACAATCTAAACATCAGAAATCCGGGTTTATTTGATGATGAAATCACCGAAATAGAGAAAATAATCGCGGGTCATCCCGGATAATACGTAAGCTACCGTTACCTGATGCACTCAATATACATATGGTATGATTTTGTACTTCACTTTTGCTGTGTACTGATCCCAAAGCTCTCTGTATTTTGCCTTGCAGACCTTGTTGTCATCAGCCTGGCGGGTTATCATAAGAGCTATGTAGTAAGCCGGATACAGCCATACCATCCATATGCCGAAGTAGCCTGCTGCAAGAGCTATTGCCACAGCCTGAACAATCTCTCCAAAGTAATTAATGTGGCGGCTTGCACCCCAGTATCCGCTGACAAGCAAACTGTGGTCGCCGTCGCTGATTACCTCCGGTTTAATCCAAAGAAATTTCTTATCCGGCGCTGTTTTGAAGAAATATTTCTGCATATTTGCACCGCGGGTAAATACCCAGCCGCAGAGGAAAAGAACACCAAAGAAGATTGTAAGCCAAAGCGGGTGACCGGGGTTGGGAAGGTCGGCTGTAAACCAAAGTGATACACTGTAAAAATACGGGTAGAAGGCAAGGCATCCGAAGCCCAGTTTAAACCCGACACGCTCGGCAATAAAATCGTAAGTCCACAAATGGATTTTTTCAAATGTCAGATAATCAAAGCAGAACCATGTTGACATCGCGCAACCGAGAATAAAACCATAGTTTATGTTTTCAACATTTAATATATGATATGCTGCAAAAGAAAGCACGTTTAGCTGGAGCATAACAGCACCAATCAAATACAGCCACATCTTAGCATCAATTAAACCATCTTTGAGCTGAGAGTCTTTTTCTCTTCCATACCAAAAATCAGCCAGGAAGGATTTGCCGGTAGACGGATGCTTGCACACAATGAAAAATGAGTAAGCCAATCCGATGACAACTGCGCCTATAAGACCGAGCCATCGGGTTTCATAAAGCCATATATATGGAACTATATTAAAATACCCTATAAGAAACCAAATGAGAATACTGGTCCAAAGAACAAACTTCCCGTTGATTCTGTAGTTCATTACCTCGCCTGTAATTTCATTTTTTACGTACCCTTTAATTCTTTTGACCGGGATGATGAGGTGTAAAAGAGTAATTCCTGCATATATGATTACCGGGGTAAACAAACCTAAAAACAACCTCATGATAAACCTCCTGTGTTTTTTGACATTAAATTAATCGCAGCTTTTCTGCTCAATAATCGCGTCAGTATAAAACGGGCAATCTTGTTAATTGCTCCGGGGATCACAATCGGACCTCTCCCTAAATAGTTAAGCGTTTGCTCTGCGACCTCCCCGGCTGTTTTCGTCCCGGGCGCTGCTCCGGTTTTCTCAGCCTGCTTGTAGCCGGGTGTGCTTATTGCGCCCGCACAGCATGCCAATACATCTACACCGTGCGGTTTTAGCTCTTTCCACAGTCCTTCGGCTAAAATTGCATTAAATGATTTTGTTGCCGCATAAACTGAAAGGTTCGGACTACCCTGTGCGCCTGCAAGAGACGACATAAGAACAATTCCTCCTCGTTTCTGCTCAATCATAGCCGAAGATAATAGCTTCGTGAGCAAAAGCGGAGCTGTTACATTTACTGATGCCGCAACAGCTAACTGCTCTTCGCTCATATTTTCGAATAATCCAATCGGCGCAAATGCTGCATTGTAGACAAGCAAACCAATTGAAACATCAAGAGCCATAACAGAATCTTTTAAGCCTTCGTTATCCGCCGCATCCGCTGTAATAGTAATTACATCGATTTTATAGTCTTTCTCAAGCTGCTTTGCTGCTGCTTCCAGCCGTTCCTTTTGGCGGGCAATAAGAACCAGATTCAGCCCGCGCCGCGCAATCGCTTCCGCAAATGCATACCCCAACCCGTCAGAACCTCCGGCAATTAACGCGTACGGTCCGTATTTTTCAATGAACTTTATAGTTTTCACAATGATTATATTACCACAAGCAAAAAAAAAAGCAAATATGTTGTGTTTAGTGGTGCTATAGTTGTGTTTAGTGGTGCTATACAAAGGCGGACATGTGCATATATCAGATCCGCAAAAGCTCACTTGCCCGTCTTTCAATAATTGTACCATACCCGAAATTGCCCGCAACACTTATTGCCCTCCGGCACAAGTTTTGGATATAACCGCGATATCCCTGCCATGCACTGTCGGGAAGGGCAATAACATTACCCGACCAAGCCCAGTCAAAGTTATAATAAGGCGCCATAGAAATATACTCTCCTGAATTTGCGCTCCTGAGAAACCCGTAATCATCAGGATGGCGGTCATTGTTTTCGACAAGATAATCAATTACAAAAAGAGCAACCGCAAGTTCTTTAAAGCTCTCAACCGCTATATCGCGCAAATCTTTACTCTCGTCTGCAACACCCGACTGCTCCATCGATTCGTAGAAATAATCAGTTGATGTGAAATTGTCAAGAGTAATACCCTCATCTGTTTTTTGTGCATTTGTTGTATTCTCCAGCCCTAAGGCAGTACATAAGGTATACGGTTCAATTTCCCTAAATGAATTCACTTTCAGTAATTTTTGACCATCAAGCCAGCGTTTATCAGTTTTACCGCTTACAAAAAGGTTGGACAGAGAACCCCATATATACTCATTTTGCACACCGGAGACTTCCATACCGTCCCATTCCTTATGGATATACGGTGATATATCCATGAATCCGACATCCTCGCCATGCTGCTTAATCCGGTAGCAATCGGATAATGACAGAGCACCTGTGGCATATGCTGCATGTTCATAGTCAGATTTTCCAAAAGCACGCAGCATTAAACGCTGCGAGGAGAAGTTTGTATCTTTGCTGTATCTTGTCTCCATCCATTGCGGGAAATCCATAATTCCTTTTAACATACAACCGGGCAATAAGTTTTCATCCAGAATAGTTGATTCTGTGATATCATATACCGCCGTATCCTTACACATGAGCAAGTAATTATCTTTATTCACAATAATTGACGGCAGTTCTATGACTTTATCGATTATAACCTCTGCTTTTTCCGGTGCTTCCTTATAGATTTCCTGCATTTCAGCCGCTAACCGCTGCGGTTCATATCCGTCTTTTACAATTTCGTTAACGTTATAGCCCATTATACGCGCTATCTCACTCTCAGGAATACGACGTTGATTCCCGGGAGTGCGGATGGCTTTTATTTTTCCTGCATTGTCCCAATTCCTGAGAGTCTGTGTTGTGACACCGAGTAACTCAGCAGCTTTTAGTAAAGTATAGTGCTTTTCCATATAATTTCTATCCCTCAACACGGCTTTTGAAAAATAAACATCGTTGAACTCGCCACACGCTTGATTATATTCCAAAAAAGCAAATATGTCAATATGTTTTTATATGTTTTTATAAGTTTAAGTCACTTTTCAAAGATATTGCTTTTGACGCTTAGCGTTACGCGCAAATCCGCTCAATTGCTCATTTCAGGTCTCGCTCAATCCTTTCACCACTTTGAGGTGAAAAATACTCGCTTTGCTCAAACAGTCGCTCGACTTTTCTGAAATTTCACTATGAGCGGCTAATGCGCTGCACTTAAAACGCGTACAAAAGCAACACCTCTGAAAAGCTACATTAATAACGAAACGGCGTGTTAACCGTTGCGGTCAACACGCCGTAATCGAATATTTTTGCTATCACTAAACCATGATTACCATGAAAGTATGTAATACCACCATAAAAACTCGGAACCGAAGTTACCCGAAAAGTCATCATAGAGATTATATACCCTCGTTGTGGTCGGGAAAGCTATTTCCAAAACACCAGGCCTTAGTGAAAAGTCCGGAAACACATCCGTAACGTCTCCGCCGTCCCTGCCGTACATAATCCAATCAGCATAATAATCTCTGACGAATCTTGTTTCCCTGCCATCCTCCCATAAGATGAACAGCTCAATCTTAACATCCGGATACCACAGCGCTTCGTACAACTCGGCAGAAGGCGTGCCGTCGTCAATAAAGAAGTCGTCCATATCGTGTTCGCTCAATATCTCAAAAGCGTTACCCCAACCAACGGCTATGAGCAGCATCTCATCATCAGGTAGGTAAACATAAAGCAAGCTGGCATTTTGACCGGGATGATAGAAATAAACCTGTATAGAACCGTCGAACTCCAGGATATCCTGTAATATAAAACCATGATCCATCAGAACAACATCGTACGCATCCGTATCGGGGACAAAGTCCCAATAATCCAGGCTATATATGTATACATAATCATAGTTGTAAGCTTCACCCAGGTAAAACTCCAAATCCAACGCGAAACCGCCAAGAATAAACTCTGCGTTGCGGCTTACAGAAAGGAAGTCAGGTATAAACGAGAACCGGCTGTAATACAGCGGCAGACCGTAACCGGGAGCCGGCGCAGGAACACCGACAGGTAAAGGTAAGTACTGCCCGCTTTGGGTACCGGCTAGATTAACACGAGAAATTGGCACTGCGAAGCCGACAGTCGGTCTGAGCGTGTTCATTGCAGATGTAACCCCCACAACTTCCCCTCTGCCGTTTAGCAAAGCTCCTCCGCTGCTGCCGCCGTAAATAGGTGCTGTAATTTGAATGACATCACTGATGCTGTATATGCCGTAATCCAGCCATGGAACAAATCTGGATATATAGCTGATTTCAAATGTATTCTTTTCACCCTGAGGGCTGCCAATCGTATAAACGGGCTCCCCTACATTGATAATACTCGAATCGCCGATATCCAGATAGGGGAATCCCCTGCCTTCCACTTGAATTACCGCTAAATCGTTGTCTACATCATATGAGTAATATCCGTTGATATTAAACTCCATGCCGTTTTCGGTTATTGCGACCGCATGTTGCGCATTTACAATAACATGATGGTTTGTTACGGCAACACCATCGGGTGAGACAAAAAATCCGCTGCCCGTACCCATTGCATTCCAATGTGCATCAAACACAACTATCAGAAACACAGCATCTACATTGTTTGCAAATATCTGTTCGGGTGTGAGAACATGCGAGTCGGTTGTTAATGAACCGATATCGGATGTATTGCTGATGTTTGCAGGTGTCGGGGTGGCATCACTAAGCTCGCTGGGAATATGCTCATTATTGTTATTGCCTAAGATTATTATCAGCGCAACCGTAAGTCCAATAATTATAACAGCGAAAATCGGCAAAAGGATGTAAAGCAGCTTCTTATTGTTCTTTGGCGGAGCGCTTATCGTTGCCGGTTGGTATTGCTGCGGCGGCGGGACAACCGGGAGCGGCTGCGTAACCTGTGGCGGTGTAATTGGTGGCGGCGTTGAATATGCTGCCGATGGCGGCACGGGAGCGATCGGCGGCGCAGGAGCCACAGGCGGCGGTACCGGCGCAACCGGCGGCGCAGAAACCACGGGCGGCACGGACACCACCGATGGCGGTGCTGCCGACACCTTCTTAGATCCGCATTTATTACAAAATCCGGCATCTTCCGGCATATTATTGCCGCAATTATTACAGAACATGCTATTTCCTCCTGTTGCAGTAATCTCCTACCACTGAGCGTTAAACTTTTCTCAGTATATTATACTAATTCCGAACGGTCAATGTTAAAAATACAAAAAAAATAAAAGCGTTCCGCCGATACACGGCAGCCACGCGCTGATGTCGAAATATGTTGCATTTATTAAGCTTTTGCGGTTCAATGTTACAAACAGATAAAATGCAGGTGGATCGTTATGAACTCAAGCAACATAAACACATACAGCTCCGGAGAGCAAAGACGGGGTAATGATGAATATGACACTTTGTCGGTGCAGAGGATGCTGCCTTATTTACTGCTGGATATTTCGAAAAAGGTATTTATATATGACAGCCTTGAATCCACAAATAAAGCAGCAAATGATATGATTGCATCGGGAGCGGAGCATGGCACGGTAATAATAGCAAACAGCCAGACAGCGGGAAAGGGACGCTATGGGAGGGTTTTTCATTCACCACCCGTCAACGGGCTGTACATGAGCCTTATTCTGCACCCATCACGGTTTAACTATAGCACACCGACTTTAATAACAGCTTCCGCTGTTGTATCTGTCTGCGAAACCATTGAAGCAGTCACAAGCAAAGCACCTCAAATTAAATGGGTAAACGATATCCTTCTAAACAGAAAAAAGATATGCGGCATTTTAACCGAAGCAACCGGCTCTGCGCAAAACCGCGAATCTCAATGGCTGATTGTTGGCATCGGCATTAATGTTCGTACGCCTGAAGCTGATTTTCCTGAAGAGCTGCGGGAAATTGCGGGTTCGATATTTGACGCAGATGAACCCGCGGTAACAAGAAATCAACTGGCAGCGGAGATAGTGAATCGTATAGCCCTAAATGAAAATCAATACAAAGAAAAAGAAATGCTCGAAGAATATAAGCAACGTATGGATATGCTCGGAAAAACAGTTTTGGTTACAGAAGCCGCGAAGACATACGAAGCCGTGGCAATGGATATCGATGAAAAGGGACGGCTGTTGATAAAAAAAGGCAATAACGAAATAACAATTCTCACAACCGGAGAGATAAGAGTACAAAGCCTCCGGTGAAGATCGTTTCGTTTCAAATATCAACAGGAGGCATTAGTAATGGTATTATACTGTTGTATTTAACGCCCTTTTTCAACATTCTTTCTGCTTTACATTTTACACTCTTCTTTATATAATTATTGAACGTTCCCAAAGAACCGGCTTAACACCGGTTAGAAAAACAGCTCTGCTACACTGAATACATTCGTCTTGCCGGATAATCAGCATTATTATGCTGTAGGGGGTATTTAATGGAAGAGGCAAGCAAACACAAGACCGGCAGCAATAAATTAGAACAAGATAATATCTTTGAGATGACAGAAGACCTGGAGCGGCTTAGGCAGCATGAGCTTATGACGAAAATGTCGCATAAGTTTCTTTTTGATACTCTTAATATCGCTCTGTGGGATATGAATATTGTACAGGCAGACCCCGTTAATCCGGAAAACAGCTTTAACTGGTCGCAGGAGTTCCGGCATATGCTCGGATACAAGGATGAGTGCGATTTTCCCAACGTTTTACATAGCTGGAGTGACAGACTCCATCCCGAGGATAAGGAAAGAACACTTACCGCTTTCTTGACGCATATCACCGACCGCACAGGCAAAACACCATATAATACCGAATACCGTTTAATGTTGAAAAACGGGAGCTACCGGTATTTCCACGCTTTCGGGGAAACACACAGAGACAGTGACGGAAATCCTCTAACCGTGGCGGGTGCGCTGATAGACATCGACAACAAAAAGCAGGAACAATACCATAATATGATAATGACCAATATCGTGCAAAATTCACCGGATTTCATTTCATATAAGAAAACAAACGGTGAATGCCTGTATCTCAACCCGGCTGCATCCGTACTCACCGGTTTTTCGCAGGATGAGTTGATGAAGGACTACATAGGCACTCTGTTTGGGGATAACGCGAGGGATTATATTCTTGATGTTCAAAAAACCCTCATGGAAAGCGGTATTGCGTATTTTGAAATTGACGGAAAAAATAAAGCCGGCGAGAGCAGGGTTTATTCAGGAGCGTCCTTTTTGATAGAAAACGATGCTTACGCAACCATTGCTTCGGATGTTACCGAATCAAAGGAACTGGAAAAGAAGATTTACGAAGCAAATGAGCGTATGATGCTGATGCTTGACACATCCCCGATATGCGCTCAGATATGGGATACAGACCTCAAGACGATAGATTGCAACGAGGCAGCGGTGAGACTCTACGGATTTAAAAATAAGCAGGAGTATATAGATAAATTTTTACTATATTGTATGCCTGAGTATCAGCCCGACGGTCAGCGCTCTGATGTAAAGGCTGTAAAGTTTGTAAATACAGCGTTTGAAGATGGCTACTGTATTTTTGACTGGATGCATAAAATGCCGGAGGACGGAGCACCGGTTCCCGCAGAGGTTACGCTTGTACGCGCCAGATACAAGGATGATGATGTTGTTATCGGATACACACGCGATTTACGCGAGCAGGTTAAAATGCTTGAAGCTATTGAGCATCGCGATAAATTACTGCAGGCTGTCAACGAAATGGCTATTTTACTGTTAAATTCTGATACAGATGTCTTTGAGGAAGTATTGCATAAAAGTATGAGCATAATTGCAGAGGCTATGAATGTTGATTGTGTATACTTATGGGAAAACCACACAACAAACGACGAACTGTACTGTTCCCAGTTGTTTGAGTGGTCACCGCAGAAAACCGAGTTCGCGGACGGCAGCTCGTATAAGTACGATGAGGTAGTGCCGGGATGGGAAGAAGTCTTATCAAACGGAAATTATATCAACAACATTGTACGTAACATGTCGCAGGTGGAGCAGGAGCATTTAGCTCCGGGCGGGATACAGTCAATTCTTGTTGTGCCTATCTTTTTAAATGATATGTTCTGGGGTTTTGTCGGATTTGATGACTGCCACAAGGAAAGGCTGTTTACAAGTGAAGAGGAAACAATTTTACATTCAGCCAGCATATTGATTGCCAACTCCTTTATTCGCAACGGCATGATTAGTGATATACGCGAAACGTCATCTCAACTGGAGTCCGCATTAATACAGGCAAACGCCGCAAGCAAAGCCAAGGGTGATTTCCTTTCGAATATGAGTCACGAAATACGGACACCGCTCAACGCCATTATAGGAATGACGCTGATCGGCAAAAAAACAAGTGTTTTAGACGAAAAAATTCATGCCTTGAATAAAATCGGTGATGCATCCTCTCATCTGCTCAGCATCGTGAACGATATACTCGATATGGCAAAAATCGAAGCAGATAAGCTGGAGCTCTTCCCTGTCGAATATAACTTTGAACATATGCTAAATAATGTACTCAATGTTATTCATTTCCGTGCAGATGAAAAGCAGCTTGAACTAACTGTTAATCTGGACAAAAACATACCTCATTTTGTTTACGGGGACGATCATCGCATGTCTCAAATTATAGCGAACTTATTGTCAAACGCTGTTAAGTTCACGCACGATGGAGGAAAAGTCGACCTGGACGTTCATGTGGTCAGGCAAATCGATGAGATATGCGAGTTGCGCATAGAGGTTAATGACAATGGCATCGGTATATCCCCCGAGCAGCAGAAGAAGCTGTTTAGAGCCTTTGAGCAGGCCGACAGCAGCACAAGCCGCGAGTACGGAGGCACCGGCCTGGGGCTTTCTATATCAAAACGTATTGTCGAGCTTATGGGTGGCAGAATTTGGGTAGAGTCGGAGCTGGGCAGAGGCGCCAAGTTTATCTTTACGGTAAATGTCACACCCGGACAAAAAAGCACATCCAAGGCAGACACCTCAGACGGGACGGACTTTACTCCCCCTGATACAAGCGAAAGCAGCCAATATGAAGGAAAGCGCTTGCTTGTTGCGGAGGATGTTGAAATAAACCGCGAGATACTTATTGCACTTCTTGAAGGCAGCGGCTTGATTATCGATTGTGCCGAAAATGGCAAGGAAGCTCTGTTAATGGTTTCAGAAGGGACAGTAAAATATGATATTGTCTTTATGGATTTACAAATGCCTCAAATGGGAGGATTGGAGGCAACCCGTCTTATACGCACTTTACCGGCAATGCAGCGTGATGAACTGCCAATCATAGCGATGACAGCAAACGTCTTTCAGGATGATATTGACGCATGCCTTGACGCGGGAATGAACGGGCATCTTGGCAAACCGCTTGATATAGACAAGGTCATGGATGTCCTGAAGGTGTATTTACTAAAATGAACTGCCTTGCTGCTGTTCTTGATTGTTTATGTCATTTCTTCCGCTCTTCAATAAAACCAAGCGCACCTGTAAAATCGTAGTCATCTATCATATCAGCCAGTTCCCTCATACCGTCGATCCCCTGCAGCTTTTCAACATAATTGCCTGCGGCAAAATCGCTTTTTCTGAGAAGCGGCTCTATTTCCTCCAATAAGGCAGTAAGCTCGGAATCATCAATTTTCTGTACCTCCGGCTCATCCTTTTCGGCATCCTCAACCACAGATGAAAAATCAAATAACGCAGAAGACAATTCCTCTTTTAAAGAACTCAGTTGTTGCTGTGAATATCCGGCGGGCTCCTTCATCAGAGACTCCTCCAGAGAAGCTGCAGCAGCCTGCAGTTCTTTTTTCCCCAGATACCCCGCAGCGCTCTTTAAGGTATGCGCAATCCTGTGAGCAGTCTGTGTGTCACCCGAGTCAAGCACTGAAATAATACCCTCATAGGCATTTTGATTTTCTTTAACAAATGTGATAATAGATTTCCTGCGCAGCTTCTCTTCCTCGGTTAAATAAGCTTTTTTGTCTGCATCCGTTACAGTCTTTATTTTACCCGGCGGCAGGTATTTTTCCAGAATCACGCAAAGCTCGTCGGCATCTATTGGTTTTGATACAAAATCGTCAAAACCCTGCTCGATGAACATCTCCCGGGCATTATTTGCCGCATTTGCCGTGAGAGCAATGATAATCATATTGCCATATTTCACATCCAATGCCCGAATTCTGTGCAAAGCTTCAATCCCGTCCATTTCCGGCATCATATGATCCATAAACACAATGTCGTAATCCTTCTTTTTTACCATCTCGATCGCTTTATAGCCGGAGTCGGCCGTATCCGCGCTAATCTCCATCAACTGCAGCAGTCCGCTCGCTACCTTTAAATTAAACTCATTGTCGTCAGTTACCAATATCTGTGCATCCGGAGCCCGCAGATTATACGCTCCCCTGTCAGCCTCGTTCTTACGAATAGCCTCCTCGCTGCCGATTATTATCGGTATTGTGACTATAAATGCGGTGCCATGACCGTATTCACTCTCAACGGTTATATCTCCATCCATCATTTCAACAAGCGATTTGCATATTGTAAGACCAAGTCCGGCTCCCACTATGCCTCTGTTCTTTACCTTATCAACCTGCTCAAAAGCAACAAACAGCTTGGGTAAATCCTCCTTTTTAATACCCATGCCCGTGTCCTCAATCTTGAGTATCAAATCCTCATCGCTTGCCGTGACAGAAAGTTTTACATATCCGTTATCGGTAAATTTCACGGCATTTCCGCAGATATTGGTGATTATCTGCCTGAGCCTTATATCATCGCCGTAAAGATAAGCCGGTATATCGTCTGCCTTTTCAAACTTGAACCCGATACCTTTCTCCCCGACTATGTGCATAAACATTGAAGCAATGTTATCAATGAATTGTGTGAAGTTATAATCAACGGGGTTCAGCTCAAGCTTACCTGCCTCAATTTTAGACATATCCAGAATATCGTTTATTATACCGAGGAGCGAGTGCGCCGATGTGTTGATATCCTTAACAAAGCTCATTTGGCGGTCATTGAGCTGTTCATGCTCCAGAATCTCGGACATTCCTATTATCGCATTCATCGGTGTTCTAATCTCATGTGACATATTTGCCAGAAACTCAGTCTTTGCATTACTGGCTTTTTCTGCGGCTTCGACGGCGACGACAAGCTTCTTCTGGTTTTTAGACAGCTCCTCCGTACGCACTTCAACAAGCCTTTCAAACCTTTGACCTTCCCTGCGTTTCCTTATAACAAGAGCAATTACAAAAGCGAAGCCGATAGAAAGAAGCCCGATGCCGATAATAAAAGGAAGCCGCTCCTGAGCAAGCCTGAGCCGGTAATCATAAGTCCTGCGCAGCCACTGCCCCGAAATGCCGTCCACATCTATCAAATGCATAGCCTTTGTTACAATTGAAGCCAATATTTCCTCATTAATATTAAAACCGAAAGTCACATCAAAATGTGCGTCAAAAAGGAAATTCGACTTGTACCCGACCAACTCACGGTAATTTGTCATAATCAATAGATGGTACTCTCTTGTCATGACCATATCAACATCGCCGCGCTCCAGAGCATCAAGCGCAGCGGCGGTATTTTCGTATATAACCGTGTTCCTGTGATTCGGAAACCAGCTTAAAAACATTTCGCTGTGTGCGGTATCTTTAATCAATCCTATTTTGAGGTATAAAATTTCATTGATATGAATATTGTGCATCTCTGTGCTTGAAATAAGAGCTAATATATCACGCAGATAATGCTCTCCCGCCCAAAGAAACATCCCCACGCGGTCTTCGGTTTGCATAAGCTCGGTTATCATTGCGGCTTCCCCGCTCTCAAGCATCTTAAGAAGCTCCGGCCAGTATGTTTGCTCATCATTGACCCGGATAAATTCAAGACCTGATAGCTTTTCTATCTCTTTTATCAAATCGATAGCTATGCCTTCCCATTCCCCGCTCCTGGAATCAAAGAAGCTCACCGGATAATTTGTAGTTTCAGCGGCAAACGGTACAGTTGGGTTGTTTCTTATATATTCACGTTCTTCATCGCTTAAAAGAATGGAAAATTTATGTCTCAAATACTCCTGGCGGCCTTGAGTGTAAAGCTGCTTCATATGACCTATAGCACCGTTATCCAATGCTTTTTGAACTATGTCTATTACAGGTCTTAACTCGGGGTTTTGTGTCGACAGGGAAACGGGGCTGAAAATTATAGGGTAATAAACTGCTGTGGTCACGCTTCCGTAAAAATCAAAGGCTGCTTCGGCGGGTGACTCGTCAAAAAAAGCATCTACGCTCCCGTTTTCAAGCAGTTCAAAGGCATACATGTAGTCACCTACGAAAAAAACTTCAAACTCCCTTGCTTCATTTTCGGCGACGATATCAACAGTAGTTGTTCCCTCTAAAAAAGCGAACCTCAAAGGACGCGTTTCAGCTATTTCATTAAGAGGACTCGCATTTGCCGTCCTTAACGAAATAATCAGACGCTGGGCGATATCATCAGTCATAATGAACTTTTCGCGTCGCTCCTCGTTTGCCGTCAACTCTCCGGTAAAATCGATATCCCCGCTTTCCAGCCCGTAAATCAGGTCGTCCCATTCATTTATCACGGGCAAAAACGGAATGCCGAAAAGCTCGGAAAGCCACTCGCAAAGCAGTGCCGAGAACCCTCTTATCTCCCCGTTTGATTCAAACATCTCCGTACTGAAGTTACCGGAAAAAATAAAATAACTCCTGCTGCTTTTTAATGCTTCGATTTTAGCTATCTCATCGTCAGTGACGCCGGGAATATCCCTGTATGATGTAAAAAATACAGCCTCGTCGTTACTTTGCGCGCTTAAACCGGCACAACCCGAAGAAACCGCAAGTAATAAAGCTGCGGCGGCAACAAATGAGCAGATTTGTTGAAAAAGCCTCATCTTATTATCCAATCTATGTAGAAAATCATATCTGTTCACATAGCACCGGCATTTGTTATCAGCGCATGTTTAAGTAAAGTTATTCGTACAAAACGACTCTGTTTCTGCCGGACTCCTTCGCCTTGTACAGAGCCTGATCCGCTTTGCTTATAAAATCGTTGGAGCATGTGCCTGTATCGGGAGTAACAGAGTTAACACCAATGCTGACAGTCATCTTTGTGATTACGCCATCCTCTGTGAGAACAACCGATTCCTCTATGTTCCTGCGTACATTTTCGGCTATTTCCAAAGAGCCGTCAACATTCGTATTGGGAAGAAGTATGACAAACTCCTCACCTCCCCAGCGTGCGATAAAATCATTTGACCTGTTGATTGTATTTGATGATACCTCGGCAAATGTTTTTAACGCGACATCCCCCTGTTGATGCCCGTATGTATCGTTGTAGCTTTTAAACTTGTCGATATCCATGAGCATAAAGCTTACGGGAGTCTGCTCCCTTATGGCACGCCCCCATTCCGCATTGAACCTGTTCTCAAAACCGCGGCGATTGGATATCCTTGTAAGCGGGTCAATGAGACCTAAACGCTCAATCGTACGCATTTGGTCGATAATTTTTATATGTGTATTAACCCTTGCCTTGACAATCGCTTTATTAAACGGCTTTGTTATATAGTCAACGGCCCCGAGGAAGAACCCTTTTTCCTCGTTGTCCGTATCGGTCAACCCCGTAATAAATATGACCGGAATGTTTACTGTTTCATTAGACTCCTTAAGCTTTGTAATAACCTCAAAACCTGTCATATCAGGCATTACCACATCGAGCAGTATGAGGTCGGGCGTATATTGCCTGACAAGCTCCAGAGCCCGTGTGCCATTTCTTGAAATCAGTATATTATAGTATGGCGATAATATGCTGCCCAATACATCCAGATTTAGTTTTTCGTCATCAGTAATTAATATAGTAAACTCTTTTTCATTCTCAGACATAATAAACCCGCCTCTTTTATTTTATTTTCTCAACCAACTCAAGTGCTTCCGCGAACTCGTACTCATCAATCAACTCCGCCAGCGCCTCCAGACCTGCAACCGTCCGTAACTTCTCAACATAGCTTGTTGCGCTGAAATCATCCTTTTTTAAAAGCGGCTCTATTTCATTTAGCAGGTCCTCCAGCTCCTGATTGCTAAGCTGCACAATCTCTGTGTTACTGCTCTCAACAGCTCTGAGCTGTTGCTCAAAATCAGATAATGCTGATGTAAGTTCATTTTGGAAGGCGGTCAACTGCTCAGGAAATAGCTTTGCCGACTCATCTTTTATTGTTTCCTCAATAATATGCGCCGCTTTTTGCAACCCCTTCCTGCCAAGATACCCTGCCGCGCTCTTTACATTGTGAGCAATCCTATGCGCTGTTTTTGTATCGCTCAAAGACAACGCTTTGGTTATTTTCTCGTATGTACTCCTGTTTTCCTTTATGAATGTTGTAATTGACTTTAAACGCAGCTTCTCTTCTTTTTTAAGGTGGACCTGCTTGTTTTCGCTCTCTTCATCAATAATCACTTTTTCCGGCGGTAAGTACCTCATTACTATTTCGCGCAAATCTTCTAAATCAATAGGTTTTGAAAGAAAGTCATCAAAATTGTTTTCTATAAACATTTCCCTTGCGCCTTTTATGGCATTGGCAGTTAGGGCAATAATACAAATGTCTTCATACTTCCCGCCAAGCTTCCGTATCTCCCGAACAGTTTCAATTCCGTCCATTTCAGGCATCATATGATCCATAAAAATAATATCGTAATCCTTTTGCTTAATCTTATCGATTGCGATAAATCCTGAACCGGCAGTTTCAGCTTCAATGTCCATGAGGCCTAAAAGTCCGCTTGTCACCTTGAGATTAAACTCGTTGTCATCTGTAACAAGGATTTTTGCATCAGGCGCGCTGATAATAAGCTCTGCATCTCCCGCTTCACTAATCCGGATGTTTTCTTCACTGCCGATTATAACCGGTACTTTGACGGTGAATACAGTGCCATACCCGTATTCGCTCTCTACGGTTATTGTGCCGCCCATCATTTCAACCAGAGATTTGCATATTGGCAACCCCAAGCCTGTACCCACAGCATTCCTGTTCTTTTCCTTATCAACCTGTTCAAATGCGTTAAAGAGGTTGGGAATATCTTCCTTCCTCACTCCCATTCCCGTATCCTCGACTTTAATAATCAACAGGTTTTGTGCGATAATACCGCCTTCTGATATACCCTTTTCTATTGTTATCGTTAGCTTTACATAACCCTTTTCCGTAAATTTTACAGCATTTCCGCAGATATTGGTCAGCACCTGTCTTAATCTTATATCATCACCGAAAAGGTAATCGGGAATATCGTCTGAGCTTTTGCAAACAAACTCAAGGCCTTTCTTTCCGGATACATGGGTAAACATCGAGACGATATTGTCAGTGAATTGTTTAAAGTTATAGTCGACCGGACGCAGCTCAAGCTTGCCTGCCTCGATTTTGGACATATCCAGTATGTCGTTGATTATCCCGAGAAGCGAATGCGCTGATATGCTGATATCCTTCACATAGCTCGCCTGACGGTCATTTAAGCTCTCATGCTCCAAAACCTCGGACATACCTATTATAGCATTCATGGGGGTTCTTATTTCGTGGGACATACTTGCCAGGAAGTCGGTTTTTGCGCGGCTCGCCTCCTTCGCTACTTCAAGCGCACATAGAAGCTGGTTGTGGGCAGCAAGATAATTATCATGCTCCGTTCGTGCGTCCTCCATGGATTTTACAATGCAATTGATTGGAATATTAACACTCAATGCGATTTTACGAGCCATGTCATAACATGTTTTGGAACCGCATGCGCTGCAGTCAATGTTTCTCTTTTCGTAGTCGTTTTTCCCCAGCACATTAAAAGCCGTTTCAATATCCTCATCCGCTATAACGGGGAAGCTTGCCGAAAAAGGCTTGTACTTCCTTATAAACCGCGAAAGTTCAAATGTATCATCATATTTTTTGTATGTCGACTCATAATGCCCTATACATTCTTCTTCCCTTGCTTTTCTTCGTGTGTTGTTCATCGTTTTATCGATGTCGAAAACAGACATTTCATGTGTGGAAGCAGTACCTATATTACAACCTTCTTCGCAGTTGAGTACGTCGTATATCCTTGGCAGGATATCATCCGGCGTATTTGCGTACTCATTCAATTTTTCATATACACCAAAGCCCTCTGCATTTGTTATAAACAGTTTGTTTCCGGTAAAATAGTCTATGTTTTCTCTTAATCCTCCCGGAAGCGGGAATAATGAACCCAAGCCGCTGTCATTGCTGTCAAAGTCTGTCTCATCCCCGGGAAGAATAATATTATTCTCTTCAAAATACTCAAGCAGCTTTGCAAAAGTAATATTATATTGCGCAAGCCCTGTGTCCCTGAACTCATTTGATTTGGCTATACACGGCGAAATAGCTGCAATACGGTCATTTATATCCAAATATTCCTTAAGGTAAATCGAGAGGCATGCCATCGGCCCGTGCACAGGGGAAAGCCATTTCAATAAGTCGTGCCGGTATACCTCGCAATAAGAAACAATAACCGGACACGGCTGAGTTATCAAACGCTTTTGCTCGTTGCGCTCAATATACCGTACATGACCCCAAACGCAGATGTCCGCACCCAGGGAAACATCAAATATCCTGCTTACACCAAGCTGCTTCAAATACGTAAACAGCTTCTTGTAGCCGGGTATATTTGTCCGTATGGATGGTGCGGCAATAATTGTTATCGGGACACCCTTTTTTAAGTCTTCGAAAAATAGCGCGGTATCGTCGGTAAAATAACGCGCCTTATGCTTACAGGCTGAAATACACCTGCCGCAGGTAATGCATTTTTCGTGGTCAATTTTAACCTTTATAATGCCTGCTTCATCCTGGAAAGTATTATTAGCGAGTTCCATAGGGCATTCCCTGACGCACCGGTTACAGCCCACGCATAAATCATTGTTTGAGTCAATTTGTGTATTCATATACCCATACCCTCATGCAAACGTAAGCACTAAAATCACTGTTTCGTATAATCCCTGCGCACCGACCATTATACAATAAAAAACATGAATTGTCACATATTTGCCTTTAATCACTTTTACTTTTTATCTTTTATTATGTTATATTCTATGCTTGCTTTAAAGGGATAATCTATCCGTTGCGACAGCAGAAAACCCGCGGGAATCCACGGTTGCACCGTTGGAAACTGCGGGCATTTGCGAAATGCTCTATATATAATATATTATCATATCATCAGTAAGCAATTTATTCCTTGTGGCGGTTTACCATTACATCGACAATACCGACAAGATTTGCTATCTCCGGCTTTGAGAGCTGAGCGTCCGCTCCAACCTCAACGCCTTTCTTTTGCATATTTTCATCGATCAGAGATGAGAAAATAACAACAGGAATATCCATAAGTACAGGGTCGGTTTTGATAAGCTTTGTGAGCCTGTGTCCATCCATACGCGGCATTTCTATATCCGTGATAAGGCAGCTTACCTTGCCCAGAATGTCCGGCGTCCCCGAATCTTTGATTCTTTTGATATGCTCCCACGCCTCTTCTCCGTTATTGAGGATAACCAGATTGTTATAACCCGATGTGTGCAACGCTTCGGTCAGCATTTTCCTGAGCAACGCGGAGTCCTCTGCAACAACGATCGGTATATGCTCTCTGTCGGCTCCCGTATAAGCCATTACGGTATTTAAGTCAATACCGGTTTCGGGGCTTATGTCAAAGGTGATCTTCTCGAAGTCGAGAATGGAGATGATTCTATCATTCACTTTAGCTATACCCGTTACGACACCCTCTTGCCCGCCATATATGATTGAGTCAGGCTTTTCGATGTCATTCCATGATATGCGGAATATACTCTCCACTGCATGAACATGAAAAGCAATATTCATCTGATTAAAATTTGTTATAATGAAAATATCCTTGCCCGGGTTGTCTGACGTACCGAGACCAAGATATTTCGCTAAATCAACAATCGTGTAAACCTCGTTACGCGGCTGGAAGATACCCTCTACACACGGGTGAGCAAGAGGCATTTCCTGCACCTCTTGAATCTGCATGAGTTCTGTGATTTTGGCGACATTGATGCCGTAGCTGTTGCCGGATATGACAAATTCCAGAATCTCAAGCTCATTAGTCCCTGTTTCAAGGAGGATATTAGTGTCAACTATTCCCACCGATTTCACGCCCTTTTCAATAGTTTTTCAATAGCACTCTTCATTATAACAAGATTTCATCTGGAATGGAATCATTTTTTTAATGATTCCTGTAAAATATCGTTTTTACATCGTTATAATAATAATCCGCCATTACAGTAACAGCGGATTATCATATTTTACAGCATTCTAACTGTTGATTATATCTGTTATTCTTACGCCGTAGTTGTCATCGATTACAACAACCTCACCGCGTGCAATAAGCTTCCCGTTTACAACAATTTCCACAGGGTCTCCGGCAATCTTATCGAGGACAATTATCGTCCCAAGACTGAACTCAAGGATCTCGCTTATCTCCTTTTTCGCTCTGCCAAGCTCAACGCTAACCTGAAGCGGAATGTTATACACCAGGTCAATGCTCTTTGGCTCACCGGCAGGACCATGGCTGTCAAACGCTTGGAACTGCATAGGATGAACATCTACGACACGTCCCTGTCCGGCCATTGGAGGCTGCTGCGGATACGGCATCTGCGGATATGGAGCCTGCGGATACGGCATCTGCGGATACGGAGCTTGCGGATATGGAGCCTGGGCATACGGATCCGGAGCCATCGGTGGTTGCTGCGGATACGGCTGCATAGGTGGTGCTGCTTGCGGCGGAGGCGGCGGGGGTGGCGCAGCTTGCGGCGGAGGTGGCGGAGGTGGTGCAGCCGCTGCCGGCGGCGGTGCTGCCGCTTGCGGTGGCGGCGGTGCTGCTGCGGCAGGCGCACTTGCGCTGCTTGTAGATTCTCCGCCTGCACCTGCATCCATAAACTGCTTCGCAAACTGACGGCTTGCCTCGTAAGGCACAAGCTGTATAAGCTCGCTCTTAAGCAAACCTTCTATTTCCATATCAAAGCTGATTTTTGTGACCTTATCCATTTCACCCAGCAACGATGTGACATCAAACCCGGCTTCTACCGTAGTGCTCTTGGGCGGTGCGATATCTATCGGCGTGCCTAACAGCTTTGCCAGAGACGTTGAAGAAGCTCCCATCATTTGGTTCATAATCTCACTCATAGCGCTCAGGTGCATTTCATTGAGTTCAATTGGTTCTTCTACAGTGCCGTCGCCGCCCATTAACAGGTCTGTTATAAGAGCTGCGTCTTCGATTTTCAATACCAGCAGGTTTGTACCGGAAATACCCTTTGTGTACTCGATTGTTGCGACTACAAACGGCACTTTATATATGGAAAGTACATCTTTTGACTCGAATACCGTTACCCGCGGCGTAGTGATGCTCACTCTCCTGTCCAGCAGAGTGTACATGGTTGTGGCGACCGCACCCATGCTGATATTGCCGATTTCCCCGAGAATATCAACCTCTTCGTCTGTCAGCATTCCCGCGAGAGCAGGTATATTGACCAGCGGGTCTCCCTGAACGCCGCCCGTACTGTCGCTTGCGGCTGATACAGAAGCGGTATCTCCGTCTGACATGCCGTCGAGCATTGCTGCTATCGCTTCCGGCGACATTATATCCCCGCTGTCACTGCCAGTGTCAGGGAACATATCATCAGGCACCGCGTCAACTCCGCCTGCTGCGTCATCGAGCATTGCCGCTATCGCTTCCGGAGACATTATATCCCCGCTTGTGTCTGCACTCGACTCTGCAGGTATCGGGTCAACTCCGCCTGCCGCATCATCAAGCATTGCCGCTATTGCTTCCGGAGACATTATATCCCCGCTTGTGTCCGCACTCGACTCTGCAGGCACCGGGTCAACTCCGCCTGCTGCGGCGTCAAGCATTGCAGCGATTGCGTCCGGCGACATTATATCCCCGCTCGTATCTGCACTTGCCTCCGGCGGTGCTTCATCAACCGGATCCCCGGTCATTAAGGCGTTAATTTCATCTTGTGAGAGATTCATTTTGTGCCTCCTCTTCCTTTAACACTTCGACGACCTGCATAGCATACTTGTGACCGAGAGTTCCAATGGTTGCGCGGAACTTTGGAATATGCTGGACTTTGATTGTCAGGGGTTCGTCCACTGCATGGTCAAGTTTGATAACGTCGCCGATTTGAAGGTTGACTATGTCTGAAACTGTTGCAGGGGTTTGTTCGAAATATGCTGTCAGCGGTATCGGTGTATGCATAAGCATTCCCGTGAGTGCCGCCAGCCTTTCCTCTCCTCTGCCGTCGTCGCGTATGCCGCTTGAAAACCACATGCGGGTATTAAGCTGCTGCGCTACAGGCTCAATTGCTGTCTGAGGTATACATATGCTCATCAAACCGGATTCTTCACCCATGGTGATATTAATGATTATTACGGCTACCGGCTCGTTAGGAGCTGTTATCTGCGCAAACTGCGGACTTGTTTCGATTCTGTCTATCTGCATGGAGAGTGCTATGACCTTATCCCATGCTTCATCAAACACTGCGCATTGCTGACGCAGTACGCGCTCGACCAGCGCAAGCTCTATCTCTGTAAACTGCTTTGCATTTTCACCGGTTCTATCACCGCCGAAAAGTCGGCTTATCAGCATGTATGCGAATTCCGGTGACATTTGAATGAGCAGCGACCCGTGCATCGGCTCGGCTGCCATAACTGCAAGCACTACCGGTGCCGGAAGCGAGTTGTTAAACTCACTGTATGAACACTCTTCAATGGAAAGTATCTCGCATTCGCATGATACGCGCAGGACACTTGACAGGCTGTTTGATAAGAGTTGGCTGTAAGTTTCAAAAACTACATGGAATGTGCGCATTTGCTCTTTCGGGAACCTGTTTGCGGTTCTGAAGTCATATTCTTTGACTTTCATCGCCGGCGCACCGTCTGATGCTTCCGCTGCCGCTTCCGAGTCGCCGGTCATGAGCGCGCTTAGTAGTTCGTCAATCTCTGATTGTGATAATATCTCAGACAAACTGCACTCACCCCTTTGCTAATCCTTATAATAAAGGATTTTTCATCATTTGCGATAATCCATCATTTCATTAAACAGGATTTGAGCGGAATTGTCAATAGAAATTGTGGTAATGCTCGCCTTACGGTCTATATATTGTGTGTTTTTCCCTTAAAATGCTGTTGCGCGTCTTATCCGTATCTTTTCCTCGCGGATTTTTTCTACCAGTTCAATCGCGCTTTCGCTGACTGTGATTTTTTTGCCCGTGCTGAGTGTAACTATCGTATCCGGCGCTTCCTCGATGAATTCAATCATGTCTTCATTTACATAAAACTGCGATGCCTTGTTGAGTCTCGTTACTAAAACCATCACGGATTCCTTTCGTCTTAGGGATTAGGTTTATATCCTAATCCCCATTGCATGCATTAATTATCGTTTCAGGTTTACAAGCTCTTCCAGCAATGTGTCGGACACTGTTATGATTCTGGAGTTCGCCTGGAATCCCCTTTGCGTGACAATCATGTCGGTGAATTCGTTTGCAAGGTCAACGTTGCTCATTTCAAGACCACCACCGTTTATTTCGCCGGCACCGTCCCTTAATGCTTCTGTAACTACAACCGGACCGGATGAAGCGGATTCGCGGTAGAGGCTGTTGCCGGCTTTTTCAAGACCGGACGGATTTGCGAACATTCCGACTGCGAGGCGTCCGATGACAACCTTTCTGTTGCCGACGATAACTGATATGTCGCCGTTGTCTGCTACCGAGAAGCCCGGAAGACCTACCTCTTCTTTGTCGGTCAAAACATCCAGATAATCTGTGTAGAGCCTTTCAATATACTGGGCGTCTGTTTCGCCAAGTATGCGGTCCGGGTATCCCGTAGGCAGCCTTGTAACCGGATCCTGCGGCAGAACTGTAAGCGGGACTGTAACCCTGATTCTTGTGAGTCCGTTCTGGTCCGGTGTTTCACCTTCAAGACCTATATATTCCTCGCTCGCTACAAGCCCGAATATCGGCTTACGCTCAGGTATCAGGTTTACTTGCGGTCTGACGGTTTCAGGCCAGCTTGCCGGAGCGGCTGCAACGGTTCTGGGAAGACCGTTGTTCCATGCGGCGATGTTTACTTCATTTATTTCTACGTCCGCTGCGGGTTCGCCTCCCGTGAATGTTCCGGCAAGAATTCTGTCGCCGATACGGAAGAAGTTGGCAGGCACTTCATCGCCAGGTCCGAACTCTCCTGCGTCGAGTGATCTTCTGCGGTCTGTCTGAAGATTACCCGGGTCAACTACTCCCATTTGAAGGTCGAATGTCCGACCAAGCACGTAGTAGCCTTGACTTGTTACAAGATAGCCTTCGTTGTCAATATCGAAGTTACCGGCTCTTGTGTAGAAGGATTCAAACTCCCCTGTTTCGGGATTCTTTTGCGCAACGATGAAGTAACCGTCACCGTTTACCATCATGTCTGTTTCCTTGTCGGTGCGTCCGAATGCCGCCCTTGTGTGGATTACGTCTACTGTTGAAAGCCTGATGCCGAGGCCTATCTGCATCGGGTTTGTTCCGCCGATGTCTTGCTGGTTCGCCATGCCGGCGGACACATTCTGGCTGAAAATATCCTGGAAAATAACGCGGCTTGTTTTGTATCCCGCTGTGTTGACGTTTGCGATATTGTTACCGATAACGTCCATTCTTGTTTGGTGGTTTCTGAGTCCGGAGATTCCGGAATATAGTGAGCGCATCATAGTGCGGTTCCTCCTGTTGTTTTCTTTATTTCTGATTTTGAAATGTTTGTTGGTTAGCTGTCTGATTTACCGATCGGGTTTACGCTGCTTTGGGTTCCTCGCCGGGCTTTTCACCGGATTCCTCGCCGGGCTTTTCACCGGACTCTCCGCTAAAGCTCTTGTAGACCCATTCCCACTTTGCTTCATCCCAAGTCCAAAATCCCAACTCAATCTTGCCATCTTCACTTACTTCAATGAATCCGCCTTTGCCGTCAGGCTTAAAGTTGATTGCTTTAGGCGGAGTTTCCGGTTTCGGTTCTTTTGGTGTGTGCTTTACCGACCCCGTCTCACGGATGTCAACGATACTGTTGACAGGCGCGAATTTCGGTTCATCTGTGCCATCGTCTATTTGCGCGAGAAGAACGCCCTTGTCCACTAATACGCGTGTTACAATACCCTCGATTTCCTCTTTGCCTACTTCTGCTATTACAGTGCGGCCTATCAGATTCTGCGAGGTTTGCATGAGCATTTCCGATGTCAGTATGTTGCTGGTATCGAATACTTCCTTAATGGATGATACGGGTACTACATACTCGCCGATTTGCGCGTATGTGATGCCTTTACTTGTGAATATGCTATCCACGACACCCGGAATTTCTCCCATTTTACCGTCTACCATTGCCTCCGCCACAACAAACTTGCCTACGAGTCCGTAGGACTGGTAGCTCGTCATTGTTTCAAGAGAAGTGTTCATATTTTGCATCTGCTCAAGTGATGAGAATTGCGCGAGCTGTGCTGCAAAATCCGAGTCGTTTTGCGGGTTTAGGGGGTCTTGAAAGCGCAACTGAGCAGACAGAAGCATGAGAAAATCATTTTTCCCCATATCTCCGCCTACATTGCGGTTTGTACCACCTTTTGTGCTTTCATCAACTTCTCTTACGTAGTCTTTTGCTTGCTGCCATGCTGTTTGGTTTTGCAGATCTCGTACTGTGCCTAATACTGACATTTATGGTCTCTCCCTTCTTAGATCGGGGCTGTGCCCTTCGCTAATTCGGGATCCTTCCCTAATCGCGCTGTTTGTCAAGCTCTGTATTCGACTGAGCTGACTCCTGTTTCAAGATAATAATCCAGTAAATCCGGCAGTGCCGCATAATATGTAACTCCATCCGTGGAGCTTACCTCGCGTTTTGCTGTGTACTGCTGCCTGCTTTGCTGCTGGCCTTCTTCGCGAGGATCCTGGAAGGTGCCGTAATTAACACCCGTGTATACTACCTCAACTTCTACTACTTCGATTCCTTTGTTTTCAAGCGATTCAATCAATGTTGTCAGTTGCCCGTTTATCATGCTCCTGACACCGCTGTCTTCTGCGTTTATTTTGACATGCAGCCCTGCGGCGTCTACCGCTACTTCAAGTGCCACTTTGCCGAGGAACTCGGGGTTAAGCTGGATTGTCATTGTGCTCTTTGTGTCATTTTGCATCATCTCTACACGAGAAATCATTTCTTCGAACAAGTTTTCTGTTTTTACCGGTGCGTTCAGTGTGGCTTCCGTCATTTGTTGTGCCGCCCGGAACTGTTCCGGTCTGATTCCTTCGCTTAGTGGCGGTGGTATCGTGTTTACTGCCGGTTCCGTGTCTTCCGCCGCGCTTCGTACGGCATCCGCCGTTTCTGAATATGTCTTTTCTTTCTGTCCTTTTACCTGGGCTTTGTCATTCTCATTCTCCAAAGGGCTCAGATTGCCATTCCCGGAAGATTTAGAGTTATTCTCTGTATTTTCCTGACGATCTTGCGTCCTTATGTCCGGCGTCCGTGCCATTACTTCGCCTGCAGCATTTGTATTATTTTCACTTGCTATTTCTGTGTTTGCTGCCTGCTTGGTTATAGAAGCTTCTGCGTTTACCATGCTTGCCGCGAACTTTGGTGTTTCATCTGTAATTGTTGCTTGTGACTCCGGTCTTGCTTCGTTCGGATTTGTAATCCGGTTTGCATCTTCGTTGTCAGGGTCAACAATTTGATTTGTTCCCGGTTGTCCTGCATCTTCAATCCGTATATCGGTGGTAATTGCAGATTCGCTGTCTCCTTCGAGAATAAAAACGACCGCGTTTTGTAGATTTCCCATTACTCCGGCTGCAAGTGCCTCATTTGCTTTGTCTTCGTCTTTCTTTTGCTCAGTTAATGGTCTTGCACCTTTTCCGTTGTCTTCAGAACTCAGGCTTCTGCTTATGATGCGGGCTTCATGTTTGGAAAGTTCTTCTTCGAACATTCGCTCGAATCTTGAACTGCTTGATTCTACTCCCGAACCCGACCTTTGCCGAACCCCTGATCCGGAGTCTGTCCGGGTCGTCTGTGAGGACAGTGTCTCCATGGGTATATGCATTATTTCACCTCCTATAGTTATGTATCGTCATTATTTGGCATAAAGATTAGTATTATTACAGAAAAAAAAGAAACAGTACAACATATTGTGCCAAATTTTGTGTTACGCACCGCTTTGTTCCTTTATTATACGCAAATAAGACCGGCATCTTCATCAATTGTGCCGGTCTGATGTATTTTGCCCTCTATTCACTTCTCCTGTTATCTTCGCGTTTTCGCACTAACTATACAATAGTATCTCTGTAATCTCAGCCGCATATCTGACCTCCATGGACGCCAGTATTGCCGCCGCATTTCTTTCCGCCATATAGTAGAGGATTGCCGCGACATCTCTCGGATCATGCAATGCGACCAGTATAACCGCCGCATCCTCCGGCGACATCTGCGTAAATGACCTGCTCAGCGATATCATGTCCTCAAGCTCCTGCTCGGTCATTTCCCGGCGGTGTATAGGCACCGTACGCTCATACATAGCAATAATCAATTCCTCGCGCCTGTTCAGCTCGATCTCGCGCCTGTTCAGCAATTGCTCGCGTGTATTTAATACTCCTTCCAGCAGTTCAATTTCCACTTCGCGTTTATCAAGATCCTCGATACGTTCATTAAACCGCCTTTCCTGCGCCTCCCCCTCGGCAATAAGCTGTTGGTTGATTGATGAAAATCTCGGGTCCAGCCAAATAATCAAATCAAGCATCGGGTCGGTAATAACGTCGGCAACGATAACGCGTGCGTCAAAGACGTCAAAATACAATGCTGCCGCAAACCCGCCAATCAATATGATAAGAACGAGTATCATTATAATAATTACGCCGCCTGCGCCGCCTTTTTTCTCTCCTTTTACTTTTGGAGCTTTCGAACCCTTCTCCTTAGGCTCTTTCGATTCTTTAGGTGCTTTTGGCGCTTTCGGCGCTTTTGCTGCTTTTTGCTTACCCTTACTTGCCGAACCGGACTCATCGCCCTCGGTCAAATCGGTTACACCTTCATCAGCCATTATCGTCACTAACTCCTTTACACGTTTATCGCTTCATTAATCACATTAAACGACACCAAATCATCCATTTCCTTCGCTTCCTCCGCCTGAACCTCTTTCAAATACACCTGATACTGCTCATCGCGCAGCTTAAGGTATGTTTTTATCTCCTTCATCGTCAGGATGAGCCGCTCCTGACATTCGCGTACTACTTCCTCCGCTTTGACGATTTTCTTCCGCACTTCTATCAACGCATCCCGCAAGTACCGGAAATATGCATCATGCTCACTGAGTGCTGCCCCGACATTTTCACCCTTCCGTAACGCCTCATCAAGTGAACGCTCGTTATCACCCCATGCTTTAATGAGTCTTGTTTCTTCATCAAGAAGCTCTTGCAGGGCTTGCTGAGCTCTCTTGAGTTCGGCTTTTTGCAGCTTTTCTACCGTAAGTTTATAGTTATAAAGAGGCTGTAGAGTAAACTTAAATTTTTTCATATTCTATTTCATCTTAACTCTCAACAATACCCTTCAGCATCTCCAATGTCTCATCAAATGAGTAGTGTTCAAGCATCTCCTGCCTCAGAAAGCTCTGTATCGGGTAATGAAGCTTTACGGACCTGTCAATCTCGGGGTTTGCTCCCTCTCTGTATGCGCCTATGTTTATCAAGTCCTCTGCTTCCCGGTATACGGCAATCATATTTTTTATTGTACCAAACTCCGATAAATGTTCCTTGCTGACAATATCCGGCATAACACGGCTTACGCTTCCCAGAATATCTATAGGCGGGTAGTGGTTACTGTTTGCAATAGCCCTTGAGAGAACAATATGCCCGTCCAGAATACCCCGCACCGTATCGGATATGGGCTCATTCATGTCATCGCCCTCAACAAGAACCGTATAGAGACCTGTTATAGAGCCTTTATCCGACATTCCCGACCGTTCCAGAAGCTTGGGCAGAATCGCAAACACCGATGGCGGAAACCCTCTGGATACCGGGGGTTCTCCCGCAGCCATGCCAATCTCGCGCTGTGCCATGGCAAATCGTGTAAGCGAGTCCATCAATAAAAGCACTTTATATCCCTGATCTCTGAAGAACTCTGCAACCGCAGTACCGGTCATTGCGCATTTAAGACGCAAAAGAGCCGGTTGATCAGATGTCGCTATGACCAGAACGGACTTGCGCAAGCCCTCCTCGCCGAGGTCCTTTTCTATGAAGTCCCGAACCTCACGTCCCCGCTCACCTACGAGGACAATAACATTGATATCCGCAACGGCATATCTCGCCATCATGCCGAGTAATGTACTCTTCCCTACACCGGAGCCTGCAAATATTCCCAGCCTCTGGCCGCGTCCGACAGTGAGCATACTGTCTATTGCTTTTACACCCAGCGGCAAAACTTCCTTGATTCGCTCTCTTGTCAAGGGGTTCGGCGGAGCGCTGTCCGCAGGATACCATGCATCTATTTTCGGTTCCGGTAAATCGTCAAACGGATTCCCGAGCGCGTCGAGTATCCTGCCAACAAGCTCTTTCCCGACCGGAACTCTGAGAGCTTTACCCGTGTAGACAACATAACTGCCAAGTCCTATGCCTTCAAGGCTCCCAAACGGCATCAGCAGCGTTTGCCCTTCTCTGAAGCCGACAATCTCCGCACGCATACTTCGCTCATTATCAAGAGTATACATCTCGCAAATGTCACCGATTTTTGACGAAGGGCCTGTCGCTTCAACAGCAAGCCCGACTATTTTAGTAACTCTTCCCGCACGTTCGAGTGTATCGAACTTTGCCAGTGAATTGCTGTATTTTTGTAAATCAATACTTACCATATCTCATCTCTTAACTCTTTTTTCCCGCTTCTAAGCTCACTCCGGCTCATATTGATTGGCTCTTTCGAATGAAAGCTTTACATACTTCAGTTGTGATTCTATACCGGCATTGACAGTAACATCATCTGTGTCGATTATACAGTCACCATCGTCAAGCGATACATCCCTGAGAATAGATGCCTTGACAGTCACACCGCTGTCGAGTTCTATCACGGCAGCTCCCGATGAGAAGAACCTTTCATATTCTGCGGGACCTACGCGTATAACTACTTTTCCTTCGGTAGACATTTGCCTTAGAGCATTTTTTATCAGCGAGAGAAACACATCGCCTAGTTCATCCTCCGCAGGATTAATGATTTTTCTGACGATTTCCAAGGCCAGATTTGTAACTTCGCCTTCAAGCTCACCGTAAATGCGCTCACGTTCCTCATATATTTCATCAAGAACGCGCTTTAGTGTCTCGTCATCCTCGCGTATCTTATCTGTGGTCTTCTTTTCGTAATTACGCCTTCCCTCATCCGAACCTTCTTCAAAACCCTCCTGCCACGCTTTCTTGTGTGTTTCCTCCGCATCGTCACGCGCATCCAGTATAATTTGTGCCGCTTTATCCCGCGCATCGGCAAGTATTTCGTCTATTTTAGATTCTGTTTCGATTCTTGCCGCACTCAGATACTCATTAGCCAAAGCTTCAGCAGAGGCCGCCGCGTCCGGGAACTCACCCTCCGCGCCGACCTCCGGAGCTTCATCTGTACCCTGCCTGTTAAATTTTGTGCCCGCCAGATTGACAAGTCTTCTGTCTATCCTAAACAATCAGGTCATCCCCTTCTCCGCGGGCAACGATAATCTCGCCCTCGTCTTCAAGCTTACGGATAACATTGACGATCCTCTGTTGAGCTTCCTCAACATCGCGAACACGCACAGGACCCATAACTTCCATATCGTCCTTTATCATATCCTGCAGACGTTTTGAGATGTTGCCGAAAATAACCCTTGTGACATCTTCACCTGCCATTTTGAGCGCGACTGCAAGGTCTGCATTGTTGATTTCCCTGAGTACGCGCTGAACTGTGACGTTGTTGAGTTTTGCAATATCTTCGAAGACGAACAGACGTTTTCTAATCTCATCGGCAAGCTCGCTGTCGTTGACATCGAGGCTTTCGAGGATGTTCTTTTCGGAAGAACGGTCCAGTGAGTTGATGATTTCCACTATAGTATCTATGCCGCCGACGATAATGTTTTCCGTAAATCCCATAGATGTTATTTTTCGCTCCAAAATACGTTCTGCTTCCTTAACATATTCCGGCGATGTGCTGCCCATGTTTGATATACGGCTGATTATCTCTGTTTGCCGCTCAGACGGCAGGGACGCTATGATTTGCGCCGATTGCCTCGGCTCTATATACGACAGTACGAGCGCAATTATTTGCGGGTGCTCGTTATGTATGACGTTTAGGATTTGGTTCGAGTCGACTCTTCTGATGAAATCAAACGGGCGTACCTGCAACGATGATGAAAGCTTTCGTATCATCTCCTCTGCTTTATCGGCGCCGACAGCCTGCTCAAGAATATCACGGGCATAATCGATACCACCCTCAGTGATAAACTTCTGCGCCAGGCACATTTCATAAAACTCATTTATGATTTGCTCTCTGATCTCAGGTTCAACACGCCTTGTGGTAGTGATGCTGAGCGTCATATCACTGATTTCTTCGTCGGTCAGATACTTGTAAAGTTGAGCAGAATATTCCTTGCCCAAACTGATGAGCAGTATCGCCGCTTTTTCTTTTAGGGATAAATCGTCTTTTGCCATTTAGAATTACCTTTTCATCAGATTACTAATCGTCCGGCACTCCGTATTTAAATCCGACCCAAAATCTTCTATTTGCCGCCTAATCCCTGCTCCTTACTCATCCGATAACCAGTTTCGCAGCAACTGCGCAACAGAAGCCGAGTCTTTATCAATAAACCTTTCAATTTGCTCAAGCCCCGGTGATTTTGTATTCAGGTCTACATCTTCATATTCCGGCTCTCCCGTGTCGTCATCGTCAATAAGGAAGTCTATACCATCCGGCCCCACCGCGGCTGCCAGAACAGGCTCCGGCTCCGGCGGCGGCTTGAGGGCTTTGATTATTGTCCTTATAAGCATCATGACCATTATACCCAGAAGCAATATGACTGCGTACATCATAATGGTCTCAAAAAGCTCCCTGTTCCTTCTCGCTGCTTCATCCTGCTCCCATCTTTCATAAGCTTCGGCGAGCGACGTATCTATAAATGCAAACGGCAGCGTTTGTATAGAGATGTTTGACAGGGATACACCGATAGCTTTTGAAATCGAATCTCTCAACTCCTCTGTGTAGTCCTGATCCACCCCTTCTATCTCGCTGTTTATGATAACAGAAATGCTTAGCTCCTCTATAACACCCTGCTCATGCTCGATCCGTCGTCTCGTCTCATTTATATCATAGTTTTTTGCTATAACCGCTCTTCTGTACTCATCAAGGTCATCGAGTGTGCCGTACGGGTACTCCGCCGTACCCATTGCGTTTGAATCGGTGCCGGGTATGCCGATAGCATCACCCAATCTCCTTGAATTCTCGTATACCTCTTCGGATGAGCGGACTATACCATCCATCTCCCCGGGAATCGGGGGGAAGAACTCAACCTCTTCTGTGACAACTCTGTCAAAATTCAATTTAACATGCGGCTGTACCTGTATGTTGCTCATACCGAAAATCGGCGAAAGCAACTGTTCTATCTGTACCTGATATTGATCTCTCAGCCTTTTTTGGTATGCAAGGCGCGTGTCTGCTATCATTTCAAAATCCTGACTTGAATCGCCTACCTTATAGAAATTAAACTCGCTGTCCGAAACGCTGATATTGTCATATTCTATGCCGGGCACGGCATTTTTAACTATTTCGCCGATAGTCTGCGCTTCCTGAGGGCTTAACCTTCCGCCGCCCCTGAGGGTAAGCATAATTGATGCCGAGGCCGGTCTTACATTCGTTTGAATTCTGAAGGGTGATGTTTCTCCGGAATGAATTATAGCAAGTGCGCCCTGGATTCTCGGCATTTGCTCCAGCATGGTTTTTATATAAGACCCCAGTTGCCTGTCATACAGCCTTTTCGCATGACTATCCGTTATTCCGAAGCCTGTTGCGCCGGCCATAATGTCATCATTAAAATCCATGGCTCCTAGAATACCTTGCTCCCGCAGGCGCATTTGGACTTCCCCAAGCCTGTCCTCGGGCACCTCAATCATGCCGTTGGTAACTTGCGACTGAATGCCCATTTCATTGAGCGCGGCATATACATGAGGCGAAACATTCGGGTCGCTGGTACCCGGCACAACAGCCCAGTTTGTGCGGGTAAGCAGGTTTACTACAAAGATTGCCAGCCCTATTACAACCAAAGAAAGAATCACCAGTTGGATCCTTCTGCCCCGGGGCATTCTCCCGAACCATTCTCTTAATTGAGTCCACATTCTGTCAGCAGTTTCTCTCATACTCGAAACCTCCATACGCGAGGGTCTTTGCACTATTACTACATATTGATTCCCTTTTTATGCATACCACATTAAATATTAACACTGTTTTGGGTAATATGCAACAAATTTTTCAAAAAAATCACAATATAGAACACCTGAGAGCGTCAGGTGTTCTATATATAGTGTTTATATGATGTGGTTATTCTTTCGAGGGAGTGCTTTTTTTAATTTTTGACAAGTCAAACGAAACAATCGGAGCTCCCAGAGCCTGCACGTTCGTACTCTTGGTTGCCTCGAGGAGTTCTTCCCGGAAAACCTTTACATCCCTTGGAGCATCAACCCCAAGCTTAATTTTATCACCATCTATTCCAAGAAGGGTTACACGGATGTTATCACCAATGATAATTGTCTCATTCAGCTTTCTGGACAGAACCAGCATCGCCGTCACCCTCCTCCCTTGCAACTATGTTGCATATTTGCTGGAAGACCGGGGCTCTTACGTTGTATTCACTTCCGCTGAGGACTATCTGCTTTGCTTGTCCCGTAATCGTATTGATAATTATAGGTGCGGCAAGGTTGACCGTCATACCTTGAATATCCTCCGGTATAACAACCACGCTGACAACATGCAGCTCATCGGGGTTTTTCAGCTCAAGCGCTTTAACGTCTGATTCATCTATGTCGAAAACATAATCCGGAAGGACTGAAAACGTATCAAGCACCGGAAGGCATATTCCCATATCGTCCATAGACTGCAGCCAGACTATAGGGTAGCTTTCTTCAAACTGCAGCAAAGCGTACTTGCGATATTGCTCCAGACCCGGAACGCCGTCGCCAAATTCGATTACTTTTTCAGGATCGACTTCGACCATCCCAAACCGCAGGGTATCTATCTGCATATTTCTTCTCCTTCTCTTGCATTTGAAAACACTATATCACAAACTGCCGAACGATGCAATTCATAATATAGTGTTTATCATTGTATTTTCGCTCTCGCTTAGTATTTATGCTGATAAGAACGATATTATATCGCCTGATCAATATATCTGCCGGGAGCGCCTGATTCAACGGCTTCCTCGACCATCACTCTAAAATACGGCTGAGTTCTGAGGAAAACTTCAACGGAATATTTCGGGTCTATCGTCATCTCCGGCATATACTCGCCGTCCCAGTCGATAACAACCGAATGTTTTGACCAGTTGATACGCATATGCCCCTTGTCCCAGACAACCTCGGGTGAGCTGGCAGGCATCAGGCCAACGTTATAATCCATCTTTTGCATCGCGCGCTTCATCTTGTTCTTGGCAAGTGTCGGCATGGATTTATCCCCGGGAATATTGGGATTAGCTATGAAGTTGCCGTCATCCTTTGCGTTTTTAGCACCGCGAAGCGCAGCCTGCCTGCCTTTGTTGCGGTAGGTTTTGGCAAGTTCAAGCGGCGCTTTTAATCCGGACTCATTATTTATTTTTTTACGGTTGACCTTAAACGACGGGGCTTTTCTGTCGATTTGCATCTGCGGTCTTTCGGTGTTGATTCTCATATGCATCCTTGGCAATGAGATGTTTACCTTGGCGGGAGTGCTTCTGACCCCTATTTCCGCGAATTGCTGATCGATATTCAGTCTCTTGATAGACATCTTGAACACCTGCCTTTGATATTCCTTTATCTCGGCTGATAAATTGCTAAATGCAACTTATGGATTCCATATTATACACCACAAGTTGCATTTTGTCAATATTTCAGTAAGATATCTATAATTATTTTGCTATAGTTATTGTAAGCTCTTCTATCTAAGGAAGTCCATCAGTGTCGGCTGGATAATCCTCGCGCCTGCAGAAAGCGCCGCCTGATATACCGTTTCAGCCATCTTCAGGAACATGATAACCTCCGCCATTTCCGCGTCTTCTGCGTCCGAGCGCATCTTCTCATAGTTGAGAGCATCAGTCTCGTACCTTGCTTCAAGCAGTTCCAAACGTCTTTGCCTGCCGCCAATCTCTGCGGTCTTTGTCAGAAGATGATTTTGCGACTCTTGAACAAGCTTTATAAGCTTGGTCAGCTCATCGGTTGACTTTGGCGGGATGGGAGCCGGAATAGCATTAGGGTCGCCGTTGATTGCCAGATAAACCTCTTGAAGCAAGTCAAACGTACTTCTGACTATCGGATCTCCGTCTTCATTCTTTGTCGTAAAGAAAATTAAATCAATACCGTTAACTGTGACATCCATACTTATTCCGGGACCTACGTCCAGTGACAACAGATCGCCCATAAGCGTACGCAGTCTTTCAAAATCCTCTGCCTGAGGAGCCGGCGGGGGACCGGTAACTGTTCCCGCATCAAAATCCGCCTTGAGCATTCCGTCGAACTGAGTCAAGTCAAATCCGTTGTAAAGCAGATTTCCGGTGACGGCATCGATTGTAAACGGTTTTATTGAATCGGGCAAACCGGTTGCGAAGTCACCCGGAGTATTATATCCGCCAAATACAAACCTGTCGCCGTACGACGTATTCAAAGTATCCAAATAGTGATCGCGCAGTTGAGCTACAACCTTTGCGAGATTTTGCTTATCATCGTCAGTCTTTACGCTGCCTGCACTGACAAGCTCCTCATATACAGCTCCAACAACCTTGTTTAGCTCCATAACCCCGGCTTCGGCCTGGGTCAGCCAGCTCTGAGCGGTTTCAACCGTTGCCTGGTAATGCGAGAGGCGCGCAAGCTTGTTACGTGCCGCCTGTCCATAGATAAGAGCTGACGGATCATCGCTGATATGACCGAATTTCCTGCCGCTGGACATCTGATTTTGCAACTTATCCATTCTGCCCAGATTCATACTCAGATTGCTCAGCAGTGTATTTGTAAGCATTGTATTTGTAACACGTGTAACCATTTTTCATTCTCCTTTGGTCTGACGAAGCCCGAGCTTCTATTTGTATATTTTAAGTAGTTAAATCCCGATTGTTATATTAAGCAATTATAATCCAACGCGGCCTGTGCCGTTTATCAGCCTGTCAAGCGCGTCGTCCATCGCTGTGATAACACGCGCAGCGCCGTTATATGCGTGATTGTATCTGACAAGCCCTACCATCTCCTCGTCCAGCGAGACTCCGGCGACTGATGTCCTTTGATTTCCGGCTGCCAGTGACAAGATTCTACTGGTTTCCGCTGCCTGCTTTGCGGTATGAAGTGTATTGCCTACGTCAAACCTTATTACCGTGCCGTAGTCGTCAAAGCTTCCGATATCCTTGCCCAGCATTGTTATGCCGGTTGTACGGAACAGGTTGTAGAGCAGTTTCATATTCTCGTTGTTGTGACGCTGGAGCTCTTCGGGAGTGCCGGGTCTGCCGATACGCGCAGCAGATGCTGCAATATTATACGGACTGTCTTTTATAGCCTGGCTGAGGTCGATGTTTTTGGCTGTTATCCTGCGAAAATCCTCTTCATCGGCTATTTCGTATCTGGCATATGCAACATTCTCCATGTCAAAGCCGGGATCGTCCGGATCCATTAGAGCATCAAATTCGTCATAATACCGGACTGTACCCGCGCCACGGTCATTAAAGAACAGTATCCCCGTCTCTGATCCGCCGGGATTGTCCGACCAACCTTGAACATGCTGCTCGTTTATCTCTTTAACAAGTGAGCGTGCAAGATTGTTAATCATTTCAATGTAATACGGGATTCCTCTCTTTGTGCTGTCAACGCCGTTTCCTTCACCGTCACGCATATCGATATGCGATTTCAGTTCACCGCCTGTGACCCTGTCCATATCCAGCGAAAGATCCTTGTTTTCGGATGCCCAATCTGCCACCAATGCAGCTTGAACCGCAGCCCGGTAGGTTGCCCATGTCGCGTCATCCGCATCGGCTGCCGGACGCGGAAGTATTGCATCCATTCTGTAGGACCAGTAAGGTATAACCTTGGGCTCTCCACCTTCCAGGTCATTCGGGATTCTTCCGACTGCAAGCTCATTGCGGTAGTCATGGTCCACAAGCGTATCGCCGCCAATCCTGAGCCTCATCATGCTGTGACCGAACGCATCCGGATATTCCTCATATTCTATGTCTATGTATCTTGAAAGCTCGTCGAGCAAAAGATTGCGTTTATCCCTCAAATCATTGGCAATCATTCCGGTAAGCTCAAACCCGTATATCGCTTTGTTGAGTTCAACAAGATCTTTTGCCATTCTGTTTATATCGCCTACTTTTGTTTCTACCGCTTTGTTCTCAACACTTTGAAAATCAATCAAACCATCGTAAATATTATTTAACTGCTGTACAAGGTCCATAGCCGCTGTTTGCATTAAAGTACGCGGAGCGCCCGCTATCGGGTCTTGCGCCACTATCGTCATTGACCTGAAAAACTCGGCAATGCTGTAGTTAATACTTGTTTTCTCGTTAATATTATCAAAAAACGATTCGATGTATGACAGGCTTTGAGCTCTTGTATCCCAATATGCGTGGGCAGTACTCTCAGTCCTGAACCTCCTGTCGAGATAGGCCGAGCGGATTTGATCCAATATTTGAACCCGTACACCACCACCGACAAGCCCCCCCTGTCCTATGGGGGCAAATCTCCCGATGGTCGAGAACGGGTCATATGCTGTTGATACTATACGCTGCCGTGTGAAACCTTCTGTGTCCAGATTAGATATGTTATGGCCTGTTACATCAAGCCCGAACTGTGCGGTTGAAAGGCCTGTCCTGCCAATCTCAAGTCCGAAAAACGTTCCTCTCATTATGCTGTCTCCCTACTGTGTGCTGCTCGCTCCGTTCAGTGCGAGTGGGAGAATCCATTCTCATGCGATTTTTTCAGGCGCTGCTATCCGTGCTTCGCCGCTATTTATATTATCGTAAGGTTAAGTGCCGGAGTTTAGCTTATTGAGATAAAAAAGTTACCGTCAAGTTGCGGTCTCGTGGTCAGCTACTTGCGGTAACATATTATGCGTGGCCGTCGTAGAATCCTGTTGCTTTCTTTCTGTCCGGAGCTGCTCTCCCGTCTCCGCCATACATATTGTTCAGCGGATCTTCAGAGCCTACCATCAGTTCCAGCATCGTTTCCGAGTATTCAATATGAGCTTTTATAAGCTCGCGATTTTCCTTATTGACTGCTGTATGTTCCTCAATAAGCGGCGTAAGTTCCGATTGGAGCTTTTTTATAGAATCACGCTCATCCGGTTGTGCCTTTTCCGCTATATTGCTGACTGTGAGTTCATCCTCCTGCAAACCAAGTTCTTCAGCTATAACCTTGTGAAGTGCAAGGCGCTTTTTTTCCACCGCACCCAGCTTGTTTAGCTCTTTAAGCTCAAGTCGAATCACAGCCTCAAGCTTATCAGATTCTCCGCCGATTATTATCCGTCGTTCTTCCTTTGCAAGCTCCAGCATGTTTCCCAGTACTTCCTTTTGCTCTTGCAAAAGGGCGCACAAGTCAGCAAGCGTCTGTCTCATCAGCGACGCCCTATAATGCTCGAGAGGATTTTATCGGCAATCTCTTCACTGTCTACTCTGTATTCTCCTTTGCTGACAGCGTCTTTGATCTTGGCGATATGCGCCTTTTCTTCAGGCGTGCGGAATTCGAGCGCTTCCTTTGCCTCCGTCAATGCCTTTGAAAAGCTCAGGGCTTCCTTTGAGAAAGTGACTTCGTCGCGACTGCTCGCAGCCTTGGTCGTTTCCTTCGCCGGCGTTGTTGCCTGATAGCTTCTCAGGATATTCGGATTGGTTATTGGGTTGATCTTCATAATGTCCACCTTCTTTATGGGTATCTTTCATCTCTTTGGAGCGAAAAGATTTATCGCTATATTAAGTATATCGGCTTTTTTCAGGTTTTCGTTAGCGTTTTTGCTTATTTTTTATGTTTTTTTTAGGTTCCGATTTTTGCCGAGCCTTTCAGATTTTGCTCCGGAGCTTTCTCCTCCGGTTTTTTATTTGCTGTTACATTCTTATCCATCGAGGAAGCTACCTTCCCCATACATTCCTTGCACATTCTGCCTGTGTTTATCGGCTTCTTGCACATCTCGCATACGAGCAACCCGTCGCCGTCCGGGCTGTCTATAATGAGCCGCCCTTCCTTCAGCAGGTGAATGATAACCTGCTTTGACACTTCGGTTTCTTTTGATATTCTGTCAATGTTCGAATGTTTGTGTTCGTAAATGTAATCTCTTACTGTGATAAAATCCTTGTCTATTTGTTCGAGACATGCGGGGCAAATTCTTCCTCCAAGACTTGTGAATGGTTTTTTGCAATATGTACACTGTACAATATTCATATAGCTGTCCTCCAACATCCATATTATATTAACTTATCTTCTGTCTAGCGCCTCATATTATTGGCTATACCTTCCATGTCATCCGCTGTAGTCAATGCGCGCGATGCCAGTTGGAATGCTCTTTGTGTTCTTATGAGCCTTGTCATTTCCTCTGCGAGATTGGTGTTCGACCCTTCCAGTATTCCCTGGCGTACCAGTGCATCATTGGCCGGAAGCCTTGCTCCTGCCGCGGGTGTTTGCACAAAATTTCCATTTCCTGCGGCTTCAATTCCTGTTAAGTTGCGGAATGTGAAAATCCCGAATCTTGACGTGCCAAGGACAGTATCATGACTTCTGAACTCTATCGATCCGTCTACATCGACGTTTATTGAATCTGTTCCGAAGGGTACGGTAATCCTTGCACCGTTCGCGTCGAGTACATACAAGCCTTCGCCGTTCACTATGAATGTGCCGCCCGCTTCCACGCTGAGATTAAAATTGCCGTTTCTGGTATAAACTGTTCTGCCACCCGGCTCCTGTAACGAGAAGAAGCCTTCGTTCTCTATGGCAAAATCAAGCATTCTTTCTGTTCTTTCAAAATTGCCTGTCCTGTAATCCCTGCCTATTCCGGCAATCATAAGACCGTGGCCTTTTTGCTGGTTTTCCTCCGGGCTTCTCGGATATGAGGGAGTGAGCCTGTAAGTATACATAGCGTCTTTAAAATCGAGCCTTGCGCTTTTATATCCGACTGTGTTGGCATTTGCAACGTTATTTGCGATTGTGTCTATTCTGACTTGCTGGTTGCGTAAACCGGTTGCTGCTATTGATTTTGCTAAATACATTAACGTAATCTCCCTATGTCGTTTACGGCTCTGCCTACTGTTTCATCAATCATTGTTATCATTCGCTGATTTGTTTCGTATGTGCGGTACATCGCAAGCATATCGACCATTTCGCGCCCGATGTCTACGTTTGACATCTCCAGGAAACCCTGTGCTATTCTATAATCGTTTGGTGCGGCCAGCGGCGGCTCAGTTGCGAAATACATATTGCTGCCCTGCCGCCTTAAGGTTCCGTTATCCTCAAATGATACGACACGTATGGTGTCCGAATAACCGTTTTCTGTAAAAACATTGCCTGAAGGATCTACCACAAAGTTTAATCCGCCTACATAAATTGGCCCGTTGTTGCCTAATAATGCGTTTCCTTCGCCATCTATGAGATATCCCTGGGCGTTTATGTAGAAATGCCCGGTTTTTGAATACCGCTCGCCATCTGCTGTTTGAATCACAAAGAACGCATCTCCTACGAGAGCCAGGTCTGTGCTGCGCTCTGTACCTTCGAGGGCACCCTGCTGGAAATCTATGGAAAGCTGGTCTACCTGCGTACCGAGATTTAATGGTCCGACCATACGCCCTTGAACTACTCGGTGGTAATTATCATTTATACGCCTCGTGAGCACCTCATCAAAGCTGTGCGCGACAAAATACTCTTTCTTATAAGCGGTCGTCTCAGCATTGGTGATGTTGTTCGTGATGTTCTCCATCCTCCTGCGCTGCAACAGCATACCCGTTCCCGCTATATATAGGCCTCGTACCATAATGTATATACTCCCTGTAGTGTTCCCTTGTATTCATGGCTTGATTTTTGAATACGCACAATTACGGAAATATCTTTTCCTACTTTCATTATCGTACTTTTTCCCTTATAACTTAACAGTTTTTGATAATTTTTTCAAATTATTTTTGCTATAAAAAACAGGTGCCAAAAACCTGCTTAGTTATCGTTCAAAGTTTTGATGTTAATGATGTATTCGGAGTTGTATTTTTACCGATTTCGTCGCTCAGACAAGCGCGCTACTTGTCTATACTATGTCCAATTTGTAGCGTTGGCGCTTAACTCGCTTTGGAAATCGAAAAACACAACCTCCTCATCACGCTTCAAGGTAGCGGTTATTGCGTGCAACTACCTCTTCAGCCCGATTACAAGCTGAACCTCGTTACGTGTAATTCCGAGTTCGCTTGCTATCTCTACATCTGTTTTTCCCTCATCGGCAAACGCCAGAATCGTCTCTTTCCTTGACCTCGCGCTTGTTGATGCGGTGGCAGGGGTTTGCGGGGGTGGTGCAGCTTCGGCGGAATCGTCAAAAAATTTCTGAAACACCGCTCCGCTGTCTTCTTTTTCCGGCGTAGCAGGGTTAATTATAGACTCGCTTTTTATAATCCGCTCCGCTCGTTCAAGAACCTCTCCCGCGACCCTTATCCTGTTAGCGTCAAGCGGCAGCGTTCGCGGCAGCTTCTCAAGCACCTGTTCCTTTTTCTCAAGCTCGGGCGGTAAATCGAAAGCTGTTATATGCGAAGTAGCGCGGTACTCATACTCCTTAAGTTCGTCAGTTGTAACTTTTATTTGATCATTAAACTCTTCCATAAGTGTTTCAACCGAGGTGTAGAGCTGCAAAATCTGCGATTCCCGCTCATCGAGCAGCTTTTGCTGCCGCTTTACATTCGCAAACAGCACCTTGCAGATAATAGCAATAACGCATATAAGTCCTGCTACAAATAATGCAAAAGCGTAATATTCTATACCCATAGTAAAGCTTATTCCCTCTATATCGTAATATCTATCAACTGATCGTGTTCAGCGGGAGCAACAAGTAATTCAGCTTTTTGCTCCTCTGTCATTTCCTCTTCCTCTTGCGAACCTTCGCCGCCGGCTGCGCCGGAACCCTCACCGTCAACATCGGTGCGGATATTATCCATTTCTGACTCAGTCGTTGCCGCTACCCTTGATTGATCAAGTGTGCTGTCAACTTTTGTCTGAGCTGCCAAATGCTCCTGAGACACCTCAGGCTGCCTGAGTGTGTTGCTGGTTTCCCTGACAAAATCAGTTGCCCGCGTAATCATGATCTGCGTGTCGATTCCCCTGATAGACATGGTAGAACACCCCCTGTTCATATCCCGTCCTATTTGAGCTTTCCCCTACTTCTTCTCTCCTTTAACTTTTTCGCACGGACCGTACACTATTTCCCCGTCATCATATTTGAATGTGGCATAGCTTATTTCATCATTTAATTTTAATGAACTGGACCCTATGACAATACGCACCCCTGAAAAAGCTGTTTCAAACACGTGAATCCTGCTGTCTGTGGCATGCTCTATTTCGTATTTAAGCTCGGCTATTTCCTTATTGTATGACTCTGTTTCCTCGTTGTTTATCTTCCTGTTTTCTATACCGGACAAATGCAGCTTTGTCCACGTTTCGTTGTCCATTGCGCCTTTTGATTTCGCAAGGTAATTCTCAAGCTGATCCAGCTTGAGCTTATCAGCCTTGAGCCGTTCCATTTCCTTATCAATTGCCAGCATCCGCGCCCGTTTTCTCGGCATGACGCCAACCTCTATCTCTGTTTTGGTGTTTGAAAGCGCACCTAAATAGTTGGCGACGATGTCCCCGGAAGCTCCTACCTGACCGCCTATTATCGCGCCTCTTTTACCCTGCGCATGCAGCGTACTCCCTGTTTCTATTATGCTGTGTATGCTTACATCAACCGTGACCGGTCCGTCGGCGAGAATTCTTCCCTGTTCGATATACATTATCGAAACAGAACCGCCCGCTTCTATCGTACCCTTTCCCGAGCCCTGCATGCCACCCTTAACTTCAATATTTCCTCCTGCTATCAGCGTAGCGGCTTCAACACCACCGCCGACGTTTATCCCGTCAGTTGCTTTAATGGTATGTCCGGAGCGGACGCTGCCGGATATATGCACGCTGCCGTCAAAATCAATGTTCCCGACACTCATGTCGCAATCGCCGTTTATTTTGTAGACATTTGATACATTTATCGAGTTATTAACAAACTCAACCATTCCCGAACATGTCGCGCTCATCTCTGTCCGCTCATCATTCAATGCAACATTTTTACCTCTCGGCAATGTTATTTCCTTGCCGGGGCGCTGCTTAATGATGCTGCCTCTTACCGATGTACCCGGAACTCCTTCTGTCGCATGTGTTCTCGAAACCAGCAGTTGACCTTCGGTAACGGGAACATAGAGGTCCAGGGAACGGTAATCCACCCTGCCGCCGCCGATTTCTACAGGACTCCCTGTTCTTTCATCCGTTGAAAAGTGAAAGATGAGCTTCCCGTCTTCGCCGTCTTTCGGCGGAGTTGCTCTCGCAACAACGCGTGGTTCGCCATAATCCTTTTCATTTAACAATGAAAGCAGCATCACTTCATCAATTCCATGTAAAACACCGGCTTCAGCCAGTTTTTGCTTTGCCGATTGTGTTTCCAGCACCGCTCCGCTCTGCTCCGGAGCCAGCAATCTTGCACTTGCCTCCAGCTCGTCACCTGTCACAACAATGTTCAAATCCTCGCCGTATATATACTCCTTTTGGGTCATTGCTATTCTTGCGCGGCCTCCGCCTTGCCCGATGAGGTTCTGTACTGATGATATACTGAGGTCTACAATCCTTTTTCGGCTCAAATGATGTAAAAGGTCGTTATTGTCAAGCTCCGCTCCGCGTCCCCGCGCTGAATAAATCTCAAGAAACACACCATCTTGCTCATAAAAAACGGAATACGCTGCGTCCATATGATTTGTTTCCGCTGCCGCTCCCGGTATTGCCAAAATTAACCAGGTATCCTCTCCCTCTCTGTCTCCGCTGATAACGTCGATCGTCAGACCTTCCCTGCCGCAAGCGAAGTAAGCCAATGCCAATGCCTCGGCGGCCTCCCGGCTCTCCGCTTTAAAATACTTTGCTTTCATAATCATGACCATGCCCTTCCGCCACCGGTGTATCCACGTCTCTAAGTCAAACTACTTTTTCCAGTTTTACCCGCATTTTCGCGAGAACCTTGGAGTGTATTTGCGAAACACGGGACTCTGTCACATTTAATATATCCGCGATTTCCTTAAGCAGCAGACCCTCGTAATAGTAAAGGGTGATAACTGTCCGCTCTTTATCGGGCAGTTCGTCAATAACCTCTACAAGCACAGCTTTTTTCTCTTTTTCAAGCAGCTCGTCTTCAGGAGTTTTTTCGTCCCGGTTTCTTATCTCAGCCTCGGGGTTTGTCGAGCCGAGAGCATCTTCAAAGTTGATAAGGTTGAACATATGCGTTTGGTTTAACACCTTTTGCACCTGCTCAACAGGCATTCCCAGAGAGTCGGCAACCTGCTGGTCAACCGGTCCGTCAGGATTTTTGCTTTCAAATGTCTCATATGCCGTGTTAATTGCGCTTATTTTCTTTCGCAGGCTTGGTGACGCCCAGTCTTGAGCCCTCATATAGTCAAGTATCTCACCGCGTACCCTGGTGACCGCGTAAGTTTCAAACTTCACCTCATGCTTAAGCTCAAATTTGTCAACAGCATCTATAAGCCCAATCATGCCGCAGCTAACAAGGTCATCATACTCATTGTAGTTGTTGTACTTTGGCATCATCCGGCGGACTATCCATTTTACAAGGTAGCCGTAATGGAGCAGTAAATCGTTTTTTGCGTCAAAGTCACCCTTTTCCTTAAACGCAACCCACAATTTTTCGAGTTCCTCAGGGGTCAGCTTGTGTCCTGCTTCGCTCATTCCTGCCATCCCTCCACGCAGTGCGGCATCGCTCTGCAATAATTTATTATTATATGCAAACTGTTAAATAAACCTGCTTCTTTTCTTTATCTGCCTTTGCTGCTCGATCAGAACATATCTTGCTATACCGTCACTCATGCTTTCCGTCATCCCGAAAAAGTGCATCCCTGTATTGAATGTATTGCCTGTACGCCATGGTATGCACCTTTTGACCGTTGCGGTCAAGTGAAGCGCCGGTGTACTATTTGCCTGATTATTGGTTGACGATACATTCCTTATGCTAGCAGATGTTTTGTGTAAGTGCAAACTTAAAAGGTATTTTTCATCAAGCTCATACTTTTTTTTGGTTATAAGTGCTATACCGGTCACGCTGAGGTCTCTGCTGCTAACTGATTCCAGGGCAATATCTTCAACCTCGTCAGATACATATGAAATTCCCTGCTCAGTATCCTCAATATAATCAAATATCTGTACATCAAAGCTTACCGGCAGACGAAATGCATCGCGTCTCTGGTTTTTTTGCGCCAGTGTTTTCTGAATAAGCCACATATAACGGATTTCTCCGCGGTTTTCAAGAGCGACCACCTTCATTTGAGCGATAAATCTTCCCGACTCACGATAAAAAACAATATAAATATCATCATCCTGCTCAACACGCATATGAACACCCTTACGATTAGGTATGCCTGCAAGATACGGCCCGTTGGCAAGCCTGTCCTCAATCATTGTCCTGTAAACCTCACCCGATTGCGTGACCATATCAACCTTATCCCCGACAACGATTACCTCTTCATCAAAACCTCTGTTAATAGCCATCTATACACCTACCGCTCCTCTGCCTACACCAAGCATACGTGAAAAGACTCTCGATAAAATACTGTATGATGCTTTCTCATTCGGCATATTGAGGATAGTCCTCGCAATAGCCTCTATTTCCCTAGATGTCGCGCTGTAGGGATCGCTGACGGTAATCGGAACCTGCCTTTTTATGGCCGTAGTAAAATCATGATTGTATGATATCAGTCCCAGCGGGTTAATGTTCTTTCCAAGATGCCTTCCGCAGACAGTAACGAAGCCCGATTGCACACTCTGCGCTTCATTTTTATTTTCGCATTTATTTGCCAAAACATACAGAGGGTGGGAGCTGTCACGCTTTACAATAGTTTTTACCAGCGCATAAGCGTCCAGCACAGAAGTAGGCTCAGATGTTGTAACCACAATCGTTTCGGATGATGCGAGCAAAACCTGCATAATCGTGCTGCTGACACCTGCACCGGCATCCATGATTATTAAATCAATCGGTGCATCGATTTGCACAATTTTCGAAAGTAATACGGCAAGCTGATCCTCCTTCATGTTAATCAGCTCATTAACACCCGACCCGCCGGAGATGAAACGGACCCCCTCATGCCCAAGCTGGATTATTTCGTGCAGTGTCTTCTCTCCGCGCAGGAAATAGCTAAGGTCGAGCCTTGTAGTTATTCCCAGCATAACATCGACATTTGCCAATCCGAAATCGGCATCAAGAATCAATACGCGCACACCCAGCCTGCTCATAGTTATAGCAAGATTGACCGAAATGCTGGATTTGCCGACTCCGCCCTTTCCGCTCGCAACGGAAATGACACGCACATCCTGGCTTTTCCCCATAAGCTCTCTTAAGTTTTGAGCTTGATCGTACATATAGCTCCTAACTCCTAAACTCTAACCCCTGACAATCTGCTTAACCAATGTTTCAATGTTTGCAACCTCTATGTCGTCCGGCACATCCTGCCCCGTCGTGACGTACGCAAGCGGTTTTTGTGTATACCAACTGATATTTAATATTGACCCCCGGTATTTTGTTTCATCTGTTTTTGTTATCATTATCCTGTAATCATCTACAAATCCGTATGTATCCACCATTTCCTTGATTGACGCAAAGCTTGTTGTCGCAGCGAGGCACAGCAGGATATCCTCAGGCTTCAGTATTCGCACTATATCCAGAAGGTCGTCCTTGTGCTGCTCGTCACCCGGGCGTTTACCCGCAGTATCAACAAAAATAAGATCCCTGTCCGACATGTTTTCCATGGCGCCTTCAAGCTCGTGCGGGTGGTACACCACCTGAAGCGGAACACCCAGTATATCCGCATATGTCTGTAGCTGCTCCTGAGCTCCAATCCTGTATGTATCGGTGTTGATTATCCCTACATTTTTCTTTTGCTTAACGGCAAAGTCAGCCGCGAGTTTTACAATTGTTGTTGTCTTTCCTACACCTGTGGGACCAAGAACGAGTATAACTTTTTGCGTAAACTTCTTATGCAAAATCGGTTCAGCTCTGCCGAACTGCTCAAGTAAAAGATGCTCGATAATCTCCGCCGCATTCGTACCCGGTTGCTGACGAAGCATTTGCTCCGCCTGCTTTGCCAGTGTATGAGCCAGCTCTTCTCTGACCTGCGCTTCAATCAGTTTCCCAAGAAGGTCCTGCACGTCCTCCGGGTAATCATATGTAATCTCACGCTTCATATATTGGAATTTTCCGATAAAATCAGTAAGCATTGATTCAAAGGAGTTCATACGTTTGTCAAGCTGCTCAAACTGCTCACTGCTCACAGAAGCCGCTTTGCCCTTATTATCCTTATAACCCCAGCCCTTATCCGTACCCCCGCCAAGATTCAATCCGCCCTGCACACCACCCTGTACACCTGCATCCGGCGGTGTATAGGTTGAATTAAGCTTCTTCGCCGAAGGTACATTAGCAGGGTCGTAAGCAAATTGAACCTCCAGAACCGGTTTGCGAAACAGATTCTTAAGCCCCTTTCTGCGCACCTTACTATGGGTAAGCATCACCGCATCCGAACCCAGCTCGCGAATTGCAGCATCCATAGCCTGCTTCATGTTTTCTGCATGGTATCTCTTTACTTGCATTTACTGTTACCTTCTAACAAAAATCCTATTCCAAACCTTGATATAAGAGTTATACCTTCCCGCATGTTTTTAGTTAAATCTGTCAATATAGCACAACTGAGCTATATCCTGACCACACCTTCCGACAACACCTCAACACCGCTGTCTATCTCATTATACGACAAAACTGCAAGTTCCGGTGAAATTTGTTCAGAAATTTTTCTAAACTGCCTTCTTACAAGCGGCGATGTCAGGATAACCGGTGTTCTTCCCTTGTTTTTCATATTCTCTATCAACGCTCTGAGCCTGTCGAATATAGAGTGTACCTGCATGGGCTCGATTGCAAGATATGAACCATGCTCCGATTGTTTGGTACTGTCCAGAATAAGCTGCTCAAGCGACGGATCGAGCGTTATGGCGTAAGCGATATCCTCCGGAATAAAACGCTTTGATATAGAACGCCTTAGAGCTTGCCTTACATATTCTGTGAGCATATCCGGATCGCGCGTGAGATTTCCGTAATCTCCAAGAGCTTCGATAATCGAGGCCATATCACGGATTGGTATGTTCTCAGAAAGCAAGTTTGCAAGAATCTTCTGAATTTCTCCAAGAGAGAACATTTTCGGCACAACCTCATCGACAAGCGCGGGCTGCGCTTTCTTAAGATTATCGATAAGTGTCTGTACCTGCTGGCGATTAAGCAATTCATGACCATACCGCTTTATTATCTCTGTCAAATGGGTTGCAATAACCGAAGGCGGGTCAACCGTGGAGTATCCCATAATTTCCGCCTCCTCGCGATCGCTTTTCGGAATCCAAAGTGCCGGAAGACCAAACGTAGGTTCAACTGTTGGTATGCCGTAGATTTCCTCTTCCACTTCTCCGGAGCTGAGCGCAAGCAGATGATCCGCCATAACCTCTCCCCTCGCAATTTCGACCCCTTTGATTTTGATTGAATATGCATTCGTACCAAGCTGAATATTATCACGCAGCCTGATTGCCGGTACAATAACGCCCATATCGATCGCACACTGCCGCCTTATCATAACGACGCGGTCAAGCAGGTCTCCGCCTTGCGAGACATCAACCATCGGCACTATACCGTAACCGAATTCCAGTTCTATCGGATCGACTTGTAAAAGCGCTGTAACGCTTTCCGGTTTTCTTTTCTCTTCCGCGGCGACCTCCTCCTCCTCGTGTACCTCCACAATTGCTTCTCTCTGCCTGCGATTGTTGGTAATATACCCTATAAGCATAAGTATTATTGCGATCACCCACATGGGAATTGTAGGCAGCCCGGGCATAAGGCTGATGATTATGAGCAGCACCCCGCCCATTATAAGCGCATAAGGCTGACCGAGTACCTGCTTGGCCATTTCGCCGCCGAATGAGTCATCCCTGCCGGAGCGTGTGACAATTATACCCGATGCTGTGGATATCAAAAGAGCCGGTATTTGAGTGATAAGCCCGTC
>Ga0123356_10000348_pt1 | contig 53387 bp, 37 predicted proteins | sample TergutEmb28metaG_2_FD_92546 | JGI IMG/M metagenome (GOLD analysis project Ga0123356, IMG submission 92546) | Embiratermes neotenicus P3 segment gut microbial communities from Petit-Saut dam, French Guiana - Emb289 P3 | ecosystem: Host-associated > Arthropoda: Insects > Digestive system > Gut ...
ACTAGCAGCTGATGTTGCCAGGCATCCACCCAGCCCGGTAGCCGCCACTCGAAGTAAACCCACAGGCCAGGCCCCGAAAACCCGCCACCCGACCACACTCAACCAAACGTAACCTCAGCCGCGTGGCAGACCGAAGAAAGCCGTGTGGGGCGCCGCGCAAAGCGCGGCGCCCCACACTATTTGGTCCCCTGTGCGCCAGTGAGGCTCCAGCACGGGCCATCAGGCGCAACTGCTAGCTGGCTCGCTCCACGTCGCGCCAACGGCGTCAAAGCACCGGGGCGACTTCAACCAGCTCGCTCAACAACTCGCTCGCCTCCTGACGACTTCTTACCCCTGGAGCCGTCAGAGCTACATCAAGTTGCCGGGGGCCACTTAGTCAGCCGGGTGCACGAATCGTTGTTCGGGCCGGCTGAAAGCCTTGGTCAACATTGTGTCCCATAGGTCCCTACTTCCGCGTCGTTGAGGCATCGACGTTCGCTCAAAGCTAGTCCCATTTGGCAATTCGCCCTGACACCGTGGGTGCAACTACCCAAATGGGCTGCCAGCCAGTCGCCGCCTTGACCAGAAACCCGGACAAATCCTGCCTAGAGCACCACGCCCCGGCCAAAGCGCGCGTCGCGCGCGGCGGCCAGTTTCGACTGCAAGCCGAAGAGCTCAATGAAGCCCTTGGCCTGGGACTGGTCGAACGAATCGCCTTCGTCATAGGTTGCCAGGTTGAAGTCGTAAAGCGAGACTTCGGAGCGCCGCCCAGTCACCACGGCCCGGCCGCCGTGCAAGGTCATCCGAACCTCACCGCTGACATACTGCTGGGTTTCGGCGATGAAACGATCTAGGGCCCGTTTCAGCGGCGAGAACCATAGGCCGTCGTAGACCAGCTCGGTCCAGCGTTGGCCCACCGTCCGCTTGAACCGCGCCAGATCGCGTTCAACCGTAGCGTTCTCCAACTCCATATGACCGGCGATCAGCGTGACAGCCCCTGGCGCCTCATAGATTTCCCGCGATTTGATGCCAACTAGCCGGTCCTCGACCATGTCGATCCGGCCAATGCCTTGGGCCCCAGCCCGCCGGTTCAACTCGACGATGGCCTGAAGCGGGGTTACCGCTTGCCCGTCCAGCGCCACCGGCACGCCAGCCTCGAATCCGATCACGACTTCGTCTTCGATGGGCGGGAATGACGGGTCATCGGTGTAGGTGTAAACGTCCTTGGTCGGTCCGTTCCAAATGTCCTCCAGATAGCCCGTTTCGATGGCCCGGCCCCAAACGTTTTGATCAATTGAAAACGGCGAAGACTTGGTCGTTTCGATCGGCAACGAGTGGCGGTCGGCATAGTCAATAGCGGCCGCCCGGGTCAAGGCCAGGTCACGCACCGGTGCCAGGCAGGTCAGATCCGGCGCCAAGGAGGTGATTGAGACTTCAAAGCGGACCTGGTCATTGCCCTTGCCGGTGCAGCCATGGGCCACAGTCTGGGCCCCAAACTGCCGGGCCGCCTTGACCAGATGCTTGACAATAAGCGGCCTAGATATGGCCGAAACCACCGGATAGCGATCCATGTACATGGCATTAGCCGCCAATGCTGGCATGCAGTATTCATTAGCGAATTCCTCACGCGCATCAGCCACGTAGGCTTCGACCGCGCCACAAGACAACGCCCGCTGGCGAATCGTCTCAAGGTCTTCACCGCCTTGGCCCACGTCGACCGCCACGGCCACGACTTCGCAGCCCGTGGCCTCGCCAATCCAACCGATTGCCACCGATGTGTCCAGGCCACCGGAATAGGCCAATACCACCCGCTCGGTCATGATGATGTCTCTCCTTGGTTCGCTAGTTCAACAAAACGCCTGGCCGTGGCCGCGGCATCGTGAGGGCCGCGGGTGACCACCATGATGGTGTCATCTCCCGCTATGGTGCCCATCACGGCCGGCAAAACCGAATGATCGATCGCGCTGGCCAGGAAGTGAGCCGCCCCCGGCGGCGTCCGCAGTATGACGATATTCGAGCTGCCTTCCGCGCTGACCAGCAGTTCGCCAGCCAGGCGGGCCAGTCGCGCAGCCAGCATCTCCGAATCGGCATTGGGGTGGGCGCTCAGGTCACCGGCCCCCTCCCCCGGCAGAGCATAAACCCGCGAGCCATCGGGCAAGCGCACCTTGTCCGCTCTCAGTTCGACCAGATCGCGCGATAAAGTCGCCTGGGTCACTTCCAGTCCCACGCCGGCCAGCGCCTTGGCCAGCTCGCTTTGCGACTTGACCGCACCGGAGGTAATAATGCGGCGTATCAGGGCGTGACGCGCCACTTTGGTGTGTGGAACCGTCACTGGCTCGCCCCGCCGGCCAGCAGCCAGATCAACAGGGCCTTTTGGGCGTGCAGCCGGTTCTCGGCCTCTTGCCAAACGTACGATGCCGGCCCGTCGATAACCTCGCCCGTCACCTCTTGGCCGCGGTAGGCCGGCAAGCAATGCAAGAAAACCGCCCCTGAGGCAGCTTTGTCCATAGCCGCTTGATCAACACGGTAGGGCTCGTAGGCGGCCAGGCGCGCGGCGTCATCGGCCATACCCATTGACTGCCAGGTATCGGTGGCCACCACTTTGGCCCCAGCCAGGGCCTCATCGGGTGAGTTCGTCACCACCAAACTGGCGCCGGTACTGGCCGCCACGGCCTGAGCTTGGGCCAAAATGTCGCCGTTGGGCAGGCGGCCTGGCGGGCAGCCGATGGCGATTTCCATACCGGCCACAGCCCCGCCCAGCAGGTAGGAGTGGGCCATATTGTTGCCACCATCCCCCAGGTAGGCCAGTTTGGTGCCAGGCAGGTGCTCGACCCCGCCTAGGACCTCAGCTGTGGTCATTAGGTCGGCCAGCACCTGGCAGGGGTGGAATTCGTCCGTCAGGGCGTTGACCACCGGCACCTGGCTGACCTTGGCCATGGCTTCAACCCGGTCTTGACCAAAGGTCCGCCAGACAATCGCCTCGACCTGGCGGTCCAGCACCATTGTGGTGTCCTCGACCGATTCGCCGCGAGATGACTGTGAACCGGCGGCGTCTAGCACCAGCGGATAGCCACCTAGTTCGGCAATGCCAACGGCGAAGGAGACCCTGGTCCTGGTCGAATGCTTGTCAAACAACACAGCCACCGATTTGGGTCCGGCCAACACCTGGTGACCCAGGCGATTGGCTTTCACCTTCAGGGCCAGGTTCAAAACCTCGGCTTGTTCGGCCTGGGACAGGTCGGAATCCTTCAGGAAATGTCTAAGCGTCATTTTGGCTCGCTTCGTTCAAGAGACCCTGTAGGGCCTGGGTGAATTGGGCCGTTTGGGCCCGCGTGATAACCAGCGGCGGGGCCAGGCGAACCACATTGGTGGCCGGGGCGTTGACCAGATAGCCCGCCTTGAGGGCGGCCGCCACCACCCGCGGCGCCATCGGCTGATCCAGCACCAACCCCAGCAACAGGCCCTGGCCGCGGACCTGGGCCACTCCAGGAACGACCGCCAGTTCGTCCCGCCAGGCCTGGCTGATGTCATTGACATGGTCCAGCAAGCCGTCCTGCTCAATGATGCCGATTGTGGCCAGGGCGGCGGCGCAGGCCAGCGGGTTGCCGCCCAAGGTGGTGCCGTGGTCGCCCGGGCTCAGCCGGCTGGCCGCTTCGGCGCTCCAGGCCAGGCAGGCGCTAATGGGGAAGCCGCCACCCAGGCCTTTGCCCAGCGTGACCACGTCCGGTTCCACCGGCTCGGCCCCAACCAGGGCCGGGTTTTGATGGGCCAACCAAGTGCCGGTCCGGCCCACACCGGTTTGGACCTCGTCGATAACCAAGAAGGCCCCGTGAGCCCGGGTCAGTGCCCTGGCCTGCTGCAAATAGCCGGCCGGCAGCGGAATGACACCGGCCTCGCCTTGGATTATCTCGACAAATAGGGCCGCCACATCATCGCCGGCCAGGGCTCCCTTCAGGGCCTCGACATCGCCAAAGGGCAGGAACTCAACCGGCCCGTTGAACGCCTCGTACCCGCGCCTATAGGCCGGATTGGCGGTCAGCGAAAGCGCGCCCATGGTCCGCCCGTGGAACGAACCTTCCAGGGCCAGCACTTTGGACCGGCCGCCTTTCAGAGCCATTTTCAAGGCCGCCTCATTGGCCTCGGTGCCGGTCGAGGCAAAAAAGACCCGGGCACAGCTGGGCGCATTGAAGGCTTTCAGTAGCGTCGTGGCCAGTTCCATTTGGCCAGGCGAGGCGAAAAGGTTTGAGATATGCGCCAGCTTTGCCGCCTGCTGGCTGACCGCCGCCACCCAGCGCGGATCAGCGTGGCCCAGGGCGTTGGTCGAAACCCCGGCCAACAGGTCGAGGTAGGGCTTTGAGTCGACATCCCACACCAAGGCGCCTTGGCCCCGCTCCAACACTGCTGGCGGGGCGAAGATCGGCAGCATGACCTGGCCGTAGGTCTCAAGTTGCTGCGCCGACAGGCTCATTGCCCAACCCCAGTTTCGTCATCGGCCGCGCCCAACTGCCCCGGCCCGTCAAATAGCCCGGCCCCGTCTGTTGGCGGCGAGGCCGAGACCATAGTGCCCATGCCTTCAGTGGTAAAAATCTCATTCAACAAGGCATGCGCCCGCCGGCCGTCAACGATATGGGCCTGCGGCAAGCCGGCTCTGATCGCCCTGAGGCAGGCCTCCATCTTGGGCCGCATACCGCCTTCGAGCCCTGGCATCAGGGCCTCCAATTCCTCTTGGCTCAGCTGGGTGATAAGCGAGTCGGCATTCGACCAGTCCCGGTAGAGACCTTCGACATCGGTCAAAATCACTAGTTTGCGCGCGCCTAAGGCCACGGCCAAAGCGGCGGCGGCGCTATCGGCATTAACGTTTAGCACCTCGGTGGGGCGGTCGATATTGGGCGCCACGGTCGAAATCACCGGGATGCGGCCGGCCTGAAGCAAATCCATCACGGCCGTCGGGTCAACCTCGATCACATCCCCCACCAGCCCAACGTCAACAGCCTGGCCGTCGACTGTGGCGCTGCGGCAGCGGGCCTGGAATAGCCCCGCGTCCTCGCCAGACATGCCGACCGCCAAGGGGCCATGGGCGTTGATCAGCCCAACTAGTTCCCGGGACACCTGCCCGGTCAGGACCATCCGGACCACATCCATGGTCTCGGGCGTAGTCACGCGCAGCCCGCCTTTGAACTCTGATTCAATGCCCAGCCGGGCCAGCATTTGGCTGATCTGGGGACCGCCACCGTGGACCACTACCGGTCGCAGGCCAACCCGGCGCAAAAAGACCATGTCCTGGGCGAAGGCCCGCTTGAGGTCCTGATCGACCATGGCGTTGCCGCCGTATTTGATCACCACTAGGGCGTCGGCGAATTCTTCGAGCCAGTCCAGAGCTTCGATTAGGACCTCGGCTTTGCCGGCCGGATCTAGTGGCGGCGCGCTGGCTGAATTGTGGTCGGTGGTTTCGTCGCTGGCCCCTAGCCAGGGCGTTGGTTCAAGTGTCATGTCGAATAGTCCGCGTTGATGTGAATGTACTCATGGGTCAAGTCGTTGGTCAGGACGGTGGCCGCCTCTTGGCCGGCCTTGAGGTCAATTTCCACTTTGACCTGCCTGCCGCTTAGGTCAACTAGCTCGCGGCTGTCTCCAACGCCGCCGCCACGACAAACCCAAATGCCGTTGACGGCCACATCGACTTGAGCCGGGTCGAACGGCGCCACCTCAGGCGATACCGTGCCGGCGGCGGAAAGGATCCGGCCCCAATTAGGGTCACGACCGGCAATGGCCGTTTTGAATAGGTTGGAGCGGGCCACGGCCCTGGCCACCGCCAGAGCCCCGGTCTCGCTGGTGGCCTGCTCGACCACGATCTCGATGACATGGTCAGCGCCTTCAGCATCGTCAACCAGTTGGAGGGCCAGATCTTGGCAAACCTTAGTCAGGCCGGCGGTGAACTTCTCGGTGTTGGCCGCCAGGCCTGACCGACCGGAAGAAAGCAGGAAAACCACGTCGTTGGTTGACATGCAGCCATCGGAATCAGTCCGGTCGAACGAGTAACGGCAAGCCTGTTTCAGAGCTTGTTTGGCTGTGGCCTGGTCGATTACCGCATCGGTGGTTATGACTACCAGCATGGTGGCCAGTTCCGGTGCCAACATGCCGGCGCCTTTGGCCATGCCGCCAATGCGCCAGCCGTCGTGTTCGCATTGGGCCTGTTTCGGCACTGTGTCAGTGGTCATAATGGCCTCAGCCGCGGCCAAGCCAGCTTCGGCGGAATCATCCAGTTGTCCGATGCCGGCGCTTAGGCCGCGCAGCAAGCTCGCCATATCGAGCCGCTGGCCTATTAGCCCGGTCGATGCCACCAACACCTTAGCCGGGGACAAACCCAAAGCGGCGGCGGCTTGGCTGGCTGTGGTCTCGGCATCGGCCAAACCTGGCTGTCCGGTGCAGGCGTTGGCCCCACCCGAGTTCAACACCACTGCCACTGGGGTCGGCCCGCCCTTGGCGGCCTGGGCCAGGTGGCGGCGGCACAGCTCGACCGGTGCGGCGGCGAAACGGTTGGTCGTGAAAACGGCGGCGGCCCGGGCCTGGCCTGGCACTGGGTCAGCCACCACCAAGGCCAGATCCTTCGAACCGGACGGTTTCAGGCCGGCGGCCAGGCCCGTGGCCTTGAAGCCCTTGGCAAATGTCACGCTCATGGGCCAACTCCTAGGTCTGAGGCGGTTGGAGGGTGTTGGGCGAGCCTTCTTGACGCTGCCCGGGCCTGGCCTGGCACTGGGTCAGCCACCACCAAGGCCAGATCCTTCGAACCGGACGGTTTCCTGCCGGCGGCCAGGCCCGTGGCCTTGAAGCCCTTGGCAAATGTCACGCTCATGGGCCAACTCCTAGGTCTGGGGCGACCAGTAGCGGACCCATGAAAGCCCTGTTCGCGGTCACGGCGCCACCCCGCAGGTGGGCAAGCCAGTGGTCTCAGGTAGGCCCAGGGCCAGGTTCATCGACTGGATGGCCGCCCCGGCCGTGCCCTTGACCAGGTTGTCCAAAGCGCAAACCAGCACAATCCGGTCGGCTTTCTGGTCGAAGGCCAGTTGGATGGCAGCGGTGTTGGCGCCCAAGGTTTGGGCGGTGGTGGGCCAGGTACCTATCGGCAGCAGCTGGATGAAGGGTTCGTCGCCATAGGCCCGTTGCCAGGGTTCGCGTAGTTTCTCCGGGTCGAAGTTTGGCCCGGGCTTGGCCGTGACAGTGGCCAAGATGCCGCGGCTCATGGGCACCAGCGTGGGTGTGAAGCTGAGAGTTGGCCTGACCGCCCCTTTTGCCGCGAGGTTGAGCTTTGGCACACTCCCCGTCTGCTCCCCTTGTCCCGCGAGGTTGAGCTTTTGCACACTGCCTGCCACAACGCCATCGGCCGCGAAACTGAGGTTCTGCACAATTTCCGGAATGTGACGATGAGTCCCGCCCACGGCATAGGGGCTGGCCGAACCCATGATCTCCGACGCCATCAGGTGTGGCTTATGGGCCTTGCCAGCGCCCGAAGGGCCACAAGCCAACACGGCCACCAGATCATCAGCTGCCAGCGTGCCCGCCGCCAGGCCAGGCGCCAGAGCCAGCGTCACCGCCGTGGCGTTGCAGCCGGGCACGGCGATTGTCTTCGTCGCCTTGAGCGCCGCGCGCCGCTTGGGCAGGGCCTGGCTTGTCCCCTGTCCCCACCCCGTTAGCAGTTCCGGAAGCCCGTAGGTCCACGGCGCGGCTGCCTCACCGCCGTAGTACTCACGCCAATCCTCTGGGTCAACCAGCCGGTGGTCAGCGCCTAGATCAAGCACCAGAAGGTCCGGGTCCGCCTTGACCAGCGCGTCGGTTAGTTCGCCTGAGGCCCCGTGGGGCAGGCCAACTACGACCACATCGTGACCGGCCAGTAGCTCCGGAGTGGAGGCCTGAAGCGTCAGCCCGGCCAGCTTGGAACCAGCTAGGTGCGGGTGGTGGGTTACGAGCGCATCCCCGGCACTGGCATTTGCGGTGACCGTCTTGACCTGCACCTGGGGATGATCGACCAAAAGGCGCAGCACTTCCCCGCCGGCGTATCCGCTGGCACCGGCAACCGCTACTGAGAAGACCATCTGCATGACTATACACGGTCCCTCATTGTCATGCACTCCAGCGCGCCGCGCCCAATGCCTCGCGGCGACCGCCGCCGGCTGGCGCAGAGGCTATGGGACCATGCGCGCAAACCAGCGGCATGCTTAGACCCCGTGGGACCATTCGCGCAGGCCGGCGACTGGCCCGCCTCAGTCAGTAGTGATATCGAGCCTGCAGGATCACCAGGTCCCCGCCCACCACCCGGTAGACCAACCGGTGTTCTCTCGAAATGCGCCGCGACCAGGCGCCTTCGGCCTCATGCTTGAGGGCCTCGGGTTTGCCAATCCCGGCGGCTGGATCCCTCAAGCAAGCCTCCACCAGCTTGTTGATGCGCTTGAGCATCGCGCGGTCTTCTGCTTGCCAGTACAGGTAGTCCTGCCAAGCCGCCTCATCCCATGCCAGCCTCATGCTTAGGGCTCTATTAGGTCATGCGCCTGGTACTCGCCTCGTTCTGAGCGCTCAAGCGCGCCCCGCAGGCGCTTGGCGTTGGCCGCCGAGGCAAACAAGTGGGCGGTCTCCTGCCAGGCGTCGTATTCCTCGGCCGGCATCAGCACAGCCGCCCCATGGCGCGAGACAATCCTGATGGCAACCTGGTCGTCGTTGACTTGTTTCAGCAGTGGAAACAGCGTCCTGCGCGCCTCACTGGCCGTGACCGACATCGTTCACCTCCGCTGACGTACCTGATTGTTGTACCACTAGTGTAAACCACCAACGCTGCCCCGCCAATCTGCCCTCGCCATTATTCAGGCGCGGTCCCGGCGGCTAGCCTTGACGGCGTGGATCTTGATGCCCAACCCGATGCGAACCAAACTTTGGCCTGGGTGGCCCTGCCGGGCCTGCTGTCCGCTCCAAGCGACTTTGACCAGGTCGCCGGGCAGCTCGATATCGAGGTCCGCCGCCTGGATCAGAGAGAAACACCGCTGGCGGCGCCGTTTGAGCAACTAGACGAGGCCTTGGGCCTTTCGTCTGGCGAAGGTCAGCTGGGACTTGTGGGTCACAGCCTGGGGGCCTCGACGGCCATCAATCTGGCACTGGATCTGCAAATACGTCAGCCAGGCCGGGTCGCGGCCTTGGTTCTGCTGGATCCAGACGTGCCCGCGAAAGGCCCTCTGCCGCAGTTCTTGGCCAACGACCGCCTGGATGTGCTGGCCGCACGGCTGGTCACGACGCCAAGCCTGTGGCCGCTTCAGACCCGCCTGGCCAAGACCGTCGGCCGCACCTTCATGCGCATCGATCTGGCCGAGCGCAGGCGCGAGGCCGACAAGACCGCCATCGCCAATCACCGCGCCTTTGCTGACGGGTTCCTCGGCACACCGGAAGGCTTGCACCGGCTTTGGGACAATCTGCGCACAGCTTGGGTCTACGACCAGGCCCTGGCCCAACGACTTGAGGACTTAGACCAGCCACTGGCGGCCACCTTGGGATTCAAACCGTATTCAGTTGTCGGCATGCGTGGCCCCAGGGCGAAACGACAGGCCCAGCGCGAATTTGGCATCTCCCTTGGCGCCCACCTGATTCCGGCCTGGGGAGCCAGCCACCTGCTGACCCTGTCCCGCCCCGAACTGGTCGCCAACGTCATGACCTCCGCCGCCCAGCCGCCCGGCCAGGCCGACGCCTCTGGCAAGCTTCTCGAAGAGCTCGAGGATGTGGCAGCCGCAACGGCGGCAGATGCCAAGGAGTCAGTTCCCTTCAACCGCGACGACTTCGCCAAGGCCTAGCCTCCCAATGCCGTGATCTAGCCGCAGATATACTGCTTGCGCAGTGATCAATCCACTGGCATGGTGGCATCTGGCTGATTGCGCCCGCCACCAGGCACTACTACCCCAGGAGGGACAATGATCGCCCCCCCCCATCGGATCAGGCCTATTTGCACTAGTTGACCCTTCAATTGGTCTTCTCGCCGAGGACGACAACCCGGCCAGCGGCTCGGGTGGATCCGGCTCTCCTCTAGTTCTCCTTTTCCTTGCCCTGGTCGCGGGTTGGCTGGCCTTATTCCTCTGGCGCCGTCACTTGCGTAAGCAAGACAAGACAGAGACGGCGACTTCTCAGGCCGCCACCGACCCCGCGGTGGTGGCCCAGCCAGTTCTCACGGCCGATGGTGCACAGGCCGTTGATGCCGAAGGCCGGCCTTTGTTCACCGCCCCGGTCGTGCCAGTGGCTCGAACCAACCCGATGGCCGTAGTCGCGCTAGTGCTCGGTGTCCTTGGCGGATCGATCCTGCCAATCATCTTTGGACACATCGCCCGGGCCCAAATCCGTAGAACCGGAGAGAGTGGCGCCGGCATGGCCCTGGCCGGACTGATCTTGGGCTACGCCACCACCGTCATCGGCATCGGCCTCCTGATCGTCTTCCTGGTGCTGGCCAACTCGGCCTCAAGCTTCTGATCATTTCGGCCCACGGGCCGTGTTGATCGTTCCCAACGCGCCGCCAACACAGCTCTGCTTCTTCGCCCCCGGAACACAGCTGGCCGGCCGCCCGGCCGGATCGAGTTGAACGCTGCCGTGAATGCCCAGATCGAGTTGAACGCTGGTGTGACGCCCCCAAAATGAGTTGAACGACTCGATGATCTGTCCCAGGCGTTTGTCCTGGTGGGCACTATCAGCAGTAATCGAGCCGTTCGAGTCGAACTGTTCGTGTCATCGAGCCGTTCAAGTCGATTCGAGCGGGTCATCGAACCGTTCAAGTCAATTGGCTGGTGTCATCGAACCGTTCAAGTCAATTGGCTGGTGTCATCGAACCGTTCAAGTCAATTGGCTCGTGTCATCGAACCGTTCAAGTCGATCGCCGTCTTGGAGGACAGCAGATGCAACGCTGGCTTGACAGACCCAACCAAGCTGCCCGGGCTCTCGCCGCCACCGTCTTGGCTAAGTGTTGAGAGACAGGTGCACGCGAAGGGCATCATCCAGGCGGGCCTGTGCCTGATAGTTGAGGCTGCCAATGACGCGAACGAACCTTCGAATCGACACCGAACGTACCTGCTCGGCCTGAGCCACCGATGCCACTGGCAGGCCCGATTCGTCGGCATCGACAACCGTTTGATAGGGCCGATTGGCGCCAACTGAGGATCGCGTGCGGGTCAAAGGCACAACGGTCAAAACACCGTTGCCGGTCCGGGTCGCGGCGGTGTTGGCGCCGTCGTTGCTGACCACAACACAAGGACGGGTCTTGTTTTGCTCAGGAGCAACCGCTGGGTCCAGCTCCACCAAGACGATGTCGCCCCGACGTGGTCCCGCCCCACTGGGAGCTCTTGTCATGCCTTGTCACCAGCCTCATCGTCCCCGCCAATGCCGTCGGTCAAGGCGCCCTCCCAGAGCTCTGCATCACCGCAGGCAGCCCATTCGTCAAAGGCCTGGACATAGGACGCGGCCAGGTCACCCTGCCGCAGGGACTGGATGGCCCAAGCCACCACCGCAGACCGACTCGAAAACCGCCCGCCGTTGGCATGCGCATCGAGAAACTCCAGATCCTCAGCCGTCAAACTGACACTCACCTTCATACCCCCAATGCTACCCGAGTAGCAACGATTGTGCTACCAACCGCGCCCTCCCCGACGGCATCATGCGAAAGCTCGGACTCGCTGCGTTAGTGCAGGTCACGCAGCGATGATGTCAAAGCTCAACCTCGCGGCAAAAGAGCTTGTCACGAGGCGGCTGCCGGGCGAGCGAGGGCTGAAGCGAAGGCGCGGCTGGCGGGTTGTAGTCGGGGTTTGGCTGCGGGCATGTGACTTTGGAGATGCGGCGCATCGCCCCAAGTCACGGCGCGAGACGACAACGCGTCAGCCGCGCCGCCCGGGCCAGTCATGCGAAAGCTCGGACTCGCGGTGTTTAGGCTGGTCAGGTGGCGATTATGTCAAGGCTCGACCTCGCGGTAAATGGGCTGGTCAGGTGGCGATTATGTCAAGGCTCGACCTCGCGGTAAATGGGCTGGTCAGGCAGAGAGTGTGTGAAAGCTCGGTCTCGCGGCGGAAGGGGCTAGGGCAGGGCGGCGCCTACGGCAGGGCGGCGAGGAGGGCATCGGCTTGGCTGGTGTCTTCCCAGCTGAAACCCGAACGGCCAAAGTGGCCAAAAGTGGCCAAGGGCTGGTAGATCGGTCGCTTCAGATCGAGGGCGTCGACCAAAGCCGCTGGACGCAGGTCGAAGGTGCGCCTAATCGCCTGGACCAGCGCGGCATCGGGCACAAGACCGGTACCAAACGTCTCCACCGCCACGCTAACCGGCTGAGCCGAACCGATGGCGTAGGCGATCTGAACCTCGAAACGCGAAGCCAACCCGGCCGCAACGACGTTCTTGGCTACCCAACGCGCACCGTAACAGCCGGTCCGGTCAACTTTCGAAGGATCCTTGCCACTGAAAGCACCACCGCCGTGGCGGGCCATGCCGCCGTAGGTGTCGACAATGATTTTGCGGCCGGTCAGCCCAGTATCGGCTCTGGGCCCGCCGTGAACAAAGGAACCAGACGGGTTGATCAGCACCCGGCTGGGACCTGGTAGATCCAGCTCCCCCAGCACCGGATCAATGACGTGCCGGCCGAGTACCTCGGCCAGCTCGGCCTGGCTGACCTCCGGTCGATGCTGGGCCGAGATCAGGATCGTGTCGACCCCCACCGGACGCTGACCGGCGTAGCGGATAGTGGCCTGGGTCTTGCCATCGGGGCGCAGCATTGGCAACACGCCTTCCAGCCGGAGGCGCTGCATCCTCCTGGCCAAGCGGTGCGCGGCGGTGATAGGCAGCGGCATCAACTCGGGCGTCTCATCGCAGGCAAATCCAAAGACCAGGCCCTGATCGCCGGCGCCTTGGATTTCAAAGGGATCCTGGCTACTCAGGCCGCGGGCTTCAAGCGCCACATCAACTCCGGCGGCGATTTCCGGGCTTTGGGCTTCGATCTGGACGGTCACACCGCAAACCGACCCGTCTATCCCCATTTCGGCTGAGTTGTAGCCCTGGTCCAGCAACACCTGGCGGGCGATTTCCGCGATTGGCACGTAGGTGGAGGTAGTGACCTCGCCGGCAACCACGATTTGGCCATGTCCAATCAGGCATTCGGCCGCCACGCGGGCCTCGGGGTCGTGAGCCAAAAGGGCGTCGAGAACGCCATCGGAAATCTGATCACAGAGCTTGTCCGGGTGCCCCCCGGTGACGGATTCAGAGGTAAAGAGGTGTTCTTGGGCCACGGGCTTCACTTTAGTCGCTGGCGGCGAGCCAACTACTCAATAGGCACACTCGCCGCTAGGAGGGTTAGTAGGCCGTTAGGCCCGCTGCAGGACTTGGCCCACCTCGTCCAAGATGGCCGTGGCGACTTCGGCTTTGGTGCCAAGGGCGCGGCGAACCTCAGCCCCTTGGGCGTCAAAGATGATGACATCGTTGTGGTCCAACCCAAAGACCTGACCCTCGCCAACCACATTGGCCACCGTCAGATCGGTGCCCTTGCGCATAGCTTTGGCCCGGGCGTGTTCGAAGGCTGAAGCCTGAGCGTCACCAGTCTCGGCCGCGAAACCGACCAGCACCTGGCCCGGCCGCCGCGTCGACACCAGCTCAGCCAGGATGTCGGGGTTAGCCACCAGTTCCAGCGACACCCGGTCTGGCGAATCGGCCCGTTTGACCTTGGTCGGGACGTAGCTGGCTGGGCGGAAATCAGCCACGGCGGCAGCCTGAATCAACACATCGGCCGTGGCTGCCAGGCCTTCGACGGCCTCGCGCAACTCCAGCGCCGTGGCGACATCGGCCCGGCGCACCCCGGCTGGCGTGCGCTGCTCGCAATTACAGGCCACTAGGGCAACCTCGGCGCCGCGCTCGGCTGCGGCCCGCGCCACAGCGAAGCCCTGCTTACCGGAGGAATGGTTACCCAAGAAGCGCACCGGATCGAGCGCCTCGCGGGTGCCACCGGCCGTCACCACGACCCGGCGTCCAGCCAAATCTTGAGGCGGTGGGTTGAGCAGGTGCTGGACGTACTCGAAGATCTCTTCCGGCTCCATCATCCGGCCGGGACCGGTGTCAAGGCCGGTCAAACGGCCAGCGGGAGCGTCCAGCACGGTGGCGCCACGGGCTTCCAGGGTGGCGATATTGGCTTGGGTGGAAGGATGCGACAACATCTCAGAGTGCATCGACGGCGCCAAAATGAGGGGAGACTTCGAGGCCAGCAACACCGCTGAAAGCAGGTCGTTGCCCAAACCGGCCGCCGCCCGGGCCATGATGTCCGCCGTGGCCGGCGCCACGATGATGATGTCGGCTTCTTGACCCAGGGCGACATGGTCAACCCGGGCCGAATCGTTGAAAACATCCGACACGGCCGGAGCTGTGGTCAGGGCCTGCCAGGTGGCCGCCCCAATGAACTCGAACGAGGCCCGGGTTGGCACCACCCTGACGGCGTGGCCCGCCTCGACCAGCAGACGGGCCAGATGCACAGCCTTGTAGGCCGCAATTGCGCCTGTTACTCCCAGTACGATGCGCGCCATGGTGGTCCTAGCTTTCTGTTCCTTGCATCGTCAACAGCCCCTGATTGATCTCTGTCATGGCAATTGACAATGGCTTTTCCTGAGGCGCCGAATCGACCAACGGGCCAACGTACTCAAGCAGACCCTCGTTCAGTTGGGCGTAGTAGCCGTTGATTTGCCTGGCCCGCTTGGCCGCGTAAATGACCAGTGCGTACTTCGAATCGCAGACCTCTAGCAGGTCATCGATTGGAGGATCGGTAATGCCTTCCGGCGTTGCCTTGGTTCCTGACACGAATTGTCCCTAGTGATTGGTTGTTGGATGCGCGTCCCAGTCTAGCCCCATGACTCGCGCAACTTCTGATGCTGCCTGTTCAACCCGGTCGTTGATCACAACCACGTCGAACTCGTTACTTGCTGCCAGCTCCGCCCGGGCCACCTCAAGACGGGCAGCGCGCTGAGCTTGGTTTTCCGTGCCCCGCCCCTGCAAGCGCCGGGCTAGTTCGGCAAAAGTCGGAGGGGCTAAGAAGATTTGGACCGCATCTGGCATTGAGGCCCTAACTTGGCGGGCGCCAGCCAGATCAATCTCCAACAGAGCTGGCCGGTTTTGGCTGAGCGCCTGCTCCACGCCGTTGCGGGGTGTGCCATAGAGGTGGCCCGAATACTTGGCCCATTCCAGCATCTGCCCGGAACTGACCATCTCTTCGAACCGCTTTGGGTTGACAAAGTGGTAGTTGACACCGTCCGCCTCCCCGCTACGCGGCGGCCTGGTAGTGGCGCTGATCGAAAGGAAGACGCGCTCGAAACGCTTGGCGATCAGGGAGGCGACGGTGCCTTTGCCAACCCCGGACGGTCCGGCCAGGACGGTCAGCCTGGCCGGCGCCCAAGGCGGCATATCAGCCGAAACGCTCGATCAACTGGGCCCGCTGATGCGGCCCAAGGCCGCGAATGCGGCGCGACTCGGAGATGCCGATTTCTTCCATGATGGCCTTGGCCTTGACCTTGCCCACACCGGGCAGAGCTTCAAGTAGTGCCGAGACCTTGATTTTGCCAATGACGTCGTCCTTTTGTCCCAAAGCAATGACCTCAGACAAGGTGCCGGTCGAGTTCTTCAACCGGTTCTTGACCTCGGCCCTGGCTTGGCGGGCAGCGGCTGCTTTCTTAAGCGCAGCAGCGCGCTGTTCTGGAGTCAAAGGAGGAAGGGCCACGTTGTTTCACCTCAGATACTTCTAGTCAAATATGTCCCTATGCCCAAGGCCAGCTTGAGCACGGTCTACAACATAGCGACTGACCTGCATGGACGCAATCACAAATGGGGCACGATTCGTCATTTCCCCCAATTTGACCCCAATTTGGACCAATTAGACCGGCCTTTCGGGCCACTTGGCGCCGGCTCCGCCCAGCTCGGCTTGCAGGTTTTCGATACGCCCTAACAGGGCGGCTAGTGAGGGCCCGGCTGAGGCGATAGCGCGCGATGCCGGCGCCACCACCTGGGCATACGCCTCACCAAAGACTCCTGCCAGGTCATCGGGGCTGGCTCCTTGAGCGCCTAGACCCGGCGCCAGGATGGGCCCACCGAGTTCCCGCACCAGTTTGGCTGTGGCTTCATCGAGTGCTCCAAGAGTCGCCCCGATGACAACACCGACCGAACCGGGGCCGTTTTGGCCGCGATTGGCCCGGCCGGCCGCTGTTAGCACCGCCTGGGCCACAGTCAGCCCGTCGGCCCGCCGGGCCTGCTGGACCGCCGCACCATCCGGGTTAGAGGTTAGGGCTAGTACAAATACGCCTTGCCCGGCCCCCTGGGCCAACGCGATGGCCCGCTCAAGCGAGCCAAAACCCAGGTAAGGCGACAACGTCACGGCGTCGGCCGGCATCGGCGCGGCCGGTCCAAAATAGGTCGCGGCGTAACCGTCCATGGTCGAGCCAATATCGCCCCGTTTGACGTCCAGAATCGAGATCACCCCGGCTTGGCGGCAGGCAGCCAAGACCCGTTCGAGCACAGCCACACCGGCCGCGCCATGCCGTTCAAAGAAAGCGGCCTGCACTTTGACCAGCGGCGCCGGCCCAGCCGCGGCCTCAATCAAGCGCCCGGAGTAGGTTTCCAGGCTGGCCGGTGTGTCTTCGAGGCCCCAGGCCGCCAAAGCCGCCGCCGAAGGGTCAATCCCGACACACAGGTGGCCAAAGCCATCGAGCACGCCGGCCAGGCGTGCCCCGAACCCCTCGTTCACGCCCCGACCTGCTGTAGAGGGCTGCATTCGAAGGCGCCTTGGCGCTGGGCCTCAATCGCCTGGACGGCCGCAGCCAACTGTTGGGTGGTGGTGACGATTGGCCGGTCCATCGAGGTGATGGCGGCCCTGATTTCGTAACCATCCGCCCTGGCCCCGGCGCCGGAGGGAGTGTTGACCACCATGTCTATGGCGCCTTTCAGGATCAGATCAACCACAGTGGGCTCGCCGTTTGGCCCTGGGCCTTCGCTGGCTTTGCGCACCGGGCGGCAGGGGATCGAGTTGCGTCGCAGCACCGAGGCCGTGCCTTCGGTCGCCAGCACCTCGAAACCCATTTCGACCAGGCGTTTGACCGGGAAGATAAGCGACCGCTTGTCGCGGTCTGCGACCGAGACGAAAACTACGCCGCTGTCCGGCAATCCACCAAAGGCCGCTTTCTGGCTCTTGGCGAAGGCCCTGGGGAAGTCGCCGGCCCGGCCCATAACCTCGCCGGTTGAACGCATCTCTGGGCCCAGAACCGTGTCGACCGATTGGCCTTGTTCGGTGCGGAAGCGCGAGAAGGGCAGGACCGCTTCTTTGACGGCGAAGCCCTGGCCTTCGAGTTCCGCCATGTCCGATGCCGGCAAGACGCCTTGGGCCTTCAGCTCACCAATTGGGCTGCCGGCCATGATGAGACAGGCCGCTTTGGCCAGGGGCACGCCGGTGGCTTTGGCCACAAATGGCACCGTCCGGCTGGCCCGCGGGTTGGCTTCCAAGACGTAAAGGACATCACCCATTAGGGCGTATTGGATATTGATCAAGCCCTGGACGCCCACTCCCTTGGCAATGGCCTCGGTTGAGCTGCGAATGGTCTCGATATCGCGTTTGGACAGGGTCACCGGCGGCAGGACGCAGGCCGAATCGCCAGAGTGGATGCCGGCTTCTTCGATGTGTTCCATGACGCCGCCCAGGAACAGTTCCTGGCCGTCGTAAAGCGCGTCGACGTCAATTTCGATGGCGTCATCTAAGAACCGGTCGATTAGCACCGGCGCGTCGGCGTGTCCACCCACCGGCAGGGCTTTGGCCATGTAGTCATCGAGCTGGGTTTCGTCGTAGACGATCTCCATGCCCCTACCGCCTAAGACATAGCTGGGGCGAACCAACACTGGGAAGCCGATGCGTTGGGCCACCTCTTGGGCTTGACCCACGGTGAAGGCGGTGCCATAGGGCGGAGCCGGCAGCCCGGCACGGGCCAAGACCTGCCCAAACGCGCCGCGGTTTTCGGCCGCGTCGATGGCCTTGGGTGAGGTTCCCCAAATGGGCAGACCAGCTTCAGCTAAGCGATTGGCCAGCGACAGCGGCGTTTGGCCACCCAGTTGCACAATGACACCGGCCACGGGTCCTGCTCGGCATTCAGATTCGTAGACCTCCATGACATCTTCGAAGGTCAGCGGCTCGAAGTAGAGCCTGTCTGAGATGTCGTAGTCGGTTGATACGGTTTCCGGGTTGCAGTTGATCATGACCGTCTCGTACTGCGGACGCAGGGCCAAGGCGGCATGGACACAGGAGTAGTCGAATTCGATGCCCTGGCCAATCCGGTTGGGCCCGGAGCCCAGGATCAGCACGGCCGGTTTGGTGCGGGTTTCGACCTCGGTTTGCTCCTCGTAAGACGAATAGAGGTAGCGGGTGTGGGCTTGGAACTGACCAGAGCAGGTGTCAACCGTTTTGTAGGCCGGGCGCAGGTTGAAGGCGTGACGGATCTCGCGCACGGTCGCCTCGCCAATCCGGCGAAGGGAGGCTATTTGGGCGTCTGAGAGCCCGTGGCGTTTGGCCTGCCTTAGAGTCTCAGGGTCGAGGGCCGGGCCTTGGGCCACTTGGGCAGCGGTTTCATTGATTAGACAGATCTGGTCTAAGAACCACGGGTCGATGTAGCTGGCCTGGAACAGCCGGTTTATGCCGTCGGTGCCCAGGGCCCTCAAGGCTTGCTGAACGTCGATAAGGCGATGGTCGGTGGGGGTGGCGGTTGACTCGATCAGGTCATCAAGCTCCTGGCCGCTTGGGGGTTGGCCGTCCCAGTGGAATTGGGTGCCGGTTTTGTCAATCGAGCGCATGGCCTTGCCCAGGGCCTCGGTGAAGGACCGGCCCAGCGACATCGCTTCGCCAACCGATTTCATGGTGGTGGTCAAGGTTGGGTCGGCCATGGGGAACTTCTCAAAAGCGAAGCGGGGCACTTTGACCACGATGTAGTCGACTGACGGGTCGAGGCTGGACGGGGTGGTCTCGGTGATGTCATTTGGGATCTCATCGAGGCAGTAACCAAGGGCCAGGCGGGCGGCGATTTTAGCAATGGGGAAGCCGGTCGCCTTCGAGGCCAAGGCGGACGATCGCGACACTCTTGGGTTCATTTCAATAACGACAATGCGGCCGTTATGAGGGTGAATGGCGAACTGAATGTTGCAGCCACCGGTGTCGACGCCAACCTGGCGCAGCACACCGACGCCGATTTGACGAAGCTTTTGCAGCTCCTTGTCCGTCAGGGTCAAGGCTGGCGCAATGGCGATTGAATCCCCGGTGTGAACCCCCATCGGGTCGACGTTCTCGATTGAGCAGACCACCACCACGTTGTCCTGGCAGTCGCGCACAATTTCCAGCTCGATCTCTTTCCAGCCAATGATGGATTCTTCGAGCAACACTTCACTGGTGGGCGAATAGTGCAGCCCGGCCCCGGCAATCCGTTCTAGGTCTTCGCGGTTGTAGGCGATACCGCTGCCCAGGCCGCCCATGGTGAAAGACGGGCGGATGACAACCGGATAACCCAAGTCCTCAACTGCCCTTTGGCAGTCCTCCATTGAGTAGGCCATATGCGACTTTGGCACCTGGGCGCCAACCTGTTCGACCACCTGTTTGAACTGTTGGCGGTCCTCTCCGGAGGTAATGGCCTCGACTCGGGCGCCAATCAGTTCAACGTTGTACTTCTCCAGGACGCCGGCTTTGGCCAAGGCGACCGCGGCGTTGAGACCGGTTTGGCCACCTAGTGTGGGCAGGATGGCGTCCGGGCGTTCTTTGGCGATGATCGTGGTCAGGGCCTCAAGGGTGATTGGCTCAACGTAGGTGGCGTCGGCAAACTCCGGATCGGTCATGATGGTGGCCGGGTTGGAGTTGACCAAGATCACCCGGATGCCCTCGTCTTGCAGCACACGGCAAGCTTGGGTGCCGGAGTAGTCGAATTCGCAGGCCTGGCCAATCACAATGGGGCCAGAACCAATCACCAAGACAGAGGTGATGTCGGCACGTTTGGGCATGGGCTTCTCCTTCCCCGCCTCACAGGACGGGATTAAAGGCTGGACGCTTCGCCCGGCTAGCCTACCGGCACCGAGCAACGGCCTGGCGTTGCGGTCGCGGCCGGTTGCTCATCAGCCCGGGACCGGCCCGTCCTTGGTCAGCCCGCCTGTCTAGATACGGCATAATGGAACCAGTCCACAACTAAACGCCCCAGAGTTCTGCCGCTCAACCCCGCCAACATACATATCCAGCCCATACGCCATGACACGTGAAGCCCTCATGGTGAGTCGGTTCGAGGTCGCCCTAGGTGAGCGGCCCCGAACCGCGGTAGGAAGGTGAACCCTCGAAATGGCTACAACTCGATTTGGATCCGTCAACAATCCAAAGCGATGGATCGCGGCCACGGCCTTGGCCGGCCTGGTCTTCGCAGGGTTGGCCACGAGCGCGGCGCAAGCCAACCCGCCGCCTGAGGATGTCACCGCTACGCCGGTGTTGCATAAGAACACCTCAGATAGCCAGGTCGTACCCGGCCAGTCGTTCACCTACACCATCACCATTGGTTGTTCATCTATTACCGACCGGGGTTGCCGCGACGCGGTTTTGACTGACGTAGTGCCGGCGCCATTTGTGGTAACTGGCGCGGTGGCGTTGGGTGGAACCAACTCGGGCGATGCCACTTACGCCGGCAACATTGTGACAGTGGTGTGGACCACCCCCCTGGGCGATGGCACCATTGGCATGCTTGATAACACCACCTCGACAGTGCAGATCACGGCCGAGCTGCCACTCGACGCCTCCTACGACTTCAATGGCAGGCCTGTCCTAAACGATGCTGTTATGACTGGCTCCAACTTCGACGATGTCCACGACCAGGTGGCAGTTACCCCCTTGATTCCAAAGGTGCTGGAGACCACACCAACCAAGACTCTCGACCCGCCAACCCTGGTAGCGCTCCTTGATGAAGCGGTTACGGCCGTGCTAGCAGGCACCAACAACTCCAATGGTTCAGTTGAATCTTTGGCTATCCAAGACCCGGTCGACCCGACGGCTACGCCCAATCCCTTCGAATACTTGGAGTTCCAGAGTTTTGGCTCGGTTGTTCCACCAGCCGGGGCTGATCCAGGCCAAACCACCTACGAGGTCTACGTCGACACCGGCGGTGGGGTTTACGACTGGGTCGACGCCCCCGGCGGCGTGTTACCAGCTGGGGTCACCGGCGATATGGTGCGTGGCACCCGCGTCACCTTCTACGGCCTTATCCCGCCAGGAGAGACCGGCACGGTCGAGTTGAACTTGGCTTTGACGGCCGATGGCGTGGCTCTGGGCGATGGCGCGTTGATCGACAATTCGGTGTTGTCAGAGGTAACGCTCGGTGGCGACAGCGCCACCGGCACGGCCAACGACTCGCTGGTGCTGCGCGACAACCAAGTTTGGGTCGGCGCCACCAAAGAGTTCAACCCCTATTGGGTCCTGGCAGGCGATTCGAGCACAGTCACCCTGGGCGCCTCGAACCAGTCAAGTATTCAGATCACCACGTTGACCATCACTGAACCGTCAAGTGGCACCTTCCCAACTGAGTACACCTTTGGCGGCTTCACCGCCGGTATTAGATACCCGGCTGGCGCACTTTCGGGGGTTGTGACGGTGTGGATTGGCACCACTCCATATCCAGTGCCGTTTGGTGACGGTGACACTCCGGACATCGCCACTGAGATTGCTCCGGCCCTGCTCTCAGAGGTCGAGTGGTTTGAGGTTACTTTCACCGGGGACATCTTGGCGGGCGGTGACACCGAGATTGTCTTTGACGTGATTACTGATCCGACCACACCGGGCGTGACCCCGCTGACCAACGAAGTTGGAGTTCACGGCGACAACGGCAGCGCCAGCGATGATGCCACGGCCCAAGATGACCTCTACATCTACGACGAGGTGATTGAGCCCTACGTCAACAAGTCAGTTCGTCCCACGCCGATTCTGGGTGTGCCCGGCCAGTACGTCACCGTTTCGCTTGAGGGCGGCCTAACCGATTGGCCCGACCCGCCCACCACTATGACCGGCTCTACCGGCAGCGCCAACCAGATTGTGATCCAAGATCCCCAAGATCCGGTTGAGCCAAACGACTGGTGGAACGCCTTTGACCTCTACGCCGTCAGCCAGACACCCATCCCGGCCTGCGCCGAGCTGACCGTTGAGGTCTACGACACCACCACCAGCGCTTGGGTTTGGTGGTTTGGCCCAATCCTGGGCGGAACGATCTATTCTGAGGTCTTCCCCGGGCCGCAAGCCACGACCGGTGGCATCCGGTTCATTTATGACTACGTCGACACACCGCCTTGCCCGGCTGGAGGTTTCCCACCCGGTACCGACTTGGCGCCGAACTTCGTCAGCCAGCTGCGCGATGATGGCCGCTACAACCCCGGCCCACCTTTCAGCGACACCAGCTCGACTTTTGTGCCGAACTGCGCCCAAACCGACGCGACCAGCCCCAACGACCCCATCGTCAGCCCTGGCCAAGCCACCATGCCCCCGGGCACCTGCCCAGAAATTGAGATCCTGCCAGTCCAGCCCGGCCAGGGCCAGGACATGATCGACAAGAGCTTTGGCCAGTCCAGTTCCGGTGGCATCAAAAGCGTCATTGCCCGCTCGGGTGACACCATTCCTTCGGTGCTGTCCTGGTCCACTGGCGGCTATTCCAACCTGGACAGCGTTGAGATCACCGACATCATTGACCCGGCCGGCACCGCCTTGGCCGATTCGATTTTTGACGCCTTCGACCTGCACACCATCCAGGCCATTACCCCGGCCACTGACCCGCTAATCGCCTACGACCAAGTCCAAGCGGTCTACCTTTACAACCGCACCACCTCGACCTGGGAGCCCGCTGCTAACAGCCCCTGCCCGGCCGGTTGTGATGGCCAAATGCCAGCCATTACTCTCACCGCCGCCGAGATGGAGACAACCATTGGCGTCCAGTTGGTGATCATCGAAAGCCCAAACCGGGATACCGCCTTGCAGGCCAACCCGGCCGGCCCACCGGTTGGTTCCGGCGTGGCCAGTTCCTTTGGCTACTCCCGTCCCATCACACTGGTGTGGCAGGTGCGTGATAACAGGCGGTCAGACTTCTCACCGGTTTTGGGTGACGAGTGGTACAACCTGCCAGATGAGGGCGATGTACTCAACACTGTGGGCATTACCGGCTACCTCCCAGATGGTTCTACCCAGGAAGACACGGCTTCAGATGATGTGCTGATTATCGATGTGCCACTGACCACTATCACCAACAAGACCTGGTCCGGCGGACCGATAGCGGTCCCAGATAGCCCATCTGGACTGACGCCAGATCAATTCCCGGTTTCCCGTATCACCGTGACCACCCGTAACACCACTCCGGCCCGGGTTGACCAGTTGGTAATCACTGACCCGGCACCTGGGGCAGTGGCACCGGATACCGATGCTTTTAACGCCTTTGACCTGATCAGTATTGTCTCCATTACGCCGCCAGCCGGAGCCGACCCGGCCAATACCGTGGTGACGCTGTACTGCACCGGTGGAGCTGAATATGACTTCGACACAACTACGGCTCTGGCCCTGACCTTTACCACTATGCCCTGTGCTGATGTGATTGGCATCCAGGTCAGCTTTGACGGACGGATTGCCTCGGGCGGGATTGGCGAAATCGTCTTCGATATGCGGCTGCGCGCGATCTACCGTGACACCGGCGGCCAGGTCTCGGCCGCAGACGGGCCGCTGTTCAACCGAGCCGAAGGTGTCATTGCCGATGTCGATTCGCCAGGACCGTGCCCGCCGCCGCCTGGCGCCCGCTACGAATGCGACCAGGCTTCGACCAATATTCCACTGGCCAACCCAAGCTTTGGCGTGGTGGCATCAAAGACAATCAGCCCCTCCCAGCAGTATGAAGGTGACTACGCGCCGGTCACCGTCACCCTGGGCGGCCAACCGACCGGCTCAGCCCGGGCCTGGACCATGGTGCTGGCCGATGACGACCCGGCCTTTTGGAACGCCTTTGACTTTGTTGGTATGGACCCTTCTTGGGCCTTTGCCCCACCCACCGGCCGGGTGCAGGTTTGTTACTACTGGGACGGAGACTTCAGCCCAGCCAACGTCGCCGCCGGTGCCAGCGCCGTCGGCGGCACCGAGGTCTGCCAACAATTAGCCCAAATTGGCGACATCGCCATGGCTGTGTCCTGGCTGACTGCTCAGATGGCCACCCTACCGGCCGATGCCATCCACGGCCTCCAGTTTGAGTTCTGGACGGCCGATGGCTCCGGCTGGGCCAACCCATCCAACCCGGTAGTGACGGTGCCTTTTGTAGTTGAACGCCGCGTCACAATGCGCACCGGCGACCCCACGCCAACCACTCGATCTGACCAAACGGCCGCCCCCGGTCAAGACCAGGCCGGCATCTTCGTTGACGATATGACTGTTGATGCCGAGTCAGTGATCGTTTCCGGTGGCCAGAGATTGCTGGCGGACGATGCCGCCAACGCCCAGTACCGCCACCTGCACGACACCGTGGCCCTTTCGGTGGTCAAACAACCCCAAGGCGCCGTGCCGCCAGGCAAGGTCATTCCATTTACGCTGACTTTCACCAACACCGGCATGCTGCCGCTAGTGGATCCAATCTTTTCTGACCGCTTGCCCACTGACGGCACAGGGCCGCAGCTGATCTTTGACCCAGATGCCGACCCGACTGTGCCGCCCTGGTCCTTTGCTTTGGCCGGTGCGGCCCCCTCGCCGCCCAATGGCCTGCCGCTACCAACCAGTCCGAATGACGTGACGGTCGACCAAACCTCAGTCCCCAACGTGATCTACTTCCACATGCCGCCGGGATCGGTGCTGGAACCCGGTCAGACTTACACCATCACCATCAACTTGATGCTACGCCCCGGGCTGGAAACAACCGATCAGGCGCAAAACTGGGCCGCCATCGACATTGGCGGGCTGCCGCTTGACTCCTGTGTTTCAACCGAAGACCCCATCACCCATGAATGCATGGATGATTCGACCGTCTGGCCAATGGCCGCCCCGGCGCTCAGCACTATCAAATACGTCAAGGGAGATGTCCTGCCCAGCCTGGCCGCGCCCCTTTCCGGCGTGCCGGACGTTGTCAGTTCGATCAACAACTACGACTGCACCGGCCAGGCCACACCGGACGGCTTCTACCGCGCCCCGTGTATCCCGGTGACACTGCCAGGTGACACCGAGACTTGGCGCTTTAGTATTACCAACGCCGGTACTATCCCGCTGACAGAGCTGGTGTCCATCGACAACCTGCCCACGCCGGGCGACCAAGGTCTAATTGTCATTCTGCCGCGGCAAAGCGCCTGGCAGCCGACCTATGCCGACTGGTTCGACAAAACCGGACTGCCAGCTGGGGCCACTTTCGATGTCTACACCTCACCGTTGTCTTTGCCCTGCACGGCCGATCTAGACCCACAAGGTGTCCCTTGCGCGTTGGCGGATTGGACCGAATGGGACCTGACTCCAGACCCAACCGCCGTGCGCAGTTTGAAATTCGTGATCAAGTTTCCCCCTGGTGAGGAGTTCAAACCGGGTGACACACTGTCGATCGAATTCAAAACCGCCACCACACCGAACCGACTCAACGCCGCCAACTACCCCGTCGCCTGGAATACCGTCGCCACCGGCGGCCTGGCCGACGATGCCGGCACCAAACTCACAGTGCCGGCCACCGAAGGCCGGCGGGTTGGCGTGACCTACGCCACCGGGCCCATCTTGCTAAAGAAAATCGTCACCGGTCCGGCCGCCTCACTAGCCCCACTCAATTTCCCGGTCCAACTAGTCTGCACCGTCGCTGGCGTACCAATGAGCGGCCTGCCCATCATCACTCTGGTGGCCAACGGGCCAGAGGTCAGGTTAGATGGGCTGCCAGTTGGCGCCGAATGCACCGCCACCGAGCAATGGTGGGGACAAACCAGTCACCAAATTGGTACCGCCACCGTGGGCGGTCCGCTTGACCCAATTGGCCTGATCACCGTCACAAACGATTTCCAAACGGCCAGCCTGCAGATTCGCAAACAGGTTGACACCCCGGCCCTGGACGCCAACGGCGACCCGGTTGTCTACGGTCCATTCAGCTTTGCTGTCTCCTGCACCTACTTGGGCAGCCCGGTTTACGCTGACGGCTACGACTTAACCCATCCGATGGAAGAAGATCTCTGGGACGGCAACACCTGGTCGCTGGCAGGCGAAACGCCCACGGGCACCCCGCTGATGCCCACCGGCACCGAGTGCACCGTTACCGAGACGAACAGCGCCGGTGCCCTCGACACCGAAATGGTTGTGACCGACGCCCAAGGCAACCAGACCACGGTGCCCGGCAACCAGGCCACCGTCACCATCGATGACCTATTCACAGTCGAGGTGTTGGGCATTAACACCTTTGGCGCCGGCTCACTTGAGCTACTCAAGACCGTCACCGGCCCGGCCGCCGGGCAATTTGGTAATGGGCCATTTGTTTTCAATGTGCTTTGCACGCTTGACACTGGTTCAGGACCGGCGACGGTTTTTGACGGCGACGTCACCCTGACCGGCCCCAACAATCTCTCAGCCACCATTGATTTCATTGCCGATGGCGCCGACTGCGACATTACCGAGGTCAACACTGGTGGAGCCACCAGCACCGTGATCACTCCGACCACTGTGACGATCGGAAACACGACCACGGTCACGGTCGACATCACCAACACCTTCAACGCCGCCGATTTGACCGTGCATAAGGCCGTCACCGGTGCCGGCGCCAGTCTGTGGGGCGCCGGCCCGTTTGAGGTCACGCTCGACTGCCTAGACGCCAACGGCAATTCCGTTGCCTTGCCTGGTGGTGCCACACGTATCCTGTCGAACCAAAACAGCTTCACGGCCGCTTATTCGCCTCTACTTCACGGCCTGGTTTGTACGCTGACCGAAACAGGCACAGGCGGCGCCACCAGTTACACCGTGACCGATTCGACTGGCCAAGTGGTGACCGATTTCACAATTGTGCAAAACCAAGACGTCGAACTGTGGGTCACCAACACCTTCGACCTGGGCACCATCACCGTGCAAAAGACCGTCAGCGGCACCCGGGCAGCCTCACTAACCAACGCCAGCTTCATGGTCTGGCTTGACTGCCAGCTGCAGGGACGGGCCATTGCCATCCCCGGCGGTGCCGCCCGCCAGCTCAAAGCCGGCGCGCAGGTGGTTTACCAGGATTTGCCGGTTGGGGCCCAGTGCACTGTGACCGAAACAGACAGGGGCGGAGCCAGGACGTCAACTGTCACCTACGTCGGAACGAACCAGCCCTTCGCTACCGTTGCAGCCAACAGCACCGCCCTCGTCACAGTCAACAATGACTTTGCCAACCTGGCCTTTACCGGCTCAGATTGGCTCAACCTACTGATCTGGGCTTTTGCCGGCATCGGCGGAGGCCTGGCCATACGACACAGGCGCCAGCCCACTGGTCAACGCCCCGGGCGCCGCCTGGCCAAACACCGGGCCTAGCGCCACCTGCCCCCAACGGGTAGAGCCCAGATTCAACCAGCTCCGCCCGGCGCCCTAGACCGGACTGTCCGTTTGGTCAAAAGCCAGGCGCGGTTTGAACCACGCCCACGCCGCGCCAACGCCGGTGCCAGCCTGGCTGATGGCCACGCCCTCAGGGCGCCTGCGCCGCGCCAGCCTGCAATGGCGGTAGGTTAGGGCGCATAGGCTTGGAAATGCGGTAGCCAAGCTGGGCCCTGCCGTGACACGACGCTTCCCCTTCGGTTGGGTGGACCTAGTCACCACCGGCACCGCCAGGAGGACACCATGACGACCCCAACGTGGCGTAAGGGCTCAAGGACGCTGGGCGCAGCGGCCGTAGCAGCACTGATTCTGACCGGGTTGACCGCCTTACCCCCAGCCCAAGCCGCCATGCCGGTGCCTTTTGCCCAACGCTTCCAGGTCAACGCCAACGGCGCCATCACCACCTTTGGTAATGCCTTGTTGACCTGCCAGGCGGCTACGGCCTGCACCACAGCCCAAAACGGGACCACGGCCAACAACAACGACTACACCATGGTCAACATCGATGCCGATACGGACCCGAGTACCTTCAACTCCTCTGCCTCCAATCTGTCGCTGCCGGCCGGATCAACCGTGCTTTGGGCCGGGCTGTATTGGGGGGCCCGGCTGACAGCCGGTACCAGTGGTGCCGCCGGCACCGGTACCCGTACCCAGATGAGGTTGCAAGTGCCAGGCGGTAGTTACCAGACCATCACATCAGCCCAGGAGTTTGGCCCCGACTCGACCCAGTCCAACGCCTATCAAGAGTTTGCCGACATCACCACCCTGGTCCAAAACGCCGGCTCCGGCACTTATTGGGGCGCCAATGTGGTGGCAGGCACCGGCAAAGACCGCTACGCCGGTTGGTCCATCACGGTGGTTTACTCCGCGCCGGGTATGCCGCTGCGCAACTTGACGGTTTTTGACGGTTTCCAACTGGTCCAAAGCGGCAAGTCGGTTAGCGTCACCGTCTCGGGCTTCTTGGCACCAACGTCTCCCCCAGTTACGGCCGGGTTGAACATGATGGTCTACGAGGGCGATGCTGGCCTGACCGGGGATAACGTCACGCTCAACGGCGCCCAGCTGGCCACGGCCGTCTCCCAAGGCACCAACTTCTTCAACTCCAGTGCTGATGACAACGGCAGCCTTGTGACCAGCCGCACACCGGCCTACCGCAATATGCTGGGCTTCGACATCAAAGCCCTGACCACCACTAACGTCTTGCCGCCGGGTAACGGCGTGACGCCAGGCTCGGCCACCTTCGCTTTCAACACTTCTTCTGACACTTACTTCCCCGGCATGGTGGCCTTGGCAGTTGACCTTTACGCCCCGGATTTCAGCGCCTCGACCAAGTCGGTGGTCAACTTGGGCGGCCACGACCCGGCCAAACCGGGTGACACGCTCGAATACAACGTCACCATTGTCAACTCCGGCCAGGACAACGCCGTCAACTCGGTTGTGACTGATTCCTTGCCGCCAAACGTCACCTATGTGCCTGGGTCAATGGAGTTAGTTACCCAGATCGTTGGGGGGACTTCAGTCATTCTGCCCCAGGCGCTGACAGACGCGGCCGATGCCGATGTGGGGCGTTACGATGCCGCGGCCCGTCGGGTGGTTATCAACGTTGGCCAAGGCGCTACTAACGCGGCTGGGGGCGAGATTCCGATTGGCCAGCAGGTCTCTTTCAAGTTCCGGGTGACCTTGGATAGTCCCGATTCGGCTGGCACAACTGTGACCAACCAGGCTGATTTGGCCTACACCGCCAAGGTTTCGCAGGTTTCTTCGAACTACACCACCCCGCCGGTCTCAGTGGTGGTAGCCGAGGAAGCCGATGTTCAGCTGACCAAGTCCATGTCACCCAACCCGGTCAACGCCGGTGGCACCGTCACCGCCACCCTGCATGTGTTCAATGCTGGGCCTTCGCCGGCCACCGGTGTTTCGGTGACGGACTCGATGCCGGCCGGTGTCACGGTCACGGCCGTTGATATGTCCATTCCTCCCGGTAACTGCCCTTTGCCCACCGGCCCTGGCCAGCCCTTCACCTGCCTGGTTGGGGATATGGCCGTGGGCGATACCGTCACTATCACAGTCACCGGTACGGCGGCAGCCAATTTGGCTCCTGGCCAGCTGGTCAACGTGGCCACTGCCACCGCCACGACGGCGGACCCGGACTTGTCCAATAACACCGCCGCCGCCACCATTGTCTCTAGGGTCAGCGCCGATGTCGCCATCGCCAAAACCACATCGAATTTCGATCCCAAGCCGGGCGAGCTGGTCACTTTCACTTTGACTGCCACCAATCACGGGCCGTCTGATGCCACCAATGTCGTCATTTCTGACGCCGTCATCACGTCGAGTTACCTCTCCCTGGTGGCGGTTGATCCACTGGCCTCTGGGGCGGTGTGTACCCTGGGCCCGGTTGTGACCCAATGCACTTTGGCCACCCTGCCAGCTGGTGAGACGGTCGCCGTTGAGGTGACCGGTTGGGTCTCGCCCAGTGCGCCGGCCGGCAGCCCGCTGAGAAACGTCGGCACTGTCACCGCCGCCACACCCGATCCGGTGATTTCGAACAACCTGTCAACAATTGACATGACTGTGGGCTCACCGGAAGCTGATTTGTCGATTGCCAAGACCGGGCCGGCCAGCGCTATGCCCGGCGGCACCATCACCTACACCTTGACCGTAACCAACCAAGGTCCCTCGGCTTCCACTGATGCCACTGTCGAAGACATCCTGCCGGCGGGCCTGACGGCCATCTCCGCCACGTCAACCCAGGGCAGTTGCACCATCTCAAGTGCTGCGGGCATCGACACCGTCACCTGCGACATCGGCCCCATGGCCGGACCCTCCGCCCCAACCCTGCCCGGTCAGGTGACTGACCCAAGTACCTTGGCCACGGCCACTATCACCATCGTGGCCCGGATCGATCCGGCGCTGACCGGCTCGCTCAGCAACACCGCCAGCGTCGACGGACCCGAGGACCCGGATGGTGGCAACAACACCACTCCGCCGGTTGTGACTCCGCTGGCCCCACAAGCCAATCTGGCCATCACCAAGACTGCCAACCGCACCACTCTTCCCGGCGCTGGTGACGGCGTCACTTACACCGTGACACTGCGCAACCGCGGTCCCTCGGTCAGCCACGAAGTTGTTATCACCGACCAGCTGCCGGCCGCCTTCGACTTTGACAGCGCCGCCTGGACACTGACCGGCCCTTCGGCCGACGCTGGCGGCTGTTTGCCCCTCGGCCCGGTTGTAGGTAGCCACCAACCACTTACCTGCGAAGTGCCGGATATGCCCATTTGGAACCCGTCCGCGCCAGGTGACAACGTTTTGACTCTGGTGGTGGCGATGACGGCGCCAGCGGGTTACAGCCCGCCGGCCGGCACCACCGAAACCGAAATCGCCTCGGTGCTCGCCATCACGCCAGATCCGATCATGGTCAACAATGAAGCCACTTGGACCCTGCAAGACACCGCCCAGGTTGACTTAGAGGTCGTCAAGTCCTCCAGTGGCAACCCGGTGGCCGGTGGGCAGGTCACCTACACCATCACCGCCAACAACCTCTCGGCGCTCGATAGTGCCGCCGATGTCGAGCTGTCCGACACCTTGCCAGCTGGAGTCACCTTCGACTCGGCTACCCCGGCCGGCCAGTGCAGCGCCACCGGTCAGCTAGTGACCTGCACTCCGGCAGGCGGCAGCCTCGCCGCCGGGGGCATCGCTAGCTTCCAGATCCTGGTAGACATCGACCCCAGCCTGGCTGACGGCACCATGCTTACCAACACAGTCACAGTGACCAGCAGTACACCGGATCCGATCTTGGACAATAACACCGCTTCGGTGACGGACCCGGTCGCCGCCCAGGTCGACATCCTGGTCGACGCCCTGAACCTGGCCGATGCCGGCGCCGGGGCCTACAACGGCCCGGGTTCGATCCGGACTCAGACCTTCACCGTGACCAACGACGGCCCATCGGTGGCCCGGGCTGTCCAGTTCACCGCCCGCCTGGCGGTTGATGCCACGGTTGATGTGGCCGGGCTGGTTGGCACTATGCCCGGTTGCACCATCAGGGCCCGGTCGATTACCTGCTTGGTTGATAACGGCACCGATGGCAGCTCAGACCTGCAACTCAACCAATCCGTCGCCGTCACCATCCCGTGGACCTTGGCCTCCAATGTCACCCCTGGCAGCTACTTGGCCGATGGCCTGGTCGGCTGGCCCTACGGCGCCAATGTGACGGTTTCAACCAGCACCACCGAAACCGACCTGACCAACAACTACCAAGAGGTTGACCTGATCGTTGACCCGGCCCAGACCGATATAGAGCTGACCAAAACCGCCCTGACCACCACCACTAACCCGGTAGACGGTGACCCCGCCTTCGTGGCTGGTTCGACCTTCACCTACCAACTGACCGCCCAGGTCCTGCCGGGCGCCGCCCGGGCGGAGAACGTCCAGCTGACCGACACCATGCCTGCCGGCTTTGAGGCCACGGCCGTTGGAACCACTGTTGGTACCTGCCAGGTTGATCCTGGTGGTGGCTCGATCAGTTGTGACCTGGGCACCATAGAGGGCTTCGATCTGGTGGGCCCGCCGGTGGTGCTGATTACCGTTAGCGGCACCATTGACCCGGCCGCCTTCTCCGATGGCAGCGGCAGCGAGGTCCAGTACACCAACACCGCTCAGCTAACCTCCAGCACCGACGGCCTAGGCACCAATCCCCTGGCGCCCTTTAGCACAACGGCCCAAACCACGGTGGACGTGGTGCGGCAAACCAATTTGTCCATCACCAAGGCGGCTAGTTCGCCCACTTTCACCGCCGGTGGCATAGCCCGTTGGACCATTACCGTGGTCAACTCCGGCCCGTCTGATTTGCCGGCCGGCGCCACCATTACTGACACCCTGCAAGCCGGTTTGACCTTCAGCTCGGCCGGCTCCGATCCATCGTGTTCAGCCGCAGGTCAGGACGTCACCTGCACGCCTCTGCCTGCCATCGCGGTTGGTGAAGCCGTCAGTTTGCAGCTGGCCGCCCAGATTCCGGCCGACATCCTAACGACTGATTTGGCCAACCCACCGGTCTTACCTGTTGTTGACGAGGTGACCAACCAAGCCACCATAGACGCACCAAGCCTGCCAGGCCCGGTGACCAGCCCGCCGGTCGTAACCCCAATCGTGGCCCAAGTTGATGTGGCCATTGCCGGCACCGTCACCCAACAGGTGGTGCCAGCTGGCTCGACCTTGGTCTACACCATCACCGGGGTCAATAACGGCCCCTCTGCCGCCCGCGATCCGCAGTCCGGTGTCAACTTCCCGCCGGAGTTCCAGATCGATTCGGTGGCTGTCCCGGCAGATCTGATCCAATGCGCCACCAATCCGACCATTCCTTTCGAAATCGACTGCACCACCATTCCATCTGGTCCAGGCGGCCCCATCGCCTTGCCCGGCATCTCTGCCACAGGCGTGGTCCAGGTGACCGTGCCAGCCAACACCGCACCTGGGGTCTACCAGGTCCTTGCCCACAATATGATCTTCGACGTTGACGGCAACCCGCCGGACTTCAACCCCAGCAACAACATCGCCCGCATCAACGTCCTGGTCATCCCGGTAGCCGACGTTGCCGTCCAAAAAACCACTGTGACCAATCCGGTAAAGGCCGGCCAGCCAGTGACCTATGCGCTTGACGTGACAAATTTTGGGCCCTCTGATACCACCGAAGTCCAGTTAGTCGACCAGGTACCGGGCAAGGCCACCTTCGCCTCGGCCCAGTATTCCGGTGGCGGGGCGGTGGCCTGCACGCCTGGCCCGGCCAGCGAGGACCAGCCGTCCATCACCTGCGAGCTAGGCGACCTGGCGGTGGGCCAAACCAAGACGGTGCTGGTCACCTTCAACACACCCGCGACGCTGAGCGGCAACCTGACCAACGCTGCGGTAGTCGGTTCAGTCGCCCAAGACCCGGTGGCAGCCAATAACCAGGCCAGTGTGGCTAACCCGGTGGTGGTAAGCCCGGGTCCCGGCCCCGGCCCTGGTCCAGGCCCCGGCCCCGGTCCTGGTCCTGGTGGCAGCGGAGCCGGCGGCCGGTTGCCGTGGACCGGCACGGACACGCTCAACCTGCTGGTTTGGGCTCTACTCGCGATTGCCGGTGGCCTGGCCTTGCGCCGCCTGCGCCACCACGCCAGCGTCAGCCCACGCTATTTGGCCAAACACCTCGCCACCTGACAAGGCAGTCAATCCATCTAGCCGGCCCAATACGGCTCGCCGGCCGTGAGGCGCTGGACTTGAGCCGGGCAGACCAGCCGGCTTGGGCAACGGCCCGCGGCCTGACCGCCTCACCCAGAGCCCTGACACTAGCGCCGTTGGCACCACTATTTGGACGTTTTGGCCCGGCCGCCTGAGGCCGAGCCTGGGCCATGTGACAATCCCCGCAACGGTCGGCAATTGACTGCCTGGCCGCGAGGCGAGGAGGACACAATGACCAACCCAAACTGGCAACGAGGCGCCCGCGTACTAGGCGCGGCGGTGGTCGCCGGGCTCATCCTAACCGGGTTGGCGGCGCTCCCCCCGGCTCAGGCCGCCATGCCGGTGCCCTTCGCCCAGCGGTTCCAGGTCAACGCCAATGGAGCCATCGCCACCTTTGGCAACGCCTTAATGACCTGCCAAGCCTCAACGGCTTGCACCACCGCCCAAAACTCCACCACGGCCAATAACAACGACCTGGTCATGGTCAACCTTGATGCCGACTCAGACCCAACCACCTTCAACTCCTCCGCCTCTCACTTGGAGCTGCCGGCGGGCTCGAGCGTGCTGTGGGCCGGGTTGTATTGGGGGGCTCGCTTGACGGCTGGCACCAGCGGTTCGGCCGGCGCGGGCGACCGCACCCAAATGCTGCTCAAAGTACCCGGCGCCAACAGCTACCAGGCCATTGCCTCCATCCAAGAATTTGGCCCTGACACCACCCAATCAGGCGCCTACCAGCAGTTCGCCGATGTCACCACGCTGGTCCAAGGCGCCGGCGGCGGCAACTATTGGGGTGCCAATGTCGTGACCGGAACAGGCAAAGATCGATACGCCGGTTGGACCATCACCGTGGCTTATTCCGCCCCGGGTATGCCGCTGCGCAATTTGACCGTCTTCGATGGCTTCCAGGTGGTGCAAAACAACAAATCGGTTTCGGTGACCGTAGCCGGCTTCCTGGCACCGACCTCCCCGCCGGTCACGGCCGGTCTAACGATGATGGTCTACGAGGGTGATGCCGGCATTACCGGGGACAATGTCACGCTCAATGGCGCCCAGTTGGCCACCGCCGTCTCGCCGGGCTCCAACTTCTTCAACTCGACCGCTGACGACAATGGCAAAGCAGTGACCAGCCGAACCCCGGCCCACCGCAATATGTTGGGTTTCGACATCAAAACCCTGGCCACATCCAACATCTTGACACCTGGTGACGGCGTTTCTCCAGGCCGGGCCACGTTCTCCTTCAACACTTCATCCGATGTCTACCTGCCCGGCATGGTCGCCCTGGCGGTCGACCTTTACGCGCCAGATTTCAGTGCCTCGGCCAAGACCGTGGTCAACCTCAATGGCAACGACCCAGCCAGGTCCGGCGACACCCTCGAATACCACGTCTCCGTGGTCAACTCCGGCCAGGACAACGCTGTTAACGCCGTCATCAGCGACGCCCTGCCGGCCGGCGTCACCTACGTTAACGACTCAATGGAGTTGATCACACAAGTGGTTGGCGGCACCTCGGTTGTCGCGCCAAAGTTGCTGACGGACGGGGTCGATGCCGACGAAGGCCATTTCGACGCCGGCGCCAACCGGGTGGTGATCAACCTGGGCGAAGGGGCCACCAGCGCTAAGGGTGGCGAGATTCCAATTGGTCAGCAGGCCTCCTTCAGATTCCGGGTCACGCTGGACGGCCCCAGGGCGGTGGCCACCACCGTGACCAACCAGGCTGACCTGGCTTACACCGCTAAGGTCGCCCAGGTCAGTTCTAACTATTCGACCCCGCCGGTTTCAGTCACACTGGCCGCCGAGGCCGATGTACAACTGACCAAGACCATGTCGCCCAACCCGGTCAGCGCCGGTCAGCCAGTCTTGACCACCTTGACCGTCTTCAACGCCGGGCCGGCCACCGCCTTGGGGGTGGCGGTTACCGACGCCATGCCTGCGTCTGTCACCGTAGCCGGGATTGCGGTGTCCAATTCCTCCAGCTGCGCCTTGCCGCCCGCCCCCGGTCAGCCCTTCACCTGCCAGGTGGGCGATTTGGCCGATGCCGAAAAGGTCACCATCACCGTGACCGGCACGGCGGCGGCCAACCTAGCGCCCGGACAGTTAGTCAATGTGGCCAGTGCCGCTGCCTCTACGCCAGATCCAGACCTGTCAAACAACACCGCCGCCGCCACCACTACTACCGGCACTAGCGCCGATTTAGCCATCACGAAATCCACTTCGAATCCGACTCCAAGGCCTGGGGAGATAGTCAGCTTCACCATTACTGCCACCAACCACGGCCCCTCAGATGCCGCTGGTCTGATCATCTCCGATCTAGTGACCTCTAGTGCCTACCTTAGGTTGGTGGCAGTCGAGCCTGGCACGTCCGGGGCCACTTGTAACCCGGGCCCAATTTTGTCCCAGTGCGCCTTGGCAGCTTTGCCGGTGGGGCTGACGGTCAGCCTTGAGGTCACCGGATGGGTCTCGCCCAGCGCGCCGGCCGGTACCTCACTTTCCAACGCCGCTTCCGTCATCGCCACCACACCTGATCCGGCGACCCAAAACAACCTGACCTCAATTGGCCTGACCGTGGCCCCGCCCGAGGCGGATTTGTCCATCACCAAAACCGGCCCGGCCAGTGCGCTACCTGGTGGCACCATCAGCTACACCCTGTCCGTAACCAACCATGGGCCGGCTGACTCAACCGGCGCCAGGGTTCGCGACACTTTGCCAGCCGGTCTGACGGCCATTTCAGCCAGCTCGACCCTGGGTAGCTGTTCAATTGCTGGAGCCACTGTCAGCTGTGATCTTGGTGCCATGGCCGGGCCGGCCGCCCCAAACCTGCCGGGCCAGGCCCCTGACCCGAGCAGCTTGGCCACGGCCACCATCACCATTGAGGCGCAGATTGATCCGGCCCTGACCGGCTCGCTGGCCAACACCGCCCAGGTAGAGGGGCCCGAGGATCCAGATGACTCCAATAACACCTGGTCGATCGACACCCCGCTTGACCCCGAAGCAGATCCGGTTGCCAGCCAGGCCGATGTCGAGGTCAGCGCTCTAACGCTTGATAACCCCGGCGGCGCCGACGCCTACGGCGGCCCGGGTTCCCAGCGGATCCAGACCTTCATCGTGACAAATAATGGCCCGTCTGTGGCCAAGGCAGTCCAATTCACCGCTCAAATCGCCGTCCGTTCCTCGGTCGAATTGGCCCAGCTTGTTGGCACCATGCCTACCTGCAACCTACGAGACACGCAAATCACCTGCCTGGTGGACAACGGCCTAGATGACACCTCTGACCTGCAAGTGGGGCAATCAGTTACCGTCACGATTCGGTGGACCTTGGCTTCAACTGCCACGCCAGGCGACTATTTGGCCAACGGCCCGGTGGGCTCCGGCTACGGGGCCAATGTGACAGTGGCCACCACCACGACCGAGACCGACTTGTCCAACAACTACCAGGCGGTTGACCTGGTCATTGACCGGGCCCAGACCGACCTACTGCTGACCAAGACGGCCCTAACGACCACCACCAACTCCGACGCAGACCCGGCCTTCGTGGCCGGTTCGGCCTTCACCTACCAATTGACGGCCCAGGTGCTGCCAGGCGCCGCCCAGGCCCAGAACGTCGAACTGACCGACTTTATGCCGAAGGGCTTCACCGTCACAGCGGTGGGGACCAACCTTGGTACTTGCGCCATCGCCGCTGACGGTAGTGGTTTCAGCTGCCAGTTGGGCACCATGGAAGGTGCCAGCGCCGACCAGGCGCCGGTGGCCCAAATCACGGTCAGTGGACTGGTTGATCCGGCGAATTACTCTTCCGGCCAGCCCGGTGAAGTCCAGTACACCAACACCGCCCAGCTGACCTCTGCGACCGATGGCATCGGCACCAATCCATTGGCGGCGTTTAGCACCACGGCCCGGGCCACTGTGGACGTGGTGCGACAAACCAATCTGTCCATCACCAAGGTGGCCAATGACACCGAGTTCCTGGCCGGCGGTCAGGCCAGCTGGACCGTCACGGTGGTCAACGCCGGTCCTTCCGATTTGCCGGCCGGCGCCACGGTCGAAGACACTTTGCAGTCCGGTTTGGTCTTCGACGCGGCTGGCTCGGACCCGGCTTGTGCGGCCGGCGGCCAGGTGGTCACCTGCGCACCTCTGCCAGCCATACCGGCTGGCCAGGCCGTCTCAGTGCAGATTGCGGCCTATGTTCCGGTCGATGCCCTGACCGGCGATTTGGTGCCCTCAGGCCACGGCGGACCGCTGCCCATCATGGACCAGGTGACCAACCAAGCCACGGTTAGCGCGCCAAGCCTTCCGGCCGCCGTCACCAGCCCACCGGTCACCACCCCAATTGCGGCCCAGGTTGATACGGCCATTACCGGGTCAGTCTCCCAGCTGGTGGTCCCAGCCGGTTCGGCAATCTCCTACACCATTACCGGGGTCAACAATGGACCTTCGGCCGCCCGCAACCCGCTATCCGGCGCCAGCTTCCCACCGGAGTTTGTGATTGACTCGGTGGCCGTGCCGGCGGACCTGATCGAATGCGCCCCCAGTAGTGCCCCCGGCTCTGAGATTGGCTGCTCCACCATTGCTTCGGGTTTTGGCGGTCCAATTGCCGTAGCCGGGATCACTGCCACCGGCGTGGTCCAAGTCACCATCCCGCCTGACACGCCGCCTGGGGTGTACACCACCGTGGCCCACAACATCATTTCTACCGCGGACGGCAACCCGGTGGACTCCAACCCAAATAACGACACTGTCAGTATCGAGGTATTGGTCATCCCGGTGGCGGATCTAGAGGTCCAGAAGACCACTGTGACCAACCCGGTAGTGGCCGGCCAGCCAGTCACCTACGGCCTGGCCGTGACTAACTTTGGGCCTTCTGATACAACCGCGGCTCAGCTGACCGACCAAGTGCCGGCCGGCACCACCTTTGTTGCCGCCAAGTACCAAGGCGGAGGGGCAGTTCCCTGTGCCACCAGCCCCACCCGCGAGGATCAACCCTCAATCACCTGCCAACTCGGTGACATGGCTCTTGGCGACACCGAGACAGTTTTGTTGACCTTCAGCACCCCGAAGAACCTTTCCGGCCCCCTGGCCAACACCGCCTTGGTGGGATCAGCCGCTCAAGACCCGGTTGCGGCCAATAATCAAGCCGCAGTAGCCAACCCGGTGCAAACCCCGCCACCTATCACCGGTCCAGGCACAGGCAACTCCGGCACCCCAGGGGCGGCGGGGCCCAACGGCCCTGGTGGTGCCGGGCCAGCTGGCCGCTTGCCTTGGACCGGCGCGGACACGCTCAACCTGCTGGTCTGGGCCCTGCTGGCGATCACCGGCGGCCTAGCCCTGCGCCGCCTGCGCCGCCACGCCAGCGCCAGCCCACGCTATTTGGCCAAACACCTGGCTACTTGACCAAGTGGTCGAGCAGTGGCCCGGCCGGTTGGTTCAGCCACTTGGCGCCGCCTACGGCGCGGCTTGAACGATCGCTAGCAGCTCCTCGACTGGCCGGGCCCGGCCCTGGGCATCAACTAACCCCGATCCGGAGAAAATCCCGGCCCGCGTGGCCCCGCGCCCACGCAAATGCAGCGTCACCGCCCGGGTGTCAACCCCGGCCAGGCCAACCACACCTTGGGCCACCAGATCGCCTTCGAGCGAACGCTGCCCGCGCCAATTGGACCAGCGCCGGGCCGGATCGCGCAGCACCAGGCCGGCCACTTCGATCCGGTCTGACTGGCCGTCCTCATCGTTTAGCCCAACTACGCCAATATGCACTGCCGTCATCACCATGATTTGGCCGCGATTGGCCGGATCGGTCAGAATCTCCTGGTAGCCAGTCATAGCGGTGTTGAAAACGACCTGCCCAAGGCACTGGCCGGTGGCACCGTAGGGGTGGCCGGAAAAGGTGGTGCCATCGGCCAACACCAGCAGGCCCTGGGCGCTCATCTAACAACCTTTCCGTCCAGCACGGTGGCACGGCCGCGCAGGAATGTCGCCTCGGTCCGCCCGTGCATTTCGCGGCCGGCCACCGGCGTGTTGCCCGATGCCGAAACCTGCCTTGCCGCGTCGACCGGCCAGGTTTTGTTGGGGTCAAAGAGGGTCAAATTGGCAACTTCGCCCACTTCAATAGGGCGGCCTTGGTCATTTAGGCGGCCAATTAGGGCCGGTTTGCTTGACAGCACCTGGGCTACCCCAGCCCAGTCCATCCGGCCCATCTCAACCATCAGCTGGTTGACAATGGGTAAGGCGGTCTCCAACCCGGTCATGCCAAAAGCCGCCGCCGCCCATTCGCAGTCTTTTGACTGGAGCGGATGCGGGGCGTGGTCGGTGGCGACAATGTCAATAGTGCCGTCGGCCAAGGCTGAGCGTACCGCTGCCACATCATCACTTGAGCGCAGCGGCGGGTTGACCTTGAAAATCGGGTCGTAGCCGCGCACCGCCTCGTCGCTGAGCAGCAGGTGGTGCGGCGTGACCTCGGCCGTGACGTTGACCCCGCGGGCCTTGGCCCAGCGGATGATCTCAACCGATCCGGCGGTCGAGACATGACAAATATGCAACCTTGAGCCGACGTGTTCAGCTAGCAGCACATCGCGGGCAATTATGGCTTCTTCGGCCACGGCCGGCCAGCCGGCCAGGCCCAGTTCGGCCGAGACCACGCCCTCATGCATTTGGGAGTTCTCAGTTAGCCGCGGCTCTTGGGCGTGCTGGGCAATAACCCCGTCGATGGCCTTGACATACTCCAAGGCTCGGCGCATCAAAACTGGGTCGGCCACGCAATGGCCGTCATCGGAAAAGACCCGCACCCTAGCGGCACTGCGGGCCATGGCGGCCAGCTCGGCCAAACGTTCGCCCTGCAAACCCACTGAAACCGCCCCAACCGGGTGGACATCAACGTAGCCGGCCTCTTCTCCTAGGCGTTTGACCTGCTCAACCACCCCGGCCGTATCAGCCACTGGATGGGTGTTGGCCATGGCGTGAACAGCTGTAAACCCACCGGCCGCCGCCGCCTGGGTGCCGGTCAGAACCGTCTCGGCGTCCTCGCCGCCGGGCTGTCGCAGGTGGGTATGCAGGTCGACCAAACCTGGCAGCAGGACTAGGCCGTCGGCATTTATCGACTTGATGCCCTTGCCCGGTGAGGCATCCTCACCAAGGGCGGCGATCACGCCATCGGCCAACAAAACCTGGTCCGTCTGGCCGTTCGGTAGGCGTGCGTCCCTAATCAGATACTTCGTCATGCCGAGGCCTCCTGCCCGCCGGTTAGGGTCAAATACAGCACCGCCATGCGCACCGCCACGCCGTTGGCGACCTGTTCCACGATGACGCTACGGGCGCCATCGGCCGCCTCCTGGGAAATCTCCAGGCCGCGGTTCATAGGCCCGGGGTGCAAGACAATGGTGTGTTGGCGCAACTGCTCTAGGCGCGGGGAGTCTAAGCCGTATTCGCGGGCGTATTCCTCCGGGCTGGGGAAGAACCCGCCGCCGGCCGCGCTCATCCGTTCGCGCTGGACCCGCAGCATCATCACCGCATCCGGTTGGGCCTGGTCAAGGGCCTGGTCGAAGGAGTGAGAAACCTGGCAGGGCCAAGGATTGATGCCAACCGGCAGCAAGGTGGCCGGGGCTACTAGCGTCACTTTGGCACCTAGGGTGTCCAGTAGTTGAACGTTGGAGCGGGCCACTCTGGAATGGAGGATGTCGCCCACAATCACCACGCTCAAACCGTCCAAACCCTGGCCTGTCGGTTCGGCCACCAGGTGGTGGCGCATGGTCATAGCGTCCAGCAGAGCTTGGGTTGGGTGTTGGTGGGTGCCGTCGCCGGCGTTGATTATGGCCGCGTCGGTCCAGTCGGAGTGGGCTAAGCGGTAGGCCACACCACTGGCCTGGTGGCGCACCACAATACCGTCAATCCGCATGGCTCCCAGGGTTAGCACTGTGTCTTTGAGCGATTCGCCTTTAGAAACCGAAGAGCCTTTGGGACTGAAATTGATGACATCGGCGCTGAGGCGTTTGGCGGCGGCCTCGAACGAGATGCGGGTCCTGGTGGAGTCTTCGTAGAACAGATTGACCACAGTGCGCCCGCGCAAGGTTGGCAGTTTCTTGATCGAACGGGCCTGGGTGGCGGCCATTTCGTCGGCCACGTCCAGGATTTCGATGGCCTGGTCTCGGCTCAGGTCGCTGGCTTGCAGGAGGTGTTTCACGCGGCACCCTCCTTTTGGTCGGGGTCGCCGGTGATGGTGACACCATCATGGCCGTCGACCTCTTCAAGGCAGACCTTGACTCGTTCGGCACTGGAGGTGGGCAGGTTTTTGCCAACGTAGTCCGCTCTGATTGGCAGTTCGCGGTGGCCGCGATCAACCAACACGGCCAACCTGACAGTTTTGGGGCGGCCAAAATCGGCTAGCGCATCCAGGGCGGCCCGGATGGTTCGGCCGGAGTAGAGCACATCGTCGACTAAGACCACGGTTTTAGCCTCGATGCCGCCCGGGGGCAGCACTGTTTTGCCCAAGCCCCTGGTTGGTTGAGAGTAAAGATCATCGCGGTACATCGTGACGTCGAGGGCTCCAAGACCATCGGTGATGGACCAATTGGGATCGATCGCGGCGACCGCAAGGGCTAGTCGGTTGGCCAAGGGAGCACCTCTGGTGGGGATACCCAGTAACACCAGATTGCCGGTGCCCTGGTTGGCTTCAACCACCTCATGGGCCATTCGGGTGATGGCGCGACTTAGATCCGCGCCGGTCATGACCTGATTCACAAGTCTTTCCACCTCCTTTCCCGCCTCGCTGGACGGGACTTAAAGGAAACTTCTCCTGGGCCAGGTCACCGACGGTGAAAGGGAAGGCCGCCCGCCAAGACTTCGGTCTTGGCGGAACCCGGCTGCTGGCGGCTGCCAGCCGCCGAGCCCGAGCCTACCTCAGTGTGTCCTTGATCGCCGAGAGCCGGCCCAGCATGCCGCTGACGTAATTCGGCGACTTGGCGGTTGACAGTTCGGCCGCCAAGTCGGCGCACTCTTTGAAGACGACTTCATCTGGCACGTCGTCTTCATAGACCACCTCGTAAGCCCCTAGATAGAGCAAAGCCCGGTCTACTGCCGGCATCGACTGGCGCGGCCAGCCTTCCGAATAGGTGTCCAACCATTCGCCAATGGCCGCGAAGTTGGCGGTTACTCCCTTGATCAGCTCAAGGCTGTATGGCGCCAACTCCCGGTCGCTGGCCAGTTCGACCGGGTCTTGGCCGCGCTGGTCAGCCTCGAAGATGACCTCAAAGGCCCGCTTGCGAGCGGAAGTGCGTTGGCCCACTAGGTGACCCGGCCCAGGTAGTCCCCTGTCCTGGTGTCAACCTTGACCTTTGTGCCCGGCTCTAAAAACAGCGGCACCTGGATCTGGTAGCCGGTCTCCAAAGTGGCCGGTTTGGTGCCGCCGGTCGAGCGGTCTCCCTGCAAACCCGGTTCGGTGTAGGTGATCTCAAGGACCACTGCGGCCGGCAGCTCAACGTACAGCGGCTCACCCTCATGCCTGGCCACCAGGGCGTCTTGTCCCTCTAGCAGGAAATGCCCGGCGTCACCGACCGTCGCCTCGGCCACATGCAACTGGTCGTAGGTGTCCTTGTCCATAAAGACGAAGTCTTGGCCGTCGCGGTACAGGTACTGCATATCGGATTTGTCGACTATGGCTGTATCGACCTTGACGCCAGCGTTGAAGGTCTTGTCCAAGACCTTGCCGCTGAGCACGTTCTTCAACTTGGTGCGCACAAAAGCGCCGCCCTTGCCGGGTTTGACGTGCTGGAACTCGATGACGGTCCACAACTGGCCGTCTAGGTTGAGCACTAGACCGTTCTTCAAATCGTTGGTCGTCGCCACGGGTTGGTCCTTCCTCGCCTTCGCCTTAGCCGCGCATAGTCTAGTGGCTAGTCCCGGCCCCTCCGCCCCGCGCCCCCAACCCAGCCTCTTGGCCAGCCCCTCTACCGCGAGTCCGAGCCTTGGCATGAAAGGCCGGGGCGACACGCTGTCGTGGTCTCGCGCCGTGACTTGGGGCAATGCTGCCGCATTGCCAAAGACAAATGCCCGGAGCCAAACCCCGCCCACAACACCGCGCCGCCCCTCAGTTCGCGAGGTTGGGCCTTCGCATCATCCGCCCCAACCGCGAGGTAGGGCTTTGGCATCATTTCCCCAACCCGCGAGTCCGAGCCTTGGCATGAAAGCGGGTTCTTGACTCTTGGCCTGTTCAGACCTAGGCCACCGCTGCCCGGCAACCCCGCCACTTAGCCAGCCATTGCCAACGCGCCGGGACGCTACGGATGCGTAGGCAGCCTTGGGACTTGTATGGTCCCAATTGTGCGTCAGTTCACCACACCGGCTTACCTGGACCACGACCCCGGGTTGTCGATTGGCCGGCTGATCGAGAACCGCTGCCTGGCCAACCCCGAAGCCGTCCAGGCCACCTTCCGCCAGGGCGATGTTTGGGTCGAGGTCTCAGCCGCCCAGTTCGTTGAAGAAGTCAACGCCCTGGCCAAAGGGCTAATCGCGGCGGGGATCGACAAAGGCGAGACAGTCGGCATTATGGGCCGGACCTCCTACCAGTGGACTTTGATCGACGTGGCACTGTGGTCCATTGGCGCCGTTGGAGTACCGATCTACCAGACCAGCTCGGTCGATCAGGCCGGCTGGATTTGCCAAGACGCCTCGCTCAAGGCCGTTTTCGCCGAACTAGACGAACAAGCCGAGGTGATTGCCGGCATCGGGCATTTCTCAGGCCAAGTCTGGGTTTGGGCCCAAGACGGGCTAGACCAACTGGTCAAAGCCGGACAGAGCGTTTCTGACGCCCAGCTGGCCGCCCGGGCCAAGTCCGTCACCGGTGATGACCTAGCCACGGTGATTTACACTTCCGGCACCACCGGCCGGCCCAAAGGCGTCGAGCTAACCCACTCTAACTTCGTCACGCTGACCCGAAACGCCATCATTGAACTCTGGTTCATCTGCAAGCCGGGCCGGCGCATGCTCATGTTCCTGCCGCTAGCGCACGTCTTTGCCCGCCTGATCAACGTCATCCTGCTGGCCTCCCCGGCCGTGGCCGGTTACAGCCCTGACACCTCGCGCCTGCTTGAGGATATGCAGACTTTCAGGCCAACCGCCATGTTGGTGGTGCCGCGGGTGCTGGAGAAGGTCTACAACTCGGCCGAGGCCGCCACCGGCGGCGGCTTCAAACGCAAGCTTTTCCGTTTGGCCGCCAAAGTGTCAATGGCCTACTCCCGTGAACAAGACCGCGGCGGACCCAGCCCCGCCCGCCGGCTTCAGCACGCCGTTTTCAAGACCCTGGTCTACCGCAAACTGACCGCAAAAATGGGCGGCCAGCTGACCTGCGCCGTGGCCGGTGGCGCCCCTTTGGGCCCGCGCCTGGGCCACTTTTTCCGCGGTATTGGCCTGGAGGTCTTTGAAGGCTACGGCCTGACCGAAACGACCGCGCCCACGGCCGTCAACCGCGAGTTTGTCAACAAGATTGGCACCGTCGGCCTGCCTCTTCCTGGGCAAAGCGTGGCCGTGGCCGATGACGGCGAGGTCCTGGTGCGCGGACCTCACGTTTTTCTCCGCTACAGGAACAACCCCGAGGCCACCGAACAAGCTTTCCGTGACGGCTGGTTCTTGACCGGTGATGTCGGTTCACTCGACGCCGACGGCTATTTGTCGATTACCGGCCGGCGCAAGGAACTAATTGTCACGGCCTCAGGCAAGAACGTCGCCCCGGCCGTGCTCGAGGATCGTCTGCGTGGCCACCCACTGGTTAGCCAAGTCGTGGTGGTGGGCGATGACCGGCCGTTTGTGGCGGCGTTGGTTACCCTGGACGCCGAAATGCTACCCGGCTGGCTGACCTCGCATAACAAGTCCCCACTGACGCTGGAACAGGCCATCATCGATCCGGACATCCGAGCCTCGCTGGACCGGGCAGTGCGGCGAACCAACCGGGCGGTTTCCCGGGCCGAGTCGATTCGCGACTTCGTCATCTTGCCTGAAGATTTCACCGAGACCAATGGCTATTTGACGCCGTCAATGAAGGTCAAACGCTCACTGGTTCTGCACGACTATGCCGGGGCAATTGATCAGTTGTACCTGGCCGCAGCCGCCCGCCGGGGCGAAGGCAATCTAGTCGAAGAACTCGAAAACCTAGACTGAGCCGCCCAAAGCCGTCACAAGGCCGCGAGAGCCAAACGGTAAGAGTCAATGCCGAAACCGGCGATGGTGCCTTCAACCACCGCCGAAATCACCGAGGTTTGGCGAAATGTCTCGCGGGCAGCCGGATTGGTTAGGTGGACCTCGATCACCTGAGGCACCTGAGCGACTGCGTCACGCAGGGCGTAGGAGTAGTGCGTGAAGGCGGCCGGGTTCAAGATCACCGGTATGGCTTGGTCGGCCGCTTGATGCAATAGGGCCACTATGGCGGCCTCGTCGTCCAGCTGGTGGACCGAGACCTGCCAGCCCAGCTCCTCGCCCCACTGATAACAGGCCGCCGCCAGGGCGGCATGGTCAACCAGGCCGTAAACCTCAGGTTCACGCGCACCCAAGCGACCCAGGTTGGGACCGTTGATTATCATCACTGGCTTCATGGCGCCACCACCTTGTCGCCACCTTCATTGGTGTCAACCGGTGGCACATAGAGGGCTTGACCGTAGGGGTTCTCCAGGTTGAAACCTTCACCGCTAGAGGCCGGGTATGGCTTGGCCGCAGCCACCGCAGCGACGGCTTGGTAGGCCTCGTGCATAACCGAATCGGCCACCCCTTCCAAAATGACTGGGCGGCCAATACCTTCAAGCACAACCAAACGCCGCTTGCGGCCTTGGTTTTTCTTGTCCCGGCCCATGGCTTTTAGCAGGTCGACCCAATTGCCTGTCTGGTAGCTGGTGGGCAGGCCAACCGAGGCTAGGACCTCGCGGTGGGCACCCAGAATGGACGGGTCCAACAGCCCCGAGCGGACGGCGATTTCAGCTGCGAAAACCATACCGACCGCAACCGCGTCGCCGTGGCGCCAAGAGTAGTCTTCGACCAGTTCAATGGCGTGTCCAAGGGTGTGGCCATAATTCAGGATGGCGCGCCAGCCGGCCTCTTGGGGGTCTTGCGAGACAACCTCAGCTTTGACTGCGACCGAACGGCTAACCAGCTCCGGCATGAGCGGACCGCGCGGGTTGAGCGCCTCCTGCGGGCCGGACCAAATCACATCCAAAATGGTGCGGTCGGCCACAAATCCGGTTTTGATGACCTCGGCCATACCGCTGACCAATTCTGGACGCGGCAAGGTGTCAAGCTGGTCGCAATCGCATATCACCGCGCTTGGTTGATGAAAGGCGCCAACCAGGTTTTTGCCCTGAACTGTGTCGATACCCGTCTTGCCGCCAATGGCGGCATCAACCATGCCCAATAAGGTCGTTGGCACATGGACCACCCGAATGCCGCGCAGCCAGGTCGCTGCCACAAAGCCGCCCAAATCGGTGGTGGCGCCGCCACCAATGGTGACAATCAAATCGGTCCGGGTGAACGAGGCCTCACCCAACCGCTGCCAGGCCGCTTGGGCCACATCGATGGTTTTGGCCGCCTCGCCATCTGGCACAGACAGGGCGTGGACTTCCAGGCCACCTCCGCGCAAACGCTCTGCTAGCGGCATGGTCACTTCACTCAAGGCCGGGGCGTACATCACCATGACGCGAACCACGTCTTTCGGCAAATAGGCTTCGAGACGGCCGATCAGGCCGCGTCCAACCACAACCTGGTAGCCGGCACCAACTTGGACCGGAATCCGCGCCATCTCTTCCGCCACGCCCATCCCTTTCTCAGATCAAGTCCAAGCCTAACCCTAGGGGGTTGGCGAATAGTTGGCGTCAAATGCCAGTGTCAACCGCCGGTAATAGCTCACCCAGGGCGGCAAATCCGCCAAGGGCTTAGCTGCCAGCGGGCCCATTCAGGTCAAGAAGTCCGCCACTCCGTCGCGATAAGCCGCCAACGAGGCCCTGACCTGGTCAACATGGTCGCCACCAAATTTATCCAGCGCGGCGCGGGCCAGCACCAGGGCGGTCATGGCCGCTGCCACTACGGCCGCAGCCGGCACTGCCGTGACATCGGAACGCTGGTGGTGGGCCGTGGCTGCCAATCCGGTCTGGGTGTCGATGGTGCCCAGGGCCTTGGCCAGAGACGGAATCGGTTTCATAGCCGCCCTGACCAGGACCGGCTCGCCGTTCGACATGCCGCCTTCAATCCCACCGGCGTGGTTGGTCCGGCGTCTAGTTTGGCCATTTTGACGTTCGATTTGGTCGTGCACGGCCGATCCGACTCGGCTGGCCACCTCACAGCCAAGGCCAATCTCGACCGCTTTGACCGCTTGAATCGACATCAACGCCGCCGCCAACTGGGCGTCGAGCCTCCGGTCAGCTTGGACGTGTGAGCCCAGGCCCACCGGCACGTTCCAGGCAATCACCTCAACTGTGCCGCCCAGGGTTTCACCGGCTTGTTTGGCTTGGTCGATCCGGCTTTTCATGGCGCTGGCGGCAGCGGCGTCAAGGCTGCGGACCGGACTGGCGTCCAGCGCTGCCAAATCGGCTGGCCCGGGCCGGTGTTCGGCGGCTGCCATGACGCCACCGAGGCTAACTACGTGAGCTGTTAGGTCAACCCCGAGGCCCTGAGCCAGGAAGGCCTGGGCGGCAGCGCCCAGCGCCACCCGGGCGGCGGTTTCCCGGGCCGAGGACCGCTCCAAAATGGCTCTGGCATCACTTTGCTGGTATTTGACCATTCCTGGCAGGTCGGCGTGGCCCGGCCTGGGCCGGGTCAGCGCGGCCGCCCGGGCCGAGGTCGGCACCGGCGCCGGATCGGCGCTCATAACCTCTTCCCATTTGGGCCACTCAGAGTTTTCGATCTCAACAGCCAGTGGCGCCCCGGTGGTCACCCCGCGCCAGAGCCCACCAACGACCCGGATCTGGTCTTGTTCAAAGCTCATGCGCTGTCCCCGGCCATAACCCAGGCGCCGCCGGGCCAGGGCTCGGCTTAGATCGTCGGTGGTGAGTTCAACCCCGGCCGGCAGTCCGTCAAGTACGGCCAGCAAAACCGGGCCGTGGGACTCCCCCGCGGTTAGCCATCGCAGCATTAGCCCATTGTCTCACTGCGCTGCGCTGGTCGTGGGTAGGGCCGCGCGCATGGCCGCCAGCGGCGCCAGCCGGCCGGTCATCAGCCTGAACTGTTCGGCCGCCTGATGCAGCAGCATGTCCAGGCCCGTGGCGAGGCGACCGCCACCGTCCTGCCAGGCCTGGGCCAGGGCTGATGGCCAAGGGTCGTAGGCCACGTCGAGCAGAACCCGCCCAGTCAGGTCGGCCCCCGCAAGCTGGCCGGCCAGCGGCGCGGCGGCGCCAGTCGGCAGCGTCGAAATCACCACTGAGGCGGCCCAGTCATGCCGGGCGGTCGAACCGGCAGCCGCCGCCGGGCTGGGCCAGGCTCGAAAGCGCGGCGACAAGCCCATGCGCCCGGCCGCGCTCATCAGAGCCTGGCAACGCGCCGTCGAGCGGACAAAGACCTCAACCGTGGTCAAACCCAGTTCTGCCACGGCGGCCAGGGCCGAGGCGGCCGTCGCCCCACCCCCCAGTAAGGCGGCGCTATCTGCCTGACCTAAAGGGCCGGCGTCGGTCAAAGCCTGAACCATGCCATAGACGTCAGTGTTGGCACCGACCCAGCCAGCCGGCGTCAACAGCACGGTGTTGACTGCGCCAACGGCCTGAGCCAACGGTTCAATGTGATCGAGCAGGCCCAAGACGACCTGTTTGAGCGGCCGGGTCAAGGAAAGCCCGGCCCATTCGGCCCCATCTAGGCCCGCCAGGAAGCCCGCCAAGCCGGCCTGGTCAACATCAAAGGCGTCGTAACGCCAGTTAGCCAGACCCAATTCCCTATAGGCGGCCTGGTGTAGGGCCGGGCTGAGGCTGTGGGCGATCGGGTGGCCCAGCACGGCCGCCCGCATCAGCCCTTGCAGCCGTCCGGTTTGTCCCAATTCGGGTTGGCTTTGATCCAAGCCTGCAGCTTGGCCACCGATTTGTCGTGAGAGGCCTTGTCAACGTTGAATTCGGTGGCGCCGGAGCACAGGTCAACGGTGACGAAAAACATCCACTTGCCTTCATCCGGCTTCAATACCGCTTCGATCGCCTTCTTACCAGGGTTGGATATGGGGCCCTTGGGCAGGCCAACAACCTTGTAGGTGTTGTAGGGGCTGTCGGAGGCCCGCTGGGAGTCGGTGGTCCAAACTGAGCCAAATTCTCCAACGGCGTAGTGCACCGTGGCGTCCGAACCAAGCGGCGTTTTGGCATCAAGTCGGTTCAGGAAGACCCGGGCCGCCTTGGGCCGGTCTTGATCCAAGCGGACTTCCTTCTCCACGATCGAAGCCAGAATGATGGTGTTCTGCCAGTCTTCCTGTGGCACTTTCAGGTCCGTCAGGGTGGTTTTGGTTTTGGAGACCATTTCTTGGAGTAGCGATTGAGGTGTCGAGGCCTCGGAAATGTTGTAGGTGGCAGGGAACAGCCAGCCCTCTACCAGCCCGCCGGCCTCGGCCGGCAGGCCAATCGCGGCTGGGTCGGCGGCCGCTTCGACCTCCTCTAAGGGCACTTCCAGCGCGTCAGCAATAACCTGGTAAACCTGTTCTGCCCTCATCCCTTCGGTCACGGTCAGGCGGGAACTCTCCCGGTTGGCAGGGTCAAGTAGCGCCGCCACGGCATCGGCCGCGGGCATTTGCAGATTCAACTGGTAGGTGCCGGGTTGGATTTCGTTGGACCGCGGGTTGGCGCTAAAAGCCGTAATAAAAGCCTGCTCGGTGGCGACTACGCCCTTGGCTTTGAGCTCAGCGGCCATATCGGATCCGGCAAAACCCCGGCCAATAGTGACCATCACCGTTTCGGAGGAAGGTGGGCCAGGATAGTCCGTGATTTCGACCGGTTTGTCCTCGCCCCGCCACGACCGTGCGATTGGCATGCCAACGGCGTAGATGATGCCGCCCAGCAGCGCCAAGATCAACACGCTGATGGCCGCGGTTAGCCCCTTGTTTCGCTTGGTGCGCTTGACCTGCTTCTTGGCTTCAGCCGCTTCTCGCAGGGCACGGCGCGACGGCACCGCCGGGGCCGGTGGTGCGGCCGGCTCAGCCGGCTCCTCATCACCGAACAGATCCCACTGGTCCATCGATCTGGTCCTCCGCTCCCGCATCGCTGGGCGACAACTTTACCAATTCGTGATCAAGTGCGGCCTGCAAGATCACTACGGCCGCCACTTGGTCGACAACTTCGCGCTGGCGCCTGCCCCGGCGCCCGGCCTGATGAAGCTGCTGATGGGCCTGGATTGTGCTGCCCCGCTCGTCGAAATAGCTCAGGTGGCAGCCCGGCTCCAACAGCCCACCAATTAGCTGACCGATCTGCCTGACGCCCGCCGCCGCCGGACCTTCACGGCCGCTGAGGCCAACCGGTAGCCCCAGCACCAACCGTTCGGCCTGGTGTTGGCTGGCCACTTCGGCCAGCCGGGCCGCCAACTGTTGGTCGTCAAGCTGGCGGCGGTCGAGGGTTTGCAGAGGCATGGCCAGCCGCTTGTCTGGATCTGACAGGGCCAAGCCAACGCGGGCAGCACCCAGGTCAAGACCGATCCAGCGGGCCACTTAGCCGGCCTCAATGATTTGCCCGATGCCGGCCCAGACCTGCTCGAGTCCCTCACCTTGGCTGCCGCCGCCTTGGGCCAGGTCGTCCTTGCCGCCGCCCCCGCCGCCGAGTTGCTGCGAGATTTGCTTGACCAAGTTGCCGGCCTTTAGGCCGCGCTGGCGAGCGGAATCGTTTAGGGCCACAACCACGATGGCCCGGCCGGTTTCAGGGTCAGTGGCGCCTACCGCCACCACTACCGGATCGGCTTCACCGAGGCGTTGACGCACATCAGTGGCCAATGACCTCAGATCATCGCCTGAGGTGCCGTCATCAACTCTGGCCGCCAGCAACCGGATGTCACCAACCTGGACTGCTGTCTTGGCCAGCATCGAAGCCTGGGCCAGAACCTGTTGGCCACGGATGGCGGCTAGTTCCTTGTCGGCTTGTTTGAGGCGGCTGACCAGCTGGCTGACCCTGTCCGTTAGCTCATCTGGGTTGACTTTGAGCAGGTCGGTCAGCTGGGAGACCAGGGCGTGTTCCTTGGCTTGGTAGCTGTAGGCGGAATCTGCCACTAGGCCTTCTAGGCGTCTGATACCCGCACCAATTGACGCCTCGCCCAGTAGCGTCACCCGGCCAATCTGGCCGATCCGCTCAACGTGGGTACCACCGCATAGTTCGACTGACCAGTCCTGGCCAATAGTGACGACTCGGACTTGATCGCCGTACTTTTCGCCAAATAGGGCTTGGGCTCCGATTTGCCGGGCTTTGTCCAGCGACATGATCTGGTGGCCAACTTCAAGATCTTCGGTCAACACCTGGTTGACCTGCTCTTCGATTTGCGCCATGACGCTAGGCGGAACACCGCCGGCCGAGCGGAAGTCGAAACGCAGCCGGCCGGGTGAGTTTTCCGAGCCAGCCTGAGTGGCGGTCGATCCAAGGTGTTCTAGCAGCGACTGGTGGACCATGTGGGTGGCGGTGTGGGCGCGGGCAATGGCCTGCCGCCGCTTGGGGTCGATGCTGGCCAGGCCGGTATCACCGATCGCGGCCGTGCCTTGGGTCAGGCGGCCGCGGTGAACGAACAGATCAGTCACAGGTTTTTGGACATCGTCAACTTCGAAAACAGCGCCTGAGTCCAGTTTGATTGTGCCTTTGTCGGCCAGCTGACCACCGGCTTCGCCGTAGAACGGAGTCAGGTCCAAAATGACCTCAACTTGGGCCGGGGCGCTGGCCGCCGGTACCGGTTGGCCGTCTTCGAGCAGGGCCAGCACTCGAACAGTCGATTCGACCTGGTCATAGCCGGTGAACGTGGTCAAGCCGTGCTGGCCGGCCACTTCTTGGTAAACGGCCGTGCCAGTGTGGCCAGCTTTTTTGGCCGCGGCATCGGCCCTGGCCCGTTCCTTTTGCTCCGCCATGAGCGAAGTGAACTTTTCGTGGTCGACTGATAGGCCCTGGTCAGCCGCAATTTCCAAGGTTAGTTCGATCGGAAACCCGTGGGTGTCATGCAAGGTAAAGGCTTCCGAGCCGGCCAGTTTGGCCGAGCCGCCGGCCTTGGCCTGCGCGATGGCCAAGTCTAGGACAGCGGCGCCGCCGGCCAAGGTGTTCAAAAAGGCTTCTTCTTCACCCAGGACGGCTGCCCTTATCCTGCCCCAGTCCCGCTCCAGTTCCGGGTAGGAGGCTTTCATGGCGTCACGCGAAGTGGTGAATAGTTCCTCGAAGACCGGCCGGCGCAGGCCCAGTAACCGCATCGAGAACAAAGCTCGTCGCAGCAGACGGCGCAGCACATAACCACGCGACTCATTGGACGGCGCCACGCCATCGCCAATCAGCATCAGCCCAGCCCTGACGTGATCCGCCACCACTCGCAGGCGCACATCGGCCTCTGGGTTGGCCCCATAGCGCAAACCGGTCAGGCCTTCGGCGCATTCGATCACCGGGTAGATTTCGTCGATCTCGTAGATGTTGTCTTTGCCTTGCAGCAACATCGCCACACGTTC
>Ga0123356_10000349_pt1 | contig 53319 bp, 42 predicted proteins | sample TergutEmb28metaG_2_FD_92546 | JGI IMG/M metagenome (GOLD analysis project Ga0123356, IMG submission 92546) | Embiratermes neotenicus P3 segment gut microbial communities from Petit-Saut dam, French Guiana - Emb289 P3 | ecosystem: Host-associated > Arthropoda: Insects > Digestive system > Gut ...
AAAGCTATTCTGGAACGAATGGATTTGGTAAACAATGGTCTTAGTCAGGTGGCTTTTAATCAAACTGCAGATCAAAAAACTTTTCTTCGCATAGATGTAAGTGATCGGCAATTACCTGAGGTTCGGGAATTTATACAAGGCATTAAACAGGTTTTAAGCCATGCCTGGAGTGAAGACAGTGAAAATGCCGAAGAGCGATTTGCCGCGCTTCGCAAGCTAGTAGAACGCCTTTCAAGTCAGGATCCGGAGCAAAAACGCTGGCGTGAGTCTGTGCTTGATGTTCGCCAACATGTTGAATTTATCGGACGTGAAATTGATGAAAGCGGTGTCGAAGTTGAAATTTACCGCAGCGGAGCAGGTAAATCCGGCGGACAGCGCCAAAAACTTGCCACAACTTGTTTGGCTGCAGCATTGCGTTATCAGCTTGGCGGAAACGATCATGGCGTTCCCATGTATGCTCCAGTTGTTCTTGATGAAGCATTTGACAAAGCAGATAATGAGTTCACTGCGCTTGCAATGAATATTTTTAACAACTTTGGTTTTCAGATGATCGTTGCAACACCCCTTAGATCTGTGATGACACTTGAGCCGTTCATTGGAGGCGCCTGCTTTGTCGATATTAAGGATCGATTTACATCTAGTGTTTTACTTATTGAATATGACAACGAACATCAGCGTCTTAATCTCCCGGCAGGCTCGCAAGGAAGTTAATAATGAAACATCCAGACGATGTTCGAGAAATTTTAAAGCGTAAATTTCAAAACAACCGCAAAGAATGGCTAAAGGCGCTTATACCTGGCAATGCAGAGGTTTCATGGCCGCTGGAAATAAACTTGAGTGTTCCAAAAGAGCAAGATGTTTTGAGGCAGCCAGATGCGGTGCGAGCTTGGATTTCTATGTGGAGAAAGAGGCAGGGTAATGGATCTCTGATTTGGACAGAGCGTCGTTGGCGTTCGCTTGGAACACAAAGTGTTCCGCATAAGCTGATATTGAAAAGCCCAAATGATATTGTCTCATGGATTGGCGAAACGGCAAGATGGTTACGCGTTGTCGAACGATATAAATTGTTAGTTCAACGTTGGTCTACATTGCTTGATGTAACGCTAAGGTACTTTAATGTTTTAGCTGATTATGATGATGCAGATTTTTTACGTCTTTGTGATATGTTATCCTGGATAGAAAAAAATCCCAATTCTAATCTTTACATTCGGCAAATATCGGTCGCTGGTATCGACAGTAAATGGCTGGAATCGCGTAAAAGTATTGTCTGCGATCTGGTTACGGCGATTCTGGGAGATCAATCAGGAGAACTGGATTTTTATAAACGCTGCGGCTTGAAACCGTTACCGCAATTAATTCGTATACGTATTTTAGATCCTTGTTTAAGAAAACATTTTGGCGGACTTGGAGATATATCCGCACCTTTGGAAGAAGCAGCTGCTCTTGATATAACACCTGTAAATGTATTCATTATTGAAAATATTCAAACCGGACTTGCCTTTGAAGCTTTGGCAAACACTGTCGTGATCATGGGATTGGGATATGGTGTTGATGTTTTGGGAAAGATCCACTGGCTAAAAAACGCGCGATGTTTTTATTGGGGAGACATAGATACTCACGGTTTTGCAATTTTAAATCGCGGCAGAACATACCTGCCCAATTTGGAGTCAGTGCTCATGGACGAAACAACACTCTTGAATCATCGGGAGTTATGGGTAGAGGAAACAACACAGCTTGCCTCGGCAGAGCTGTCGATGCTCACCGATGCAGAGCAAAAAGTTTTTCAATCACTTAAGAGCAATGTCTGGGGGCAGAAAGTGCGTTTGGAGCAAGAACGAATTTGCTGGGATGCGGCAGTAATTGCATTTCAGGAAAATCTGTTTTAATTTATGGTTTTAATACATGATGAGATTCTCTACACACAGTGTAGAGAATTGAACTGGTCGCATATTCAGCAGGTTTTATCTGTTTAATTCTTAAACATCAAACTCAGGGCAGCTCCTATTCGATTCTCTTAGCCTTTGTCGCCATTTATAAACATCTCCGGTTTTTCCTTCCCAGTAATCCTTAAAATTTCCGGTTAGCAAATCAAAACCTTTTAATTTTCCTGATTGTTCCATAAAAGAACAATGATAATAGACTCCATCAACATTGGAATATGCTGAAAAGCAGGAAGCCTCGCAGGGTTCCACCATTTGTTGAAGAATGTTCAGAAGTTCTTTTTTAATAAATTTTTCGTTCGCCATTTTTGAGATAACATAAAAAAACTTGTTTGCCTGACAGGAGTCAAATCCCAGTCCAATATTTTTTGCAAAAGCAGTTTTTATTAGATTTTCAAATTTCTCACCTGATAGTTTTGTGAAGCCAGTTTTTGCACGTCCGCATTGCTTTAATCCAAGAAGCACAATTGCATTAACATAATTAAATCTGTTGTCTGAATTTAAAAGCTCGATAAGTTTAAGAGCTTCACCATAGGTTTCCTCTGCAATCATGAAATGGATATTGATTTGAGCAAGTTTGCTATTATTTTCGTTTTTCAAGTATGTTAATTTTTGCACGGTGTCAGTTAGAACATCGAAAGAGCCGTGATAGGACACGGCACATCCGCCAAACTTGGATGCAATCATTTTGGCATTATAATCGTCAAGCTGTGCCACAGTGCCGTTTGGAACGATATGGTTCTCTCGCAAGTAATCACACATCGCCCACAGGTCGGGATTTTCTGATGCTGTTGAGCCCAAACCAAAGGCTACTTGTGCAAGTTGGGAATTGTAATTGATTTTTTTTATTACTGTTTTAAATGCCTCCAAGGACATGTTCTTTCCATTCGGTGTATTGCTTTTATAACAATATTGGCAGTGTTTTCCGTCAACACCATGACATATGTCAGTTATCTCTATGTCTAAAATCTCAGGACCAAATAGACTCATTTCTGGGTCTTTAATCGTTTCTTTCGTTTTTCCCCAACGAGCGAACATACCATCAGAAAATCTGAAATCATAGTTGTAATTATCAGATCTGAATATTTTCCATAGTTCACCTTGTTTGTCTTTTTTTAGGTATATTTTAAAATCGGATGATTGCTTAAAGGTTTTAATTTACATGACCGCCTTAATTAGCTTTTTCATCCTCGTTTTCATATTCATCCCACTCTCCATGCCAGTCACTTTCATCAAACTCAATGTGTTCTTTTCTTACTCCAAGTTTATTATGTATATAGGCAATCAGATTAAAGTTATCCATTATTGTAAAACCCTCTATTGTTTCTTCGGTTTCAGTGATTTCCCAATAGCCATCATCGGCATATGCCATTCCGCATGTAACATGGTTTTTAATTTCATCAATTTGTGATTGCGACAAATAATGTTTCTTGATTACAAAGGAACTTGAACTGCTGTTTGATACAAAGCCACATCTAATTTTCATATTTATTACTTTCCTTACAATTTTATTAGGTAATCCTATATTACCCATTTAATATCCATAGTCTCATTTTCAACAAAAGCAATTTCCTTACTTTCTCTCTCAATTACACATCCGCAAACTTCACCCTCATAACCTCTTATAGTTAAACCGTTATCTTTCAATAATCCAACTATTTTTATTATTGTTTCTTTCTCGTTATTCATAGTTTTTACCTACTCATTATTTTAATCAATTTCCATATCTTGTGATCGGTCAATAAGGGTATATATTATATTCTAAAAACATGATAATCAATTTTTGCCATTGTAGGTTGACCTCAGCCCAGCTTTTTATAAATTGCCGGAAAGCTGAAAGTTGTTAATTTCTTATACCACAATGACTTACAATGCTTCTATTCTGGAGCTAAGGGGAATTGAACCCCTGGCCTCTTGAATGCCATTCAAGCGCTCTAGCCAACTGAGCTACAGCCCCGTAAGTTTCTTTACTCTACAAAATTAGCAGGTTTATGTCAACCTGCGGTTTTATTTCCTGCTCATCTGCCTTCTTATGTCATACAACAGAATTCCTGCTGCAACAGAAACATTTAACGAATCAATTCTTCCGGACGAAGGTATTCCTACAAAGCCGTCGCACTTTTCGTAAATTAGACGCGAAATACCGCTTCCTTCGCTTCCCAGGACAAGCGCTGTTCTGCCTTTTAAATCTTTTTTATAAACAGGTTCGCCATCCATATCTGCTCCATAAATCCAAAAATCTGCATCCTTAAGATTTTCCATAGCGCGGACAAGATTGGGAGTCTCTGCCTGAGGAACCCAGGAAACAGCGCCTGCCGATGTTTGTGAAATTACTGCAGCATGTTTAGCGCTGCGGCGGCTGCGGCTGATTACCAAATCTACAGCAAACTGATCGCAGCTGCGGAGAATAGCGCCGTAATTGTGCGGGTCTGTAATTTCATCAAGAATTAAAACAAGTACATTTTTTTTATCACCCAATTCTTCAATAAAGTTTTCAAGACTGATATCTGCGCTGTTGCCGCCGCCTGCGCCGCCGCCGCCGTAAATGTGATCTGAAACAAACATGGCTATTCCGCGGTTATCGGGAGCGAGATTTTCTAAATCGAATACGCCTGTTCGTTCAATCCGGATCTTGTTGTTAATTGCAAGTGAAACAATTTCTTTTGCGCGCGGCCCTGCTTTTGCAACAAGTAAAGGCCCGCAAGATAAGCCGCTGGCTTTACTCGATTTAATCATTTCTTCAATTGCATGAAATCCCGTTAAATACGCCATATGAACCATCCAAATAATTTAATTAAACATATCTTGCTGTATATTTTCTCACAAAATCACAAGGACGATAAGTCATCTTTGCCTGGCGTAAACCTTCATTGCCCAAATCCTGTTCACGGTTTATAAGTGAGAAAAAATTAGGCAATGACGCGGCAAACGATTTGTTTACAAATTGATATATACCCCTGTATTCATCAATTGCTTTTTCAAAATGAACGGCAAACATCTTTCCTCTTGAAAGGCTTTCTCCAAGGCAATACGCGGCAGGTTTACCATCAATATAAAAAACTGAGCCTCTCAAAGTTAGAGTATCAAAAAGCTCCAATGCTTCTTTTGCAGCTTTATAATCACCGTCATCACCTCCGTTTCTGGCGGAAGAATCAATACGCCATTGCTCTAAAATCTTTAAAGCATCCGGAATCAGATTGGAAGTCATAACCATTTGTTCATGATTGGGATAAGTATTTAAAAAATTATTTACATGATTTTTCTTTTTATGGAATTTTTTTCCGGCTAATTCCGCCAAATCCCGCCTATTATAAAGATAATCAAAATTATTTCTGTCTTCCGATACTTCTACGCCGTCTTTTTTTAATTCTTCTAAAATATTTTTTTCCTGGCATTCTTTTAGAATTGTTTCAGAAATATTTTTCCAGTAATTATGGGTTTTAAATAATTCTTTTATTAAACCGGTATCCGGCGCACAGCAGGGAGTCATAAAAAAAGTTTTTTCTCCATCCTGATCTGGCTGCACTCCGGAAATAATAAAACCGCCGTTTTCTCCTTCGCGGGAAATCTGATAATTGTATTTTTTGCGGAACAGATAAAGCCCGGAAAAAGTAAATTCGGAAACACCGTCAAAAGTAAGGGAAAGCCTTGGGTGTAAAATTTCTTTAAGACTAACATCCAGAGGAACAAAATCGGGGTAACATGGCACTTTCATGATTGTGTTTCGTTTTTATCATGCTCCGTTTTTTTTGCCATGACAGATTTACGCGAACCTATCAATATGGACACCGGCTCCATAATGGGAATGTATTCGCAGACAATTTTGATAATTACAGTCATGGGAACTGCAAGAAGCATTCCTGCAAATCCCCAAATATAACCCCAAATAGAAAGCGAAACAAGAATAATTAAAGGAGAAATCCCGACATGATCCCCGATAATTTTTGGATCAAGGATATTACTAAGAATTAGGTTTACAATTAATATTACAGCTACTACAAAAATTACAGGGCCTGGCTCCGGCCAGAACTGAAGCAATGCAAAAAGTGATATTACAACACCGGCGGCAATACTGCCAAGCGTTGGAATAAAATTCATAAGAAATTGAATTACACCCCAGACAATGGCAAACTCTAGTCCAATAAGATAAAAAGCGACAGAGTAAATAATACCGTTTGCAAGAGAGAATAAAAACTTTGCGCCCAAGTATCGTGAAATCTGATTTATTATTTCATTTCCCATGTTATCGATGCGTTCTATGCGGTTTTCAAATGCAGTTATCAGTTTTTCCCTAAAAAACCCTGCTTCAAAAAGGAAAAATATAGTGAATAAAACAACCAAAACCGCGCTTGATGCAAATTGAAAAGAAATATTAGACAGCGAAATAGTCGCGTCTCGGACAAAACTGCGGATAGCTTCCTGATCCCACAGATTCTGCCAAATGCTTAAAGCTTCGTCATTTGGAAGATCGAACAAACTGGCAGCCCAGTCGTATATAAGTTTAAAACGAATTTCATAATGATTTTCATTTGCCTGAAATTGTTCAAAAATCATTTTTCCGGATGTAAAAAGAACCATGCCAAAAAGGTACATTCCCGAAACAATAATAGTAACAACTAAAAAAATTGAAATTGTGCGGGGGCATTTTATATTATCCAGTATTTTTATCAGCGGAAACATTACAAACGCAAGTAACGCCGAAATGGTAAAAGGCAGGATAACAGTAGACGCTATTTTTAATACAGCAGCGGCAATAATAATGCAAATGAATACCATCATAAAAAAAAGAGCGCGGCCGGAATGAAATGTTCTAAAAACTTTGTTCATATATTCAGTATGTCATAAATCCGGGTGATAGACAAGAAAGTCCTTGCCCCCGGTAACAGAAATTACTATGTTTATATAGACTGATGCTGCGTCTGGATACAATATCCAAGCTGATGAGCATTTTGTGTTTGTACTTGGTGCACATCAGAGCCTCCCGGGTTTCCTCACCTCCTTTTCCCGGGGGGTTTTTTTATAACTGGAATCTTAGACCAAGTGTAAAGCCCAAACCGCCGTCTCTTACATTGAGCATGCCTGTAAAATCGAGTTTTATCAGAGCCATGTTAAGGGAGAGCCCTCCGAAAAGCCGCATATTCCAATCTTTATCTTTTATTATTTGTTCAAAACCTGTACTGGTTATATTGGTAATTCCAAGCTGCTTGATAAAATTTACATAACTGTCGATAGATTCTCCGTCATTAACAGAAAGGTTCGATTTAACCTGATAACCGGCTTTTGACCAGGCATAACTTACACCTGCTCCGGCATACGGAGTAATAATAATAAGCGGAATGGAAATCTGAGCTTTTAGTTCAAGCATATTTGTTTCCCAGATAAAACCCAAATCCGGGTTGGAAATGTTCAGAGTATTTCCAAAAAAGCTAAAACTTTGTCCATAACCTTTAAGAGTTTTTGAAAGTCCGCCTTCCAACCGGTTATAACCCAATCCGATAGAAGCTTTAATTGGTAAGATACCTGGTTCCAGAGAATAACGTATGTCTGCGCCAATAAGCTGATACCTGATATTCATTCCATCAAGTGTTTTGGCTAATAGTTCATTTTCATTTAAAAAGCCGAATTTTACGCCAATATCAAAAGGAAGGAAGAGCCCGCCGATTCTGCCTTCCATAACATATGCAGGAAGCGGAAGACCAACAGCCAGAGACGGTACATTGATATTGAACAAATCTGTAAGACCTTTTAGGGAAGTTACCGGCATAGTTGTAGCGCCGGCAGCAATACCAATACCAAAATGCGGCGGTATGGATGGAAACAATTTTCCAATATAAGCATCTGACCAATTAAGTCCGATTGTTGAATTAAACGGCAGTGACTTTAACATAGCGCCGGAAAAGTCATTAACTTTCTTTGATAAATTTTCTATAGTAGCCTGAGAAAAAACCGGAGCTGTTATCAAGAAAAAGATAATTGTAAAAAAACATATTATTTTTGTATTTTTCATTATAAATTTCCCCTTAAAATGAAGATTTTATTCCGCAATAACTTTATTATACCATTGTTTTTTCTAAAAATCCAGCTTTTAACAGACTTGACCAATTATAACACGCCGTATAACATTAACTGTCCAACGTCAGGAACCGTGCGAGCATGCGCCGCCCAACCCCGTCAGGTCTGGAAGGAAGCAGCGGTAAGCGAATGCCTGCTGCGCCGCGGAGCTCCTGACGCTGGACACTTTTATCATGGATTTATACCGCTATCCCATCTATCAATAAAATGTTATATTTAATTTATGGCAGATCGATACGAAGTAACCGCTACAAAATACAGACCAAAAACGTTTAATGAATTGGCAGGGCAGGAATTTGTTGTTTCTACCATTAAAAATTCATTAAAAAACGATCAAATTGCACATGCTTATCTTTTTTCCGGTCCGCGGGGGTGCGGAAAAACCAGCGCTGCCCGTATTTTGGCGAGATCTTTAAATTGTAACGCCGGAACTGGTTCCAGCGAGGGGATACCCTGCGGTATCTGCGATAATTGCCGCACAATCAGCCAGGGCGTTAATATGGATGTGCTCGAAATTGACGGCGCTTCCAACAATTCTGTAAATGATGTGCGCCAGATAAAAGACGAAGTTCTTTTTCCTCCGCAGACAGGGCGGTATAAAGTATATATCATAGACGAAGTTCATATGTTATCCGGGAGCGCTTTTAATGCATTATTAAAAACGATAGAAGAACCTCCTCCGTATATTGTTTTTATCTTTGCTACGACAGAGCTTCATAAAGTTCCTGCCACAATTAAAAGCCGGTGTCAGCAGTTTAACTTCCGGCTTATACCGATAGAAACAATTCAAAATATTCTAAAAAAAATATGCGAAGAAAACAACATAAAAGCAGAGGACGACGCATTGTTCTGGATAGCAAGAGAATCTACAGGCAGTATGCGTGATGCTTTTACCCTTTTTGATCAGGTTGTCTCTTTCAGCGCAGGAAATATCCGCAGCGATTTAATCCGGGAAAAACTCGGCATTATAGGCCTTGATAAACTTAACGAAATTGCAGAAGCCTGCGCTGTAAATAATGCGCCTCTTGCTTTTGAACTTACCGGTAATATTCTTGATGGCGGTGTGGCAATAGAACAGTTTGTAATTGACCTGGCGGGATATTACAGAAGTTTGCTTTTGTTAAAAAACGGAATATCAAGAGAATCACTTTTAGGCTACAGACCGGCGCTTTTTTCTGTTAAACCGCTGGAAGTACTTGATTCAATACGGCTGGAGCAAGCTTTGGATATTTTGCTGGATTGTTACCGCAATATGCGTTACAGCATATCTCCCCGCTTTGAACTTGAAACAGCAATTTCTAAATTAACATGGTTAAATAAGTGGGTATCTCCGGCAGAATTAAAAGAAGCGGTAAACGAAGCGCAATTTGTGCTTTCACAAAATGGCAATAATAGGCAAACTGCTCCCTCGCCGGTTTCAGAGCCGCATGAAAGAAAAGTGTATGATCAAAATCCGCAGTTTTATCCGCAGCCATCCGGCGGCGGAAATTCATTAACTGATGCATTTAACCGAATGGCTGCTGCAAAGGGAAATGTTTCTTCTGAGCAGTCAGAAGCGCCGGAAGAAGAAGATGTACCCATGTGGAACAGGAGCAAAACAAGCGAAGTTGATAATGTTTTATCGGTAATCCCTGGAAAAGTTGTTTCGTAAAAAAATAATTTGGAGTGAGTATGAACATTAACCCATTAGACATATTAAAAAACGCGCAGAAAATACAGGAACAGATGAGCGGCTTTCAGGAAAAGCTTGGGTTTATATCTGCAACAGGGTATGCCGGCGCAGGTCTTGTAGAAATCGATATTAACGGAAAACTGGAAGTACAGGCTGTACGAATTGCGGCTCAAGCCATGGATGACAAAGAAATGCTGCAGGATTTAATAATGGCGGCATTTACCGACAGCATGGTAAAAGTAAAAGATGTTATAAATGGAGAAGTCGGTAATATGGGTTTTCCCGGTATCTTATGAGCGCAAACGGGTATAATGCCCTGGATAGGCTTATAGCTTTATTTTCTAAACTTCCCGGTATTGGGAAAAAAAGCGCAGGCAGAATTGCGTATTACATACTGGATTCAAATCCTTCGCTTGCTCAGGCGCTTGCAAAAGAACTTGAAAGTATTCATCAGCTTATACGCCGCTGCAGCATTTGCGGAGGATTTACAGAAGCGGATCCTTGCATGGTCTGCACAGATTCAAACAGAGATAAATCGGTAATTTGTGTTATAGAAAACGCTCAGGATTTACGTATTATAGAAGAGGGGCGCGAGTTTAGAGGAATGTACCATGTTTTGGGCGGACTCATTGCGCCGCTGGAAGGAGTAAGCCCTGCAAATCTTTCTATTGATAAACTTATAAAGCGGCTTAACGGCGTTAAGGAAATTATTCTTGCATTAAACCCGACAATAGAAGGAGATACCACAGCGCTTTATCTTCAAAAAGTATTAAAAGAATACCCAATAGAAATTTCCCGGCTTGCTTCCGGAATGCCGGTCGGCGGAAATATTGAATACATTGACAAACTTACACTCTCCCGCAGTTTCCGCGGCAGAGTGAAAATTTAATTTTATTAATCTGCTTTTTTACTGCCTTACAGTTTCTTTTTTCTTTGCAATCTCTTGTAATTCATGCATAGAATTGCTTAAGTCCTTAGTCATAGAAAGCATTTTATCGTAGACAGTTTTTACTTCGTCGCTTTGTTCTTTAAGGCTGTCCAGCGCCGCTGTAATTTCATTGCTTTCTGCAGATAACTCGTTGAATGTATTTATCAGGCTTGTCATGGTTCCCGCAAAATCATTTATTTCCCTTGACATTTCTGTAATGCGTGCATCTGTATCGCCTGATTGTTTTGAAGTAACGGCAATTCCGTCTATAATGCTCTTTAATGTCTGTGAAATGTTGCGTGAGTTTTCTCTTGTGCTTTCTGAAAGACGCCTGATTTCGTTTGCTACAACAGCAAAACCCATTCCTGCATCTCCCGCATGAGCGGCTTCGATAGCGGCGTTCATGGATAACAGGTTTGTGTTAGCTGCAATTGCGCTGATTATCTTGATAGCGGATGCAATACCGTCCACAGACTGGGAAATACCCTGTACAGACAGAATTGTTTCTCTCATGGATGTCTTGCCCATTTCTGCATTATCAATCAGTTCTTTTATTGCTTCCTGTTTGCTTCTGGAAAGTGCAGAAGTATCCTTAAGCGATTTAACCATTACTTCTGTTTTTTTGGAGGATTCTTCTACCGAGCGTGACTGAGTTTCTATGCTTCCGCTTAGGTCTTGAACAATCGTATTAATTCCATCGATAAGTTCAGATGCGCTGCTGATATGCGAAGTAAGCAGATTTAAAAGTTCTTCAACTTTCATTTCTTCCTGAAGCAATGCAAGAATATAGTGCGAACAGTTGCTTGGTTTGTTTAATTTGTTAAATATTGCAGTCGCCATTGTTTTACAGCTTCCGTAACCGCATGCAGTACAATCATAAATATCTTCTTTGCCGTTTTTTCTTAAAGATTTGTAAACTTCGGTTAACTGCATGTCGTTTGGAATCTTTATAAAGTTATTCTCCGAAAGATCGAGATAACTGCGGTTATATAAATTTTTCTTCCAGTATTTGTTTAAAACTTTGTGATATTTTTTATATACCCATTCACCCTTTTGATGCCCGTGATACTCTTCCAGCTTGTGCCGTCTTTTCCGCACAGGGTTTTCGATTAATGCCATTGGTGTTTTACTGTTTCCTGTTCCCGGGCCGCCGTTACAGCCTTTTTCACAATTTAAACAGTCGATTAAAAGCGCAAATTCTACATCGGTATCAAGGAGTTCTACCATTTCTTCCAGGTACGGATAGATGGCATGAACGCCTTCGGACTTGTGTGTTCTTCTTCTGATACCCGGTAAAAAACGTTCTGCTGTATCCAGTAATCCGCCGGGAGAAGAAAATCCTACAGCGCGTTCGGCATGAGGACCTGTATATTCAACTTTAGGAAAAGCAGAAAGTTCAATGCCGTTTTCTTCCATATATTCTTTTAAGGCAAGCATGGTGATGTTATAATCAACCTTTCCGGTTTCGTCAAATTCTCTCTTTTTTGCAATACAAGGAGAAATCATTGCAATCTTATGATCCTTGTATTTAGGATAATATTGATGAATCATTTTTACAGTGTGCAGCATAGGGCTGTCTGCAGGTGCAAGGTACGGAATCAATTCGGGATGATAAATCTGAATAAAGCTGACAATCGCAGGGCAAGGCTGGGCAATTACAGTACGCGGTTTGTTATGTTTGATATGTTCAAGGTAGGAGATGACAGTTAATTCTGCGCCGAAACTGACATCAAAAATTACTTCTATACCCATGGATTTAAGCCAGCCGTTAAAGTTCAGGTATTTATCCGGAAAAACTGCGGCAATGGCAGGAGCCACAACAGCAGCCATTTTCTTGCCTTGTTTTAAATCTTCAAAGAAACGGGGAGTATCATCAATATGCGAGCGGGCATTATGTGTACAGATAACTATGCAGTTTCCGCAGCCGATACAGATATCATGATTTATCATGAGTTTTTCGCCCGACCCGTCCATACAGAACTTTACCGGGCATGCCGTTATACATGCATAACAATTGATACATTTTTCCTCATCAATTTTGATGACCGGTGTTAAGGAAGTTTTAGCCATAAAGAGCCTCTCACTAAAAATGTTTGCAATTTTTTAAATATCGTTCCATATGTGTACGTTACATTAAATTATATGTATTTTTTTTCAATTGTCAATGTTTTTTAGTGAAAATCACCCCAACTTCCGCCAGTCTCTACAGTGACACGTAACGGGATGATCAATGATACAGCTTGTTCCATTTCATTTTTAACCATTGTCACAGTTTTGCCGCATTCTTCTTTTGGGCATTCAAAAATAAGTTCATCATGAACCTGCAGTAAAAGGCGTGCTTTGCTGTCTTCTTTTACGAATTTTTTGTCTAAATTTAACATGGCAGTTTTTACTATATCTGCCGCCGAACCCTGGATGGGTGTATTCACTGCAATTCGCTCTGCTGCAGCTTTTTCAGTTTTATTGGGAGAATTAATAGTTGGAACATAGCGGCGGCGGCCGTTAATAGATGTTACATAACCTTGCTGCTCTGTCTTTTTAATAGTATCTTCTATGAATTGCCGCACACCTGAATATGTTTCAAAGTAGGCATTTATAAACCTTTGCGCTTCGGTACGGGAAATATCCAATTCGTTAGCAAGGCGGAAAGCGCTCATGCCGTAAATTACTCCGAAATTGATAGTTTTTGCCATGCGCCGCTGGTCGCTTTTTACTTCGTTTTCGTTAATGTCAAAGATTAATGCAGCAGTGCGTGTATGAATATCTTTTTCTTCCTTAAATGCAGATATTAGTTTTTCATCGCGGGAGAGATGAGCAAGCACCATAAGTTCAATCTGGCTGTAATCGGCAGAAATTAACTGGCAGTTTGGCTTTGCAATAAAAGCTTCGCGGATACGCCTTCCTTCTTCTGCGCGGATGGGAATATTCTGAAGGTTAGGTTCGCGGCTGGAAAGCCGTCCTGTGGCGGTTCCGGTTTGAATAAAGTTTGTGTGAAGCCGCCCTTCGCTGTCTGCCATATCCGCCAATGTATCAACATAGGTCGATTTTAATTTTGCCAGGGAGCGATGACGCAGAATGAGAGCCGGAACCGGATCAATGCGTGCCAGCTCTTCTAAAGCAGCTGCATCGGTAGAGTAGCCTGTTTTTGTTTTTTTTCCGGGATTCAATTTGCGCTCTACAAAAAGAACTTCCTGAAGCTGCTTGGTACTGGAAAGGTTAAATTCATGACCGACTGTCTTCCAGGTTTCGCTTTGAATCTGTTCAAGTTCGCCGGCTAATTCCTTGCCGTATTCGATAAGCGCCTTTGGCTCGATTTTTATTCCTTCTCCTTCCATTTCTGCAAGAATCGGTATTAACGGCATCTCAAGATTTTCAAACAGATTGATGGATTCATCTTTTTTTAATAAAGGTTCTAAAAAGTGTTTTAGTCTAATGCAATAGTCTGCATCTTCGCCCGAGTATTGTGTTGCTGTTTCCAGAGAAAGAGAATCAAAAGTTTTACCCTTTGGAACAATTTCTGCAAATTTTAAAGGCGAACAGTCAAAAGTATATGATGCAAGCGAATCCAGAGAATAGTTGCTGCGTTCCGGATCAGTAATCCATGCAGCAATCATTGTATCCCAGATTTTACACTTCCATCTATTGATGCCGCAGCCCCGGCTGACTTTGTAATCGAACTTGGCGTTGTGCGCTGCAATTGTCATTTCTTCGTCAGTAAATAAAGGAGAGAGAAGAGTAATAACCTTTTTTAAATCTGCAAATTCTGAAACAATAGCGCCGCTAGCAGTATCATGCGGAGCAACCGGCACGTAAAAAGCTTCTTTCGGCTTTAATGCAAGAGATATTCCTATGGGGCGTGAATTCCATGCATCCAGCGAATCTGTTTCAAAATCCAATGCCAGTAATTTTTGTTTTTGTGCCTGTTCAATTATTAATTTTAATTCTTCTGTATCGATGATTGTTTTATAAATCCCATTACCTAAAAGTAAATTATCAGCTGCTGAAAATGCACTTTCTTCTTTATACTCTGTGTCCTTTGTGTCCTCTGTATTTTTGTGTTTTGTTTCCGGATCAAGCTGTTTTGCACCCTGACGAAGACCTTCACGTTTAAGGATATTTGCGCCGGAAGCCCTGTCTGTATTTTCTATCGAAAAATCATTTAAAGAAGAAATAGATAACTTTACATCATCCCGCAGGCGGATTAACTCTTGCGAAAAATATGCGCTTTCTTTTCCTTCTGCAATTTTTTTTCCTGCAGAACCTTCTATAGCGGCAATGTTTTTATATATTTCATCCAGAGAACCAAAACGTGCCAGCACTTTTACCGCAGTTTTTTCGCCTATCCCTTTTACACCTGGAATGTTATCTGAACTGTCGCCTGTTAATGAAAGCAAGTCCAAGACTTGATGCGGTTCTACTTCCCAGTCTTCTTTTACTTCTTCAGGGCCTACAAGATCCCATAAAGGGCCGGAGTTTACCGGAGAATTTTCGCTTCTGTTAATTTTAGAAGGGCGCAGTTCATAAGTTCCGTTTCCTACAAGCTGTAATAAGTCTTTGTCAGAAGATAAAATGTAACATTTTCTGTTTTCATTTTTACATTGCTTTACAAGAGTTGCAATAATATCGTCTGCTTCAAATCCTTCTGCTTTTATACATTTAATGCCAAGCGCATTTAAAAATTCTTCTACCAGGGGAACCTGTTCATGAAGATCTTCCGGAGTTTTTTGTCTGTTTGCTTTATATTCGCTGTACATTTTATGGCGGAAAGTAGGAGTTTTGGAGTCGAACACTGCGGCAAGATAAAGAGGTTTTTCCGGTTTATCTTTGCGTTTTCCGTTTTCGTCTGCTGCAGGAGCTCCGTCATTTAACAATTGAATAATTGTACGGGAAAATCCAAACAGGGCAGAAACATTTTTTCCTGCATTATTCCGGAGCGGATGGGTTAAAAATGCAAAATATGAACGGTAAATAAGACCGTATGCATCTATTAAAAAGAGAGGAGGCGGATCACTGCTTTTCATGTTTCCCATGGTAGCATAAAACAGGTGTTTATGATACCATGAACATTATGAGCGATAATTCCGGGGATAAAAAAGATGATAAAGATGGTTCCATGTTTCCGTTTGGCAATGGAAATTTTCCCGATTTTAAAGGATTCGGGGGCTGGAAAAATCTTTTAATTTATCTTGCTATCCTGTTTGTTGGTATTAGTCTTTTTAATTATGTATTTCTTAACAGACTGAACCCTGCAATAGATTTTTCTGAATTTAAAATGCGTATTTCTTCCGGAGAAATTAAACGTGTTGTCATGACAGATTCATACTTTACAGGATATACAACCCTGGAAAGAAGGGATACAACAAGACCTCCTTCACGAACTTATGGTACGCCGCAGCGTACGCCGCAGCAGGATAGAGTATACCGCACGGTTTCCCTGTATGACGAAAACTTTATCCAGTTTTTGGATGATAATAATGTTGCCTACGGCGCTGTTTCGCGCGAGGGAAATGCAGTTTTAGGTTTTATTTTAAGCTGGGTGCTTCCCATTACATTTTTTATACTTGTTTGGCGGTTTGTTATTAAGCGCATAGGCAACATGGGGAGCAATGTTCTTTCTGTCGGACAAAACCGTGCGGTCATAGTTGCAGAGGGCGATATTACTACGCGTTTTCATGATGTTGCCGGAGTTGATGAAGCAAAAGAGGAACTTGTAGAAGTAGTTGATTTTTTAAAGAGCCCGGAAAAATACAAGGAAATCGGCGGCAAGATACCCAAGGGTGTGCTTCTAGTAGGTCCGCCGGGAACAGGTAAAACCCTTCTTGCCCGCGCAGTAGCAGGAGAGGCAGGAGTTTCTTTTTTCCGCATGAGCGGCGCAGACTTTGTAGAAATGTTTGTCGGTGTCGGCGCGGCGCGTGTCCGTGACCTTTTTAAACAAGCAAGAAACAAAGCGCCCTGCATTATTTTTATTGATGAATTGGATGCAATAGGTAAAAGCAGAATTAACAGTATCGCCGGCGGCAACGATGAACGCGAACAAACGCTTAATCAGCTTCTTGTAGAGATGGACGGCTTCGACGGCACTAGCGGCCTTATCATTCTTGCCGCCACAAACAGACCAGATGTGTTAGATCCTGCGCTTCTTCGCCCCGGCAGATTTGATCGCCAGGTGCTTGTAGACAGACCCGATCTTAAAGGAAGAGAAGCAATTTTAAAGATTCATTCCAAACCTGTAAAACTTGACCCGTCTGTAGATTTAGAAACTGTCGCAAGAATAACATCCGGTTTTTCCGGGGCGGATTTGGCAAACATAGTAAACGAAGCAGCGCTTCTTGCAGTAAGAGCAGGGCGCAAAATGGTAAGCCAGCTGGATTTTGACGAAGCTATCGAAAAAACTGTAGCTGGTCTGCAGAAAAAAACACGGGTAATTAAACAGGAAGAGCGCCGCCTTACAGCGTATCATGAAGCAGGTCATGCAATTGTTGCCGCATCCATACCTAATGCAGATCCTGTTACAAAAATATCTATTATTCCCCGCGGCTTTGCGCTTGGATACACAATGCAGCTTCCTGTTGAAGACCGGTATACAGTTACAAAATCCGATCTATTGGGAAGAATAGATATCCTTCTTGGCGGACGTATTGCAGAAGAAATGATCTCCGGCGAATATTCTACAGGTGCATCAAGCGATTTAACAAAAGCAACAGATATTGCCCGTAAGATGATAACTGACTACGGCATGAGTGACAAGTTTAAAAACGTAGCGCTTGCATCCCGCGGCGTAAGTATGACAGGGCAGGAACGGCAGGAACCTTCTTTCCAGAGGGAATATGCCGAAAGCACACAGCAGTATGTAGATGAAGAAATTGCGCGTATCATAGAAACTGAATATGCCAAAGCTAAAAAAATTCTTGAAGGTAAAAAGGATGTTCTTAATAATGTTTCTGCAGCGCTTTTAATAAAAGAAACCCTGGACGAAAAAGAATTTAAGGCGCTTTTTCTTGGTCAAGAATCCGGTGAAAGTGTATCTTTAGAAGCTTAAAATTTATAACAGCCCGTTAAGTATCAGTATTTCCGGGCGGTATTCAAAGTGCATTGTATCAAATAAAGGCCATTTCCCGCCCCATACAAAGCCAGAAGCTTCGAATATTTTTATTACAACTGCGGGCGGATGGTATCTTTCATTATATGAAACATTCCACCAGTCTCTTCTGTATTGAGATGTCCAAAGCCAGTATGTCTGCCTGCCTCCAAGATTCCTTGGAAGAATATCAATTGCTATTCCGTAAGAATGGTACGATCTTGCCTGAGTGTCGGCTATATTCCGCCAGCCCCAGCTTTCCATAGTTCCAATACTGTCTATCCAAACCTGAACAGGCGGATTTGTTCGTGCGGCAGCTCGAATTTGCGCTTCTACCTGCTTCAGATTATCATGAATCAATCTGTGAACCCTGGCGTTTCTTCCAAGGAAAGTGATTCTTACAAGATGGCTTTCTATTTCTGCTCTTGAATGAGCCTGCCAAAGAGCATCCAGGAAGTATGACGAGCGTGCAATTGTATTTTGGCTTCTGTTGTTTGTCCAGCTGTTAAAACGCGCAGTTTCTTCCGGAGGCGGGGGCGTCCACGGGGGCAGTTCTTCCGGATAATTATAAAATTGCAATGATCTGTAATTTGCCGAATGTTCTATTCTGTGTTCAGGCAGTATTCTGCCTCCGGCAAAATAAAACCAAGTGCCGCGCATATGAAAAGCCCAGTCATCATTACGGTACTCTATAATATCGATTCTATCAGGATATGCCTGTCTAAGGGCCCTTATAACCTGTTCTGCCCTTGTTACTTCTACAGTTTCTGTATACGGATAAAAGTCAGTTTTATTGGAAAGAGACTGTTTGCTTCTGCAGGAAAAAACATTCATAAATAATACAATGAGTAAAAATACAGCCAGTTTTTTCTTCATTAAGAGCATATTCCCATTATATCACAGTATCGGCATTTTAAGGACACAAAAAAAGACCGGCAGAAGCCGGCCTTTTAAAAACCTGGTTAATTGGTTAACTAAGTTAACCAATTAACCTAATTAACTTAGCGGGGATACAACGCTGATCTTTCGTTGATAACTTCCTGGCCGCCTGATTGGAGCCAGTCTGCATATCCTGCATCCCAAACACGGTCAAAGTCTGCAGGTCTTGCCCTGATTGCCTGGGCGAGAAGCTGGTCGGCTTTATCGCGTAATGTTTGGTCATACTGGTTAATTGTAGTTGTTGCCTGATGAACTGCAGCAGCGCGTGCATTGCGTGTTGAAATTTCATAAGCGTTTACAATGATATTTGGATCAATTGTGCCGTAACCAAGAGCCAATACTCTGGCGTTAAGTTCTGTGCTGCCCATTTCAATACCGTTCATCGGCATTGTAATGTCGATGTTCATTGAAGAGTTCTGGATCCAATCATGTCCAGGAGGAGCTGCGATAAGACGTGGAACGCCGTTTTCGATCTGGTGGTTAATGCCTTCCTGGCCAATCTGGATAAACTGATAGTTTTCAGGTTTTGCAAGCCAGTTAAGGTATCTAAGAGCTGCAACATGGTTTTTTGAGAAAGAAGGAATAAAAATCTGTAATCCAACTTTGTCGAACATATCTTTGGTTGTTACGCCGTTTGCATCTGTAATTGCGTCAATAGCAATAAATTCAGCATTAGGTACGTTTCTGCGAAGATCGCCGAGAATGTTGATGTCGGTTCTGTAGGGGAAATCCCAGTTCTGGGAGAAAGCGCCTACAACGCCGCTTTTGATCTGATTATAGAAATCGTCAGCAGTTGTCATAAGAGGGAAATCGCGGAAGATAAGACCTTCGTCGAACCATTTGTTAATCATGCGAACGCCTTCTTTGTAACCAGGCATTGCAATGTTGCGGTCTGCTACGTTATAAACCCAGCGATCTCTGTTAGAAATTGCAGGATCAATGGAAGGATGAATAATGTTTGCAAGACCCCAGCGTGCATCACTGTTTACGCCAAAAGGAATAACTCTGTTTCTGCCTACGTTTCCAGGATCTCTGTCGCGGAATGCTACAAGAGTATTATAGAATTCTTCTGTAGTTGTAGGAACAGGGAGACCAAGTGTATCAAGCCAGTCTTTGCGGATAAATACGTTGCGCATTGCAATTGCAACACGGTAACTTGGAATTGAATAAATGTTTCCAGTCTGGATGTCTGCGTTTCTGCGGATAAAATCTCTTCCGGGGAATGCAGGATCGTCACCGAGCAATTTTTTCAGATCCGGTAAATATCTGTCAACATAAGGAGCCAGGTTCATAACGCCGCCCTGGTCTCTGAAGCTGTTGATCATACCGCCGTTGTAGGTATAACAAAGGTCTGGTGCGCTTTGTGATGCCATCAAGTTTACGATGTCATCAGATTCTGACCAGCGGCCAACGGGAATAAAGGTAACATCGATATTAAGATCTTCTTTTACCTTTTCTTTAATCCATGTCATCCATGCATTGTCATGAGCCAGGGATCTTCCGCCATCTGTTCCACGGTCAAAAATTTGTACTGTAAGCTGTCCAGGTTCACTCTTACAGCCAGTAGTCACAAACGCCATGGCTATCATTAAAATAACCAAAGCAAGTAACATTTTTTTCATAGAAATCCTCCTAAAAAATATATAGAAAAAACCAAAAACAATTGTTTTTGGTTTATTTCTCGCTTTTAATATTATCCCTTTACTGCGCCGATAGTAACGCCGGCAATAAAGTAACGCTGCAGCCACGGATAAACAACAAGAATCGGCACTGTGGCAAACATAATTGCAGCAGCTTTAATCGCGTCAGACGCTCTTGGCACTGTGCCTGCAACCATTTCTACAGTACTTACATCGATAGATGTCATATTGTTAATAAGCTGCCAAAGTTTTAACTGGATAGGAACCCACTGAGGCGCCGCATTGATATAAAGAAGAGCATCGCCGAAACCATTCCAGCGGCCAACTGCATAAAAAAGAGCCAGTGTTGCCAAAACAGGAGCGGACAGCGGAAGATAAATTCTTATTAAAACTGTAAAAGGATTTGCGCCGTCAATTTCTGCAGATTCCCGCAAGCTTTCCGGAATTCCAAAGAAGAAACTGCGAAGAATAATCATGTTAAATACAGAAAGACAATTTGGAATAATCAGTACCAATGGATTATTAAGCAGCCCCAGGTTCTGCATCAAAATATAATTAGGTATTGTTCCTGCGCTGAAATACATGGTAAAGATTATCACTGTATTAATAATGGTTCTTCCTCTTACCCAGTCATATGTAAGCGGATATGCGCACAAAACAGTCATGGTTAAAGAGATTATTGTACAAATAACAGTAAGTATGGTAGTCCACCACATAGACCTTGTAAACTGAGGATCCAAAAATACATATCTGTATGATTCCAGAGTTATGCCAGTATGAAAGGTGTTCTCTACATGGTCGTGAATTACTGGCATAAATGTAACTTTATTGTTAATAACCGACTGAGCGCTGCTTAAAGACTGTGCAAGCAGGTTAATCATCGGCATGATACATATAAGTATTACAAATATACAAATACCAGCTACGACCCAGTCGCCCATTTTCGCTTCTTTTGATCTTATCTGCATAATTTTCTCCTACCAAATTCCGCGCTCGCCAAACTTTTTGGCAAGGGTATTAGCGCCGACAAGGAATACAACGCAGATTACAGATTGGAAAAGACCAATTGCGGCAGTTAATGAGAATTGGAAAGATCTAATACCAACACGGTAAACCAGGGTAGATATTACATCCGCTACTTCTATAACGATATTATTCATCATTGTCCACGGGCGATCCAATTCGATTCCTAAAATACGGCCAATGTTCATGATTAATAAAACGATAATTGTAGGTCTAATTCCAGGAAGGGTAACATTCCAGAGTTTCCGCCAGCGGCCTGCGCCGTCTACTTCGGCGGCTTCGTACAATTCCGGGTTAATACCTGTTATTGCCGCAAGATAAATAATTGTTCCCCAGCCCATATCTTTCCAAACGCCGAAGGTTATATAAGTTGCAACCCATTTTGCCTTATCCATAAGGAAGTCGATAGGACCTACACCTACGGTCTCTGTAAGGAATATATTAACAACACCGGTTGATGTTGCAAGCAGCCTTGTAGCAATACTTGATACGATAATCCATGACAAAAAGTGCGGAAGATAAATAATAGTCTGGGTTACTCTTTTGAATTTCTTGAAAACCAGCTCATTTAAGATAAGAGCAAGAATAATCGGAGCGGGGAAGCCAAACAACAGATCCAGAAAATTGAGCCAAAGAGTATTTCTTATGGCATTCCAGAAATCCCGTGAAGCAAAAGCTACCTTAAACCAGTCAAAGCCTACCCAGTGACTGCATGCTATTGTATGACCTGATTCCGGACAAGGATGCGCATTTGTTGCCCATACTCCCTGAAACATATTGTAATTTTTGAAAGCAATTACAATATTTGTCATTGGAATATACCGAAAAACTATAAAGAACGCCATTGGCAGCAATAACATCAGATAAAGCATCCATGAACGCTTAAAGTAAGTGAAGCTATTGACCCTGTTCAATTTGTTTAAAACGATTTTTTCTTCCATTTATCCTACCCTGTCTTCAACATGGTATAAAAAAAATGGTATCTTGTCAAGGATTAAAAATTATGGTGTTCTATAAGGAAAGGGGGCAGAAAAATGGAAAAAATGGTTTTTCCTACCGATTTTTTGTGGGGAACTGCGACAGCAAGTTATCAAGTTGAGGGTGCTGTACGCGATGGCGGCAGAGGAGAATGTATCTGGGATACTTTTTCCCGTAAACCAGGAGCAGTTTATGCCGGAGAAAACGGCAATGTTGCCTGTGATCAATATAACCGCTATCCCGAAGATGCCGCTTTAATGGCAGATTTGGGCTTTAAAAGCTACCGTTTTTCCATTGCCTGGCCTCGGATTCTCCCGGAAGGCCGCGGAAAGGTTAATAAAGAAGGAATAGCTTATTACCGCAGACTTTGCGATGAACTTCATAAAAACGGCATCCATACCTGCGCTACTATTTATCACTGGGATCTGCCTCAGCCTCTGGAAGATGAAGGCGGCTGGACAAACCGTTCAATTGTAGAAGCTTTCGAAGAATATGCAAAAATCTGTTACAGCGAACTCGGCGATGTAGTTGATATGTGGATAACCATAAATGAGCCTTATTGCATTGCTTACCTGGGTTATTTACACGGCGTTCATGCGCCCGGATACCGAGACCAGAAAAAAGCTTTGGCGGCGGCGCATCATGTAAATATGGCGCATGGAGCCGCTGTCAAAGAATACAGAAAAACCGGGTTAAAAGCGCCTATTGGCATCACATGGAATCCCATTACGCCAAGACCCGCAACGAATAAACCCGAAGACAGGGAAGCGGCAGATTTTAGCAGGGCATTTAACACAGAAATTTTTATCTTTCCGTGTCTTGGAAAAGGGTATCCGGAGATATTAACCAAAAGTTTTCCGGATCTTATTCCTGTTAAATCAGGCGATCTTGAACTGATCGCCCAGCCTGTCGATTTTCTTGGAGTAAATTTTTACAATGACTATGCCGCCGCCGCCGATAGCGGTTCTCCGTATAAACATTCATTTAAACCTCCATGGCAGGATACTACAGCTATGGATTGGCCGGTAACTCCGGCAGGACTGGAAAGGCAGCTTTTATGGCTGGCGGAAGTTTCCAAAGGTGTTTTTGGAAAAGCGGAAATGCCAATTTATATAACAGAGAACGGCTGCGCCTGCGATGACATCGTAACCCACAAAGGAAGAGTTCATGACAAAGAAAGGGTAAAATATCTTCAGCTGCATTTGGCAGTTTGCGCAGATGTTATAAAAAGGGGAGTGCCGCTAAAGGGTTATTATGTCTGGTCTTTGCTTGACAATTTTGAATGGGCATACGGCTACACAAAACGCTTCGGCATTATTCATGTCGATTTTAAAACCTTAAAACGGACACCCAAAGACAGCGCTTATTTTCTGCGTGATACAATCGCAGGTTACGGCGAATGGTAGGTTAACTTCATCCTGTGAAAAATACATTATTTTCTACTGTAAAGGAATTAAAGGGCAATCCGCGCGTTTGCGTTTACACAGAGCCGCTTTGGGGTCTTTCCATGAACCTTTGCATGCCGTATTTGTCGGTATACATGCTGGCAATCGGGTTAAGTGATACGCGCATAGGTTTTATTGTTACTGTTAATACACTCATGCAGATGTTATTTTCGTTTTTCAGCGGCCCTATTACCGATAAAATGGGCAGAAGGAAAGCAACAGCTTTTTTTGATGTGGTTGCGTGGTGCATCCCAAGTTTAATCTGGTGGCGCGCGGAAGGTTTCTGGTTTTTTCTAATAGCGGCAATTCTTAACGGAACAAACGGAATAACCACCAACTCGTGGCACTGCCTTTTGGTAGAAGATGCAGAAAAAAAACAGATAACAAAAGTTTATTCATTAATAATGATCTGCGGGCAGTTATCCGCCATTTTTGCGCCTATTTCCGCTGTATTAATTCACAGGTTTACGCTTATTCCTGCCATACGTATACTTTTTATAAATGCATTTATTTTAATGCTTATAAAAGTTGTTATTCTGTATCTAACTTCCAAAGAAACAGGCACGGGAAAAATCCGCATAACAGAAACAAAAGGTAAAAATATTTTTCAGCTTGCAGGCGGTTACGGTGATGTAATTAAAATTATACTTAAATCGCGCGGCATGGTTTTTGCTATTGTAATAGCAGCATTGGGCTGGATAGTAGGAATGATTAACAACACTTTCTGGCAGATTCTCGTAAATAAAAAATTACTGGTTCCGGAAAATATTCTGCCGCTTTTTAATGTATTCAGATCTGTTCTTGCAATTATATTTCTTTTTTTTGTAATTCCAAGATTCTTAAAAGGAATTTTAAAAGTTCCTTTCCTGCTTACATTCATTTCCTATTTTATAGGACAGCTTTTACTTATATTAATACCTGTAGACAGCAGTATAAAATATCCTTTAATTCTGGTATCGCTTGTGTTTGAAGGTTTTGGATTAGGCGCTCTTTTTATGCTTTGTGAATCTGTGATTGCCATTCATGTAGATCCGAATGAACGCGCAAGAATAATGGCTATCCGTTATATGTTTATAATGATGGTATCGGCGCCTTTTGGCTGGATAGGCGGATTCCTGTCTGATATTTCCAGAAATCTGCCCTTTATACTTAATATGATTATATTGATGATCGGAATAGCGGTAATTTTGCTTTATTACCGCAGAGAGAATGACCACTCTGCGGAAAAAGCATAAATTTTGAAAAAACTTAAGTTTATGGAAGAGCGCCTACAAAATGATAATATGCAGGTTTAGCTCTGCCGTAATGATCGAATAACAGCGGTAATCCCCTGGATCTCCAGCTTTGGCTGTCTACAACGCCCCATAAAGTTACACGCTCAATTATATCGGAATTAGCCAGATACACTCCCATGTATTCTCTGTAGCGGTTAGCCTGTATTAAAAGCGCGGTGTTGGTAACATTGGAAATATTATGATTGTTTACTCCTGTTCCGCCTGCATTGCTGAATTCCCTGTAATTTGAAAATGCAATTATATCAAGTTCAGATACAGCAAGTTTTACACCTAACGGTCTGAACAGGTTAATTGTTGTACTTATTCTTGCAGCAGTTATTCCGTTGTTATGATGTTCCTGCATTCCAATACCTTCGATTAAGAGCCTGCCTCTGGCTTCTCCTGCCGGTTTTTGATTTGCAGGCAAAGCAAGGTATCTTGTATTAACATCGTTTACCATATTGCGGATTAACATGGCTCTTACCGGCATATCAGTATTGTAGTCGTTGTAATAAAGGATTGCTTCCGGGTCTGCAAGACGTGTGGCAAGGAATGCTTCGTATACAAAATCAGGGCCAATGGCAATTAACCATGGGTTTGCAGCTTGTCCTTCTCCCTGGGCTCCCCTTCGCATGGAAGTTTCCCAGTTTGTTCCGGAAGCATTGTCCGGGAAAATTTCATTTAATACATCCCATGAATATATTTTTCCTTTGTAGCGGGATGCCACTTCTGTAATGTATGCTCTCATTATGGCAAGAGCCTGATTCCTGTCTGCAATGCGTGTACCGTCTCTGCCGGCAATCTGATTCCACACCCAGTCTGGATTCTGGCTGTGCCAAAGCAGTGTATGGCCGATAACTTTCATTCCTGCATTGTTGGCGGCATTAATAAGATTATCTGCAAAATTCCGGTTTTCTGTATTCCATGAAAATGCGCCTGTAGAAGCATTTCTGCCTGTAACAAGGTAGCCGGGTTTCATGTGGTTTTCTGCAGTTATTGCATTATAGTGGTGAACAAGACGCTGATTATTAATTCTTGCATTTGCGCCGGAACCCGAGATTTCATTTGGTCCTCTTATGATGTTTCCCATAAGAAAGAAATCTTTAAATGTATCTTTCATGGGAGGCAGAGTTAACATATCTGTCTGAGGCACCATAGTTGCAGTAACAGAAAACGAATGAGAACTATTGCCGGATCTTACAGTTATTACTGCTGTTCCTGTCGCAGGGTTCTGCGGCGAAAATCTTGATGTACCGCCGGCCGAAAAAGATACAGCCGTAACAACGCCGTTTTGATTAACGCTGGCAACATCAGGATCACTGGATTCCCATGTCCGGTTTTCGGCTGATACTCTGGCAGGAACCATTTCTGAAAGGTCTATCTTGTCTCCGATTGTAAGAACAATTCCCGAACCCGATTTGCCGCCTCTGCCTGGCTGTGAGCCGCATGTTAAGAACAGCGGAATAACCAATAATAACAGCCCAATTTGTTTTAAATTCATTTTTTTCTCCTTATAAATTTTTCAATGCATTTACAAAACTATAATAGGCAGGTTTTGCCCTTCCGTTTGGATCAAATAAAAGCGGCAGTCCTCCGGAACGCCAGCTGTTATTGTCGGTAATACCCCATATTGATACACGTTCAATTATATTTTTATTTTGCAGGTAGAGTAACATAAATTCTCCGTACTTGACTGCCTGATCTCTAATTCCGTTGTTCGTTACAGTTGATTGTGATTGTTTGTTTGTACCAGAACCGAGAGAGCTAAATTGACTCCATCCTTGACCCAGTATATCAAGTTCAGATACAGAAAGACGTATTTTTGCTGATGAACCTGTAAAATTCATAGCTCTGAACATATCTATAGAAGCTTTAATTTGCGCGGCAGTTACACCAGTATTATGATGCTCCTGCATGCCGATACCTTCGATAAGAAGTCTTCCTGGAGTTTCTCCGGGAGGTTTCTGTTCTGCAGGTAAAGCAATATATTGATTATTAACAGCTAACACCATATCACGAATCATTGTGGCTTTACCAACATTCTCTGTATTGTAGTCGTTGTAATAAAGAATTGCAGCAGGGTCTGCTAAACGAGCAGCAAGGAATCCTTCAAATACAAAATCTGCGCCAATTGCTACATACCAGGGATTTGATCCCTGGTTGTCGGTTCCTGCGCCGCTTCCGCGCATAACAAGCCGCCAGTCGTTACTTGCAATAACTCCATCAGGAAAAACTTCGTTTAATACATCCCATGTATGTATTTTTCCTTTATAGCGGGTTACAACATCTGTAATAAATTGTTTCATTATTGGAAGGGCGGTTGAACTTGTATTTGAAACAGCTAAATTTCTCTGCCACTGCGGAATTTGGCTGTGCCAAAGCAATGTGTGTCCTATAATTTTAAAGCCGGAAGCCGTTGCCGCGTTTACAAACCTGTCTGCATTTCCCCATGTATAACTTATTACACCGCCGGTTCTCCCATTTGACAACGCATCCGGCTTCATGTGGTTTTCCGCAGTAAGAGTATTAAAATGACGGTTAAGCATTGAGTTTGTGATTGCCGATCCGTTAGATGCGGCATCAGCTCCTGTAGCAATATTACCTATCATAGAAAAATGTTCATAAAACTGATCTTTTAATGGCGGCAGTGACATAATATTAACTGTTGCTGCAGTAGTAGTTGTTATAACTATGGTATCAGAAAATGCATTATCCGAAGTTCTTAATGTAATTGTTGCAGTATTCGTACCGGCTCCTGTTACAAAAGAATCGGTTGGGCGGCTTATTACTGTAGATGAAGTTAAAACTGTATTTATAGTTCCGCCGTTATCGCCGGAGCCTGGAGTAACAGTTGCAACAGCCGGACTGCCCGATGACCATACAAGCGCTGCATTTTCGATATCCTCTCCGATTGTATATCCAATAACCAATGAACTCCCCAATGTAAGAGTTACAACATTCATATCAAGTGTAATACCAGAGCCTTCTGCGCCAATTTTCTTTTTGCCGTCAGTATTTATTTGCTGCGGTCTATTTCCTCCGCCCGAATCACCTCCCGGCGGTTCTTTGTTACATCCAAAAAAAAGCGGAATTACAAGCATTATTAAAGCAATACAAAATAATTTTTTCACGTTTTTCCTACCTTATAGTTAATGTATTCTGCGTAACAGTAGCAGTGCCGCTGCTGTTAAAACCTTCGATTGTAAAAGCTACTTCATACAGTGTTCCAAGATTCATACCAAGGCTTTCCCATCTTTTTAAATGTTCAGAAACAGAGATGGTACCTTCTGTACGTTTTGTCCGCCGGACACTCCAGTACTGTTCAAAAGTTCTTGTTCCTTCAATCGACGGCTGATTCACCCTTCTTGATGTATATATGTCATAAATTCCGCCGTCAATTTCTAATGTTCCTTTGCGGGATGCGCCTGACCAGCTCCCCGGCGGACGGTTGTTGTGCCCCCAGCTTTCTATAATATAGAATTCAATCAGCGGGTTTTGAGTCCAGCCGTAAACACACAAATAGGAAACGCCAGTGCCGGAAGGCGCCCATGCTGCGGCGTATGTAACAGATATATCGCCGATTCGTTCATGTCTTAACCTTGGTTCAAATTTTCTGCCTGTACGGAACAAAACGTTAAAATTGCCGTTACTGCTCCAGCGGCAGTTAAATGTACCTGCTTCTCCTATTGTCATTCTTGCAGTAACAGGGCGATCCTTCCAAAGTTCATACCCCATACCGCCGTAAGTTCCAATTTCATTCTGGGTGATTGTTTTTCCGGTAATGCCGTCTGTGTCATCGTTAGAAAAATCCTGGGAAATGCAGACACATAAAAGTAAAACAAAAATTACGGCAGGCAAAAACATGAATAATCTCTTTTTTTTCACAATAACCGCTCTCCAATATATTCTTTGTAATTGGATTATATACCAGAAATCCGGAATTGTCATGTTATTAATAGTGTGCCTTTTAAAGATCCTTTTTTGTATTTTAAGCAAAAAAAAGCCCACCCGGCGATATTATCGGCGATAAATCGCAAGGATGGGCAATTTGATACTTAGCTTAACTACGCAGCGTTAATTTGTATCAATCTTTTTTGTGTTTCAGCTCTTTTTTTAATTTCCAGGCTTAATACGCCGTTTTTAAAACTTGCGTTAACAGCCTGCGAATCGGCATTTTCCGGCAATTTAAAAGAACGTTGAAATGTACTTGTCTTTCTTTCTTTTAGAATGAAAGTATTTTCGTCCTTTTTTTCTTCGCTTTGTTTAGAAGATATGGAAAGGTTCGAGCCGTCAACATGAACATCGATTTCTTTTTCATCGAAACCGGGCAGATCCATTTCTAAAATGTAGGAATTTTCATTTTCTGAAATATCTACTGCCGGAATTTGTCTGTTTATGGCAGCTGAAGGACTCAATATTGAGTCTCCAAAAAAGGATTCAAAATACCTGTCAAAATCACTCAGGGAATTTTGAATTGTGTTTGGGCGGAATAGACTTATAGTTCTCATTGTTTTTCCTTACCAATGCGGTCTTTGCGGATAATAGCAGTTCAACGAACCGGCCGTCTTTTGGACGAGATCTCCGTTTGACCGCATTGATACCTATTTATTAGCAAAAACCATGCCAAGTGTAAAAATTGTATAAAACACGTGTTTTTCACGATTATTTCATGAAAAATTGTTTATTTTTTGTTTCTATTGGGTAATTTTGATACAGTGAAAGAAATAACGCCAAATTTTGTGTCATTTTGACACAGTTTATTTTGTTTATTTGTAATTGATATATTTAATAACATAGGATATTCTACAATGAGCAGGAGGAATATCATGCAGTACGGTTTTTTTGATGATAAAATGCGGGAATATGTTATAACCCGCCCCGATACGCCTTATCCGTGGATAAATTACCTTGGTAACGAAGATTTTTTTGGACTTTTTTCCAATACATCGGGCGGTTATTGTTTTTACCGTGATGCACGAATGCTTCGCCTTACCCGTTACCGTTACAATAATGTGCCGACCGATGCAGGCGGCAGATATTTTTACCTGCGTGATAACGGTGCTAGCGGTACAGATATTTGGACACCTTCCTGGATGCCAATGAAATCAACGCTTGACCGTTATGAATGCCGTCATGGAATGGGTTATTCCCGTATTTCATCGGCGCGTAACGGGCTGGCTTTTTCGCAAGTTTCTTTTGTTCCGCTTCATGATAAATGCGAGATTCACAAAATTACCCTTACGAATGAATCAAAAGCAGAAAAAAATATAGATATGTTTTCTTTTGTCGAATTCTGCTTGTGGAATGCAAACGATGATATGACCAATTTTCAGCGTAACTTTAATATCGGAGAAGTTGAGGTTGAATGTTTGCCTTCAGGCAGTTCGCGTATATATCATAAAACCGAATACCGTGAACGGCGTAATCATTATGCTGTGTGGGCTGTTAATTCTACTGTTCAGGGATTTGACACAGACAGGCAGACTTTTCTTGGTTTGTATAACGGGTTTGATGCTCCGCAAACGGTTTTAAAAGGCGAAGCAAATAATTCAATGGCTTCCGGCTGGGCGCCTGTCGGTTCTCATCATATTAAAGTGTGTCTTTCTGCAGGTGAATCAAAAACATTTGTATTTGTGCTTGGTTATTGCGAAAACCAAGAAGATCAAAAATGGGAAAAATCAGGTTCCGGAGAAACCCATGGCATTATAAATAAAAAACCAGCAAATGCGCTTTTGGAAAAATACAATACACCGGAAGCCGCAGATAATGCTTTAGCCGCGCTTAACAGTTACTGGAAAAATCTTCTTGGCCGTTTTACGGTGGATGTATCGGGTTCATCAAGATCTGAAGATATTAAAATGGCGCGAATGGCAGGTGTCTGGAACCAGTATCAGTGTATGGTAACTTTTAATATGTCGCGCAGCGCATCTTATTTTGAATCTGGTATCGGGCGCGGTATGGGATTCCGCGATTCGAATCAGGATTTGCTTGGATTTGTGCATCTTGTACCCGAACGCGCCCGTGCGCGTATTCTGGATATTGCCGCAACGCAATTCCCGGACGGCAGCGCTTATCATCAATATCAACCTCTTACAAAACGAGGCAACAACGAGATCGGTTCAGGTTTTAACGATGATCCATTGTGGCTCATCTTTGGTGTTTCGGCTTATATAAAAGAAACCGGCGATTACAGCATTTTGGAAGAAAGAGTTCCTTTCGATAATAACGAATCATTGGCGGACTCTCTTTTTATTCACTTAAAACGTTCATTTTACTATCCTGTTACGCACACAGGTCCGCACGGGCTGCCGTTAATTGGCCGCGCAGACTGGAATGATTGTTTAAATTTAAATTGTTTTTCCAAAACTCCGGGAGAATCGTTTCAGACCACAGCAAACTTTGAAAGCGGTGTGGCAGAATCAATTTTAATTGCTGCAATATTTGCTTTTGTCGGCCCTGATTTTGTAGAAATCTGCCGTCATACCGGACGTAACGACGAGGCAGAAAAAGCGGAAAAATCTATCGCTGCAATGCTTGAAGTTATTAACAAACACGGCTGGGATGGAAACTGGTTCCTCCGCGCTTATGACGCTTATGGAAAAAAAATCGGTAGTCATGAATGCGAAGACGGAAAGATTTTTATTGAATCCAACGGTTTTGCAGTTATGGCAGGTATCGGTATCGAAGACGGCCGCGCAGTAAAAGCACTTGATTCTGTAAAAGAACGCCTTGATACCAAATACGGCATTGTTTTATTGCAGCCTGCCTATAAGGAATACCATATTGAGTTAGGTGAAATTTCATCGTATCCGCCGGGATACAAGGAAAATGCAGGTATTTTCTGTCATAACAATCCCTGGATTACAATTGCCGAAACTTGTATTGGACGCGGTACCCGCGCGTTTGAAACTTATGCAAAAATTTGCCCTGCTTACCGCGAAGATGATAGTGAATTACGCCGTACGGAACCTTATGTGTACGCGCAGATGGTCGCCGGTGTAGATGCTGTCCGTCACGGTGAAGCAAAAAATTCCTGGCTCACAGGAACTGCCGCCTGGACATTTGTAAGTATTTCTCAATATATCCTTGGTGTGCGCCCGGTTTTTGACGGATTATTAATAGATCCTTGTATTCCATCGGATATGAAGGGTTTTTCTGTTACCCGATATTTCCGGGGCGCGGATTATCATATCAGCGTAGACAATAGTGCAGGTGTAGAAAAAGGTGTAAAATCCATTACAGTAGACGGTAATCCGTTAAACGGCGAAGCTTTAAAAAATGTTGTGCTTCCTGTTTTTAATGATGGAAATGTGCATAATGTTGTTGTTGTAATGGGATAATTTTGTTATATTCTATACATCAAACTTTATTTTGGAGATAATATGAAGCGTTATTTGTTAACTTTAATTTTATGTTTTGCCGGGATTACGGTCTTTGCACAGGGCAGTGAAATGTCGTTCCTAACCACGGAATTTATGAGGTCGGACGCCAGCTTTGCTGATAAGCTTTCGGTTCTGGAAAGAGTACAAACATCTGGTCAAACAGGGATTGGAGAATTTTATCATGAAGCTCTGAAATATTTACATTTAAGAATTACCAGTGCCAGAGCATTACAAGAACGCATTGCCGCAGAAAGGTCTGCGATTATTTTATGCCAGGGGCTTGCTGCAGAAAAATATACTGCCGCCGCTCCTGACCTTTGGCAGGCGGTTCAGGTTTTTGATGTTTCAAGGTCTGGCAGTTCTTATGAAGGTCTTGCAATGCAGGCGGCATTTATTGCGCTGGCGCAGATAGATGCCAGAGAATATATTCCGCATATTGTACTACGCCTTGATAGTTTTAATTCCCGGACCATTTCCGGCGATGATCAAAGAAGAAGAGCTCAAAGAGCTGTTATTGGCTGTATAAACGCTCTGGAAATTTTTAAGGACCCAAGCGGTTTTAGGCCGGTATTCCTTGCTTCGATTGGCAGTTATGATCCAAGTATAAGGGAAATTGCTTCTAATGCGCTTTTAAACATTATTAGTGATCCTGCAGATGTTGTAGCAGAAATTCTTCTGAGCCCTGCAAACAATCCAACTATTAAATTGGAAGTTTTAAGAGAAATGTTACAATTTGATGTTCCAAATGCTTCAAAAGCAAAGGTTGCCGCTGCCGCTCTTGCAACAGGCTGGCTAACATCTACATCTAGCAGGCCGCAGCAGGTTACTTTGGGTAATCTTAGAAAAACAGCAATAGATGCTATCCGCCATTACGGAGCAGCTGATGATTCTGTTTATTTAAACCTGGACAGGTCTTATAGCAGGAACTTTGCAACAAGTTCGCCGGATTATGATGAAATTCAATTAACGCTTAATGCATTGGCAGCGCTGAAGACAGATGAAGCTGCTCAGCTTCTTCATAAATATCTGCAGGAACTGCATCTAAGAAGACGAAGCGGCCCCTGGGGAAATAAAGAAAGACAAGTTTTTGAATGGCTCGTTTACAGTATAGGAGCATCTGGTTCAAGGTCTACAGATATTAGATTTTTACTTACTACCGTATCTCATGCAGATCATTATACATGGATAGAAAGAAACATGGCTTCTGAAGCTTTAAGAAGATTGGGTTATTAATCTTATATAAATTAATTAATTTAATAGGGCTGTCCGCCTCCTGACCACTCACGAGTGGTCAGGCAGGTGCAGTGATCAGGTTAAACAGGCGTGAGTTTCCGCCAATTGTTTTATAATTGGCAGTTTCTGCGGACATTTTTCTTCGCATACGCCGCAAGCTATACACTTTGATGCATCTGCGCTTTTTACCCAGCTCCAGCCATTCATCATTTCAAAGTAGGCGCTTTTTGCGTGTTCCTTTAAACCATAAACCCGGTAACGATTCATGATTTCGAATAAATACGGAATATCGATTTTTTGCGGACACGGTTTGCAGTAATTGCATCCTGTGCAGTACAGTTTTGCATGATTTTTGTTTTCTTCCATCATTTTATTGATATGAATAATTTCCAAATCTGTTAAGTGCCCTGTAAGCGAAGCAATTTTAAAATTCTCGTTTACCATATTCATGTTTTCCATACCGGAAAGAGCTATATCTACATTTTCATTTGCTAAAACAAAACGCAATGCCATTTCTGCAGTGCTTTGTACCTTGTTTTTTAACAATCCCTGAATCTGTTCGCTTGGAGCGCCGAGTCTTCCGCCGCCGACAGGCCCCATAACTACTATTCCCAAACCTTTGGATTTTGCATATGCGATATTTTCTTCGTTGGATCTGTCCAGCATATTGTATTGAACAAGAACCGATTCAAAAATTCCTGAATCGATTATCGGTTTAAAATTTTCTGCCGCATCATGGTACGAGAACGAAATATGTTTGATAAGCCCCTGTTCTTTTGCTTTTATTGCCGCTTCGATAGGGCCGTATTCTTTTTTACGGCTGCATTCTTGCCAGCCTTCGAAACTTTTTAAAGAGATTCCCCAAAAGTGATAAAAATCGATGTAATCTGTATCGAGTTTTTTTAAAGATTTTTCCAGCCTTTTTATCCAGTTATCGCCGCTATTGTCTTCGATTGGGTTTTTTGTAGAAAGATATACTTTGCCGTGCCAGCCTTTTAATGCCTTGCCGACAGCATCCTCGCTGAGTGTTTCGCAGTACAATGGTGCTGTATCAACATAATTAATACCCATTTCAAATGCCTGCTGCATGAGCGGAACGGCAAGGTCTTCGTCTACGATTTTTTTACCGTTAATCTCTTTCATGGGTAAGCGCATTGCGCCGAACCCCAACGCCGAAATCTTTTTCCCAGTTTTACCAAATTCTTTATAAATCATATTATTCTCCTTTTTTTCTCGCAGAGGCGCAGAGGCGCAGAGGTCGCAGAGAAGAAATAATGTTTTTCTCTTTATGCTTTCTCCGCGTTCTCTGCTCTTAATATTGGCTGCGCTAGCAGCTTGCGTCTCCGCGTGAACTCTTCTTGAATTAAATCTCCAATACAATTTCGTTTTCGGGTTTTAATACAGAAGCTGGAATGTAGCTGCCTTCCATAACTGTGCCGTTGACCGTAAGTTTTTTACAGCCAGACTTCTGGTCTGACGATTCTTTTCCGTCCGGGTTATTCACTTTTATGTTAAGCTTACAGCCGCGGAAAACTTTTTCCATTGTGAATGATTTCCACTCTGCAGGAATTGCCGGCGCCAAACGTAAGCCGTCAATATCCGGCCGTAATCCAAGGATTCCTTCTACGCAGCCGACCATTACAGTACTTGCAGTGCCTGTAAGCCAGTGTACATGACTGCGTCCTTCGAACGGACTGTCTGTGCTTTCTGTGAACTGCGAATATACATACGGTTCCATTAGGCGTGTGTCGGCAATGTCATTCTGCGCGGCAGGACAGCTTTCCAGATAATATTCAAAGGCGCGTTCTCCGCGTCCAAGCAAAGCTTCAGCTAAAATTATCCAGCCCTGCGATTGTAAAAAGATACCGCCGTTTTCTTTTGTAGATGGATTAAACAGAAGCGCAAGCGCTCCATCAAATGCATATTTAACATAAGAAGGTGACATTAAACGTACGCCGTATTTTGTATTTAATTCTTTGTGTACAAGATCAAGAATTGCTTTACTGCGGTTTTCATCGGCGAATCCTGAAATTACAGCCCAGCTCTGCGGATTCAGCCACATACTTGCTTCGGGATCGCCTTTTTTGCCGACAACAAAATCATGTTCTGTAATGCCGCGTACAAAACGGTCATTATCCCAGCAGCGTTCTTCTATAACTTTTCCAAAACGCGCCTTTAGATCTTCCATTTTTGCTTCTGTTACTGCGTCTTTTTTATATTTTGCAAAGCGGATCATTATTTCAAATGCATAGTAAAGCTGTAATGCAACAAATACTGATACGCCGCTGGCGCCCAGTCTAAGGCAGTCGTTCCAGTCGGCATGAAGCCCAGCGGGGAGTCCATGAATACCCAAATGGTTTAACGAAAACTCAATAGCTCTTATTAGGTGGTTAAAAAGCGAATCTTCGCCTTCATCGGCGTATGGTATTATTTCGTCAAGCAGTGCAGTGTTACCTGTTTCTGCAATGTACTTCCAAACTGTTGGGAACAGCCACAACGCATCATCTGCGCGGTAAGAAGGATGCCCTGTTGCTTGACGGTATGATTCATCTTCCGGTTTATCTTCGTGACCAGGGTTGTGGCTGTACTTAACAAGGGGGAGCACGCCGCCATGATTTACCTGTGCGGAGATCATAAATCTGATTTTTTCCAAAGCCATGTCCGGATCAAGGTGAATGATGCCCTGAATATCCTGAACAGTATCACGGTAGCCAAATCCATTGCGCAGCCCTGAATAAACCAAAGAGGCGGCGCGCGACCAGACAAAAGTAATAAAACACTGATAGGCATTCCAGGTGTTAATCATATTATTAAAATTGCTGTTTGGTGTGGATACTTTTAAGTTATCAAGTTTTTTAAACCAGTATGTTTTTAATTCTGCAATTTCCTTTTCCGGCAAAGCTGCATCTTCATAACGGTTGATAATTTCTTTTGCCTGTGTTTCGCGTTTTTGTCCAAGCAGGAAGGCAAATACAGCTTCTTCGCCGGGATTTAGTTCCAGTACAGTGTGCAAAGCCCCGCATGGGTTCATGTTATAGTTTAATGTGCCGTCCAATTTGCCTTTTTCTACAGAGATGGGGTTTCCGTAATCACGGTAACTGCCAAGGAATGCAGCGCGGTCGCCGCAGAAGCTGACAGGTTTACTGCCGGCAATGCCGAAGAAGCGTGTGTCTACGCGGCTTTCGTTTACTGCATTTAAACAGTTTTCGTTTATTGTCTGCAGAATAAATTTTTCTTTAAAGTATGTGCGTGTTATAAACTGCGTGTACTGCAGGTTTACCTGATCCTGCTCATAAAAACTTTCACAGGTAAATTCGGCAAAGCCAAAAACAGATATTTTACGCTTTTTAGATCCTTTGTTTATTACTTTTACCTGCCATACTTCGTAATCAGCATTATGCGGTACATAGTACAAAGCTTCTGAATGTATGTCCTTGTAATCAGCTTCTATTCTGGTATAACCGGTACCATGGCGGCAGACAGATTTGTATTGATCTAAAGGTTTGCCTACAGGCTGCCATGAAGCAGACCAATAATCGCCGTCCGGAGATTCATCATCGCGCAGATAGATGTAACGTCCTGGTCTGTCCTGTTCGTTAAAGCGGTAACGAATCAATCTGCCTGCAGCTCCGCTTTTAACAAAGCTGTAACCGCCGGCATTGTTGGAAATAATAGCACCATAAGCCGGGGAACCAAGATAATTTGCCCAGGGTGCGGGTGTGTCGGGTTTATCTATTACATATTCCCGTTTATCAGAATCAAAATAACCATACTGCATGACAACCTCCGTCTTTCTGTATATTGATTTAGTATAAATATCATTCTATCATAAAATCAATGGAATTGGATCAAGAAGAAGCTTTGTATGAATTTCTCGAAAATACCTCGGAACCGTTTTCTCTGGAGGAAATAACTGTTTATGTGCAGGCTTCCGGGCAAAAACCCAATAAAAAGCTGGCTATAGAGATAAGTTCATATCTTGATGCGCGTAAAATTGCCTTTAAAAAGGACAATCATTGCTGGATTTCCCGCAGAGCCTGCTTTGAACCGGCTGTTTTTGTGATTACTCCGTCACGGCAGGAATTGCTTAACGGCATTCTGATTCCAGGCCACAGATGCGTTCCTTTTGCAAACCCTTTAACGCTTCCGCACCGCTATAAATTTTTCTGGAAAGGCGAGATGATTCCTGTGACAACAACAGAAGCTCCCCCCGAAGATTTGTATCCTTATTACTGCGTATACGGGGAAGAATTTGCTCCTCAATATATTGCAAGAGACAATTATAAAAACGAAGAGGCTTACAATGCCGATCCTTATGAAGATCCGCCGGAAGTATCGATACATACTTTGGATATGCGTGTTATCTACAGGGAGAGTTCGTTTGTGCCGGGCGATCGTTTTATAGTAAGGACGATAGACTGGAAAGAGTGCCGCTACGAACTGGAAAAAGCTGGAAAAGATGACTGGAATCGCGCCGATTTGGATAAATGGCTGGAAGCTGCAGAAAGCGGCTTTGAAGACAGTTTTGCTTTATTGGGGCCCGGAGCAGGAACAGAAGAACAGATTGCTTTTGCATACTGGTTTGGCGGCAAACGAATGAGAGAAGTTCCGGCTTATTCTTTGGAAACTTTTCTTTATGAAAAAACCAACCGTATAGATATTGTACCTTATGGAATAGAATCGCGTTTTTGGTTTGCCGGCAGGGAAATACCAGACAGCAAGAATCTTCAGAACTATACAGTTCCGCCGGACAGAACATATATTGAAGATCTCTTGTATAAAAAAAATATTCCCATTTCTGAATTTGTTATTCTTTCCTATATAAGGGATGCTTTTTTCAGGAACGAAAAAGAGATTGATAATGTAATTAACCGCTTGGTTCCTCCCGTTGTTCATCTTGATGAAGAGGAGTGGGATATACTGGCAGATTATATTTCAGACAGCATGGATGATTTTTACAAAGGTTATTCATATTTTTTGGATCAGGGAGCAGGACCTATCCGCCAGCGGGTTGCTGAATTGCATACTGCAGTTATCGAGCTTTCTGCTAAACTTCAAAAAGGCGAAATTGAAACAGTCTGGCTTCCCCGGCATACTTTTATTGTCCTTTCACAGATTCAGGGTCATGCAGCGGCTCTTTTGGAAGATCTTGCTTTTGATGAATCTCCCGGAGATTCTGACATCTCGGCAATGGATAATTCTTTGGACAGCATGATAGATACATTTGCCGATATTAAAGAACTTATTAATTCTGCCATGGATAATTTCAGAAGGAGTAACCTGACTATTATTCACGGCGGCAAGACATCTCCTGAATGGCGCGGGCAGTTATGGCGTATGATACAGATAAGTATAAGCGGGCTTGATGTTTGGCGCCGCGCCATTATTACTCACGAATGTACAATGGAAGAACTTCATAAATTGATTATAACCGGTATGAATTGGAAGGGAAAATTGCGTTTCCGTTTTTACTGTGAGACTCCGGACGGCAGCAAAGAATACCTGCATGATAAAATAAAACTGGGAGATATTAACTTTAGCGGAAAAAAAGAGTTAATTTATGAATATGGTTCCAATTGGAATGTAAAAATTATTATAATGTCATCGTATCAGCCTGCAAAAAATGAAAATACACGTTTTATTGCCGGCGACGGCGCGGCTCCGCCTGAACAGGTAGACGGCCCCCGCCATTTTAGAAGACTGCTTGGTTCTTTGGAGCTGGGCGGAAATTCAGAAAAGCAATCGGCTCAGCGTGAATTGGGTCAGGAATTTATTCCCGGAGTTTTTGATCTTGATAAAATGAACCGCAGTTTACGCGAAATATTTGTTAATGTTAATGGAGAAAAAAATGAATGAAATAAAAAATAATGATACTCTTGCGCTGCTTGTTAAGCGCGGCGGAATTTTTTACGGTGTTGGCGGCAGCACCCGCCGGGAAATTATGGCTAATGTAATAGAAAATATAACCGTTTGGAACCCCGAAAAAAGGGAAATGCTTTTGCAGGCAGTAATGGAGCGCGAAGCCATAATTTCTACAGGTATAGAAAACGGCATTGCCTTGCCTCATCCGCGCACCCCAATGCTGGAAGATGATGAAGAACCTTTTGTGGTTATAGCGTTTCCCCAGACGCCGTCTCAAGACTGGCTAACTCCCGACAATAGCAGTGTTCATGCCATTTTTTTAATTGTATCAAAATCGCCGAAACAGCACCTGGGAGTTATGTCCGGAATTAGCTATCTTTGCCAGCAGGAACAATTTTACAAAATGCTTTCTATGCGCGAGAAAAAGGAAAAAATTATAACGGCTATTGAAAAAGCGGAAAGTGAGTGGTAGAAACGTAATTTTATTCTTATAGCATTAAGCAATCTTTGTAACTATAAGTCCGATAATTATGCCGAACAATGTAACGATGGATGCCGTACGGTTTTTTGTCATTATAATTGACTGAGGAATTATCTCGCCGAAAACAATGTAGAGCATTGCTCCGCCTGCGGCAGATAGCGATAAAGCAATTGCAAGATCGGATATAATTCCTATTATTATGCCTATTAATCCGCCCAGGAGAGTTGTTGCGCCTGCAAGGGATGTTAGAAAAATAACAGTTGTTTTTTTTATTCCGCCTGCCAAAAGAGGAGCCGCAATTGCCATTCCTTCCGGGATATTATGTACGGCAATCATAAACGCAATTAATGCTCCCAGTCTGAAACTGTGACTGCCTCCGGCTCCAATAGCTATTCCTTCCGGAACATTGTGCAGGGCAATTGCGATAAGCATTAATATTCCCGAACGAAGCATTCTGGTAGGATTTTGAATTATTCTGCTTTCATGAAAAAGCTCTTCATGTGTGTGATGAACATTCAGATCGTTTTCTTTTGTTTTTGTTATTATATCTACAAGGCGGTTCAGGCACATTACAATAATTGTTCCAAGTATAAGGCCGGATAGTGTTACTGCAATTCCATTAAGTTCAATTGCTTCCGGTACCAGGCCAAAACAGACAATACTGACCATAACTCCCGCCGCAAATGACAGAAGCCAGCAGTTCATTTTTTCTGAAGGTTTTTTGAGGAGGATCGCAGATATTAGTCCGCCGAGCCCCATCCCGCAGATTCCTGCAATTGCGCTGAATAAAATCATGTGTAACATACTATAAAACACAACTTATCATATATATTGATTCTTGGCTAGGGAGTTGAAATTTAACCAAATTTTAACAATTCATTCATTTAGTTTTAACACGGTATATTTATTTTAAAACAAGTTTTTAACTTTAAGGAGAATTTATGAAAATTAAAAATTATTCAAAGTTTGTCTTTGTATTGCTGGCAGCGGCGCTTGTATTAACAATTGGATGCACAAGAAGCGGCGGTCAGGCTGGTTCAGGCGAACAGTACACAATCGAAATTGGCGGATCAACTTCTGTTACTCCGTTAATGGAATTATTTGCGGCAGCGTATGCAGATGTAAAACCTAACATTAAAGTAAACATTAACGGAACAGGTTCCGGCGATGGAATCACAAATGCAGGTGTTACATATCAGATTGGCATGTCAAGCCGTGAACTTACTCCGGCAGAGCAGGGCAGAGGACTTAATGCTGAACCTGTTGCAATCGATGGTATTGCAGTTATTGTAAATAATAATAATCCTGTTTCTAATCTTACAATCGATCAGATTAGAGATATTTATACAGGCGCTGTTACAAACTGGAATCAGGTTGGCGGAAATAACGCTCCTATTGCAGTTATCAGCCGTGAAGCAGGTTCCGGAACAAGAGGCGCCTTTGAAGAAATTATCGGGTTTCAGGGAAGATTACTTGCAGGTGCAAATGAATCAACAAGCACAGGCGCGATAAAAGCAGGTATTGTTCAGAATCCTAACGCAATCGGATATATTTCGCTTGGTTCTGTAGATGACACAACCAAAGCAATTTCTGTCGGCGGAGCAGCTCCGTTATCTTCAAATGTTTTAAATGGTTCGTATAGGGTTGCACGTCCTTTTATTGTTCTAACAGGCAGTAATGTTCATGCAGAAAGCGCAGCTTTCATAAATTGGATGTTTAGCTCTGCAGGTCAGGCGATTGTCGCCAGAAGCTGGATACCAGTTAGATAGTTTAGGAATTTATGAATCGTAAATTAACGGATGTTTTTTTTAAACATCTGGTCAGCATTGTCGCTCTCTTTTCTGTTTTGGCGTTGGGAGCGATATTGCTGTTTGTTTTTGCTCAGGGAGCAATGCCGTTTTTAACATCGACATATTCGGGTGTCCGTCTTGTAGCGCAGCGCATTAACGAAATTAATGTTAACGGTACTACCTATATAGATCATAACACTTTTATTAGAATTCCAAAAAATACTGATTTTATATCGATTCGTTTTCAGGAAGAAGTTCTGGAAATTAAAATAGACAATAACGAAAAAGATCCGGAAAAAATACTTTCATTTACATATAATAACGAAGTAAATATCACTTATCCCGAAAGTTATGTATACACGGTTAGTTGGCCTTCTGTCATACAATCGCTGGAAAAGAGAATTCATATAATTCTGCCCGAACCGCCGTATAGTCCTGCTAAATTTTTAAGCGGCCTTGAATGGCGGCCTGACAGAGACAAAGTTTTCGGTATCTTTCCCATGATTGTAGGAACTTTGCTTGCAAGTTTTGGCGCTGTGTTACTTGGCGTTCCAATTGCTCTTTTGTGCGCACTTTTTATGGCTGAGTTTTTAAAGCCAAAGTATGCATCTGTTATAAGATCCGGCGTTGAACTTTTAGCCGGGATTCCTTCTGTAGTTTATGGTTTCTTCGGCCTTATGGTAATTGTTCCGTTTGTGCGCACAACTTTTAATATACCATCTGGGAATACACTGCTTTCTGCAATCATTGTTCTTGCGTTAATGATACTGCCGACTGTAATAACAATTGCAGAAACCTCTCTGCGTGCGGTTCCGCTTTCTGTAAGAGAAGCGAGCCTTTCGCTTGGTGCAAGTAAAATGCAGACTTCGTGGCGGGTTGTTTTGCCGCACGCAAATTCAGGTGTAATTGCAGGTATTATTCTTGGCATCTCCCGCGCAGTAGGAGAAACAATGGCAGTAATTTTAGTTGCAGGTAATTCTCCTCATTTAACATTTAATCCTTTGTCCAGCGTTAGAACTCTTACATCTACAATTGCAATGGAAATGGGTTATGCGTCAGGCAGACACAGCGAGATATTGTTTTCTATCGGGGTAACATTGTTCGCAATTATTTTAATTTTAAATAGTTTTATTTTATGGTTTAGAAGGAGAATGGAGCACACTCTATGATTAAAAAATTATCAGAATTTTTTCTCGCAGAGACGCAGGTCTCGAACCAACGGTTCGGCAGAGACGCAGAGAGAAGAAATTTTAGATTAGCTAAGAGAAAACTTTTTGACACATTAATGTATGGCATTATGGCGGCGGCATCCGGCGCTGTTATTATTGCTTTGTTGTTTGTTTTAATTTATATTTTCAGGTCGCAGGCGGGTTATCTTAATTGGTCTTTTCTTACCAGCGCAGAAACAGGCATTCTTCCAATGATTGTTACAACTTTATATGTTGTACTTGTTTCTATCGCTGTTGCATTGCCTGTTGGTTTGGCAACTGCAATTTTTCTTAACGAATACTCGGGTAATTCTCCGTTTATAAGAATTCTGCGTCTTGCGATAGAAACCCTTGCAGGGATTCCATCGATTATCTACGGGCTTTTTGGGCTTTTAATGTTCGTCCGTATACTGAATTTTGGACAGTCTATTATTGCAGGTTCATTTACATTAAGCATAATGATACTTCCTGTTATTATCAGAACAACAGAAGAATCTTTAAAAACAATACCTAATTCTTTCCGTGAAGGCTCGCTTGCACTTGGCGCAACAAAGTTTCAGACAACTATATTTGTTGTTATACCATCGGCTCTTCCCGGAATTTTAACATCTGTCATTCTTGCAATCGGACGTGTGGTAGGCGAATCTGCTCCTGTGCTTTTAACAGTAGGGCTTGCCAAAAACATGCCGCGCAGTATTTTTGAATCGGGCAGAACATTAACAATACATCTTTTTTACCTTACAAACGAAGCAGTACGCCCCGAGGATTTTGGCATTGCTTTTGCTACTGCATCGGTTCTTGTAATTCTTGTTGTGATTATTAACACCGCAGCAAAAATACTTACCTTTAATTTTAGAAAGAAACTTGGAGAAATATTATGAAACAAAGTTTCATATTCGATTATAATGTGCAGCCATTCGGCTGCACAACAATGAGGTTATTATGAACGAGAATAAAATAAAAGTTCACAATCTGGATCTTTTTTACGGAGATTTTCAGGCTTTAATAAATATCAATTTAACGATAAACAGGGGAGATGTCGCCGCATTAATCGGGCCGTCTGGCTGCGGTAAATCGACATTTTTGCGGATACTAAACCGCATGAATGATCTTATTCCTTCATGTCGTATAACCGGGGATATCTTGCTTGACGGAGAAAATATTTACGGTACAATGGATATAACAGAACTGCGAACCCGTGTTGGAATGGTGTTTCAGAAACCGAATCCTTTTAACATGACTGTATTTGATAATGTCGCTTACGGTCAGCGGATGCAGGGTGTTAAGGACAAACGAGTCCTTGCGGAGATTGTAGAAACATCGCTAAAAAAAGCGGCTCTTTGGAACGAAGTTAAAGACAGGTTAAAAAAACCTGCACAGGCTCTTTCCGGAGGCCAGCAGCAGCGGCTGTGTATCGCAAGAAGTATCGCTATGGAGCCTGAAATTATATTAATGGACGAGCCGACAAGCGCTCTTGATCCAATTGCAACAGGCCGTATAGAAGAACTTATTGGGGAATTAAAGCAGGAATTTACCATAATTCTTGTTACACATGCCATGCATCAGGCATCCAGGGTAAGTAATAAAACAGCTTTCTTCCTATTGGGTGAATTAATAGAGTATAATGATACCAAGGAAGTTTTTACAAACCCGCGGGATAAGCGGACAGAAGATTATATTTCTGGTAGATTTGGTTAATGGGGGATTTTGTTTATTATGGAAACTAGAAAATATTTCACAGAAGAATTAAGCCGGTTAAGACAGGATATTTTAACGATGGCTACCAAGGCAGAAGAAAACCTTGGCAAAGCATTAACTGCTTTAAGAACCCGCGATTCAGATTTAGCTAAACAGGTGCGTGCGAATGATGCTGAAATAAACCATCTTCAGTTAAAAATTGAAGATGCTGCCGCAATTGTAATTGCTACGCAGCAGCCTGTAGCAAGAGACTTGCGGGAGATGGTAACGATCTTTAAACTTACCAGTAATATAGAAAGAATCGGCGACCATGCTGTGCATCTTGCGCGTGCCGCAAAGAAACTTGCAAAAAAAGGCGAATCCCAGTTTAGAGCGCAGGAGCATCTGGAAAAAATGGCAGAAACAGGGCAGCTTATGCTCCGCGCGGCAATTTCTGCATATATGTCACAGGATGCACAGGCTGCAAGAAAAGCTGCTTCCATGGACGATAAAATCGATGAACAGCACAAAGAACTTACAGAAGGTATTTTAAAAGTAATGAAAAAAAATCCTGACCTTTTAAAAAGTGCGCTTCAGATACTGCAAACATCGAATCAGCTTGAACGTCTCGGCGACCATATAACAAATATCTGCGAAGCGGTAATTTATATGGCAGAAGGAGTCCATGAGGAGCTGAATGAGTAAAGCTGTAATTCTAATTATTGAAGACGACCTTGCCATTCAGGAATTACTGACTCATACAATGTCAAAAGAAGGCTGGAAACTACTGTTTGCAAAAAGCGGCGAAGACGGCCTTAAAATATTAAAAACAAAAAATGTAAACTGTATTCTGCTGGATATAATGCTTCCGGGCATTGATGGTTTTAAAGTATTAAAAAAAATTAGAGATATAGAACAGTGCGTTAATATTCCTGTAATCATGACAACAGCAAGGGGAGAGGAGTCCGATATTATTACCGGTCTTGAACTTGGCGCAGATGATTATGTGGTAAAACCCTACAGTCCAAAGGTGCTTATTGCAAGAATCCGCGCAGGGCTTCGGCGGCAGGAAGAAGAAACTGTGCCGTCTTCTGCAGAGGTTTGGCAGCAGGGCGAATTAAAACTTGACGCTGCCCGGCATCAGGCTTTTTACGGCGATAAGTTATTGGATCTTTTTGCTACGGAGTTCGCCTTATTAAAACATTTTTTATCCAATCCCGAGATTGTTTTTTCGCGGAATCAGATTATTGCCGCAATTCACGGACCCGATTATCCTGTTACAGACCGTTCTGTAGATGTGCAAATACTTGGGCTTAGGAAAAAGTTGGGAGAAGCCGGAGATATGATCGAAACAATCCGCAGTGTGGGTTATAGATTCCGGTTGTCAGAATGACCTTATTCAAAAAAAGTTTTCTTGTTTTAAGTATAACAATTTTTATTTTTTCCCTGTTGCTTGTATTAATAATTGTTTTTATAAGTCCGTCAAGATTATTAATATTTGCAGTGATTCTTTATCTTGTAACGGCGCTTTTCACGGTTTATAAACTTTCTTCTTTTCTTTCTGTTTCATTTGGAAGGCTGGTAAATATAGTTCATAACGGCGTATCTCTATTGCCGGGTTCTGATGTTATTCTTGTTTCTAAAGATTTTAGAACACTGGAAAAAACAATGCGTATAATAACGCTGGAAATTAATCAGCGTTTTAAACAGGCAAAATCGGAAAGCAGCCGGCTGGAAGCAGTTCTTAACGGAATGTCCGAAGCTGTTTTTGCAATGAATCATTCGCTGCGGCTGTATACGGTTAATCCCAAAGCTAGAGAACTTTTTAATCTTGGAAATACCGATGTAAAAACAATGACACTGCTGGAGGCAACCCGTTCTGCAGAACTTGCTGAAATTGCAAATAAATCGATTAATGCCGGAATGCCGCTGGAAATTGAGCTGACTTTTCATTCTAAAAATGAAAAACATTTTCAGGTTTATGCATCGCCTATTGGAAATAATAACGATGGCGTTATTCTTGTATTACAGGAGATAACCCGTCTTGTAAAGCTGGAAAGGGTTCGTAAAGATTTTGTTGCAAATGTATCACATGAATTGCGGACACCCATTCAGCTTATTAAAGGATTTTCAGAAGCTTTGCTGGAAAATCAATCTGATAAACAAAATGTTCACTTTATCGAAATTATCCGCAAGAGCGCCGGTACAATGGAAAACCTTACAAACGATTTATTAATACTTGCAGATTTAGAGAACAATCTTAATAATACGCGTGATATGGAAGAATTAAATGTTCTTCCAATAATACAAGAAGCTGTTTCATCACTGGAAATACAGGCAAAAAATAAAAATATCGAAATAATTATTAACTGCGATGAAAACCTGAAAACAAGGTTATACGGTTCTTTGATTCTTCAGGCATTAATAAATTTAATAGACAATGGCATTAAATATTCAGCGGTTAAATCAAAAATTTGGGTAAGTGTTTATTTGAATGATAACAGACAAAATGAGGAAGTTGTTTTTGAAGTGCGCGACAAAGGAATCGGTATTCCTGCTGAACATATGGAAAGATTATTTGAAAGATTTTACCGTGCAGATAAAGCAAGGAACAGCGATGGCACCGGCCTTGGACTCTCCATAGTCCGGCACATCGCCTTATTGCACAAGGGAAATGCCGAAGCGGAAAGCCACGCCGGCGAGGGATCAGTATTCAGAATAAAAATTCCCCGTACTTAGAAAAAGAATCCTTCATCGTCATTTAAAATTTCGATTAATTCAACATTAAAAATTAAAGTTGAATACGGCGGGATTGCTCCCGGAATGCCTTCTTTGCCGTAGGCAAGGTTAGATGGTATATAAAACCTGTAGATGCTTCCCGGGCTCATCAGCATTAATCCTTCTGTCCAGCCGGTAATAACTAATTCTAAAGGAATATAAGAGCCTTCTTCTTCAAATGAACTGTCGAAAGGACTGCCATCTATAAAAATGCCGGTGTAGTTTACCCTTACAACAGAATTACTTTCCGGCTTGTCGCCATCGGCATATTCTATAATTTCATATTGAAGACCGCTTGGAGTTACTCGTACACCCTCCCGCTGGCTGTTCTCTGCAAGAAAATTAATCTCCATCCGCTGATTTCTTTCTGAAACTCTTTCCATTGCGAGATATATGGCTGTTTCTACAATTTCCATTGCTTCCTGTTCGCTGAACTGGGCTTCTACGGATTCATCTACCAGCGCTCTAATCCCTTCTGCAAGCGCATGAAAATCAAAATCCATATCCAGAGAACCTAAGTTAAAATTGTGCCCGATTATCATTCCAAAGGCATAACTTATTCGCGCTTTTTCTTCGGCATTTCTATAGTCTTCCTGAATCCCTCTTGCATACAAAACAGAAGCCATCAAAAAGAGAAACAGCAAAATTGATATTTTTTTCATCTTTTTCCTCCCGTTAAATTGTTAAAAAAAATATTGTTAAAAACCAAAATCAAAATCTGTATCAGGTTTTACTTCGAGAAGCTCAACGTCAAAAATCAATGTAGAATACGGCGGTATTACCCCTTGTACTCCTTCTGCGCTGTAGCCAAGTTCAGAAGGAATGTAAAATGTAAACTTGCTTCCTACATTCATTAGCTGCAAACCCTCTGCCCAGCCTTGAATTATCCAGCCAAGTTTGAACTCGGAAGGATGCCCTCTGGTATGAGAACTGTCAAAAAATTTGCCGTCTATAAATTTTCCGTCATAATGAACGACTACTACATCATCTTCTGTAGGTCTTGGACCGTTTCCCTGGCTGATAACTTCATATTGAAGACCGCTAGGTGTGATAATAATGCCTGGTTTTCTGGCATTTTCTGCAAGAAATTCGATTTCTTTTTGTCTGGCTTCTGCATCCCTTGTTTCCATTAAGGTATCCAGCGCTAAATCAAGTACATCTCTTGCTTGAATTAAATCGAATCTTGGATTTCTTCCCGATAAACCGTCTCTCATACCCTTAATAAATTCATCAATGTTAGGGTGAATACCGTCAGCTTCAAGACCGTCTTTTAGACCTGCTCCAATATTTAAACCCAGGGCATAAGATGCATCTTTGTCAAAATTAACTTCCTTTTTGGAAGAACCGGAGCTATTATTACAGCTCATTAATCCTGCTACAGCTATTACTGTTAAAACGAACATAAGTTTATATTTCATTCTGGGATTGTAGCTTATATAAACATTAATGACTAGTGTCTTATAATATTCAAATGTACTATATATGGTAAATTTCCGGAAATATTTGCTTTTTTTTAAAAAATGGATGTATAATAGCGGTGAGCTATTACGCAAACTGACAATTTTGCCGACAATCAGTTAAGAGTCATATAGGAATGTCATAGTTTTATGGGAGACAATGGAATGAAAAAAATCCTTATAGTGGACGATAACGAAGTTCATCTTGTAATTGCTGAAAACATACTTAAGGGAAAGTATGAAACAACTTCTGCTAAATCAGGAAAAGATGCTTTAGTCCTTTTGTCCAAAGGACTCGTTCCAGATTTGATTTTACTCGATGTTTTAATGCCTGAAATGGATGGCTGGGAAACATATAATAAAATCAAAGGTATAAGTCTTTTAAGGAATGTTCCCATAGCATTTTTAACTTCTCTGGACGGAGTAAGGGAAAAATTGTACGCTTCCAGGATAGGAGCTGCCGATTTAATCACAAAACCTTATGAGGGCGGAGAATTAATTAATAGAATAGAAAAAATGCTGGAAAATCGATAAATAATACAATTTGATTTCGACGTTTTTTACATAAAATCAATATTTCCGACCATAATTGCAATTTTACCAAAACTCCTCTTGAACTAACCCTAAATCCGTGCTAATATCCTTCTATAAAAGAAAACCTATTTTACCAAAAAAAGCAGAGGATTAAAATGGCAAACAAGAATTATGTCACTATCGAAGGTAACACAGCGGCGGCGCACGTTGCCCACGCACTTAGCGAAGTAATCGCGATTTATCCGATTACCCCTTCCAGCCAAATGGGCGAGCTCTCCGATGAGTTTTCCGCACAAGGACGTAAAAACATTTGGGGCGCTGTTCCTGATGTTATAGAATTGCAGTCCGAAGCCGGCGCAGCAGCGGCTGTACACGGCGCTCTTATGACAGGCGCAATGTCTACTACATTTACCGCTTCTCAGGGCTTATTGCTCATGATTCCTACCATGTATAAGGTAGCTGGGGAACTTACCTCTACGGTATTCCATATTTCTGCCCGTGCTTTGGCTACATCCAGCCTTTGTATTTTCGGCGATCATCAGGACGTTTTAGCTTGCCGCCAGACTGGCTGGGCAATGCTTTCATCCAATAACGTTCAGGAAGTAATGGATTTAGCGCTTATTTCACATTCATCAACATTACGCTCACGCATTCCTTTCCTTCACTTTTTTGACGGTTTCCGCACAAGCCATGAAATGCAGAAAGTAGAAGAATCAAGTTATGATTTGATGCGTGAAATGGTCACAGACGAACTTGTTGCTGAACACAGAGCCCGTGGTTTAACCCCCGAAAACCCAATGATTCGAGGAACTTCACAAAACCCCGATACTTATTTCCAAGGACGTGAAGGCGTAAATAAATATTACGATGCAACTCCTGATATCGTTCAGAAAGAAATGGATAAATTTGCTAAATTGACAGGAAGAGCATACAACCTGTTTGATTACTACGGCGCAAAAGACGCAGAAAAAGTTATCATTATAATGGGTTCTGGTGCTGACACTGTAGAAGAAACAATCGATTATTTAAATGCAAAAGGCGAAAAAACAGGTATGGTAAAGGTTCGCTTGTACCGTCCGTTCAGCCCAAAAGCATTTGTAAAAGCAATACCTTCTTCTGTTAAAGCAATTGCAGTTCTTGACCGCACAAAAGATCCCGGAGCAAACGGCGAACCGTTGTATCAGGATGTTCGCACAGCTATCGCAGAAATGCAGGCATCAGGCGAATTCAAAGCTAACCCTGTTATTCTTGGCGGACGTTACGGTCTTGGTTCTAAAGAATTTACACCTACAATGGTTAGAGCAGTATTTGATAACCTTTCTGGCAAAAAAATCGCTAACTTTGTTGTTGGTATCAAAGACGATGTTCAGAATAAGAGTTTAGATTTTGATCCAGCATTCGTTCTTGACGAAAAAGATGTATACGAAGCATTGTTCTACGGTCTTGGCGCAGACGGAACTGTCGGTGCTAACAAGAACTCGATTAAGATTATCAGCGAAGCTAAACCCGATTATAGTGTTCAGGCTTACTTCTCTTATGACTCAAAAAAATCTGGCGGCTTTACAGTTTCTCACCTTCGCTTTAACAAAAGCGGCGGAAGAATTCGCCGTCCGTATCTTATCAACTCGGCTGACTTCCTTGCATGTCACAAGTTCTCCTATATGGAAATGTACAATATGTTAGCAAGAGTAAAAGCAGGCGGAACATTCCTTCTTAACAGCCCTTACAGTTCAGCAGAAGTTTGGAAAGAACTTCCTGTAGAAGTACAAAAGCAAATTGTCGACAAAAAATTAAAGTTCTATGTTATTAACGGCGCAGAAATTGCACGCAGTACAGGAATGGGTAACCGCATTAACACAGTTATGCAGGCTGCTTACTTTAAAATTTCCGGCATATTAGCAGAAGACGAAGCTGTAAAATTGATGAAACAGCATATCGAAGAATCTTACGGTAAAAAAGGTTCCGATGTTGTTCAGAAAAACTACAATACTGTTGATGCTGCATTAAAAGCTGTAGAAGAAGTAAATTATTCCAGCGCAGACGGCAGCAAACACATGAAGCAGCCTTTTGCTACTGCAAAGAACGATAAACGTTCAGATGCAAACTGGATTATGGATACACTCGGCGCAGTTTCGTTCCAATTTGGTTCGGATCTTCCTGTCAGCAAAATTCCTGCAGACGGTACTTTCCCCACAGCTACATCTCAGTACGAAAAACGCTCAGTTGCAGAACGTGTTCCTTTATGGAACCCTGCTGATTGTACACAGTGCGGTATTTGTACTGTTGTATGTCCTCATGCTTGTATGAGAATGAAAACTCTTACAGCTGATCAAGTTGCAAAAGCTCCTAAGGGTCTTTTAACTGCAGATATTGCAAACAAAAAAGCAGTAGCAGGCGACAAAGCAACAATGGCAATCGCTTATGAAGATTGTTATGAATGCGGTCTTTGTATAACAGCTTGTCCTCAGTGTAAAGAAGACGGCAGCAAACAGGCTCTTAAATATGTTCCATATTCAAATGATCCTGAATTCCATGCCGAACAGGTAAAAGTTTGGGATTACTTCTTAAGTCTCCCTGATACTCCAGTAACAGGTGATCTTAACAATGCTATGTCTCTTGCTTACAAACGTCCGTTGTTTGAATTCTCCGGCGCTTGCGGCGGATGCGGTGAAACACCTTATATCAAACTTATTTCTCAGCTCTTTGGCGATAGAGCTCTTATTGGCAACGCTACAGGTTGTTCTTCTATCTACGGCGGTAACCTGCCTACAACTCCGTATTGTCAGCGTGAAGACGGACGAGGTCCAGTATGGTGTAACAGCTTATTCGAAGACACTGCAGAATTTGCATTAGGCTTTAGATTAACAAGTGATAAACTTGCAGAACATGCTCGTGAAATGGGTGTTAAAGCAAAAGGCGAAGGCATTGCAGCTAACATCATCGACAAATTGCTTAACAACAAACAGGAAGACGATGCAGCTATCGAAGAACAGCGAAAAAATGTTAACGAGCTTAAAGCAGCTCTTGCAAAAGACAGTAAACCAACAGCAAAAATGCTGCTCTCTCTTGCTGATCACTTTATTAAGAGATCTGTTTGGGGCTTCGGCGGCGACGGTTGGGCATACGACATTGGATTTGGCGGCTTAGACCATGTTATTGCTTCGGGTAAAAACGTTAACCTGCTTTGTATGGATACAGAAGTTTATTCCAACACAGGCGGTCAGATGTCTAAAGCTACACCTGTTGGCGCAATTGCAAAGTTCGCATACGGCGGAAAACCAATCGTAAAGAAAGACCTTGGCGCAATCGCAATGAGTTACGGTTATGTATACGTTGCAAAGATTTCGTTAGGCGCAAATATGGCACAGACAATCAAAGCAATCCGCGAAGCAGAAGCTTATGACGGTCCGTCGCTTATCATCGCTTACTCGCATTGTATCGCACATGGTATCGATATGAGTAAGGGATTGGAACAGGGCAAAGCAGTAGTAACAAGCGGCTTGTGGCCGTTGTATCGCTACGACCCAAGATTGAAAGATCAGGGCAAGAACCCGTTCCAGCTTGACTCCAAAGACCCAACAACTTCGCTTGAAGACTTTATGTACAAAGAAAACAGATTCAAGAGCCTTAAGGCAGCTAACCAAGCAGAAGCCGACAGACTTCTTGCAATTGCAAAAGCTCAGGCAGAACGTGTTTGGAAAGAGTACAAGTATCTTTCGGAAAGATCGTTCTAGTAAAGCTGCGTAATGTGATTTGAAAGCCCTCAGCCCGACCACTTCAAGTGGTCGGGAGAGGGCTTTTTTTATGGTGCGCCTAGCATGGGCGATAACTTGGCGGTGAGAGTCCGCTACACGGATTGCAGTAGGAAGTGTTAGCCAAAGGCAAGGGTGTCCATTGCGAGGTGGAATCTGAAGGAAGCCAGAGGCAA
>Ga0123356_10000350_pt1 | contig 52741 bp, 56 predicted proteins | sample TergutEmb28metaG_2_FD_92546 | JGI IMG/M metagenome (GOLD analysis project Ga0123356, IMG submission 92546) | Embiratermes neotenicus P3 segment gut microbial communities from Petit-Saut dam, French Guiana - Emb289 P3 | ecosystem: Host-associated > Arthropoda: Insects > Digestive system > Gut ...
CGACGCAGGCGCGGACGGTCACTTCGGCGACGCCGGCGTGGAATCTCGCCGCGACGTCGGGGACCGGTACTCCCGCGTCGAGGTCGCGGGCGACCTCGCTCACCGCGGCCCGGGGATCGACCGTCAGCCCGGCGGGCCCGGCGGGCACCAGCGCCAGCTCGTAGCGACCGCGGTCGGTCGAGCGGGCCGCGGCCGCTTCGAGCTCGACCGCCGCCTGGCCCTCGTAGCTCGTCCGCGGCGCCAGCCCGCACAGCGCAGCGACCGCGTCGAACAGGCGTCCGATGCTCGTCGTCTGCGGCGACACGCGGCCGTCGGCGACGACGCCGGCCATCGCCAGCCACTGCCGCTCGTCGACCGCGCCACGCAGCGAACTCGGAAGCGCCGGGGTCCCGCCGGAGCACTCCCGCAGCCAGGCGAAGGCCATCCGCCACGGCTCGCGGATCGCGGCGGCGGCTCCCGGCAGCCGCACCGGCGCCAGTGCGCCCGCGCGCTCGAACCCGCGCAGGTCCCCGACGAGCAGCTCGCCGCCCCAGACGGTGCCGTCGGTTCCATAGCCGGTGCCGTCGAAGATCGCGCCGACCGCCGGCCCCTCGAGGCCGTGCTCGGCCAGGCACGCCGCCAGGTGCGCGTGGTGGTGCTGGACGCCGACGTGCTCGACGCCGTCGCGCTCGAGCGCGTACCCAGTCGACAGATACCCGGGGTGGAGGTCGTGGGCGATCACCGCCGGCTCGACGGCGAACAGCTCCCGGAAGTGGCGGACCCCGGTCTGAAACGACCTGTAGGCGGCGAAATGCTCGAGGTCGCCGATGTGGTGACTGACCCAGGCGCGAGTTCCCTTGGCGACGCAGAAGGTGTTCTTCTGCTGGGCGCCGCACGCGAGGATCGGCTCCGGGGCGGCGATCGGAAGCTCGAGATGCCGCGGAACGTAGCCCCGCGACCGGCGGATCACGGTCGTCCGGGGGCGACCCGCCAGCGTCACGACCCTGGCGACGGAGTCGTCGGTGCGCGCGTGGATCCGGCGGTCGTGGAGCAGGAACAGGTCGGCGATCCCAGGCAGGCGCTCGAGCGCGTCCCCGTCCTCGTAGGCGATCGGCTCATCCGACACGTTGCCGCTCGTCATCACGAGCACAGCCGGCCGGCCGTCGGTGGCCGCCAGGTGCCGGGCGTAGTCGCCCAGCAGCAGGTGGTGGATCGGCGTGTACGGGAGCATCACGCCGAGCTCGGGGGCGCCCGGCGCGACCGCCGCGGCGACCGGCGCCGCGGGTCGGCGGGCGGCGAGCACGATCGGGCGTGCGACCGACTCGAGCAGGCCGAGCTCGCTCTCGCCGAGGTCGACCAGCTCGCGCGCGGCCTCGGGGCCGGCCACCATCAGCGCGAACGGCCGGTCCTCGCGGTGTTTGCGCGTCCGCAGAGCCGCCACCGCCTCCGGGCTGGTGGCGTCACAGGCGAGGTGGAACCCGCCGACCCCCTTGACGGCGACGATCAGGCCCCCGGCGAGTGCCCGCGCCGCCCCGTCGACCGCGTCGCGCGCCCCCGCCAGCTCGAGCGGCGCACCGTCGGTCCCGGCCAGCCACGCCCGCGGCCCGCAGCGCGGGCAGGCGTTCGGCTGGGCGTGGAAGCGCCGGTCCGCCGGGTCGTCGTACTCGCGGCGGCACTGCTCGCACATCTCGAACTCGGCCATCGTCGTCAGCGGGCGGTCGTAGGGGACGCCGGCGATGATCGTGAACCGGGGCCCGCAGTTGGTGCAGTTGATGAACGGATAGCGGTGGCGGCGGTCGCCCGGATCCAGCAGCTCCGCGAGGCAGTCGGCGCAGGTGGCGGAGTCGGCGGTGACGGGCGCGTCGGGGATCCCGCCGCCGGTGCTCGGCGCGATCCGGAACTCGCGGTCGCCCGCCGGGGTCAGCCGGTCGCAGACGACGCTGTCGAGGACCGCCAGCTGCGGCGGCTCGCGCTCGAGCCGCCGCAGAAAACGCTCAACGGCCCGCTCCCCGCCCTCGACCTCGAGCACGACCCCGCGCTCGTCGTTGCGCACGAACCCGGTCAGTCCCTCGGACCGTGCGATCCGGTAGACGAACGGGCGAAACCCGACCCCCTGGACCGTGCCCTGGACGCGCGCCCGGACGCGGACCGGCGACGCTGAGTCGAGGCTTACCAACTTCTCAGGCGGACAGCCAGCGCTCGACCGGCTCCAGCGGGACCACCTTGAAGACCTGGTCGAGGACGTTCTCGAGCACGGCGAAGCGGTCGTCGTCGGAGACCATGTAGGCCCAGCCCGCGGCCAGCAGCGGCGCGACCATCCAGAACCGCTGCGCGGTGGCGAGCGTCCGGTCGACGAGCCCCTTGACGTCGCGGAGCTGGCGCTCGGTCTCGGCGAGCGTGACTACGGCGGCTGTGATCTGCATGTACTTGCTGCGGTTCATCTCGTGGGCCTCGCTTGTTCGACGAGGAGGTGGTAGGCGGTCGCCTGCGCCTCCTGGATCCGGGGTATGTGCTGCGACGGGGTGACGATTACGTGGTCGGCCAGCGCCTCGCCGCCGACCCGCCCGCCGTCGTAGCCGACCAGCGCGATGGTCGCGAGCTGCCGGCGGCGCGCCTCCTGCAGGGCGTCGATCATGCTGGGCGAGTTGCCGCTGGTCGAGAGCGCCACGAGCACGTCGCCCGGGCGGCCGTAGGCGATCACCTGGCGGGCGAAGACCGCCTCGGGACCGATGTCGTTGGCGACGGCGGTGATGATCGCGCTGTCGGCGGTCAGGTCGATCGCGGGGTGCCCGGCGGCCGTCAGGTCGGCGACGAGGTCCATCGCGTCGGTCGCCGAGCCGCCGTTGCCGAGCGCCAAGACGCGGCCGCCGGCGGCGAACGCGCGGCGCAGCGTCCCGGTGGCGGCGATCAGCTCGCCACCGTCGTCGCCGACCGTCAGCTCACGCAGCTCCTGCACCTCCTCGGCCTTGAGCAGCACCGACTCGCGGACGTCGGCGATCAGCGGACCGGGATCGGTGCTGCGCTCGGCCAGGAACGGGTACAGGAAGCCGGCGGCGCCGGCCTGCTGCTGGTGGCGCCCCTGGTGCTCGAAGAACACGTGAACGAGCTCCCACAGGACGTGGTAGGTGGTCTCGACCAGCTCCTGGCGGATGCACGGGTCGTGCGACGGTGGCTCCAGCGTCCACTCGGCTCCGAGCGAGGCGAACGACACCGTCAGGCAGCCGCGCCTGCGGGCGGCGTCGACGGCCGCCCGCAGCTCGGGCCCGTCATCGGGCTCGCCGAACACCATCAGCATGTCGCTGCGCTCTGCGAGCAGCAAGACGTCAGCCGCCGCCGTCAGCCCGATCGCCGGGAGCGCGCGCTTGCCGACGATCACCGGATGGACGAACTCGACCGCCACGTGGCGCATGTCCGACCTGGCCTGCGCCGTCACGCCGAACGCCAGCAGCCGCCCGCCCTCCACGAAGCGCTCCGACATCTGGTGGCAGAGCTGGGCAATGCGCTCGCCCTCGACGGGGAAGAAGGCCTCGCTCGCCCGGCGCCTGGCTTCGATCGCCGGCGCCAGCCCCGTCAGCTTGCTGGCTGCGCTCACCCGGATACCTCGGCCGCCACCTGGCGCCGCCCGGCCGCCAGGTCTCCCAGCCACTGCCGCCAGTCGCCGACGCCCTCGCCGGTCCTGGCGCTGACCAGCAGCGTCTGCGCCCCCGGATTGACCGCATCGACGTTGTAGAGCAGCTTGTCGAGGTCGATCTCGAGGTGCGGCAGCAGGTCCAGCTTGTTGATCAGGATCAGCTCGCAGGCGCGGAACATCAGCGGGTACTTGAGCGGCTTGTCCTCGCCCTCGGTGACCGAGCAGACCATCGCGCGGATGTCCTCGCCGACCCTGAACTCGGCCGGACAGACGAGGTTGCCGACGTTCTCGATCACCAGCAGGTCGATCTCCTCGAGCGGCAGGGCCGGCAGCGCCGAGCGGACCATGTTGGCGTCGAGATGGCACTCGCCGCCGAAGCCCGCGTCGGTGTTCAGCTGCACGACCGGGACGTGCAGCGCCGCCAGCCGCTCGGCGTCGTAGGAGCCCTGCACGTCGCCTTCGAGCACCCCGATTCGCACCCCCTCCGGGGGCTCGGCTAGGACGCGCTCCAGCAGCGAGGTCTTGCCGGCGCCGGGCGCGCTCATCAGGTTCAGCACCGTCACGCCATGGCGGTCGAAGTCGTCCCGGTTGGCCCGCGCGATCGTGTTGTTGGCATCGAGCGCGTCTTCGACGATCCTGACTCTGGTCCTATGCATGAATCGGCTCCTTCCTCGGCTCCTTCAGCTCCAGGTAGTCGACCGTCAGCTCCTCGCCGGCGGCCACGACGACCCGCTCGGCGGCCCCGCACCCGGGGCAGCGGAAGGTCGGTTCTAAGGGCTCCCATTCGTGCCCGCAGCGGTCGCAGCGCAGCCGGGCGGCGACGACGGTCAGCTCCAGGCGGGCACCCTCACAGACCGTGTCGCGGGCGACGATCTGCCAGTAGAACTCCAGCGACTCGGGGACGACCTGGCGGAGTGCGCCGACCCGCATCGCGACCACCTCCACCGGTCGCTCCTCCGCGTGGGCGAGGGCGGTGTTGAGGGTGGCGGTCGCGATCGACAGCTCATGCATCGCGCAGCTCCCGGATCGTCTCGAGCACCACGTCGACGGCGCGGGCGACGGCCTGCTCGACGGACTCGCTCAATCCGATCCCGACGTCCTCGACCTGCTCGGGCTCGCAGGCGACGACCATCACCCGGCCCGGCCAGCCCCCGACGTACTTGACGAACCGCAGCACCGTCTCGGGGTCCATCCCGTGCGGGTTCAGCATCTGGCCGTCGTCGATCCGGCCGTCCACCTCGTCGGCGTCGACCTCCATCACATACAGCGTCCCCGGCGCGCCCCCCTGGCGGCTGACGTCGATCAGGATCAGACCGTCGTAGCCGCGCATCACCTCGTAGGCGAGGTCCAGGCCGCCCGAGCCGAAGTCCAGCACCGTCACCCCGTCCGGCAACTCGCGCTCGCTGAGCCGGGCCGCGACCGTGCCGCCGAAGCCGTCGTCGCGCAGCCACGCGTTGCCGATGCCGGCGACGAGGATCTGCTGGGTGTGCGTGATGACGTCGGTCATAGTGGTTGCACCTCGTCGGCGAAGAAGAACAGGTAGCGGCCGGTCTCGCGCATCAGCGGCTGGCCGGGATCGTCGTCGACCGTGACCGCCAGATGCACCCGGCCGTCGTAGTCGACGTAGATCCGCTCGAGCGTCGCCCGGCGGCCGTCGAGCATCCGGTCGTGGACGCTGCGATCGGTTCCCGGCTTGAGCAGCAGCTTGCCGCCCTTGAGGAATGTCACGCCGTCGACGGTGGCGCGGTCCTCGCCCGGGTTGTTGTCGACCTCGCCGAGGCCGGAGGCCGGGACCGCCGCTGGCGCCGCGACCTCCCGCAGGGCGCTGTGCAGGCCGCTGTGCAGGCCGGCGATCTCGACCGGGCCCAGCGCCAGCGTGCGCTCGAGCATCGCCTGCACCTTCGGGTCGCTGACCGCCGCACGCTCGGCGTCGGTGAGCGTGTGCACGTGGAGCACGAGCGCCTCCTCGATCTCCGTGTTGTCGAACAGGTTCCCGTAGCTCCGCGGGGCGACCTCGGGATGATCGGGCAGGATGATCGCCGCGCCGAGGATCGTGTCGTCCTCGTCGCTGGCGAGCACGGGCCAGGTGTTGACACTCTCGCGCCGGGCCTCGAGCGGCGAGATGAAGCGGCCCTGCTCGACCCGGAGCACGATGTGCAGCGACAGCAGCGACCGGCCGAGCGCCCGGGCGCGGTCGAGCCCCGCGGCGACGGAGTGGGTGTTGTGCACGCAGCAGCGGACCACGCCCTCGCCGGTGTCGGTCCGTAGCGTGAAGCGGGCACCGGTGAGGGTCGTGGTGGTCCGTTCGTCCCACCCGACCGGTCCGAGCTGCAGCCGTGACTCCCGCCCCTCGACGTCGAGCCAGCGCAGGGTGGCCGTGAAGGCGGACCCGCCGTCGGCGACGCATTCGAGCCGAGCGTGATCGTGGGCCCCCTCGCACTCGGCGGCATACGCCGGCGGATACACGATCCCGAACGGGGTCGGGGTCGCGTTCTTGGGGGTGTCGGGCGTGTACGGGAACAGCGCGTAGCCCTCGTACAGCAGCGAGTCGACGAGCTCATCGAGCTTGGTCATCGTCTCGGTCCCCCGGCATGTCGCGGTCGAGCAGTTCGTGGACGCAGTGGTCGAAGGTGAGCCCGCGCTCGGCGCGGCGGGCATTGAGCGCCGCCAGCGTATCGGCGCCGAGCCGGATCCAGCCGCCGCCCGGGTAGTGCTCGGCGATCATCGCCCGCCAGGCCGCGATCGGCATCCCGAACTGGGCGGAGGAGCTCCACGGCACCGGCGTCATCTGCAGGCGGCCGCCGGCGGCGGCGTAGAAGACGGTTCCGTAGAAGTGGAAGCTGAGCGGGACGACGCCGTCGTCGATCGCGTAGAAGTACTTGGCCGCCGCCACCTCGAGGTCGTACGTGCACTGCAGCTCGAGCGGGAAGATCGTGTGGCCCTCGAAGGCCGGAACCGCCGCCGACACCCGCGCCCAGCTGAGCCCCTGCGTCGACGGCGCCCAGCTGGCGGGCGGGCCGAACAGCTCCGCCAGCCGGTCGCGGGTGGCCTCGTCGTAGCCGCGCCGCGCCGGGTCGATCATCACCTGAACCGACAGCGCCATCGACTGGATCTCGGCGCCGCTCGGCTCCGTCGCCGTCACCGAGAAGACCATCGTCGGCGCCGCGGCAAACGCGAGATGCGCAGCGCTGAGGACCGCGAACTCTGGCTCGGGGACGGTCGCCCGCTCGGCCGGATGCGCCGCGCCGGCGCTCACCGCAGCACCAGCGCGCGGGCTCGCATCGCGTCGAAAAACTCGGGCACGGCCTGCTCGAGCGCCGCGCCGCCGGAGATGCCCTCCCAGCGAGACTTGATCAGCCCGACCAGCGCATAGCAGTCGTCGATCGGCGCGATCACGTGCTGGTGGGGCTCCGCCAGGCGGTTGACGACCAGCGCCTCGGCGTCCGGCTCGAGCTCGGCCAGGATCGGATTCAGCGCCACCAGCGAAGCCCACGCCTCGAGGCTCAGCTCCGACTCGGTCGCGCCGGCCGGGCTCGGATAGAACGCGACCATGCCGTCGCTGACGCTCGAGCGCATCATGAACGCCAGCCCGATCGGGATCTGCATCGCGCCCCAGGTTTCGTCGTCGAACTCGAGCTGCTCCAGCCACAGGGTGCGCATCCCCGTCGGCCGGTACTCGGCGTCGCCCGAGCGCAGCGCCCAGCACGCCTCGCACACGCACACGATCCGGCGCTCGGAGAGCTGCAGCAGATGCCGGTGGTCGTCGGGCACCGTCGTCCGGCACAGGTCGCAGCGCTCCTGGGCCGCGGGGCGGCCGTCAGGCACCGGACGCGAGCCGGCGCCGGACTGCGCCAGCGTCCGGATCCGCGCCAGCGTCTCGGCTCGCCGCCGCGCCGTGACGATGTCGTCGAGACGGCTCATCTCGTCAGTTCGCTCGGGCACTGCAGCACGGGCAGTTCAAAGCTGCCGAGCGTGTCGCCGGGCCGGGGCGGTTCGGCCAGCCCCTGCACCTCGATCCCGGCCAGATCGGGCGCGTGCTCCTCGAGCGCCTGCTTGATCGCCAGCTCGAGAGTTGCCCGCGACGCCGCGCAGCCGTCGCAGCTGCCCCGGAGCGCGAGGCTGGCGACGCCGTCCTCGATCCCGAGCAGCTCGACGTTGCCGCCGTGCGACTCCATATACGGACGCACGGTGTCCAGCGCCTCGAGCACCCGCTCCTCGAGCGTCGCCGGGTACAGGTCGTGGATCAGCAGCAGGCTGGCGACGGCGCCGTCCTGGGCGAGCTCGTCGAGGATCGTCGCGCCCGCCTCGCGGGCGTGCGCGATCGCATCGACGATCCGGCGCAGGCCGTCGCCGTACATCGCGATCACCGCGCTGAGCAGGTCCTGCGCCAGCTCGCGAGCCCGCTCGTCGGGGTATTCGTCGAGCCGCGCGGTCAGCTCCTGGACCCGGTCCAGGAGCTCTCCCGGAGCCGCGTCGGTGTTCACGGTCAGCTCAAGCCGGTCGGCGTGTGGACCACCTTCCTCACCCGGCCCTGGCCGGCGTACATGTGCACGCCGCACGGCAGACACGGGTCGAAGCTGCGCACGGCCCGCATGATGTCCACCCCCTTGAAGTTCTCGGGCCCGTTCTCCTCGAAGATCGGCGTGTTCTGGACCGCGTCCTCATAGGGCCCCGGGGTCCCGTAGACATCCCGTGGCGACGCGTTCCACGGCGTCGGCGGGTACGGCTGGTAGTTGGCGATCTTCCCCTCGCGGATGACCATGTGGTGGGACAGCACGCCGCGCGCCGCCTCGTGGAAGCCGCAGCTGACCGCCTCCTCGGGGACCTTGAACTCCTTCCAGCTCTTGGTCCGCCCGGCGCGGACCTCCTTCAGCGCGCGCTCCAGGCAGTGCAGGGCGATCAGCGCCGAATACGCCTGGTGGTAGGAGCGGGCGCGGTCGCGCTCGATCGCGTTGGACTTCTCCGGCACCTTCCACTCGAGCTCCATCTCGGGCATCGACGCCGACCGCGGGAGCACCATCTGGATCGAGTCGCCGGTCGCCTTCGCGTAGCCGAAGTCGACCAGCCCCGCCTTGGCGGTGCACCACTGCCGGGCGAACGGCCCGCCGCCGGTGTCGCAGCAGACGTGCTTATCGGTGCGCTTGTCGTAGATCCGCGGCGATACGACCCAGCTGTACTTGTCGGCGAAGTCGCGCTTCTGCGGCTTCGGCAGCGTCTGCTTGTTCCACGGATGGTTCTTGTCGACCGGGTTGCCGAGCGGATCGTGGGTGACGAACGTCTGCTCGCGTTCCCAGCTGTCGAAATACGAGCTGCCGAGCAGGATCCGGATCATCAGGTTGATCTCGACCAGGTCGGTGCTGATCAGCTCACCGTCGATCGCCACGCCGGGAGTGATGTAACGCTTGCGCCCCCACTCGGTCATGTTTGCGTAGGAGTAATCGACGTAGTCGGGGTCGTCGAACGAGCCCCAGTTGACCAGGTTGGTGTCGCGGTAGCCGACCATGTCGTAGCCGGGCAGCTCCTGCAGGAAGAAGTCGTACAGGTCGTCGTGCATCGGCACGACCCGCTTGACGTAGTCGAAGTACCTCATCAGGCGCACGTAGTAATCGGTCAGCGTCTGGTGGGTGATGTCGGCGCTGCAGCCACCCGGCATGATCGTCGACGGGTGCGTGTGTCGGCCGCCGAACAGGCAGTACATCTCGCGCGTGTAGCGGGCTACGTGCAGCGTCTCGAGGTAGAAGCTGCCGGTGAACGGGTTCAGCGCTCGCATGATGTCGGCGATCGTCTGATAGCCGTGAATGTCCTTGTGCGGCGCCGAGGTCGTCTCGGCCTTGGCCAGCAGGCTCGGGTTCGTGTCCTTGACCATCTGCTCGCAGAAATCCACATTCGCCATGCAGTCGTTGAAGATCGCGTGGTCGAAGATGTAGTCGGCGGTCTCGGCCAGGTTGAACGCGAGGTCGCCGAGCGGCGGCGGCTTGACCCCGTAGGCCATGTTCTGGTTCAGGCAGGAGCAGGTGCAGTGGTTGTCACCGCAGATCCCGCAGATCCGGCTGGTGATGAAGTGCGCGTCCCGCGGGTCGATCCCCTTCATGAAGATGTCGAAGCCGCGAAACACCATCGAGGTGCTGTAACACTTCAGGACCTGCTGGTTGGAGAAGTCGATCTCCGTGTGGATCCCGAGGCTTCCGACGATCCGCGTGATCGGGTCCCACGACATCTCCTTGACGACGACCTTTCGCTCGGTGTCGCTCTCAACGGTTGCCATCTTCTAGGTCCTCCTGGGAGTGGTCGGAATTCTGTCGGGACGCCGCCGGTTACCAGCGTTTCTGGTAACCCGTGGTGAGCGCCGGCCCCTTTTGCCGCCACTCCGGCTCGATGTCGTATTTGGTCTCGAGGTTGCGCTTGCGGAAGTACTTGAAGACCGGGCCGTAGGTGAATCTCTGGAAGGCCGCGCCGGCGTTCCCCCACGGGTCCGGGTCCATGAACGGCATGTACTTGTCGGGGAACCCCGGCATCGTGCACGCCATGCAGATGCCGCCGACGTTCGGGCAGCCGCCGATCCCGTTGACCCAGCCCCGAACCGGGACGTTGCACTTGACGACCGGGCCCTTGCAGCCGAGCTTCACCAGGCAGCGGTGGTCGGAGCCGTACTCGGTCGCGAAGTTACCCTGCTCGGTGAAGCCGGCCCGGTTGCACCCCTCGCGGACCGTGCGCCCGAACAGCCACTTCGGCCGCAGCTGCTCGTCGAGCTCGGGCGCCGGCGCCATCCCCGCCAGGTGGAAGACGAGGTACATCAGCACCTCGGTCATATTGTCCGGCTGGGCGGGGCAGCCCGGGATGTTGACGACTGGCAGGCCCGCCTTCGAGCGCCACTTCCAGCCCAGGTAGTCGGCCACCCCCATCGCCCCGGTCGGGTTGTTCTTCATCGCCGGGATCCCGCCGTAGGTCGCGCAGGTGCCGACCGCGACGACCGCGGCCGCCTTCGGGGCGAGCCGGTCGATCCACTCGTTGAGCGTGATCGGCTGGCCGTTGTCGGGGTTGACGCCGAAGCCCGTGAAGTGACCCTCGCCGTTGATCTGCTCGTTCGGCACCGACCCCTCGATCACCAGCACGAACGGATCGAGCTTGCCCTGCTCGGCGTCGTACCAGGCCTGGATGAACTCGTCCCCGACCTCGAACGCGATCACCTGGTTGTGCACGACGACCCTCGGCATGCCGGGGATGACCCCCTGGATGATGTCCTCGAGGCTCGGGTTGGTCGCCGACGTCATCGCGACCGAGTCGCCTTCGCACGACAGCCCGACCGTCATCCACAGCACGTGCGCGGTGACCTGCTCGGTCGCGTGCTGATTGGGTACGAATTCGATACCGGCAGTTGCCATCAGTCCTCTCCTCGTCCGGCGCCTAACAGATCCGTGGCAGCGGGTCGCCGACCAGCTGATCCATCACCCGTCTGCCGCCAAAGCTCGTGTCCACCAGGACCATCCCCGGCGGTTCGCGTCGCACTTCGCCGATCGCCACAGCACGCTCGCATCCCGGCACCGCCCGCAGCGCCGCGACCGCCGCGGCGGCGGCGTGCGGGGCGACGAACGCGACCAGCTTGCCCTCGTTGGCGACGTACATCGGGTCGATCCCCAGAAGCTCGGCGGCCGCCCGCACGATCGGCGTCACCGGCACCTCGGCCTCGCTGACGACGATCGCCGCGCCCGCGGCGCGGGCGAGCTCGTTGAGGACCGAGGCGACGCCGCCGCGGGTCGCGTCGCGCAGGCAGTGGACGTCGGCCCCGGCGACACCGAGCAGCGCGTCGACGGCGGGCCACAGCGAGCACGTGTCCGAGCGGATCTCGGCGTCGAGGTCGAACTCGTTGCGGGCGAGCATGATCGCGGTGCCGTGCTCCCCGATCGGGCCCGACACGAGCACCTGATCGCCCGCCTGGATCCTGTGCGGCGCCAGTTGGCCGCGGCTGTCGATCCGGCCGATGCCGGTGGTCGAGAGGTACATCTGGTCGGCGGCGCCGCGCTCGACCACCTTGGTGTCGCCGCCGATCACGGCGACGCCCGCGGCGCCTGCGGCGGCAGCGATCGCGTCGACCTCGGCGCGCAGGACATCGGCGCCCAGCCCCTCTTCGAGGATCATCGCGAGCGTGATCGCGAGCGGCCTGGCGCCCGCCATCGCGAGGTCATTGACGGTGCCGTTGACCGCCAGCTCACCGATCGACCCGCCGGGAAACTGCAGCGGCTTGACGACGAAGCTGTCGCTCGTGATCGCGATGTCCTCGACCGCGGCAGCGTCCGCCAGTTCGGCGATCCCGAACGCCGGCGCCAGCAGCCCCTCGATCAACGTCTGGGTCGCCTTTCCGCCGGCGCCGTGGGCGAGCGTGATCCGCTCGTCGCGGAACCGCGGGCGCTTGGCGCGAGCCGTCTCGATGATGTCGAGGACCCGCTGTTCGCGATCGTCGGCGGTGGCGCTCATACCACCTCCCGCTCGCGCGCGAACCGCCCGTAGTTGTAGTAGGCCGCGCATGCGCCCTCCGGCGAAACCATGCAGGTGCCGATCGCGTGCTCGGGCGTGCAGGCGGTGCCGAACACCTTGCACTGCCACGGCTTGATCACGCCCTTCAGCACCTCGCCGCACTGGCACGCCTTCGGGTCGGCGACCCGCACGCCGGGTACTTCGAACCGCCGCTCGGCGTCGAGGTCGGCATACGCGTCCGACAGCCGCAGGGCGCTGTTGGAGATGAAGCCGAGGCCGCGCCACTCGAAGTGCGGGCGCAGCGCGAACACCTCGGCCATCACCTCGAGCGCCTTCAGGTTCCCCTCGTAGGGAACGACCCGGGTGTACTGGTTCTCGACCTCGCAGCGGCCGGCGCGAAGCTGCCGCAGGATCATCAGCGCCGACTGGAGGATGTCCAGTGGCTCGAATCCGGAGATCACCACCGGCCGCCCGTAGTCGGCCGGGATGAAGTGAAACGGGCGCGCGCCGACCACGGTGCAGACGTGACCGGGTCCGATGAAGCCGTCGAGCCGCAGGTCCGGGGACTCGAGCAGCGCTCGCAGCGGCGGGACGATCGTCACGTGGTTGCAGACCGCGCTGAAGTTCCGCACCCCCTCCGCCTTGGCGCGCTTGAGCGTCAACGCGGTCGACGGCGCCGTCGTCTCGAACCCGATCGCGAAGAACACCACCTCGCGGTCCGGGTTCTCGCGCGCGATCCGCAGCGCATCCAGGGGCGAGTACACCATCCGGATGTCGGCGCCCTGCGCCTTGGCGTCGAGCAGCGTGTACTCGGAGCCGGGCACCCGCAGCATGTCGCCGAAGCACGTGAAGATCACGCCCTCCTGGCGGGCGATCGCGATGCCGTCGTCGACGCGTCCCATCGGGATCACGCACACCGGGCATCCGGGGCCGTGGACCAGTTCGACGTCGTCGGGCAGGAGGTCGTCGATCCCGTACTTGTAGATCGAGTGCGTGTGCCCGCCGCACACCTCCATCAGCTTGTAGTGGCGTCCGGGTTCGAGCGCGGCCAGGATCTCGCCGGCGAGCACCCGGCCGAGCTCGGCGTCGCGAAACTCGTCGACGAACTTCACCGGACCGCCTCCGCCGCGTGCGCGAGCGCGGTGCCGGCGTGCACGAGCAGGCGGTCTCCGGGGGCGACCGGTGCGACCAGCGCGATCTCGACCTGCTCCCACTCGCCGTCGGCGGCCTCGCACAGCGCCAGACCGAGCGCCTCGTCGACGCTGTTCGCGACCATCTCGACGGCGACGTCGCCGCAGGTGATGCAGGGCGAGTGGGCGTCGCAGGACTCGGTCATTCGATCACGCTCGCCTTCAGCTCCTCCAGCTCCTGCTCGAAGTCGGAGCCCATCTGCTCGAGCAGCGCCAGCGTCGCGTGGGCCTCCTGCTCATCGACCTTCGACAGCGCGAAGCCGACGTGGATCAGCACCCAGTCGCCCGGCTGCACGCCGCCGTCGTCGTCGAGCAGCCCGACGTTGGCGTTGCGGCGCAGACCCGCGACATCGACGAGCGCGATCCGATTCTCCTCGTCGACGAGTTCGATCACCTGGGCCGGAATCGCCAAGCACATGCTGCCTCGCTCTCTCCTGCACTCGTGCCACGACGGCCCTCGCCGCCGATCGGCCAATACTTCATATCAATGTGCGCCGCCGCCGTTGCCGCGGTCGTCACCTCGGTTACCGGGGGTGCTGGTGATCGCGGTTACACCGGCTGGGTTCCTCCCGCGGCGCCCATCGATCTGCGACGATGGGCCGCGGATCATGATGATCGTCGACTGGCCGAGCCTGCCCGAAGCGATCCCCGACTCCGCCGAATCGCGCCCCGCCCGGTACTGCTACCTGCTCGACGCCGACGCCGACCTGGCGGACGCCTTTGACCTCAGGACCCGGCTGATCGTCAGGCAGGTCGCGACCGCCCGGGTGCTCGATCTCCCGGCTGGCAGCTCCTGGCAGGAGGAGCCGCCAGGTGGCGGCGCCGGAGGTGGCCTCGGCGCGCTCGTCCTCGCCGGCCTGCTGACGGTCGACGTCCACGTCGGCGGGCGGACGGCGACCGAACTGCTCGGCCCCGGCGACCTGCTGCAGCCGCTGCGTGCCGACCTCGATCAGCTGCTCGAACGCGATGTGACCCGCCGGGCGCTGGCGCCGTCACGGGTCGCCGTGCTCGACGGCGAGTTTCTCGACCGCGTGCGCCCCTGGCCCGAGCTGGTGCTGACGTTGCTGCGCCGCGCCGACCAGCGGGCCGTGCATCTGAACCTGCAGCGCGCGGTCAGCTCGCATCCGAGCCTCGAGCTCCGGCTGGCACTGTTGCTGTGGCTGCTGGCCGAGCGCTGGGGCCGCGTCGAGCCCGGCGCGGTCCGGCTCGAGCTGCCGCTCACCCATGCCCTGCTGGGGCGGCTGGTGGCCGCCGAACGCCCGTCGGTGTCGCGGTCGCTGGCGCGGCTGGCCGACCACGGACTGGTCACCGGCGGCGCCGGCGAGTGGCACCTGGCGGGGACGGTCGAGAGCTGCCTGCACGCGCTCGGGTTGCGACCGGTCGAGCACCTGCATGACCGCGCCGGGCGCGGTCCGTCCTCGGTCCGCGGGAACGGCTCCTAGTGGCCCCGTCCGCGGGGTCGAGCAGCGAGTTCGCCGTCCCCCAGCGCTCAGGCGGGCCCCCGGTCGTGCACGTGCTGTGGATGACGAGCGGGCTCGGCTGTGACGGCGACACGGTCGCGCTGACCGCGGCCACCAATCCGTCGCTCGAGGATCTGCTCCGCGGCGCCGTTCCGGGGATGCCGCGGATCAGCATCTACAACCCCTGGCTCGCGCTCGAGAGCGGCGACGACTTCGTCCGGCACTGGTATGACGCCGAAGCTGGACGGCTGGATCCGTTCGTGCTGGTGATCGAGGGCTCGATCCCGAACGAGCGACTCGCCGGCGAGGGCCACTGGTCGGGCTTCGGCGTCGACCCCGACACCGGACAGCCGATCCCGACGACGTCGTGGCTGGACCGCCTCGCGCCGGCCGCGGCGGCGCTCGTCGCGATCGGGACCTGCGCCGCCTACGGGGGCATCCCCGCGATGCGCAACAACCCGACCGGGGCGATGGGCCTGTCCGACTACCTCGGCCGAGGCTGGACCTCGCGCCGGGGCATCCCGCTGGTCAACCTGCCCGGCTGCCCGGTCCAGCCGGACAGCATCACCGAGACACTGCTGTATCTGGTGCTCCAGCTCGCCGGCAGCGCGCCCGAGATCGACCTCGACGAGCAGGGGCGGCCCGCCTGGCTGTTTCAGCGGACCGTCCACGAGAGCTGCGACCGCGCCGGGCTCGCCGAGAGCGGGCAGTTCTCCGACACGTTCGACGGCGTCGGGTGCCTGGTCAAGCTCGGCTGCAAGGGACCCGTGGTCAAGTGCAACGTGCCAGCCCGCGGCTGGATCAACGGGATCGGCGGCTGTCCCAACGTCGGCGGGATCTGCAACGGATGCACGAGCCCGAGCTTCCCGGACAAATTCATGCCGTTCATGGAGACCGGTCGCCTGGGACGGATGGCGGCCGGCTCCGGCCGTTTCCTGTACGGCCCGGCGCTGCGCTACCTGCGCGAGCGGGCGATGCGCGCGAGGTACGAGGTCGAGCCATCCTGGCGGCGACCGGCCGAGCCGCTCGAGACCGTCGGCGGGAGGCGCCGGCCCGACTAACGTCGCGCGATGCCCTGCAGGGTCATCTTCCGCTGCCAGTTCTGCGACGCGATGCCGGATCCGGAGACACAGCTGACGCTAGAGCACCAGCTCCGCGAGCTGGTGTTCGGCGAGTACCTCGACGCCCCACCCGGCCGCTGGCTGGCGTGGCACGGCCGCGGCCCACTCGGGCCGGTTCGCTACGCCTGCGCCGCGCACCGAGGCGAGCTCACCGGCTACGTCCGCGAGCACTACGGCACGGTCGCCCCGCATCCGTGGAAGCGCCCGCCGTACCCGACGACGCTGCGGTCCGCCGACACCGAGCTGGCGATCAGCCACGGCGGGCTGTCGCCGATGCCGAAGTGGGGCTATCAGCGATGAGCGGCGTGCTCGAGCAGCCGGTGCACACGGCCGACGGCAACAAGCCGTTCGGCGAGCTCACGCGCGGAGACGTCGAGGCCCGTGCCGCCGAGCTGGCGCTCGTCACCGGCTGGGGACCGACGGCGCGGGTCGGGGCGGTCGCCCGAGCCTGGTCCGAGCTCGCCCGCGCGATGGCGCAGCAGGGGGCCGGCACGGTCGCCGAGCTCGGACTCGAGCGGGCGACCGAGCTCGCCGGGTCACTGTGGGTGGTGCCGCCGCGCGGCAGCCTGCTCTAAACGAGTGATCGGTAACCCGAGTTACGGCGGTCGCCGCACCCGCTCCCCCAGCCGCCAATATTCGCGCCCGTGTACGAACTCGGGCCTGACAACGGGCGCCTCACGATCCATACGACCCGGGCCGGCGTGGCGGCGCGAGCGGGGCACGACCTCGTGATCGAGGCCGGCCGCTGGCGCGCGACCCTGTCGGGCGAGCCGTTGCAGCTGCAAGCCGAGATCGACGCGACCTCGCTGCTCGTGCGCGACGGGACCGGCGGCGTCAAGCCGCTGACCGACTCGGATCGCGAGGAGATCGGCAAGAACATCGAGCAGAAGGTCCTGAACACCGGCCAGCACCCGACGATCAGCTTTGCATCGACGGGCGGCCGGATGCTCGACGAGCACCGCTGGCAGGTCGACGGCAACCTCACGCTCGCCGGGACCACGGTTCCCGTTCAGGTTCCGGTGGAGGTCGAGCCGGACCCGGACGGGATCAGGCTTCGCGCGACGGTGACGGTCGTCCAGTCGCGGTTCGGGATCAAGCCGTACACGGCGATGATGGGCGCGCTCAAGGTCGCCGACGAGGTCGAGATCAGGGCCGAGGCGACCGCCCCCGCATCACGCTGAGCCGGCGCTCAGCTAGCGAACGAGCTCGTACGACAGCAGCACGAGTCCATCACCGATTCTCTTGCTATCGACCAGGCGCATCGGCTGCTTGTTGCTGGTCCCGTCGAAGAACCGCTCGCCGGCTCCGAGCACCACCGGGAACATGACCAGCCGGAGCTCGTCGATCAGGTCGTGCTCGAACAGCTTGCGGCCGAGCCGGTAGCTGGCCGGCACAACGATCTCTCCCTCCAGCTCCCGCTTCAGCGTCGAGACCTCGGTCACGACGTCGCCCCGGAGGACCGTCGAGTTGGTCCACTCGGGATCCTCGAGGGTCGAGGACACCACGTACTTGGGCATGCTGTTCAACCTGTCCGCCAGCTCGCCGCTCCGCGGACGCCAACGCACCCCGAAGAACTCGTAGCTTCTGCGACCCAGCAGCCATGCCTCGGCGCGGAGAGCTTCGTCGAGCGCGACCTGATTCCACCGTTCGAGGTCCTTGCCACCGAACTCGACGAACCAGCCGCCCACTCCGAAGCCCTCCTGACCGTCGGGGTCCTGGATTACCCCATCGAGCGAGATGTTCTGCGGGCCGCTCATCACGATCTTTGCCATCTCAGTCCGCCTTTCGTTGGTGTTTTCAGTTGAGGCGTCCCCGCCGGGCAAGATTGAGCGGCGAATTTCGAGCCGCCGCGTTGTCATTACCCGTAATGGCGACCCAAACGGCAAGGCGGCGCGAGGATTCGGCTCTGGTCGACGGCGCGCGCGCCGGCGACAAGAACGCGTTCTGCGAGCTGACCGACCGCTACCGGCGAGAACTCCAGCTTCACATCTACCGGATCGTCGGCTCAACCCAGGACGCCGAGGACATCGTCCAGGAGACGCTGCTGGCCGCGTGGCGAGACCTCGATCAGTTCGAGGGACGTGCGTCGGTCCGTACCTGGCTGTACCGGATCGCTACCAATCGCTCGCTCGACGCCCTGCGCGCCGGCCGGCGCCTCGAGCCCTACCCGGACGTCCTGCTCGAGAGCATTCCCGACCGGGCTCCCGGACCCGAGGCGCGGTACGAGACCAGAGAGGCCGTGACGCTCGCTTTCATCGCCGGCCTCCAGCACATCCCCCCTCGGCAACGTGCGGTCCTCGTGCTGCGAGACGTCGTTGGGCTTCACGCCGGGGAGGTCGCCGAGACGCTGGGCACCACCGAGCCCTCGGTCAACAGCATGCTGCAGCGGGCGCGCGCGGCGTTCGATGCGCGCCTGCCGGCGGCTGGACGCGAGCGGGCGCCGGTGCCGGACTCGCGGCGCGAGCGCGATCTCCTCGACCGCTTCGCCGACGCCGTCGAGGCGGGCGATATCGACGGGATGGTCGCGCTGCTCACCGACGACGCGTGGCTGAAGATGCCGCCCGATCCGTACGAGATCCAGGGCGCCACCGCGATCGGCGCGTTCCTACAGGACCGCGAGGTCAGCCGCGGCAGGCTGCGGCTGGTGCCCATCCGCGCAAACGGCGAGCCCGCGTTCGCGTGCTACCTGCCGCCCGGACAAACCGAAGCCGCACGGCCGTACGCGTTGTTCGTGCTGGCGCTGGAGGGCGACCGGATCGCGGCGATCACCTGGTTCGCCGACAGCAGCGTCTTCCCGCGCTTCGGGCTGCCGCCGATCCTGAGCGGCGACTAAGAGCCGGGCCGGGCGCGTCTCGGAAGCCGACCCTCGGTCTTCCACAGCGACCCCGGCCGCCCCGGCAGCAGCAGCACGATCAACAGCCCGACGACGGTCAGCAGCAGCCCGAACGCGAGCCCGACCCGCTCCCCGTAGCCCTTGCGCTCCGCGACCCATCCGCCGATCGCGGCCGACAGCAGCCACGCGAACAGCAGGTACAGCCCCTTGATCCCGATCAGCGCGAAGACGGCCATCTCTCACGCCCCCAGGTATGCGCGCTGGACCTCGGGGTCGGTGCGCAATGTGTCGGATTCGCCCTCGAGCACGATCCGGCCCGTCTCCAGCACGTAGCCGCGGCGGGACGCGTCGAGCGCGTAATTGGCGTTCTGCTCGACCAGCAGGATCGTGGTGCCGTCGCGGTTGATCTGTTCGATCGTCTCGTAGATCCGCTGCACCAGGATCGGCGCGATCCCCATCGACGGCTCGTCGAGCAACAGCAGCTTCGGGCGCGCCATCAGCGCGCGCCCGATCGCCAGCATCTGCTGCTCGCCGCCAGACAGCGTCCCCGCCTTCTGGCGCTCGCGCTCCTGCAGGCGCGGGAACAGCTGGTAGACGCGCTCGAGATCGTCGCGCACGCCCGGGTCGCGCCGCCGCCGGTGTGCGCCCAGGTCGAGATTCTCGCGGACGGTCATTCGCTGAAAGCAGTGCCGCCCCTCCGGGGCCAGCGCGATCCCGCGCTCGACGATCTGATGGGCCGGTACGTGCGTGATGTCCTCGCCGTCGATCACGACGCTGCCGCTGGAGGCCGGTGTCAGGCCGGTGATCGCGCGCAGCGTCGTCGACTTGCCGGCGCCATTGGAGCCGATCAGCGTGACGACCTCGCCCTCGTCGATCTGCAGCGACACGCCGTTGAGGGCCTGGATCCCGCCGTAGTGGGCGTGGAGGTCGTTGACCTCAAGCAGCGCCATCGCCGTCCGGCCGGTGGGGGGTGGGTGGGTGGGAATCCTCATCCTGCTTGCCGAGGTAGGCCTCGATCACCCTGGGGTTGGAGCGCACCTCGGACGGCGTGCCCTCGGCGATCTTCTCTCCGTGATCGAGCACGGTGATCTGCTCGGAGACGCCCATCACGACCTTCATGTCGTGCTCGATCAGCAGGATCGTCAGGGACAGCTCATCGCGAAGCTTGAACAGGAACTGCTTGAGCTGCTCGGACTCCTGCGGGTTCATGCCCGCGGTCGGCTCGTCGAGCAACAGCAGCCTCGGATCGGAGGCGAGCGCGCGGGCGATCTCGATCCGGCGCTGGTCGCCGTAGGACAGCTCGGTCGCGAGGCGATCCAGCGAGCGGGGCGCGATCCCCACGTACTCGAGCAGCTCGCGCGCCCGCGCCTCGGCGTCCCGCTCCTCGTTGCGGACCCAGGGAGGCCTGAAGATGGCGCCGGCGACGCCGGCGCGCATCCGGGCGGTGCGCCCGATCAGCACGTTCTCGCTGGCGGTCATCGCGCCGAACAGGCGGATGTTCTGGAAGGTCCGGGCGACGCCGAGCTTGGTGATCTTGTCCGGGCGCCTGCGGCTGATGTCGTGGTCCTCGAACAGAACCCGGCCGGACGTCGGCTTGTACAGCCCGGTCAGCATGTTGAAGAGTGTCGTCTTGCCGGCCCCGTTGGGCCCGATCACCGAGACGATCGAGCGCTCCGGGACCTCCAGCGACACGCCCGCGACGGCGGTCAGGCCGCCGAACACCTTGACGACGTCCTCGACCCGCATGATCGCGCGGCGGTGCTTGTCCGGCACGCGTTCGGGCGCCTGAGTGGTCGCGCTCATCCCGTCCCCCTGCCCGTCCCCATGCCTGTCGTGGATGGCTCGGCCAGCTCGGTCTGCTCGGCCGCGATTGCGCCCTCCAGTTCGAGTTTGCGGCGTCTCTCAGGCCACAGGCCCTGCGGTCGCAGGACCATCACGATCACCAGCAGGAAGCCGTAGATGCCGATGCTGAGGTCGGTCAGATCGAAGTTGAGGCCGAACGTGTGCGGGAGCGTGTTCAGCACGTCCGGGATCAGGTAGTAGTTGATGTAGGAGATCACCAGCGCCCCGAGCATCGCCCCCGGGATCGAGCCGATGCCGCCGAGGATCACCATCGAGACGACGAAGATCGAGAAGGTGAACTCGAACTGCGACGCGTTGACGGTCTGATCGAAGTCGGCGAGGAAGACGCCCGCCATGCCGCCGAAGGCGGCGCCGATCGCGTAGGCGAGCAGCTTGGTCTTGACCGCCGGGATGCCCATCGACACGGCCGCGACCTCGTCCTCGCGCAGCGCGATCCAGGAGCGCCCGAGACGCGAGTCCCGCAGGCGGTAGCAGACGAAAACGGTGAAGATCGCGATCGCCAGTATCAGCCAGTACCAGGGTCTGAGGCTGAGCAGACCGAACTGGTACCCGGGGAAGCCCGGTAGGTCCAGCGCCGAGATGCCGAGATTGCCGGCCGTCAGCGCCTGTCCACCCGGAAGGTGGATCGACGAGCCGTTGACCACCAGCGTGCCGATGATCTCGCCGAAGGCGAGCGTGACGATCGCGATGTAGTCGCCGCGCAGCCGCAGCGTCGGCAGGCCGATGATCATGCCGGCGATCGAGGTGACGATCACCGCGCAGACGAGCAGCAGGATGAAGTTGAAGTGGATGCCGATGCTGCCCGGGAGCGCCGAGGAGAGCACGTTCACCTTGGTCGCGAAGAAGAAGTCCGAGGCGAACCAGCCGACCGTGTAGGCACCGAGCGCGTAGAAGGCGACGTAGCCGAGGTCGAGTAGCCCGGCGAAGCCGACGACGATGTTCAGCCCCAGCGCCATCACCACGTAGGAGAGCGCGATGATCGTCGCGTCCAGGAAGCCGCTCGACTCCGCGAACAGGAACGGGAACAGGATCAGGGCGGCGATCAGCAGCACGACGCCCGGTCGCGACCAGCGCCCGCCGATCCAGCGCGGCGCCGGTGGCACTCGCCGGGCCAGCGCGTCGCGCCACTCCTGCAGCTGTGCCTTGAGCTCGCTCATCCGGCCTCCCGCGTCTCCTCACCGAGCAGGCCGCGCGGCCGCAACACCATCACCAGGATCAGGTAGAGGAAGATCACGGCCTCGGTCCAGTTGGTGCCGAGCCGGAAGTCGGCGGTCTGCTGGACGATGCCGATGATGAGCCCGCCGAGCACGGCGCCCCGGATGTTGCCGATGCCGCCCATCACCGCGGCGGTGAAGGCGAACAGGCCGGCGCGGAAGCCCTGGAAGTACCAGACGTTCGCGTCGTAGAGCGCAAAGATGATGCCGGCCGCGCCGGCCAGCATGCCGCCCAGCATGAACGTCAGCGAGATCGTGTTGTTGACGTTGATCCCCATCAGCCGGGCGGCCTCCGGATCCTGGGCGGTGGCGCGCATCGCGCGGCCGGACGCGGTGCGGTTCACGAACCAGTTGAGGCCCAGCACCAGCGGGATCATCGCCCCGATCGCGAGCACGTCCTTGTTGTGTATCGCGACGCCCGAGATGTTGAAGAGCGTGTGGTTCGAGTTCACCAGGTCGGCGACGGCGATGGGGTTGCCCCCGTGCCACAGGATGCCCACGTTCTGAAGCACGAACGAGAAGCCGATCGCGGTGATCAGCGGCGCCAGCTTGGGCGCGTTGCGCAGCGGCTTATAGCCGACGCGCTCGATCAGCACGTTGAGGCTGCCGGCGACGAGCATCGTCACGATCAGCGTCAGCAGCAGCCCGAAGACCACGCCGAACGGGCCGGTGGCAACGGTCAGGCCGAGCACACCCCAGACCGAGACGCTCGTGAACGATCCCATCGTGAAGACGTCGCCGTGGGCGAAGTTGATCAGCTCGATGATCCCGTAGACGAGCGTGTAGCCGATCGCGATCAGCGCCCAGATCGAGCCGTTGGAGAGGCCCTCGAGCAGGTTGAAACCGATCTGCGAGAGATCGTGGTGGATCACCGCATGGCCGTTGACGACGCCCGCCTGGTAGCCCGAGATCAGGTCGTGCAGGGTGTAGTAGACGGGCAGCGCGAGCAGCGCAGCGATGAGCCCCCAGGAACCGACCCGCTGGCGCAGGAACTGGAGCGGCCGGACGGTGCGGGTGCGCACCCCGGCGATTGCGGTGGTTGCAGACATGTGTCTAGAAAAGGAGGGCGGGCGGGACGATAGCCCGCCCACCCTCACGATGTGGCCCGATTCTTGTTCGGGACCAGCCCTTGGCCGCCTAGACGGCCGTCTTCAGAACCTTCGTCGGCTTGAGCGTCTTGTCCCACGTCTGGACGTCGACCTTGCCGCCCTTGGTCGGGGTCAGCTTGTACAGACCGTACGAGGTGAGGGTCGTGTCACCCGCCGCGTTGATGCTGAACGTGCCCAGCACCGAGCTGACGTTCCTGGTGTTGAACAGCGCGTGGACGAACGCCGCCCGCAGCCTCGAGCCGCTCAGGCCCGCCGGCAGCTTCGCCAGCGTCTGGATGCCGAGCTCGGCGGACTCGTAGCCGTAGATCGAATACGGGTCGGGGCTGGCGACGTTGTACTGCTTCTTGTAGGAGGCGAGGAACGACTTGCCACCCGGGTACGCCTTCATGTCCTGGGTCGCGACCGTGCAGAGCACCGGCGCCGTGGTTGCCCAGGCGGTCGTGCACATGCCGTCGGGGCCGAGGATCTTGGCGTTCGGCAGGGCCGAGTGGACGGCGGTCACGAACGCCGTGCCGCCGACGCTGGCGGTCGTGGCGCTCAGCTCGACGCACTGCGCGCCGTCTGCCTTGAACTTGGCCGCGACCGAGGTGTAGTCGGACTCGACCGTCGGATCGCTCTGGATATCGACGATCTTGATGCCGTACATCGACGCGGTCGACTTGAGCACGGCCGCGAGGCCGGCCCCGTAGGCCTGCGTGTCGTCGAACACCGCCAGCTTCTTGCAGCCCACCTGCTGGAAGGCCTCCAGGTCCGCGGCGCCCTGCACCGTGTCGATCGGCACGATGCGCGTGTAGGTCCGCTTCCCGGTCGGGAAGTACTTGTTCGGCTCGCCGGGGGCGGTGACGCCCTTGAGGCTGGTCGTCAGGCCGACGTAGGTATTCGCCGGGCTGTCCTGTGCGAGGCCGGCGTCGTTGAGGATCGGCATCGAGACCTCAGCGGCGCCCGAGTTGAACTCGCCCATGTAGTACACGGCCTTGGAATCGCTGGCGGCCTGGCGCGCGTTCGCGCTGGTGGCCTCAGCGGTCCACTGACCGGCAGCGGCCGTCGCGTCGTTCAGCGAGATGTACTTGATGTTGTAGTGGCCGGCCTTGTTGCCCGCCTCCTTGAGCGCGAGCTTGATGCCGTTCACCGCCGGACCGGTCTGTGCGACCGACGAGCCCGAAAGCGGCAGGCTCGAGTAGAAATCGACGGTGGCCGACCCGGCGGCCGCCGACGCGTGTGTCTTGGCGCTCGAGGCGGGCAGTGCCACCGCGAGCCCCGCCGCCACGACGGCGAGGACAGCCGCTCCACGAGCGGCCGTCACGCTTTTAATGCGACGCATGTCTCCCCTTCATTTGTTTTGTGACTGTGGAACGAATCGCTTTCCCGGATGCTGGGAGGGTATGCGCCGTTGCTGCGGCCGACAAGGGCCACAGGGCTAAAACAGCCTCGACGTTTAGGCACTCCCACTCCCGCTCAAGCGCTCCTCCGCTACCCCAGGATAATGCGGGTCGGCACAAAATAGGGGGATCTCGGCAAACGTCAAGCCCGAGAACCGAAATCCAATCCAGCGTCAATGCAGTCGTTCGGGAAGGCCGAAGCGCCCGAATGTGCCGGCCAGCCGCTGGTTCATCGGTTGCTCGGGGAAGCGAACGTACGCCTCAGGCTCGGGAGCGTCGATCGACCGGACGATGAAGGCGGTCACGTCGCCGACCGCCCGCCCAGTCAATGACAGGACGTTCAGCGCAAACGGAAGGTAGGCGCCGCCCGATTCGTCCCAGGCATAGAAGGCCAGCGCCGGCTGCGCGTTGGCGCGGGTCGGCACCGCCCGCCATCGCCAGGCGCCGCTCATCGCAGACTTACGCGCCCAGCTGGCAATCACCTCGCGCGGCGTGTACCAGGTGCTCAGCGGCGGCATCGCGAAGGTCGCGTCCTCCGCCAGCAGCGACACGAACGCGTCGACGTCGCAGCTCTCCCAGGCGGCGACGTAGCGGCCGACCAGGTCGCGCAGGCCGCGTTCGCCGAGCGAGCGCAGACTCGCCTGCTGCGACTCGGCGGGGATCCGTTCCCTGACGGCGGCGCGTGCCCGCTGAAGCGCGCTGGTCACCGACGGGACGGTTGTCTCCAGCGCGCCGGCCACCTCCTGAGCGGTGAAGCCGAGCACCTCGCGCAGGAGCAGGACGGCCCTCTGGTTGGGGGCGAGGTGCTGCACCGCGGCGACGAACGCCAGCTCCACCGCCTCGTGCTGCTCGTAGGTCGCATCCGGCGTCGCCCGACCGGCTGGAACCCCGATCGACTCGTCGGGGTAAGGCTCCAGCCAGGTCGATTCGGCGACCGGGGCGCCGGGCGGCACATCCCCGTCGGCCGCCGGGCCGAAGTCGTGGGGCAGGACTCGCCGTCGCCGCCGCGCGAGCTCGGTCAGGCAGACGTTGGTCGCGATCTTGTAGAGCCACGGCCGCGCCGAGTCGTCGTCGCGCAAGCCGTCGACGCCGCGCCACGCCCGCACGAGCGTCTCCTGGAGCGCGTCGTCGGCGTCGTGCACCGAGCCGAGCATCCGGTAGCAATGCGCGTGGAGCTCGGCCCGGTGCCGTTCGACGAGAGCCTCGAACCCGGGAACGTGGGGGCCGCCGGCGCTCAGCGCTGCTCCACGACCATCAGCGAATGGCCGGTCGGGTCACGGAACCAGAACATCGGGGGCACGGGGTCGCCCATCCGCGACACCTCGGCGTCGACGTCGACGCCCAGGCCCTTCATCTCGGCGTGGGTCGTGTCGATGTCGTCGGTGAACAGCGTGATCCCGGTCTCCGCCGGGGCGACGTCGTCCTGCCCGGGCGGCGGCGGCGACAGCGCGATCCCGGTCGCTCCCTCGCGCGGATAGACCTCAACCCAGCGGTAGCGGCCGCCGAACGGGAGGTCGGTCCGCTTCTCGAAGCCGATCGACTCGTAGAAGGCGATCGCGGCGTCCTGGTCGGGCGTCGGAATGCAGACCAGGCCGACGCTGCGGATCCGGGTCGATGTGGTACTCATCTTCACCCTCCTGGGGCTAGTGGTTTACCGCAAAAAGACTCGCCTGGTCGAGCAAAGTAATCGGGACGCGCGCCGGCGGCCGGCGGCGCTGCTCGGCAGCCGGCCCGAGCTCAGCCGGCGGGGCCGGGCTTGGACACCGCCTGGCTGACCTCGCGTCCCGCACGCTGGACGAACACCGCCAGCGCGCCCGCGACGAGCAGCGTCCCGAACAGGGCCCAGCCGAGCGCCGCCGTGCTCAGGCCGATGTACTTCAGCCCCGAGGCGAAGATCACGAACGCGATCGCCGGCCTGATGTAGCGGTCGGGGACGCTCGATGACAGCAGCGAGCCGATCAGGACCGCGGGGACGCTGCCGATGATCAGCGACGCGGTCACGCCGAACTTCACCTGACCGAACAGCAGCGCCCCGAGCGCGGCGGCGAGCGTCAGCGGGACCGCCTGGGTGAGATCGGTGCCGACGAGCTGCTTGGCGCTGATCAACGGGTACAGGAACAGCAGCAGGACGATCATCAGCGAGCCGGAGCCGACCGAGGTCATCCCGACGATCAGCCCGCCGACGATCCCGATCGCGAACGTCGGCAGCCGGCGCGGGGTGAGCTCGTGGATCGCCGCCGTGCGGTCGGCCCCCGCGTTGCGGTCGAGCACGTAACGCAGCGCCATCGCGCCGGCCCCGACGAGCAGCGCCGCGCCGAGCAGGGTCTCGATGTTGTTCTGCGCCGACTTCGAGCCGCCCATCAGGTGCAGCAGGTAGGCGCCGGCGACCGCGGCCGGCACCGAGCCGGCGGCCATCAGCGCCACCAGCCTGCGGTTGACCGTCCCGGCGCGCCAGTGGACGGCGGCGCCGACCGGGCGCATCACGACCGCGGCGACGAGATCGCTCGAGATCGCCGCCGACGGCGTCACCCCGAACAGCAGGATCAACATCGGGGTCATCAGCGCTCCGCCGCCGGCCCCGGTCATCCCGACCAGCAGCCCGACAACGGCGCTGCCGAGGACGATGTAGGGGTTGATGTCCACCGGGCGAATCTAGCTTACAAACCTGATCGAGATTAGTGTCGATGTTGGATGCGGTGCGGCTGGTCGCCGTCCGGTAGCTTGCCGCTGGATGTCGCAGCAGAGCCGCTTCCAGTTCGTCTGCTCGCCGTCGGCGCTCGCCGGCGCCCCCGCCGGCTGGGCCGGCGAGATGCTCCGCGAGGGCGAGGTGGCGCTGCTGGCGAGCGAGGGCATCGAGGCGGTCAACGAGGTCGCCCACGCACTCGACCAGGCGACGATCGCCGTGCTCCGCAGCGAGCGGACGCGCGACCTGCAGGACCAGACCGTGATGGACTACGCCGACGCGCTGCCGCTCGTCTGGGTCGCGGACGGCTTCAGCGACGACGTCAGGACCTGGGCGCGGGACCGGGGCCCGATGACGCTGCTCGTCGACGCAGGCGGGTCGCTGCCCGATCAGGAGCGCCGGCGGATCGACAGGTTCGTCGCGATCCTCGGGCGCCAGTCCGAGTAGGCCGGACACAAGCGGCCAAAACGTCGCAAGGTGACCGCTTATGAGAAGGGGTCTCACGGATTTGGTCGCTGAGCGACCAAATCTGCGATACCCCCGCTCGACGGAAGAGGGCTTGCGACTTTTTGGCCCCCCGGGCGGCCGGCAGCCCCGCGTTACAGAGCCTCGTACCTGTAGCCCTCGAACAGCCCCGTCTCGATCACCCCGGGCACCGCCTTCAACTCGGCGTGCAGCCCGACCGGGATCTCGTCGAAGTGGGCGTCGGCGATCAGGTTCCCGCGCTCGGTGATCACCGGGCCGTCCTTGCCCCCCGCGACCCGCAGCTCGACGCCGACGGCACCGTGCCGCTCGAGCGCTCGCTCCAGCAACCCCACCCCACCCGGGTCGACCTCGATCGGAATCGGGAAGTGCATCCCCAGCCGGTCCACGTATTTGGTCGGGTCGACCGCCAGGTACATCCGCCGCGAGCTGGCCCAGAGGATCTTCTCGCGGAACATCGCGCCGCCGCGCCCCTTCAACAGGCGCCCGGCGGGGTCCACCTCGTCGGCGCCGTCGATCCCCCAGTCCGGCTGCGCCCGCCCCAGCGGCACGATCGCGAGCCCGAGCGTGGTCGCCGCCGTCTCGGTCTCATACGAGGTCGTCATCACCCGGACCGACAGCCGCTCGCGCTCGACCCGCTCGCCAATCGCCCACAGCGCCAGATACGCCGCCGAGCCCGACCCGATCCCGATCGTCTGCCCCTCCCCCACGAGTCCCGCGGCGCGCTCCGCCACCGCCTCCTTGTCCTGCTCGTGGGCGATCTCCTCAGGCCAGCGCAGAATCGCCGATGCGTGCCAACTCGAGCCGTGCTCCAATTCGCCCACCGCCCAACAGCCTACGCCGTCAGACGAGCTCGTAGGATTTCGGCGTGCCCCTCGATCCCCAGGTGGTTGCGTACCTGGCGCGGCTGCGCGAGCTTGGCGTCCAGCCGGTGTCCGATCTGCCGCTCGAGACCGCCCGCGGCAACTACGACGCCGGCACCGCCGGCCTGTTCGGTGAGCCCGACGAGATCGAGTCGGTCGAGGACCTCGACGCCGACGGCGTTCCCGTCCGCGTCTACCGCCCCTCGCTCGACGAATCTCCGCCCGCAGTCGTATATCTGCACGGCGGCGGCTGGGTGGTCGGCGGCCCCGACTCGCACGACGCGCTGTGCCGGACGCTGGCGGCGCGGTCGGGCTGTGCGGTGATCGCGGTCGACTACCGCCGCGCGCCCGAGCACCCGTACCCGGCGGCGATCGAGGATGCGTGGACGGCGACCAGGTGGGCGGCCGAGCGCTTCGCGCCGCTCGCCGTCGCCGGCGACAGCGCCGGCGGCCAGCTCGCCGCCAGCGTCGCCCTCCGGGCCCGCGACGGCGGCCTCCCGCTGGCCCTGCAGGCGCTGATCTATCCGGTCACCGACCACCCCGGCTCAGCCGCGTCGTACGGGACGGTCGGCGAGGGGACGCCGCTGAACGGCGAGCTGATGTGGTGGTTCTGGAGCCGGTACCTGACCGATGAGGCCCGAGCCGCCGAGCCCGACTGCTCGCCGCTGCGGGCGCCCGATCTGTCGGGGCTGCCCCCGACCGTGATCCTGACTGCCGAATTCGACCCGCTGCACCCCGAGGGGGAGGCCTACGCCGCCCGCCTGCGCCAGGCCGGGGTACCGGTCAGCGAACGCCGCTACGACGGCCTGATCCACGGCTTCATCCGGATGCCGGCGGTGCTCGACCGCGCCGGCGAGGCGATCGACGAACTCGCCGACGCGTTCGCGGCGGCACTCATTCCCGCGCGCCGCTGATTAATCTCCCTCGGAGTGACAGTCGGAGACCCTGTCATCTCGATCGCCGGCCTGCACAAGCGCTACGGCGACCACGAGGCCGTCCGGGGGATCGATCTCGAGATCTCGCGGGGAGAGATCTTTGCGTTCCTCGGCCCCAATGGCGCCGGCAAGACGACGACCGTCGAGATCCTCGAAGGGTTCCGCCGGGCCACCGCGGGGGAGGTCAGGGTGCTCGGCCGCGATCCCTGGCACGCGCCCGGCAGCTGGCGCGAGCGGATCGGGATCGTTCTGCAGGAGTCCTCGCCCGAGGAGGGCCTCACGGTTCGCGAATGCCTGCAGCTGTACGCCGGCTACTACCGGACCCCCCAGAATGTCCCCGACACGCTCGCGCTCGTCGGGCTCGAGGAGCAGTCCGAGCAGCGTGCGTCGTCGCTGTCCGGCGGCCAGCGGCGGCGGCTCGAGGTCGCGCTGGCGCTGATCGGCAACCCCGAGCTGATCTTCCTCGACGAGCCGACGACCGGCTTCGATCCGTCCGCCCGGCGTGCTGCCTGGGAGGTGATCGCGGGACTCCGGGCGCTCGGCAAGACCGTGTTCCTGACCACGCACTACATGGAGGAGGCGGAGCGGCTGGCCGACCGGATCGCGGTGATCGCGGCGGGCGAGATCGTCGCCGAGGGGACGCCGCAGACGCTCGGCGACCGTCAGCTCGCCGACGCACAGATCAGCTTCGCGCTGCCGCTCGGCGCCGGCCGCGAGACGCTGCCGGAGTCGGTCGCCGGCCGTGTCCACGGGCATCCGGGCGGGCGGCTGGTGCTGCCCAGCGCGAACGTCGCCGCCGACCTCCACGCGCTGTCCGGCTGGGCGCTCGAGCGCGGCCTCGAGCTCGACGACCTAGAGGTGTCGCGGCCCACCCTCGAGGACGTGTACCTGCGGCTGACCGCGTCCGAGGCCCCCGCATGATCCTGATGCGGCTGTGGCGTTGGTGGCGCCAGCGCCGGCCCGCGGGCTCGGCGCTGGCGATCAGCGTCCCGGCCGTCGCGCTGCCGCGAGCCCGAGCCCGGCCGGCGGGCCCGTCGCCGGCCTCCAGAGGGCCGCTCGCCGTGCTCCTCCACGAGGCGAGCTACGACGTGCGGGTCAGCTTTCGCAACCCGCGCGCGCGATTCTTCACGTTCTTCTTCCCGATCCTGCTGCTGGTCGTGTTCAACGGCGTCTTCGGAAGCGGACACACCGACGTGGCCGGGACCCACGTGCAGCTGAAGGTGTTCTATGTCGCCGGGATCCTGGCGATGTCGGTGGTGACCGCGTCCTACGCCAGCCTGGTGATTACGATCACGACCCTGCGCGAGAGCGGGGTGCTCAAGCGCCGGCGCGCGACGCCGGTGCCGGCCTGGGTGCTGATCGCGGGGCTGGCGCTGTCGACGGTGGTGATCACGCTGACGATGTCGGCGCTGCTGCTGATCGTCGCGAAGATCTTCTACGGCATCGGGATGGCCGGTGGCGCGCTGCTCGCGATCGCCTGCACCGTGATCGTCGGGACGATCACATTCGCGTGCATCGCGTATGCGGTGTCTGGCCTCGTCACCAACGCGGACGCGGCGCAGCCGCTGGTCCAGGCGACGATGTTTCCGCTTTGGTTCATCTCCGGTGTGTTCATTCCCGACGAGAACCTGAGTCCCACGCTCAAGCACATCGCACAGCTGTTCCCGGTCCAGCACCTCGCCAACAGCCTCCACCTGGCGTCCGTCCACAGCTCCTTCTCGAGCTCGATCTCCGGCACCGACATGCTCGTGCTCGCCGCTTGGGCTCTCGGCGCGGCCGCGATCGCCGCCTGGCGCTTCAGCTGGCTGCCGAGCGCGGCCCGCGGCTGACCGGCGCTTGACAGCGCCGAGTGGGGTACCTTGGGTGCAGTGCATCAGCGTCTCCGGATTGCCGTCAGGGGGGCAGTCGGGGCGGCGGTAGCCTGCGCAATACTCGGGCTGTCGGCCACCGCAACAGCGGCCGCTTCGCGGGTTGCGGTCGGGCGAGCGCCCGCACTGCCCGCGGGCGCACGGATGAAGGGAGCGCTGGCGGCGTCCGCACCGATCCGCCTGTCGATCGCGCTGCGGCCTCGCGATCCGGCCGGCTTGCAGGCGTTCGCCACGGCCGTGTCGACCCCGGGCTCGCCGCAGTTCCGGCACTTTCTCAGCGTGGCGCAGTTCGCCAGCCGCTATGGCGCCACCGACGCCGCGATCGCCGCGGTCGTGGCGACGCTGCGGTCCGACGGGCTCACCGTCGCCGCGCCGACGGCCAACCACCTGATGCTCCGGGCGTCCGGCACCGCCGCCGTCGTCCAGCGGGCGTTCGCTACCCAGCTCTCGACGGTGACGCTGGCCAGTGGCCGCGTCGCCTACTCCAACACGAGCGCCCCGGCGCTGCCGCCCGCGGTCGCCGCCGACGTCCAGGGAGTGGTAGGCCTCAACGATCTGGTGACCGAACACCCCGAAGGGCTGGCTCCCGCCCAGCCGCTTGCGCCCGCGGAGCGGTCCTCGAGTGCCAACGTGACGACCGGAGGGACGCAACCCTGCTCGGCCGCAACCGCGGTCACCAACCAGTTCGGCGGCTACACGGCTGACGTGATCGCGGATGCGTACGGCTTCAACAGCCTGTATGGCCTCCCCGTCCCCGACCTCGGCGCCGGCCAGACGATCGCGCTGTACGAACTGGAGCCCTACAACCCGACCGACGTCAGCACGTACCAGGCCTGCTACGGCACCTCCACCTCGATCACGAACGTCCCCGTCGACGGCCCGCCGGCCTATGTCAGCGGCGACGATGACATGGAGGCGGCGCTCGACATCGAGCAGCTGATCGGCCTCGTCCCGGACGCAAACATCATCGTCTACCAGGCGCCGAACACGAGCGCCGGAGCGATCGACGAGTACACCCAGATCGTCTCCCAGGACCGGGCCAAGGTGATCTCGAGCTCGTGGGGAGAGTGCGAGGCGGCGCTGTTAACCAACGACCCGGCGGCAGTGAAGACCGAGAACACCCTGTTCCAGGAGGCGGCGGCCCAGGGACAGTCGCTCTACGTGGCGTCCGGGGACGCCGGCTCCGCGGCCTGCGTCCAGTCGAATTCGTCCGACACCGGATTGGCGGTTTCGGATCCAGCCGCGCAGCCGTTCGCCACCGGGGTGGGCGGCACCACCTTGTACACCGTGAGCCTGGACGGCACGACGACGTTCTGGACGCCCGGAAACCCGGTCGACCAGTCGGTCTGGAACGACGGGACGGATTTCCAACCCACCGGCAGCGCGACCGGGGGCGGGATCTCGAAGGTCTGGCCGATGCCCCCCTACCAGTCCGGCGCGGCCGCGTCGGTCGGCGTAATCAACTCAGACTCGTCCAGCACCGCCTGCGGACAGACGGCTCCGACCTTGTGCCGCGAGGTGCCCGACGTGAGCGCCGACGGCGACCCGGTCACCGGGTACGCGGTGTTCGCCACAGCGCCACCTGCCGCCCCCGGTTGGGAGGTAGTCGCCGGAACAAGCGCCGCCGCCCCGCTGTGGGCCGCGTTCACGGGACTGGTCAACGCGGACTCGAGCTGCCGTGGACAGCCGGTCGGATTCGTCAACCCGGCCCTCTATCAGATTGCCGGCACCGCGTACGCGAGCAACATCTCGGACGTCACGCTCGCCAGCCCGATCGCCAGCCAGTTCTCCACACAACCGGCCAACAACGACGCGCTCGGGGTCAACGGAGGCATGTTCCCGGTCGGGCCCGGCTACGACATGGCGACCGGGCTCGGGACCCCGATCGCAGCGAACCTTGCCGCCTCCCTGTGCGCACTGGCTTCACCGGTTTATACAGTCGGCGTCACGAACCCCGGCGCTCAGTCGGGCACCGTCGGCAGCCCCGAAAATCTGCAGATCCAGGCGACCGACTCCGGCGGGTTGCCGGTCACCTACACCGCAACTGGGCTGCCCGCCGGCATGTCGATCAACTCCAGCGGGCTGATCTCCGGAACGCCGACGACCCCTGGGACCGCCACGGTCACGGTCTCCGCCAGCGACAAGTTCACGAACAGCGGCACCGCCCAGTTCACCTGGACAGTCGCCGCGCCGCCCCCGCCCCCGACCACTACGACGACGGCGCCGCCGCCACCACCACCCCCGCCCGTCGGGCACCCCAAGATCACCTCGGTCAGTCTCACCGGTGTGGCTCGTGGCAAGCCCAAGCTGAAGTTCACTGTCAACGCCGGCAGCAACGCCCCGGCGCTGAAGGTGATCTCGATCGGCCTCCCCAGCGGCCTCAAGTTCTCCAAGAAACTCAAGAAAGGCGTCTCCGCCCCGGCCGGATTCAAGGATCGCTTGCAGGCCGGCAAGCTGACGATGACGCTGCGATCGGCAGTCCGCAGGGCCACGATCACGCTCGCCGGCCCGGCGCTCACCGCCAGCGCCCCGGCGGCGACCAAGGCTCGCGATCACAAGCTCGGGAAGCTGAAGCTCACGGTCGGGACCACGGACGCGTCCAACAAGCGGCTGACGGCCACGGTCACGCTGAGCGACAAGGGCTGATTCGCGCGAGCAGTCATCGCACGCGGCGGCGGCTTAATGTTCGGTGCATGGGTGGCCGGCGATGAGCAGAGCCGTCGGGGTAATCGGCGTGCCGACCAGCGCCGCCGCGTTCGCCCCCGGCCAGGAGCAGGCGCCGCGGGCGCTGCGCGACGCCGGTCTGCTCGCGGCGCTCCGCGAGGCCGGAGTCGCGGTCCAGGATCACGGCGACCGGGAACCTTGGCGGTGGCGGCCCGACCGGCAGAATCCGCGGGCCCAGAACGTTCAGAAGATCGTCGAGATCGTCCGCGAAACCGCCACGCTGGTGGGCGCGTCGGCCGCCGCCGGTGAGGTCACGCTCGTGCTCGGCGGCGACTGCACGGTCGGACTCGGAACCGTCGCGGGCCATGTCTCCGAGCGCTCCGAGCAGGAGCGCGTCGGCCTCCTCTACTTCGACACGCACGCCGACCTGAACGTTCCCGACAGCGTTCCCGAGGGCGCGCTCGACTGGATGGGGATGGCGCACATGCTGGCGATTCCCGGCGCCGTCGATCAGGTCGTCCAGGCCGGTCCCCGAGTGCCGCTGTTGGACCCCGGTGACGTGCTGCTGTTCGGCTGGGGCCCGGACCAGGCGACCCGGTTCGAGCGCGAGACGATTGGCCGGCGCCGGCTTGCGGTCGTCCCGGTCGACCAGGTCGCCGACGACCCGGTCGCGGCCGCGACCAACGCCCTGGAGCAGCTGGGCAGGCGCTGCGACCGCCTGCTGATCCACTTCGACGTCGACGTGATCGACTTCACCGACGTCCCGCTGTCCGAGAATTGCGGCCGGAACGAGGGGCTTGCGTTCGACGTCGCGATGCGCGCCCTGCAGGCCCTACTGCCCTCCCCGCTCGTCGCCGGGCTGACGATCACCGAGCTCAACCCCGACCACGCCGAGGAGGGTTCAGACGCGATCGAGCGACTGATCGCGGCGGTCGCCGGCGGCCTCGCCGGCGGTCAGGCGGAGGCCGCTTCGGAGCTCGGAGGCTCCTCGTCGATCACCGCGCGGACGTCCTCGACGCCGAACTCCTGACGGCCGTCGGCCAGGGCCCTACCGGCGGCGGCCATCAGCAGCCGCCGCAGGTCTGGGTCGGGGCTCGCCGTGAACGTCACTCCGCCCGACACCGCCGGCACCCGCGTCGCGCGGACATGCCTCTCGACGGTCTCCCCGGCCGGGATCATCGCGATCGCAATCTCGCGGATCCGGTCTGAACTTACTCCGGCATCGTGCAGGATTCGCATCGCGACGCCCTCGTTCTCGCGGACCAGCCCGAGCAGCAGATGCAGGCTCTCGATGTGTGGCTGGCCGAGCGACTGCGATTCTCGCAACCCCAGTTCCAGCACCTTCTTCGAACGCGGCGTGAACGGGATCTGACCTGAGGTCACCTCTTCGCCCATCCCGACGATCGCGACGACCCGCTCGCGCACGTCGTCCCTGGCGACCCCGAGCGCGGTCAGCGCCGCGCCGGCGCCGCGCTCTGTGTTCCCGAAGAAGCCGAGCAGGATGTGCTCGGTGCCGATGTAGTTGTGGCGTAGGTCGCGCGCCGCCATCTGGGCAGCCACCACCACCTGGCGGGCCTCTTCGGTGAAGCGCTCGAACACGCTGCCAGCATTCCACCGCGGCGGCTCTGCCGCAATCCCCACCTGCCCTCCGGGGGATAACCACCCCCCGGGACGCCAGCCGGCGCCAATGACGCGAGCGCCGATCACGGCGAGCCTGCAGCCATGCCTACTCACACGCATCCAACACCAGTCCCTGACGGCGCGCTCGCCCGCGGCGTCCAACGTCTATCGCGGGGCTCCGCCAGGCGTCCCCGCCTCACGATCGGGCTCTGGCTGCTGCTGGTCGTCGCCTGTGTCATGGCCGGCGGTGCCGTCGGCACGAAGAACCTGACGAACGCACAGCAGGAAGTCGGACAGTCAGCCCACGCGGACTCGATCATCTCCGCCGCTCACCTCACGCCCCCCGCACAGGAGAGCATCCTCGTCCGCTCCAGCAGCGCCGCGAGCACCACCTCAGCGGTGCGCGCGCTCGAGGCCAAGCTCCGCGCGATCCCGGAGGACGGCACGATCCGCGGTCCGAACACGTCGGCTGCGCTCAGCAAAGCAGGTGGGCGCACCGCGCTCGTCCAGGTCACCCTCAGAGGCGACCCCAACGACGCCAATGATCATGTCGGCGGAGTCCAGCGCGCCGTCAGCCAGATCGCCCGCAGCCATCCGCACGTGACGCTCCAGGAGGCCGGCGACGGCACCTTCGACAAGCAGTTCGCCACCGCCGCGGGCACCGATCTTGGGCACGCGGAGCTGTTCTCGTTCCCGATCACACTCCTGATCCTGGTACTTACTTTCGGTGCGGTTGTCGCCGCGTTCGTTCCGCTGCTGCTCGGGATCACCTCGGTCGTGGCGGCGCTCGGAGCCGAGGGTCTCGTCTCCCACGTCGCGCCGGTGTCCGGCGCAACCTCCTCCGTGATCCTCCTGATCGGGCTCGCGGTCGGGGTCGACTACTCACTGTTCTATGTCCGCCGTGTCCGCGCCGAACGCGCGGCGGGCCGCGACCCGGCGACTTCGCTGGAGGTCGCCTCTGGGACCGTCGGGCGTGCGATCGTCATCTCTGGCATGACCGTCCTGGTCGCGCTGTCCGGACTGCTGTTGACCGGCTCGAGCGAGTTCACATCGATCGGTCTCTCGACGATGGTCGTCGTCGCGATCGCCGTGCTCGGCTCTGTGACGGTTCTCCCCGCCGTGCTGACGAAGCTCGGCGATCGGATCTACCGCGGCCGGATCCCGGGGTTCAGGCGGCTCCGGGCCCGCCGCGCCGCCAGGACGACGATGTGGGCGCGGCTTGCGCGCGTCGTCACCGCTCGCCCGCTGGCGTCGCTGGTGATCGCCGCCTGCGTCCTCGGGACCCTCGCGGTATCCGCCCTGCAGATGCGCACCGCTGACCCGAACGCAACCGACCTGCCGGCCAACAACCCCGTCCGGGTGGCGTACGAAGCAATCGATCGCGCCTTCCCGGGATCGCCCGAGCCCGCGCAGCTCGTTGTTCAGGGGAAGCATCTCGGAACCACGGGCCAGCGGCAGCGACTCGAGGAGATCGGGCAGCGAGCGCTGCACGTGACCGGCGGCCGCGGGCAGGTCCAGGTCGACGTCGCGCGCAACGGCCGGACCGCCGTGGTCAACGTGCCGATGCCCGATCAAAACCTCAACCGGAGCAGGCAGGTCGTCGATAACCTGCGCGCGACCGTGGGCCAGTCGAGTCACGCCCTGGTGACCGGTGGAGTGGCCTCGAGCCTCGACTTCTCGAACCGCCTGCACACGGCCACACCGCTCGTGATCGGCGTCGTGATGATCCTGGCCTTCATGCTGCTGCTCGCGGCTTTCCGCTCGGTCAAGCTCGCGGCGGCCGTCGTCGGCCTGAACCTGCTGTCGGTCGGTGCGGCCTACGGCGTGCTCGTGGCCGTATTCCAGCACCACTGGGCCCAGTCGCTGCTGGGGTTCACCTCCAACGGCGCGATCGTCTCGTGGCTGCCGCTGTTCGCGTTCGTGGTCCTGTTCGGCCTGTCGATGGACTACACCGTGCTCGTGCTCGAGCGGGTGCAGGAGGCACGGCGCGCCGGGATGTCCGCCCGCGAGGCGGCTGCCGAGGGCGTCGCCAAGACCGGTGGCGCGGTGACCAGCGCGGCGCTCGTGATGGTGTTCGTGTTCGCGGTGTTCGCGACGCTCGGACTGCTGGAGTTCAAGCAGCTCGGGGTCGGCCTGTCGGCCGCGGTGCTGATCGACGCGACGATCGTGCGAGGTGTCGCGCTGCCGGCGGCGATCGCCCTGCTGGGCGACGACGGCTGGAAAGTTCGCCGGAAGGCCCCGCGCTGGGATCATCCAGTTCATGTCCCCGCGTTGGCACACGAAATCGATGCTGCCTGAACAACAGCTGACCCGCGTGATTGACGATCCGCCGGCCTCGGCCGGCGGATCGCGCGTGATTGACACCTACCTGATGCTCGCCGCCGTCAGCGGGTTCCTGGTCACGTTGATCTGGGGGCTGACCGGCGCCGGCTATTTCTGGCCCCGGTGGGCGTGGTTCGGGCTCGGGGTACCGGCGGCCTTCTGGATCTCGCTCCGCGGCGTCCGCCGGATTCCCGACCGCGCCAAGCGGCGGTTCGCGAGGGTCGCCGCATTCACCGGGATCCTGAGTGCGACGGTGGTCCTGATCTGGTGGTTCGGGGATCCCGGCAACTTCTGGCCGATCTGGCCGCTGATCGCATTCGGGTCGATCTTCGCGGCCTACGCGTTTCCGTACTACACGGGGCGACCGCTGCCGTGGCAGCGCGAGCGGCAGCTGAGCGAGCGCGTCGAGCAGCTGACGCGGACACGGCGCGGGGCGCTCGACGTCCAGGCGGCCGAGCTGCGGCGGATCGAGCGCGACCTGCACGACGGGGCCCAGGCGCGGCTGGTGGCGCTGAGCATGAAGCTCGGCCGGGCGGAGGACCGCCTCGGCGACCAGCCCGAGCTGGCGGAGCTGGTCCGCGAGGCCCGGCTCGACGCCTCGGGGGCGATCGCCGAGCTCCGCGACCTGGCCCGCGGGATCGCGCCACCGGTGCTCGCCGACCGCGGGCTGGCAGCGGCCGTCGAAGCGCTCGGCACTCGCTCGCCGATGGCGGTCACGGTCGACGCGCAGCTCGACCGCCGGCTCCCGCCCGTGGTCGAAACCGCCGCCTACTTCGTCGCCGCCGAGTCGCTGACGAACGTCGCCAAGCACGCGGGCGGAGCTCAGGCGAACGTCCACCTCGGGGAGAGCGACGGGCAGCTCGTCGTCGAGATCTCCGACGATGGGCCCGGCACCGCCGACCCCGACGGATCCGGGCTGATGGGACTGCGTCGCCGGGTCGAGGCGTTGGACGGGACGCTCACGGTCAGGTGCAGTCCGGGACAGGGAACGACGGTCCGGGCGGAGCTGCCATGCGAGTCGTGATCGCCGAGGACAACGCGCTGCTGCGCGAGGGCCTGATCGCGATGTTGCGAGAGCGCGAAATCGATGTCGTCGCGACCTCCGATGACGGCGCCGGGCTGGTCCGAATCGTCGGCGGCCACAAACCCGACGTCGCGATCGTCGACGTCCGCCTGCCGCCCACCTTCACCGACGAGGGCGTGCGCGCCGCGATCGAGGCCCGCACGCGCCATCCGGGGCTCGGGATCCTGATCCTCTCCCAGTACGTCGAGCCGATCTACACGCAGGAACTGCTGGCCTCGGGCGAGGGCGGCATCGGCTACCTGCTGAAGGAGCGCGTCGGCGAGGTGCGGACCTTCATCGAGGCGGTCGAGCGCGTCGCCGCGGGTGGCACCGCGCTCGATCGCGAGGTGGTCGCCCAACTGATGGGCGGGCGGGCGGTCGTCGCCGATCAGGCGCGGCTCGACACATTGACGCCGCGCGAGCTCGAGGTGCTCGAGCTGATCGCCGAAGGCCGCACCAACGCCGCGATCGCACGGGCGATGGTGGTCACCCCCGGCGCCGTCGAGAAGCACGTCTCGAACATCTTCTCGAAGCTCGGCCTCCCAGCCAGCGACGATGACCACCGCCGCGTGCTGGCGGTGCTCGCCTTCCTGCAGTCGCAGTGACGGGACGAGCGATGCGGCTGAGAGGACTCGAACCTCCACGTCCCTAAGAACACAGGCACCTGAAGCCTGCGCGTCTACCAATTCCGCCACAGCCGCGCGGCCACGCAAGGTAGCACCTGTCCCATGACCCGTCCCAATCCCCGCAAGCGCGGCCCGATCTCGGGCGCTCCCTCCCCCAGGTTCGCTACCCTAGCCAGACTCGCGCCGCTATCGTCTAGGGGACTAGGACGCCGCCCTCTCACGGCGGAAACCCGGGTTCGAATCCCGGTAGCGGTACTCACCAAAGCCCTGCAAAGCTGACGCTTCGACGGTCAGTTTGAGGCCTGAGCCGACTTCGCCTCTCGGGCAAGAGCACTGTCAGCGCGCGGACTGCGCCGCACCTCGCGGGGATCGCACTCCCGGGGAGCGAGCGTCGCTGCGGGTCCGTATTCGGCGACGCCTACCGCGAGGCGCGACTGCAGCGCCGAGCGCAACCTTGCCGAAACCGCCCGTCGCGTACAACGACCTGGGACGAAGGACGCCGACGGCGGACCAGGTGCTCAAGTGGTCGAGCAGGAGGAACAAGCATGGGACGGATCGAGAAAGACTCAAGAGCCTCCGAGAGTGGCAGCGTTGCTCGGACGGCGCATCGAACACATCGGCGAGCGGGCGGGCTAGCGGTGTTCGTTGCGATCGCTGCCGCCGCGCTGGCCGTCGTCAGCGGGACCAGCGCATCGCGTGTCGCCAGCCCGGGGGACGGCATTGGCAGCGGCCACGGCGCGAGGGCCTTCATCGCCAATGACAGCGGCACGAGGTCCGCGGCGACGCCGGCGCAGAACGACTCGACGGGACTGGCCCGTTGGGCGGCCTGCGAGCGCAGCCATGGCGATCCCGACCAGGCCGACCCGACCGTCGCCCATCAGGTGATCTACATCGCCATCCAGATGGGCGCGCTGCCGGGCTGGAATCCCCAGGACGCCAGCGCGCCATGCGGCCAGTATCTGGCCGCGGCGCAACGCGCGGTCGCGGGCGGTCAGCGGGTCGACGGCTGGGGCGACGAGGCCGTGTACGTGGCATACGTCAACTGCATACGCGCCAACGGGTACCCGAGCTTCCCCTACCCCTCTGGGGTCGAGCCGGACGGGCATCTGCGCACGAATTTCAACGGCACCGGCATCGACCCGAACAGCCCGGCCTTCCTGAATGGGAGCGCCAACCAGACGTGCGGTAAGCAGGTGGGCGCGCCGGCCTGGTGGATCAACAGCTGGGGTCCCCCCGGGAGTGTCGACGTCTACCCGGCCGGCACGAATCCCAACAGTCCCCTACCCACCGGGGCACCAGCCGGCGGACCCAAGCCGACCGGCGCGCCAAGCGTGGGCAGTGCGATAGCTGGCAACGCCCCGTCGGTCGCCGGTGGGTGAGTTCTCAGCCCGACGGCTCCGCCGGCGCCAACGTCTGCGTCGGGAGTTCGTCGACCGGTTCGTCTAGCTGAGTGTGGCCGCAGACGTCGCGCTGATCGGCGCCTCGAGGCTGGTTTGTCCGGAGCGGGCGAGCATGAGGATGCTCGCGGTTGTTCCGATGGTGCCGAGCGCGATGAGGCGGGGGTCTCCGGTCTTGAGGCCGTAGAGGCCGTAGCAGACGAGTTCGCCGAGGATGAGTAGCCAGGTGCGGCGTGAGATGCCGGTGGGGTGGCGGGTGCGATAGGCGGTGAAGAGCGATGGGCTGACCTGGACGATGAACGCTGCGGCGAGCGCGGCGCCGAGCGCGACCCGGCCGAACGCGGTCCCGAGCGCGATGAGCAGGACAGTCCAGACGCTGGTGAGCAGGGTGCCGGTGCGGGTCATCCGACCGCGGCGGGCGAGCTCGGTGGCGAGGATGCCGGCAATCAGCGTTACCACGGCGGCGGAGATGGTCGGGGTCCAGTAGTGCGAGAGCGCGAAGTACACGGTCCAGGCGGCGTTGTTGATGCTCGTCAGTGCGGCCCAGGCGCCGGAGACGCCGTCGATCGTGTCGCCGGAGCGGACGATCCGCAGCTGCGGGATGAACTGTGGGATCGCGAGGATGCCGGCAGCGATCGGGGTGAGTTCGAGGATCTTATTGACCACGCGGACAGAGTACGTCTCGTTTGCGGGAAGATGGTTACGCGTTGATCCCAGATTCGGCATCTTTGTGTGAGAATCTGTCTTATGGATGAGATTGATAGAAAGATCCTTGCGGAGTTGCAGCGGGAGGGGCGGTTGACGGTCACCGAGCTCGCGGAGCGGGTCAAGCTGACAGCGCCGCCGTGTCACCGCCGGTTGCGTGAGTTGGAGCGGGCTGGGGTGATCACCGGCTACCGAGCGACGATCGACCCCGCGGCGGTCGGGCTCGGGTTCGAGGTGATCGTGAGCGTGGTGATGGAGCGTGAGGACGCAAAGACGATCGAGGGCTTCGAGCGCGCGCTGGCAGAGGTGCCCCAGGTGCGCCACGCGGAACGGCTGTTCGGCGAGCCGGACTACCTGGTGCGGATCGCCACCGCCGACCTGCACACCTACGCAGCGCTACGTGACGAGCGCCTGGCGACGCTGCCGGGGGTCGGGCGGTTGACCTCGACGATCGTGATGAAGCGAGTCGTCGACGATCGCCCATTTCCGGTCAGCCGTGCTTCACGCCAATCCCGCTGAACCGACTGGTCGGCTCGGATAGTCGTCGCCACGGCCGCTACTTCGCCCAGCCGAGTGTGATCGCTCCGCTCCACTTGCGCACACGCACGGGCCGGTCGGTCGCGCCGGGGGAAAGCCGTGTCGCATCTCACTCCTCGCCTGCACGGGTTGCGCACTGGTTCTACGCGACGCGCGGTTGCGGGAAGGTTTCGCTCGGATCAGCCCCAAAGCGAGAGTCGGCCTGTGGCTGCCGCGTCGGCTGCGAAGCAGTAGGGGCCGCGTGCGGTGACGGCCGCCTCCAGGTCGGCCAACAGACGCCCTCGGCCAACGGCGTGAGCGCAGCCAGGTTAGGCGCCAAGCGGGACGAGCTCGTCGAGCACGTCAGCGAGACCCACCAGGTCCTGCAACTCGCGCGTGGGCGCCGGTTCGGCTCGCTCGGCGAGACGGTTGATCCAGATCGAAGGGATGCCGAGCTCGTCGGCGGGTGCGATGTCGTGGAAGTGACTCTGCGCGACATGGACATAGTGGCTCTTGTCGGCACCGAACGACTCGAGGAAGGCGTGCCAGTGCCCCTGAGCCGGCTTGTATGAACCGATCTCGGACGCCACGATCGCCCCCTGGAATGGAACCCCGATCGCCCGAAGCGAAGCGTCGATCAGATCGCGGTCGCTGTTCGAAAGCGCGACGAGCTTCCAGCCGCGGTCGTGGGCTTCGGCCAACGCGCCTGGCACTTCCGGGAACACCGGCCAGGCGGGGAGCGATTGCCCGAGCGCGTCGGCGTCTCCGGCAGGGACGCCGATCCCAACCTCGGTCCCGAGCTCCGCAAGCACGGCGGCCATCACCGCCCGGTAGGTCCACTCGGGGTGCACCTTTTCGACGCGAGGCTCAATTGTGTGGTAGCGCTCCAGGAGGTTCTCGCCCGCCGGCGATCCGAACAGTCGACCAAGCTCAGCCCGGATGCCTGCGTTCCAGTCGATCAGCGTCCCGTAACAGTCGAACGTCGCCCACCGCGAGTTCTCCATCGGCCGAGCATATTGCAACGCCGTCAGCGCTCGGCCCGCCTGTCAACATTTGCCAGGCACGCCATCGCCGGTGAGATGCTGTTCGGCCTGTGGAGCAATTCAACCTTGCCCACCGGTTGACCCGCAAGCAGGACGGGCTGTTCGACCGTCTTCGCCACCGACAGGCGTCCGATGCGGCCGGCGATCCCGGGACTGCAGCGTCGTTCGCCGCGCTCGAGGCCGCGGAGTACGCGTTAGTGGTGACTTTTCGCCGGTCCGGACTGCCGGTCCCGACGCCGATGTGGTTCGGCCTACAGGAGGGCCGTGCTTACGTTCGGAGCCTGGTCGACGCCGACAAGATAAGGCGCCTGAGGCATGATCAGAGAGTTCGGGTTGCGCCGTGCACCGTCCGTGGCAGGCCGACCGGACCGTTCGCGGATGGTGTCGCGCGGATCCTTACGGCCGAGGAGAGCGAGATCGCGGAGGCAGCACTAGATCGCCACTACGGGTTGCGTCGGCGACTTTATGAAGGCCTCGGGAGCCGGCTCGGGGTGCAGACGGTGTACGTCGAGCTGGCCCCCAGCGGTTCTACTGCGGCTTCGTCACAGCCCGAAGCGATCGAACACCGCGAAGGCGACCAGGATCCGGCCGATCCGGCCAGGTAGCCTCATCCGTACAAACGTGTACGACGGAGGCCAGCGTGCGACTTCCCAATTCCGAGCACCTCGATCGTCCGTGGCGGATCCATGAGCTGGTCGCAGACTTCCGCTTGGAGGACGTGTGGGCCCTCCCTACCCCTGGCGGCCCCGACGAACTCCCGCGACTCGTCGACCAGATCGCCCACGGCGTCGACTCGTCCTCCCCGCTGACCCGCGCCCTGTTCGCGATCCGCTGGAAGATCGGCGGGCTGCTCGGGCTCGACGGCGACCGGACTGGGCTCGGCAGCCGCGTCCCAAGCCTGCGGGACCGGCTACCCGCCGACCTGCGCGACGGCCCCCGTGGCCCCGACTTCACCGCCCACCCGTTCGCGCCGGTGTATCTCCTGCACGACGAGTTCGCCGCGGAGATCGCCAACCGAACCGTGCACGCGGTGATGCACGTCGGCTGGGTCGCGGATCCCTCATCGGACGGCGGCTACCGCGGCCAGATGGCCGTGCTTGCGAGGCCCAACGGCCTGCTCGGGGACGGGTACATGGCGCTGATCGATCCGTTCCGCCGGTGGATCGTCTACCCGTCGTTGATGCGTGATATCGGCGCGAACTGGCACGCCGGGAGCACCCCGCAGGCGGTTCCAGCGCCGACGGCGACCACCGCCACCAGGCCGTAGTAGCCAAGCGCCCGCGCGATAGGTCGGAGCTGGCGTCGCTCGAGGCCGTGGTCGATGCTTGCCTGCCTGGGTCCGCGGTCACGACGGTCGCGGACAACTACGCGAGCAGGGGCAGTGGGCGTTCAGGACAGGGCCAGAACGCCCACTCGGGGCAACATCGATATGCCCGGGCGACCGGGCTCGCATGTCGCGCAGGTGTTGGTGTCGATTACGCCAGTGTGTGCGTGCCAGGGGTTCCGGAACGCTTGGCCTGATCGGCGCGCGTAGTACACCATCACCGCCGCGATATAGCCCGCGAAGATGACCGCCCCTATGAGGAGAACAAACAAGTAAACCATTGGTGCCACCTCCCATATCGGTGATGTGCGGGGCACGCCGAAAGCGTGCCGCGCTGTGGTTGTCATGAGCGTGAGTGCCAGACCTTATGGGTCTTGATCCGCCACTCACTAATTACTACGGCAAACCCAAGGTATCGTTACGCCGATCTTCGCCAACGCTTAGATTCGGAACCAGCCCGACGTTCGCCCGGGGACGGCGGATGAGGTCGGGTTCGTCCGCGTGCGGCCGCTCGATGTTCGCCCCCGAGGAAGCGGCCGGCCTCGAACCACGCCGGCGAGACCACGCGTCACCGCCGGCGGCACCCGATCGCGCCAGGTCGATCGGCCGTCAGGTCAACACTCGGGCGCGATCGGCGTGGGGCTGGGCATCGAAGGTCTGGTATTCGCCGGAGAACGACACCGGCGACGCCGGCGAGACGGTGAACTCCTGGCCGTAGTGGTAGGCGGTCAGGGGGTTTCCGCTGTTGAGATGGTAGGTGACGCGAGTGGGCTCGATGTCCACATTGAGAGACGATCCACGCAGGAGGAGTGGAATCCGGAGGCGAGAGACCCTGGTCGGCAGGATCGGGGAGAACTCGGGGTCTGGCGAGCGCCACCGGTATCCGCCGAACCCATAGACCACAGCCATCCACGTGCCGGCGGCCGACGCGATGTGGAGACCGTCGCGAAGGTTGCCCGCCGTGTCCGCGATGTCGACTGCGGCCGCGTCCACGAGGTATTCCTCCGCGGTCCGATACTTGCCCGCGTCGGCTGCCGCGATCGCCTGGATGCATTCCGACAGTGACGAGTCCCCGGTGGTGAGAGGGTCGTAGAACGAAAAGATCCGACTCCTCTCCTGGTCGGTGAAGCGATCGGGCAGCATCACTGTGGCAAGCACGACGTCGGCCTGCTTGATCACCTGGTACCGGTAGATCACCAACGGGTGGAAGTGGAGCAGCAGCGGGTAGCAGTCGTGGGGCGTGCCGGCGAAGTCCCACTGCTCGTAGTCCAGGAAGTCGTCGTCCTGGAGGTGGACGCCGGCCCGGTCGTCGTAGGGGATGTAGATCTCATCCGCCGCGCGACGCCAGGACCCCACCTCGTCGTCCCGGAGCTTGGTGCGTTCGAGCAGCCGGCGGAAGTCCGCCGGGGACTCGGATCGCACTCGCTCCACCGAGTCAGCCGCAATCCTCAGGTTCTCGGCGGCCATCAGGTTCGTGAACAGGTTGTTATCGACGACCGTCGTGTACTCGTCGGGTCCGGTCACCTTGTTGATCACGAACTTGCCACCACGGCGCTCGGAGAAGAAGCCCAGGTCCGCCCACATCCGCGCCGTCTCCACGAGCAGTTCGACGCCGTGACTGAACAGCAGATCGGTATCGCCGGTCACCTGGACGTACTGATTGAGCGCGTAGGCGATATCGGCATCGATGTGGTACTGCGCCGTCCCCGCTGCGTAATGGGCGGATGCCTCGTCACCGTTGATCGTGCGCCACGGGAACAGCGCGCCCGAGCAGCCCACTTCGCGAGCGCGGCGCCGGGCGGCCGGGAGCATCCGCACCCGATGCATCAGCAGGCTGCGAGCCACGTCGGGCGAGGTGTGGATCAGAAACGGGAGCACGTACATCTCGCTGTCCCAGAAGTAGTGACCCTCGTAGCCGGTGCCGGTCAGGCCTTTCGCCGGCACTCCGTGCCCTTCGCTGCGCAACGATGCCTGCATAATCGTGAACAGGCTGAAGTGCAGCGCCTGTTGCGCGGCCCATTCTCCCTCCACCGCCACCTCGCTGCGCTCCCAGAAGTCACTCACCTCGCGCTGGTGGTCGGCCAGGGCGCCGGCGTGGCTGTGCGCGCGTGCCCGGTGCAACGTCAGGGCCGCGCGATCAGCCAGGTCCGCAGCGTCCTCGGAGCCGTAGTGGTAGGCGAGCCACTTCGTGACGCTGACCGTCTGTCCGACCGCCGCATCAGCCTCGAACGCGATGTAGGCCCGGGAGTCGTCGATCTTGCCGCCGAGGTTGATGATCGCCGTCTCGTCGAAGTCGTGGTCCATCCCCGCTGCGACCGCCAGTCCGCTTCGAGCGGTTCGATAGCTGCGGATCACCCGGGCGCCCTCGATCTGCTCGACATCGGGTCGCAGAACCTCGTCGGCGAAGGCCCGACTCCGTCGCGGATCGAGCGACCGTCCTTGTGGCGATCCCTGCGACGTTCGCAGCTCCGAGGAGATCACCAAGCGAGTGGCGGCATCCAGAGCCGTTACCTCGTAACGGATGCACGCCAGATGCCGCCGGGCGAGCGACACGAACCTCTGGGTTTCGACCCGATACCGGCGTCCGTCCGCCAATTGGAACACGACCGACCGGCCCAGGACGCCGCTGCGCATATCCAGGGCGCGTTCGAACTCGCGAACCTCCGTCGTCTTGCAGGTGACCGGTGCCTCGTCGATGAACAGACGGATCATGGTCCCGTCTGGAACCGGCACGACCGTCTGACCGGTGGTGGCGAACCCGTGCGCGGTCTCGGGGTAGACGATCGGCCAGGTCTCGTGGAATCCGTTGAGAAGCGTCTCCCGCTGATAGGACGGTTCTCCCTCCTCGAACGAACCCCGGATGCCGAGAAAGCCGTTGGACACCGCGAACAGAGTCTCGGTCTGCTCGACGTAGTCCGGGTTGTAGCGCCATTCGACCAGGCGCCAGGGATCGGGCGCGTAGTCGTCGGTCGCCGCGAGAATGCGTTTGGCGGCGGCCAGGAGCCGGTGCTCTCGCGGACCCGCCCGGCGGACCTCCTCGGCGGGAGAGGCGAGCAGCTCAGAGAGATCGGCGACCACCAAGGTGGCACCGTGGGCCGCCAGGTCAGCCGCGTTGCCGTCTCGATCGACGCCGATCACGAGCCCGAAGTCGCCGGCCCGGCCTGCCTCAACCCCGGCCAGGGCGTCCTCGACGACAACCGCCCGCGCAGGGGAAACCCCCAGCCGCCGAGCTCCCTCGAGGAACGTATCGGGCGCCGGCTTGCCCGGCAGCCCCAGCTTCAACGCCGTGTCGCCGTCGACCTGCGCGTCGAACAGGTTGGTGATCCCAGCGCGCGATAAGACAGCGCCGGTGTTCTGACTGCTTGAGACGACGGCGGTCTTCAGACCCAGGTAGCGCAGCTCCCTGACCCAGGCGACCGACCCGGGGAAGACCTCGATGCCCGTCCGTGCCATCTCCTCTTCGACCAGCAGCTGCTTTCGGTTCGCGACGCCCCATACCGACTCCTCAGCCGGTGAGGAGTCTGGCTCGCCCTCCGGGAGCTCGATCCCGCGAACCTCGAGAAAGTCACGCACTGCCGCCTGACGCGGCTTGCCGTCGACGTGGGTCACGTAGTCGGTGCGCTCGTCAAACAGAGGGTTCGTCGTGCCGTGGCGAGCATCCCAGGTCCCCAGGAATTCGTCGAATGTGCGCTTCCACGCAGCGGCATGGACCGTGCGGGTACTGGTGAGCACCCCGTCCAGGTCGAACAGCACCGCATCGAAGTCTTCCGGCGTGACTATGGGTCCCAATGCGATCCCTTCGCTCGACAGACTATGCGATCAGACCGAGTCCGGCCAGTCCGGTCTGTTCACGCTTTACTTAAGTATTTACTTCTGATATGCTTGCAACGGTAAGCAACAGAAGGAGGAAGAGATGGAACCCATCTCAGAACCCACCCCCACGAAGTACCAGCAGGTCACGGTCGACGTGCCCGAGGATCGAGTCGCGGAGTTCCATGCGTTCTTCGCCCGGTTCCTGGCCGGTCGCGGCCGTCACGGAAGGCACGGCGAGCATCGCCGTCACGCCCGCGGACGCCGGCACGGTTGCGGCCATCGGCCCGACCAACGCGAGACCCACGAGGGATCGACCGAGACCGCAGGCCAGACCGCCGAGCTCTAGCGGATGGCCGACAAGCAGATCACAGTTGCCGTACCGGAAGAGCGGGTGCCGGAGTTCTACGCCTGGTTCGCCGACTTCCTGACGGCCGAACCTGGGACTGCACAGCCGAGTGAGCGGGGGCGGCATGGCCATCGCGGCCGTCGCCTCCGCTCGGAGGTGAGCGCCTGGTCTGCAGACGACGCCGACCAGGCCGCCTGGCTGTACCGCAAGCTTGCCCCGCCGGCACGCGAGCTGTTCGACCTGCTGCTCGATGCGCCCGGCGAGCGCTTCGGCGGCGAGGCGATCGCCCGACGGCTGGGCCTCGACAAGGGCGCCCACGGCGTCGCCGGGATCCTCGCCTGGCCAGGCCGGTACTCCCGCCACCTCGACCGAGTCCTGCCGATCGACACCGAAGGCCGAGCCGACGGGGGCACCGACTACTACATCGACCCCGACACGGCCGCAATCTTCGTCGCCGCCCGCAAACACCCCGACGGCCCGACGCGGAGGCGGCGAGGCCGAGGCGAACGCTGACCTGCTCACCTGTCAACGGTGGCCAGCAGGACCGCGAGCCACGGTGAGACGGCCTCCCGGACCGCCTTCGTCGAGCTCAGCGTGTGGCTCCCGCTGATCGCGACGACCGAGCGGTTGCGTGCAACCGGTGGCATCCCGAATGGGTCGCGCGCACCCTGGACGACGAGCACCGGGACCGGCGCCGGGACCGCGTCCAGTTCGCCGAGCCGCGACTTGGAGACGTCACCCTGGCGCGCGGCGCCCGGCGGCAGCAGCGGGAATGCGAGGCAGAGCACCCCTACCGCCTCCGCGAGCACGGCGGTCCGGCACGCAACTCGCGCGCCTGCGGAGCGCCCGCCGACCACGAAGCGGCAACCCGCGAGGGGGCCCGCGGCGAGCGCTTTGATCACCGTCAGCCAGCTGGTGTCGAGTTGGGTGGCCGGCGCCGGCGAGCGGCGGCCGGCCACCCGATAGGGCTGCTCGACAAGCGCGACGCTGTACCCGAGCGCGACCGCGGCTTCAGTCGCCGCGCGCAGGTCCGGTGAATTGACGCCGCCCCCCGCGCCGTGCCCGAGCACGAGTGCAAGCCGGCCAGACTCACTCCTGCTTGTTGCCCTCGCCCCCTCGAGCCGCACCCTGGCGGGCCCATGTGGCGTTGCCAGATCAATCACGGCCAAACACGCACAGGCTGGCTCAGCGGTATTCGTGGACGTGCTCGGGAACAACCCGAAAGCTGACCCGCGGCTGGCCGGCGAAGCCGGCCGGATCCTCGCCGTAGCGCTCGGCCTGCCTCATCGCCTCGGCGAGTGCGTCCTCGCCCTCATCGACGAGCGCAGCGCGCCCGCGGATCGACACGTAATGCAGGTAGTCGCGCTCGTCGTGTACGACCAGAGCGACCCGAGGATCACGGCGGAGGTTGGCCACCCAGCGGCGATCCCGGTGTCCGTTGAGGCGAACATGGTCGTCGCCAAGCATGTAATGGATGACGATCTGGCGGGGGGCCCCATCAGACCCGAGCGTCGACAACACCGCACACCGGGGCGCGGACAGGAATTGCCGCACCGGCTCGATCAAACGCGCGCCTTCGCTCATCGCACCGCGCCCCGCACAGACTCACCCGTGCATCGCGACCATGCCGGCGGCCAGCAGCACCAGGGCGATCCACATTGACCGGAGCGCGCCCTCGAGCGGCTCCGACAGTGACGCGCGGGTGAGCTCGAGCACCTCGCCGTCGCGCAGCCACTGCTGTCCGCTCACGTCGGTGGTGCCGCGGCGCAGGCGCCGCACCGGCGTGCTGAGGCGGCGCTGGGCAGCGCTGAGCAGGCAGCACGCGGCGACGACCAGCAGGCCGGACGGTCGGACGGTGAGGGCATTGGCGAAGTACCCGATGAAGGCGGGAAACCCACCCCAGGCCAGCGCGAACCAGGTGTCGTTGTGGAAGCGCCCGCCGCCGAGCTCGAGGTTGTACGCCGGCACGAGCAGCGCGCCGGCGAGCACCAGCGGCGCGAGCAGCGGCGAGACGATGACGATCCCGACGACGCCGATCGCGACCGCTCCGATCAGGGAGACGGCAGCGAGGGTCACCAGTGTGGTGTTGCTCAGTTTCGTCTGCAGGGGGCGGCCGTTCAGCTCATCGAGCGCATGTGCGCTGATCCCGACCGCCAGGAAGAACGCCGCCAGAGCCGCGGCGAGGCGGTCGGCATAGATATGGGGCGCGGCGGCCGCGCCGAGGGCGACGTAGCTCAGATGCCAGGCCGTGTAGGGCGGGTGCAGCAGCGTCACCAGGTCGCGCCAGCCGCCGGCTCGCAGCGCGTAGAACGCAGGGCGGTCCAGCTCACGCTGCGCGCTGGCCATGCTCAGCCGTTCTCGCTACCGCGCTCGCCGGGGTGCTCCCCACCTGGAGCCCTGGTCCCAGACACCACCACGCCCGCGCCGAAGCTCATCCGTTGCTCGCGCACGTCGTCGATCCCAGCGTTTCGCCACAGCGCGACAAGGTCGGGTTCGTCCGCATACAGCTGCTCGATGTTCGGTCCCAGGAAGCGGCCGACCTCCAACCAAGCCGGCGATACGAGGCGTCCCGCCAGCGGCAGCCCGAGCCTCGTGTGCACGCGCCAGGCCGCACGCAGCGCCGGCTGCGCGGGAACGCCGAACTCCACCATGCCGATGCGTCCGCCGGGCTTGACCACCCGAGCCAGCTCCCGCATGGTGCCGAGTCGGTCATCGACGTAGCGCAGCAGGTAGGTGAACGTGAGCGCGTCGAAGCCGCCGTCTGAGAACGGCAGGCTCTCGGCCTCCCCCCGGACGAAGGTCAGGCGATCGCCCAGCCCGCGCCGGCCGGTCAGCCGCTCGCGGGCGACCGCGAGCATGTCCTCGCTCTGATCGAGCCCGACCACCTCGCAGCCCCGCTCTGCCAATGCGAACGCGACCAGGCCGGTGCCGGTCGCGACGTCGAGCACCCGGCGGCCCGGCTGCGGATCGACGGCGTCGACCAGGGCGCGGCGCCAGCGCGGATCCTGGCCGAAGCTGAGCGCAGCGCCCATCCGGTCGTAGGCTTGCGGCAGGCCGGCGAACAGCTCGAGCGCGTGCCGTTTGCGGGGGGAGACAGCGGTTGATGCTCCCAACGTGCGTCGAAGCCTAACGCTCGGGCGAGCGTAGGCCGACGGCGGCCATCAGCCCCGCTCGGCGCGCCTGACCGCCAGCTCGATGCCGTCGCTCCCGATCAGGTAACCGAACGCGCCCACCAGCGGGCGCACGGCGGCGACCCCGACTCGGCCCTGGGCGCCGATCGCCTCGACCCGCACCTCGGCGCAGATCGCGGTGCGCTCAGGCGAGGCGGGCTCCATCCAGTTCGCGAACAGCACTCGCGCGGTGCCGGGGGCCGACCACTCGCGAAATTCGTCCGGGTCCGACAGCTCGGGGTAGTCGCGCCGCAACGTCCAGATGCTCCCGACCAGCCCCGACACCAGCGCGCCCCGATCCACCTCCCACAGCACCATGAACGGCGAACACCGGAACATGTCATCGAAGGCCAGGGCCGGCGCCAGGCCGGGAATCCGCCAGCGGATCAGCCTGCCCAGCAGGCGCGTGTCGCTGAGGCGGATGCTCCGGGCTGCCTGCCAGAGCCGCTCGGCCGGGGCATCGCTCTCGCGGCGGTGGGCGACGCGCATGGTCGGATCGGGCAGCCAGCGGTCGAGATCGGGGGGCGTTCGGCGAAAGTCTGCCGGCGGATCGGACTCGCGCACCGAGGGAACCTTAGGCCCTTACGGAGCGCCGGGAACGCGCCGCCGGCAGCGATTGTCCGGCGCCCCGCAGGTGTGGCTGCCCGCGCCGCTCAGCCGGCGGACCGGTCGGGCCGGGCGTACTGCAGCGACCCTGGCGTGTCGAGCAGCTCGCCGGTTTCCAGCAGCGTCTTCAGGCCCGAGAGGATCATCGGCCAGCCGCCGTAGAGCTCGGCGTTGACGCCGGCCGGCAACTGGTCGTGGGTGACCGTCAGCCGGCACGAGCTGCCGACCGGCTCGATCTCCCACGTGACCCGGGTCGTCTCCTGGGCTCTGACGTCTTCGCTCCACAGCGCGTTGAAGGTCTGAACCAGCAGGCGCGGCGGATCGACCTCGAGGTTCTCCCCAGAGGCGATGTCGACGACGCCGGGAATCCCGGCCTGATAGCTGGAGCCCGGCGACCAGTCGGAGTGCGTCTCGATGCCGAAGCTGTACTTGGCTCGCTCCGC